>Ga0315282_10012152_pt1 | contig 13225 bp, 12 predicted proteins | sample YL17G07_20_MG_FD_203693 | JGI IMG/M metagenome (GOLD analysis project Ga0315282, IMG submission 203693) | Sediment microbial communities from Yellowstone Lake, YNP, Wyoming, USA - YL17G07_20 | ecosystem: Environmental > Aquatic > Freshwater > Lake > Sediment | place: USA: Wyoming | collected...
GGATCTTCGGCCTCCTGGGCTCGCTCGTCGCCGGAAGCTTCCTTTTTTCGAGCCTCATCTCGGCCATCAATGTCATCTTCAAGACCCGCTACCACAGGTCCTTCTTTTACAACCGCCTCATAGAGTACGTCGTGATGTTCATCACCGGGATCATCATGCTGTTCTCCACGGCCATCACGGCCGTCATGACGGCCCTCGGCCGCGCCATCCAGCAGAGCGATCTCGTGCGCTCCACCATCAATCCCGGCGCCGTCCGGCTGGTCAACAATTTCTTCATCCAGTATGTGATTCCGTACTTCCTGATGTTCCTCGTCTTCTTCATCCTCTTCAAATTCATCCCCGAGCGGAGCGTTCATACGCGGGCGGCGGTCTTGCCGGCCGCCATAGCCGCCCTGCTCTATGAAGTTTTCAAAAGGATATTCGCCTTTTATGTCGTCCATTTCTCGGCCGTCGGGATGGTGCTGAACAAGCTCCTCCAGGGCACCCTTACGTCGATCATCTTTTTCCTGCTCTGGATCTCCTCGGCCGTGGTCATCATGCTCTGGGGCGCGGAGCTGGCCGCCGTCATCAACGAGAAGATCGACGCGACCCTCCCCCCTCCGGCGCCTCGCGCCGAGCCCGTCTGAGCCGCGGTCTCGCGGCGTTCCGTCGAGATTTCCCCCGGGAACAGAGGTCCGTGGCCGCGCCCTCGAGACGGACTTCAAGGCAGAGGGCGGGGCCGGTCGACGGCGCGGAGGCCGTCAGCGGACACGTCGGGGGGGGATTACAGATACCGGGCGACGAGTTCGGCCAGCTTGGCCTTGGGCAGGACGCCGACGGATTTCTCCTTGAGCTCGCCGCCCTTGAAGAGGATGAGGGTGGGGATGGCCATGACGCCGTAGGTCATGGGCGCCTTGGCGTTCTCGTCGACGTTGATTTTGACGATCTTGAGCTTGCCCTTGTTGGCTTGGGCGATCTCCTCGAGGGCGGGGGCGATCATCTGGCAGGGGCCGCACCACGGCGCCCAGAAATCGACCAGGACCGGCAGGCCCGACTTCAGGACTTCCTGATCAAAGCCGTCGTCCGTGCCGTGGATGATGATATCTTCAGACATGTTGTTCTCCTCGCTGGCTGCAATCCCTTCGGGATCCGGGCTCTCAGTCCCCGCCCGGCGCGGTCCATGATAGCGGCCGGGTCGCGGATTGTCAATTCGCCGGACGGGTCCTGTCCCGGTGCGTCCCTGTCCGTCCTCACGTCGCTCTGAGATACCCGCCTCGTGATGTGGGCTCCATAGCACGCTTCGTTTTATCCAGGCTTCGCATGATCTTTGCAGGACTTTGTCCAGGTGGTCCTTGGCATCCCTTCGCTTTCCAGCGCCAGAGCGCCGGAGCTCCATTGCGGGCGGGCAGTGACTGGCACCGGCCACCCGTCCGGCTTTATTCCGCCCAGCCCAGCTTTTCCTTGACCAGGTCGTAATAGCTGCGCCGGGGCGAGGTCACGAGCTGGAGCTCGACGGGCGCCTTGCGGATGGCGACGACGCCGTTGCGGTCGAAGGCCCCGGCGCGCTGGCCGTCCAAGGTGACATGGACCTCTTCGCCGCCCGTCAGGAGCCTGATCCTGATCTCGGACTCGGAGGGGATGATCAGGGGGCGATACGTCAGGGTGTGGGGGCAGATGGGTGTCAGCACGACGGCCGGAACCTGGGGGTGGATGATCGGCCCCCCGGCCGACAGCGAATACGCCGTCGAGCCCGTCGGCGAGGAGACGATCAAGCCATCGGCCTTGAGCGTCGCGACGTCCTTGCGGTCGACGAGAATCGTGAACTCGATCATCCGGGTCACGGCGCCCTTGGTGACGACGACGTCGTTCAGGCAATAGGCGGGCCCCTCCCCGGTCGTGACCTCGAGAAGCGCCCGCGGACTGATGAGCTCCGCGGCTCCTTCCAGGAAGGCGTCGAGGGTCGGCCGGGCCTCGCTGACCGGGATCTCGGTCAGGAAGCCGAGGCGGCCGAGGTTGATGCCCATGACCGGCACGCCGGCTTGGGCGGCGCGATAGGCGACGCTGAGCAGGGTCCCGTCGCCCCCCAGGACGACGACGAGATCCGAGGCCCCGGGGATGTCCTCCCGGGCCAGGCCGTCGGGGCGCCCGAGTTTCCGGGCCGCCGCCTCCTCGAGACGACAGGCGATGCCCCGCTCCCCGAAGTAGTCGAGAATATTCTTGAGATGGTCTTCGACCTGGGGCGCGTGCGGCTTGATGACGATGCCCGCTGTCCTAACGGTTCTCATGGTTGACGGCCTCCTTGATCCGGATCTCCGCCGTTTTCGAGCCCTGCCCCGCCTCCCCGCGCGCCCAGCAGCCGAAAAACTCCACGTTGCCCTTCTGGCCGCGGGTCGACGAGCGGATAAGGCCGCGGAGCCCGAAGCCGAGCTCGCCGGCCCCGGCGACGACGCGTTCCAGGACCTTCTCGTGGACGGCCGGATCCCGGACGATGCCCTTCTTCCCGACCTCGCCCCGCCCCGCCTCGAACTGCGGCTTGATCAGCGTCAGCAGGAGCCAGTCTCCGGGGATCCCCTTCAGCGCGGCCAGGACCTTGAGCAGGGAGATGAAGGAGACGTCCACGCTGATGATGTCCGGGGATTCGGCGAGGTCGCCGGGCTCGAGGTAGCGGGCGTTCTTTTCGATCATCACGACCCGCGGGTCGGCCCGCAGTTTCGCGTCGAGCTGTTTCGTGTCCACGTCCACGGCGTAGACCCTTTTCGCCCCCCGCTGGAGAAGGCAGTCCGTGAAGCCGCCCGTCGACGACCCGATGTCGACGGCGATCCGGCCGCGGACGTCCACCTCGAACCTGTCGAGGGCCTCGCGGAGCTTCAGGCCGCCGCGCCCGACGAACGGGGGCCTGTCCTTGAGCCGGAGATCCGCCTCCGTGTCGACCAGGTTCCCGGGCTTGAGGACGGCCGTTTCCCCCGACGAAACGAGCCCGGCCATGATCAAGGCCTGGGCTTTCTCCCGGTTCGGGGCGAGTCCCCGCGTGACCAGCAGCTCGTCGGCGCGCTCTTTCATGACGGCGAGGCGTAGAAGGACTTGATCCGTTCCACGAGGCCGGCCGCGTCCAGCCCGCAGGCGCGGCGGATTTCGTCGCCCTTCCCAAGGGGATAGATCTCGAGGGGAAGGCCGATGGCCAGGAAGCGCACCTCGAAGCGCTTGGCCCGGTCGAGCGCCTCCCGGACGGCGCTCCCCATGCCCCCGGCGACGACGCCTTCCTCGGCCGTGATGATCGTCCGGCCCGGTTGGGCGTAGCGGAGGAGAAGCTCCTCGTCCAGCGGCTTGGCAAAACGGGCGTCGGCGACGGCCAGCGAGATGCCGGCCTTCTCCAACTCGCGCGCCGCCTCGAGGGCCGGACGGACCATATTGCCGAAGGCGAAGAAGAGGTCCCGTCCTTCCTTGAGGAGCTCGGCCCGGCCGAGCGGGATGCGTCGGAAGTCTCCGTCCTTCTCGACGCCGGGGACGGCCCCCTTCGGGAAGCGGACGGCGACCGGATGGCCGTAGCGCAGGGCCGACCAGAGCATGTGCCGCAGCTCGTTCTCGTCCCTGGGGGACATGAGGATGATGTTGGGCATGTGCCGAAGGTAGGCGATGTCGTTGACGCCCTGGTGGGTCGGCCCGTCGTCCGGCACGATCCCGGCCCTGTCCAGGACGAAGACGACGGGCAGGTCCATCAGGCAGATGTCGTGGTAGACCTGGTCGTAGGCCCGCTGGAGGAACGTCGAATAGATGGCCACGACGGGCTTGAAGCCGGAGACGGCCAGCCCGGCGGCGAAGGTGACGGCGTGCTGCTCGGCGATGCCGACGTCGAAGAACCGGTCGGGGTATTTTTCGGCGAATTTCGCCAGGCCGGTTCCCTCGCCCATGGCCGCCGTGATGGACACAACCTTGGCCTCCCTCTTGGCGATCTCGATCATGGCCTCGCCGAAGGCCGATGAGAACGAGGGCGTCTTGCCGGCCCCGTTGTTCAGGGGCTCGCCCGTGGCGATGTCGAACGGGCTGGCGCCGTGGTACTTCTCCGGATGCCGACGGGCGGGCTGGTAGCCGCGGCCCTTCTGCGTCACGCAATGGACGAGGATGGGGCCGTCGTATCTCTTGGCCAGCTCGAAGGCCTCGATGAGGGCCCCGATGTTGTGGCCCGGGAACGGGCCGATGTAGCGGATGCCGAGTTCCCGGAAGACGAAGCCCGGGAAAAGCGCTTTCTTGACGGAATCCTTGAGGGAACGGACGAGCTTGATCACGGGCCAGCCGATCGAGGGGACGACCTTGAGGAGGGATTTGGCCTTGTCCTTGATCCGGATGTACTGCTGGCCGGAGACAAGATAGGAGAAGTACCTGGACCAGGCCCCGACGTTCGGCGAGATCGACATCTCGTTGTAGTTGAGGACGATGATCAGCCGGGGGCGGAGATGGCCGATCTGGTTGAGGGCCTCCAGGGCCACGCCGCCCGTCAGGCTGCCGTCGCCGACGAAGGCGACGACGTGGAAGTCCTCCTTCTTCTTGTCCCGGGCGACGGCCATGCCCAGGGCCGCCGAGAGGGCGGTCGAGGCGTGCCCGGTGTTGTAGGCGTCGTGCTCGCTTTCCTCGCGGCAGGGGAAGCCGAGAATCCCGCCGCTTCGGCGGAGCCCGGCGAAGCACTCTCGCCGGCCGGTCACGATCTTGTGCGTGTAACACTGGTGGCCCACGTCCCAGACGATCTTGTCCCGCGGCGAGTCGAAGGCGTAATGCATGGCCAGCGTCAGCTCGACGACGCCGAGGTTCGAGCCGAGGTGCCCGCCGTTTTTCGAAACCGTCTCGAGGATGAGGGCCCGGATCTCCGAGGCCAGGCCGGCCAGCTCCTCGACGGTGAGCTTCTTGAGGTCGGCCGGCCCCTGGATCGAATCGAGCTTCCCGGCCATGGTCACATTCCTTCCCCCGGCTCGAGCGATGCGGCCAGCAGGCGCAGTTCGGTCGAGGCGATCCCTCCCCGCTCCAGGGCGGCCCGGGCCTCGGTCAGGCAGCTTTCAAGGCAGGCGCGGGCGCTCTCGCGGCCGAAGACGGACACGGCGTCGATCCCGGACGGCGAGCCGGACCGCCCGGCGTCCGCCAGGTCGTCGCGCAGCTGAAAGGCCAGTCCCAGGGCCGTCCCGTAGTCCAGGGCCGCGGCCGCGCCCTTGGCCGGGGCGCCGGCGAGAAGGGCCCCGCTCATGGCCGAGGCCCGGATGAGCGCGCCCGTTTTCTTGCTGATCATGTCCAGGAACCCGTCCGCGGTCTTGGCCTCCGGTCCGGGCCTGATGTCCAGCCATTGGCCTTCGATCATGCCCCGCACGCCCGCGGCGGAGGCGATCTCCCTCAGCGCGGCGTTCTTGGCGCCCGGCCGGCGCCGGGGGTACGGGGCCCCGGCCAGAACCTCGAAGGCCAGCGACAGCAGGCCGTCTCCCGCGAGCAGGGCCGGCCCCTCGCCGAAGGCCTTATGGCAGGAGGGGCGGCCGCGCCGGACGTCGTCGTCGTCCATCGCGGGCAGGTCGTCATGGACCAGGGAGTAATTGTGGATGAGCTCGATGGCGCAGGCATAGGGAAGGAGCAGGGGCCGCTCCGCTCCGAAGGCCTCGCCGAAGGCGAGCAGGACGAGCGGCCGGAAGCGCTTGCCGCCGCCGAGGACGGCGTAGCGCATGGCCTCGAAGAGCCGGGAGCGGCCCGCGGGCAGGAGCCGCTCGAGCTCCGCGTCGACGGCGGCCCGCATGCCCTCGAGCGTGTTCCGGTTTTTCGATGGATGGTTGGTCATGCCTTCGCCCCGGCCGCGGAGCCGCCCGCGGCCCAGCGCCGCTCAGAACGGCGTGTCGTCCTCCCGCTTGGCCCGGCCGGACGGACGGCTTTCCTTCTCCTCCGCTTCTCCCTCGGCGGCCTCGCCGGGATCGAAATCCTCCGCCTTCATGCCGCCCTTGTCATCCTTGAGCAGAATTTCAACCTTCCGCTCGGCCTTGTCCAGCTCGCCGCGCAGGAAACGGGTCAGCTTCACGCCCTTCTCGAAGAGGGCCAGGGAGTCGTTGAGCGACGTCCCCTCCTTCTCGAGCTTGGCCACGATCTGTTCGAGCTCCGCCAGCGCTTTCTCAAAAGTCATGGTTGTCATGAGCTCTCCTTCACGAAACGCGATTCGAGCGGCTTTTTCCGGTCGACGCCGAGGACCCGGGCCTCGAACTCCCCCTTGGAAAAGGAGATGATGACGCTGTCTCCGGCCGCGATCTCCTCGATCTTGCGGGCCAGGCGCAGGCCGCCGTCCGTCCAGCAGAGGGTGTAGCCCTTCTTCAGGACGTTGAGCGGGCTCAGGGTGTTGAGGCTCGCCGAAAGCCTCTCCCAGTCGGCCCGCCGGTCGCTGAGCTTCCGGCCGAAGAGATGGTTGATCCTCTCGGCGAGGAGCCCGGCCCGGCCGCGCGCCTCGGCCAGCTCCTTTTGCCGGGAACGGAGGACGTTCCGCGCCCGCATGTCCAGCTCGTCGACCCGCTGGATGAGCTCCTTGAGCCCGAAACGGAAGTTGTCGAAGATCCGGTGCTGGGTCAGGTCGGCCGCCTCGAGCCGCCGTTCCCGGAGCCCGGCCCGGACGAGCTCGCCCAGCCGCCGGGACAGCGTCTGGATCCTCTCCTCGAAGGCCGCCTCCGTTTCGATGACGATCTCGGCCGCGGCCGAAGGCGTCGGGGCGCGAACGTCGGCGACGAAATCGGCGATGGTGAAATCGACCTCGTGCCCGACGGCGGAGACGACGGGCTTCGGCGAGCGGAAGATGGCCCGGGCCACGGCTTCCTCGTTGAAGGCCCACAGGTCCTCGATGGAGCCGCCGCCCCGGCCGACGATGATGACGTCGACCTCCGGCAGGCCGCCGAGGTAATCGAGGCCGGCCGCGATCTCGGCCGCCGCCCCCTCGCCCTGGACTTTGGCGGGGTAGATGAGGATGCGCAGCTTCGCGTACCGGCGCTCGAGGATGCGGAGGATGTCGCGGATGGCGGCTCCGGTCGGCGAGGTGACCACGCCGATCGTTTTCGGCCGGAGGGGAAGCTTTTTCTTGCGGCCGGGCCCGAACAGGCCCTCGGCCTTGAGCTTCTCCTTGAGCTGCTCGAAGGCCAGCTGCAGGGCGCCCTTGCCCTTGGGCTCGACGAGGTCCACGGAGAGCTGATAGTCGCCGCGGGCCGCGTAGACCGTGATCCGGCCGCGGCAGACGACCTTGAGGCCGGTCTTCATTTCGAAGGGGACCTTCTGCGCCTCCCCCTTCCATAACACGGCCTTGAGAATGCTTTTTTCGTCCTTGAGAGAAAAATAGACGTGCCCGGACGCCGCCTTGGTGTAGCCCGAGATCTCGCCCTCCACCCAGACCTGGGGGAAGGCGGCCTCCAGGGCCGCCTTGACGAGCTCGGTGACCTGCGAGACCGTGTAAATCTGGTCCCGCTTCACCAGGCCTTCATTCATCGTGTCCGTCCTCCGCCAGGACCTCCCGGACGATCGACAGGGACTTGCCCGTCGCGGGATCGATTTCGATGAAGACGCAGGAAAGGAACAGGCCGTCCCGGGACGGCTCGAAGTGCTGGGGCCTCGACGTCAGGAACCTCTGCAGGCCCTGCTCCTTGGATATGCCGATGACGGCGTTCCGGCCGCCGGCCATGCCGGCGTCGCTGATGTAGGCCGTGCCCTTGGGCAGGATGCGCTCGTCGGCCGTCGGGACGTGCGTGTGGGTGCCGATGACGGCCGATACTCGGCCGTCGAGATACCAGCCGAGGGCCTGCTTCTCGGAGGTGGCCTCGGCGTGGAGATCGACGACGATGATGGGCGTCTCCGCGGCCAGGGCCGTGACCTCCTCGTCGGCCCGCCGGAAGGGGCAGTCCAGGGGCTCCATGAACACGCGCCCCTGGAGGTTGAGGACGGCCGCCCGGACGCCGTCGCCGCGCTGGAAGACGTAGGAGAAACGGCCCGGACTGCCGGGCGGGTAGTTGGCCGGCCGAATAAGGCGGGGCTCCCGGGCGAGATAAGGCAGGGCCTCTTTCTTGTCCCAGATGTGGTTTCCCGACGTCAGGACGTCGACCTGGAGGAAGAGCTCCTTGCCGATGTCCTCGGTGATGCCGCTGCCGCCGGCGGCGTTCTCGCCGTTGGCGACGATCATGGACGGCGAGTATTTCTGGACGAGCCCGGGCAGGAACTTGTCCATGGCCCGCCGCCCGGTGCGGCCGATGATGTCACCGAGGAACAAGACGCCGAATTTATCTGGCATATTCCACGGCCCTCATTTCCCGGATGACGGTGACCTTGATCTGCCCGGGGTAATCGAGTTCGCTCTTGATCCGGGCGGCGATCTCCTTGGCGATGAGGGCGGCCCGGTCGTCTGAGATCTTCTGGCTCTCGACGATGATCCGGATCTCCCGGCCGGCCTGAAGGGCGAAGGCCTTGGCGACGCCCTCGAAGGCCGCGGCCAGCTCCTCGAGTTTTTCCAGGCGCTGGATGTAGGTTTCGAGGAGTTCGCGCCGTGCGCCCGGCCGCGCGGCCGAAAGCGTGTCGGCGGACTGGACGAGGACGGCCTCGATGGAGGGGAAATCCACGTCGCGGTGGTGCGAGGCGATGGCCTGGACGACCTTCTCCGTCTCGCCGTATTTCTTCGTCAGCTCGACGCTGAGCTCGGTGTGCGTGCCTTCGACGTCCTTGTCCACGGCCTTGCCGATGTCGTGGAGGAGCCCCGCCCGGAGGGCGACGTTGACGTCGGCCCCGATCTCGCGGGCCATCATGGCCGCCAGCATGGCGACCTCCTTGGAGTGCTGGAGGACGTTCTGGCCGTAGCTCGTGCGGTACTTCAGCTTGCCGAGGAGCTTGATGAGCTCGGGGTGGATGTCCCGGACCTTGAGCTCGAGGACGGCCGATTCGCCCTCCTGCTTGATCTTCTGCTCGAGGTCGTTCTTGACGGACTCGACGATGTCCTCGATCCGGGCCGGGTGGATGCGGCCGTCGGTCACCAGCTTCTGGATGGACAGGCGGGCCAGCTCCCGGCGGATGGGATCGAAGCTCGACAGGATGACGGCCTCCGGCGTGTCGTCGACGATGATGTCGACGCCCGTGGCCATCTCCAGGGCCCGGATGTTGCGGCCCTCGCGGCCGATGATCCGGCCCTTCATGTCGTCGGACGGCAGGTCGACGACCGAGACCGTCGATTCGACGACGTGCTCGGCGGCCGAGCGCTGGATGGCGTTGACGATGATTTCGCGGGCCAGGGCGCTGGCCTTCTCCCGCGTCTCCTCCTCGACCCGCCGGACCGTGCCGATGGCCTCGAGCTTGGCCTCGTCCTCGATCTTCTTGATCAGCATGGCCTTGGCCTCCTCGAGGCTCAGGCCGGAGATGCGTTCGAGCTCCTCCAGGGCCTTCTGCTGGATTTCGGTCGTCTTGTGCTCGATGGCCTCGATGTCCTTCTCTTTCTGGAAGAGGCGGTTTTCCTTCTGGGAGAAATCCTTCTCCTTGCGCTCGAGGGCCTGGAAGCGGCGCTCCAGGTTTTCCTCTTTATTGATGAGCCGCCGCTCGGTCTCATTGATCTTCCTCTGCTTCTCCCGGTTTTGGAGGTCGAATTCCGCCTGCCGGCTCAGGTCTTTCTCGCGGGCCTCGATGGCGGCCTCGCGCTTGATGTTTTCGCCCGCCTCTTTCGCCCGGGCCAGGATGGCTTGGGCCTCTTCGTGGGCGCTCTGGATCCGGCGCGTGCCTTTCCGCCGCCGGGACAAGAGGATCGTCATCGCCACGAGCAGACCGGCGATGACCGCTATCGCTGTGATATTGAACCAATTCCAGGACACGTGTGTCACCTCCTTCTGAAATGGGAAGAAGGAGACGAGGTCAAAGACAGGAGGTTGTCAAAGGTTCATCCGGAGGGGATGGCCCCTCAGGGAAAGAAATCGGCTCCCCCCCCGCGCTCGGGATGCGCGGCGGGCCGGCCGGCCGGCCGGTCCTCGCCACCCGTTGTCCGGGTCAGGCGGGAACCTTGTCCATGTCTTTGTATGTTTTTTCATCTTCGAAAAGATGAACCTCCAAGTGTTCGATCTCGGTCTCCATATGGCCAATGGCTTCGTTGAGTTGATCCAGTTTCTTCTGGCTCAGGAACAGCTCGTCCGCGATGTTCAGGGCTGCCAGGACGGCGATCTTCGTTTGGTCCGCGGACTTGGACTTCACCGCCACCTCGTGCATCTTCTGATCAACGTAGGAAGTCAGGTGGCCGACGTATTTTTCATCCTCTTCTCCTTTGACTCGGATCTTGTAATGTTGTCCGAAAATTTCGATTTCAAGAATTTTGTCGATCATAGCCCCAGCTGGTCGATTTGATTGATGATCGCCTCGATCTTGCCTTTGATGACGTCCCTCTCACCCTCGAACTTCTTCACTTCCTCGTCCAGCCTGTTGATCTTGCGGTTCTGCTCTTCGTATTCCTTCTTCTCGGTCCGGAATTCCTTGAGCTGCTGCTTGAGCTTGTCGTTTTCGGCCGTGAGCTTGTGAACGTAGTCGACGACTTGACCGATCTTCCCTTCAAGTATTTTAATTCGCTCAAGTTCGGTTGTCAATTTATCCCTCCCTCAATTGGATGTTCCAGGCGCTTTTCAGATGGCCGACGATCTCCTGCTCGACACGATCCACTTCCTCGGCCAGAAGTGTCTTCCGCGGATGGCGGTAATGGAACCGGATGGTCAGGCTGACCTTGTCGGCCGGGATGGACGGTCCGGCGAACCGGTCGGCAAGCTCGAAGTTCTCGACGAGCTGCGGGGCCAGCTTCTCCAGGCCCTTCCGGATGTCCTGGTAGGCGACGTTCCGGTCCACGAGGAACGAGAGGTCGCGGCTCGCGCCCGGGAACTTGGCCACCGGGACGTAGGCGAACGGCCGCGGCGATTTTTCGAACAGGCCGGCGAGATCCACCTCGGCGGCGAAGACGGCCTGACCGAGGGAATAGGCGGCGGCGACGGTGCTCGCCAGAACGCCCAGCCGCCCGACGGTCTGGCCCTTGTAGACGAGATCGAGGCCCTGCCCCGCTTCGAAATAGGGATGGTCGTTTTTTTCGAAGGACACGGGCTCGTAGCGAAGGGCGCAGGCCACGGCTTCCAGGGCGCCCTTGAGGACGAAGAAATCGGTCTCGGCCGGCTTCTCCTGCCAGCCCTGGCCCGGCAGAAGGCCCGTCGTCAGCACGCCGAGCGTCAGGCGTTCCTCGGGCTTTTCCCCCTGGCAAAAATAGATGTTTCCGACCTCGAAAATATGGACGCCGGCCAGCCCGCGATTCCTGTTCCATGCCGCGTTCTCGAGCAGTCCCATGAGGATGTTCGTGCGCAGCACGGAGGCCTTGACCGAGATGGGATTGCGGATTGGGACCGGCTCGCGGCCGCTCCGCAGGACGGATTCCTTCTCCCGGTCGGCGAAGCTCCAGTTGATGGCCTCGTCGAATCCCGCTTCGAGGAGGGCCCGGCGGAGCTTCAGGACGCGCTCGCGCTTCCTGTTGACGACAAACTCGAAGGACTTGGCGGGCGTGATCTCGGACGGGATCTTGTCGTAGCCGTAGAAGCGCGCGATCTCCTCGACGAGGTCCGCTTCGCGGTCGATGTCCACGCGGAACGAGGGGACTTCGACGAGCCAGACGCCTTTTTGCGAGTTCTCCAGCCGGAAGCCGAGGCGCCCGAGGATGTCCTCGATGAAGGCCTCCGGCACGTCGGCCCCCAGGAGCTCGCCGACGCGGCGGGCCCTGAGGACGACGGATTTAGCCTTGCGCGGCTTGGGACAGATGTCCAGCATGCCGCCGGCGGCGACGCCGCCCATCCGGGTGAGGAGCGAGGCCATCATCTGGGCCGCCAGGGGCAGGATGCCGAAATCGGCGCCCCGCTCGTAGCGGTAGGCGGCGTCCGTGGCCAGGCCGAGCTTCTTCGACGTCAGCCGGATCGAGACCGGGTCGAAGTTGGCGCTCTCGATGAAGACATCGCGGGTCGAGTCGCTGACGGCCGACTCCGCGCCGCCGATGATTCCCGCCAGGGCCACCGGCCTCTTCTCGTCGGCGATGACCAGCATCTCCGGCCCGAGCTCGAGCGTCCGGCCCTCGAGGTCCCGCATCATCTCGCCGCGGGCGGCCCGCCGGACGATGATCTTCGAGCCGGTGATTTTCCGGAAATCGAAGGCGTGGATGGGCTGGCCCGTGGCGTAGAGGACGTAGTTGGAGGCGTCGACAATGTTGTTGATGGGCCGCAGGTCCATGGCTTCGAGCCGCCTCCGGAGCCAGTCGGGCGAGGGCCCGATCTTCACGCCCCGGACGAGTTTCGCGCAATACCTGGGGCAGCTCGTTTCGTCCAGGACCTGGACGTCGGTGAGCTCCCCGACGGCCGTGTTGTCCTCGACGACCGGCCAGGACGGCTCGAGGAGGGGCTGGCCGAGCATGGCCGCGATCTCCCGGGCCACGCCGAGGTGGCCGAGGGTGTCGGGCCGGTTGGCGTAGGTTTCGAGGTCGATGACCGCGCCGCCGTCCCCCTCCTCGACGGACGCCGGGACCAAGCCGATCATGGTCAGCCGGTCGAGGAGCTCCTGGAGCGGCAGGTCGCAGGCGACGTAATCTTTTATCCAATCAAGGCTTATTTTCATTTGCAATCGAATTGCCTGAGGAACCTCAGGTCGTTCTCATAGAAATACCGCATCTCGGGGATGCCGAGGGCGAGCATGGCCGTGCGGTCGATGCCCAGCCCGAAGGCCCAGCCGGAGTACTTCTCCGGATCGATGTTGACGTTCTTGAACACCTGGGGATCGACCATGCCGGACCCCAGGATTTCCTTCCAGCCCGTCCCGCCGCAGACCCGGCAGGACTTGTCTTTGCCCTCGCACACGATGCACTCGATGTCGACCTCGGCCGAAGGCTCCGTGAAGGGGAAGAAGCTCGGCCGGAAGCGGACCTTGATCTTCTCGCCGAAGAGGGCGTGGACGAAATACTCCAGCGTCCCCTTGAGGTGGGCGAAGGTCACGCCCTCGTCCACGACGAGCCCCTCGACCTGGAGGAACATCGGCAGGTGCGTCGGGTCGGCCGTCTCGCGGCGGAAGACCCGGCCGGGGTTGATGACCCGGATGGGCGGCCTCTTCTTTTCCATGACCCTGATCTGGACGGGAGAGGTGTGCGTCCGCAGCAGCAGGTCGTCCGTGATGTAGAGCGTGTCCCAGCTGTCGCGGGCCGGGTGGTGAGGCGGGAAGTTGAGGGCCT
>Ga0315282_10012153_pt1 | contig 13224 bp, 13 predicted proteins | sample YL17G07_20_MG_FD_203693 | JGI IMG/M metagenome (GOLD analysis project Ga0315282, IMG submission 203693) | Sediment microbial communities from Yellowstone Lake, YNP, Wyoming, USA - YL17G07_20 | ecosystem: Environmental > Aquatic > Freshwater > Lake > Sediment | place: USA: Wyoming | collected...
TCTCGCCTAGCCAACTGGGTCACCGTTTACACGATTGAATGGCGTATACACATATTTAAGCCGATCTGGACGATTCTGTGTGAACAAAGTGACTAGCAGTCACCTACAATAGGCCTTGCGAACACCGGTCGTCACCGAATCAAGCGAAACCCAGCTAACGAAGATAGTGTTGTTGACTATACTCAAATAGAACGTTAAGTGTTCTCCTTAGTCGAGGTCGTTCAGCAGGCTGATACCTTCGGATATTGGGATACATACTCTTCAGAACTTCTGCTTCGCTCGCTTCTCGGCTTGCTTGGATCCTCAACCGCCATGTCCATGTGTCCTTAAGTCTCAGTAGATTCCACAGGAGCGATCTGGCGGCGGCGACTGCCTTTCTTGGTTCCAGTATGCTGAAGCCTGCAGCCATCATCAGGGTGAAGAGGAGGTAGTTTCTGAGAGCCCAGCCGAGCGAGGGGCCGCAGTTCTTGAGGATTGCCCTGAGAAGGTTTCTATGGCAATAATACAGCTTCCGGGCATCAATCTCCTTGGTTTCGGCGGAGCCTGAGAAGTAGTGAGCCACCTGGGCTTCGGGCGCGAAGCCTACGCGGTAGCCGAGAAGCCTGAGCCTCCAAGATAGATCCGCATCCTCCACGTATAGGAAGAACTTTTCATCGAAGCCTCCTAGAGCCTGGAAGATGTTCCGTCTGATCAGAGCTGCGCCCCCGCAGAAGGCGAAGGGCTCGAAGCTTTCCTGATCGTATTGTCCTTGGTCGGACTCATCTCTGCCTACGTCGACGAAGCCGCGCCAGAAGGGTATGCCCATTCCGCCGACAGAGTCCAAGCGCGATCGATCTTCGAGGGAGACCATCTTGCAGCCGACAGCTGCTACATCGGGGTCACTTGCGGCTTTGTCAACAAGATGATGAATCCACTTCGGGTTGAGAACTTTCGTATCGTTGTTGAGTAGCGCAACGTATTCTGAGTTGATCTCCTTTATCGCTTTGTTGTAGGCTTCGGCGAAGCCTAGGTTCTCTTCGTTGAGTATGATCTTGACTGATGGAAAACTTCTTTGAACATAATCGATGGAGCCATCGGTGCTTCCGTTGTCTACTAGGTAAATGTCGAAATTTGGATAGTCGGTTGCAGCTACACTAGACAGGCACTGGGGAAGCCACCTCAACCCGTTGTAATTTAGTACCAGAACGGATACTCTTGCAGGCTGCAGACAAGCGATCCTCCAATAAGGCGTATTTGGACGCACCGGTTATGCGGCCTGAACACGTTTCAAGTACTCATTGACTACGGTTTCTGTCTCTCCGAAGCTTATCATCTCTCCTCTTGACAGGAGCAGGGTTTTCTCGCAGAACTCTTTGACAAGATTCAATCCGTGAGAGACAAGGATTATGGTCTTTCCCTCGTTCTTGAATTCCTTGAATTTGCTGAGGCATTTTTGCTGGAATTCGAAATCTCCGACTGCTAGCGCCTCGTCTATGAGGAATATGTCTGGATCGGTTTCGATTGCTACTGAGAAGCCGAGTCTCATCTGCATCCCTGATGAGAGGTTCTTCAGCCTGGCGTCTCGGAATCGTTCGAGGCCGGCGAATTGGAGAATCGGATCCAGTCGTTTCTTCAGGTCGCTGTTCTTCAAGCCCATGATCGTTCCGTAGACAAGGATGTTCTCCTTGGCGGTCAGCTCTGGGTGAAAGCCTACTCCAAGCTCGAGGATAGGGGCGATCCTGCCGTTCGTCTCGACCTTGCCCTTGTCTGGGCGAAGTATTTTCGCTAGGATCTTCAGGAGAGTGCTTTTTCCACTTCCGTTTTCCCCTATCACGCCAAGCGACTCGCCGGAAGCTATGTGGAAGCTTACCTGTTTCAGTGCCCAGAACTCCTCGTAGGTGAACGTCTTGCCCGCGAGCATCTGGAGTGCTCCGGCTATGTTCTCAAGGATTGTCGTTCGCCGCTCATGAGGAATCTTGAACTTCTTCCACAGATCCGCTACACAGACTACTTCCATGATAGACTCACCTGTCAAATCTCCTCAGCGAATTTGGGTTCAAGCTTGAGGAAGACAGCGTAGCCTAGCATAAGAAGGATCAGGCCACCGACGAGGGGGATGAGCAGATCCCAAGCGGTCGGGAGAGTGCCATGGTAGAAGATTTTCCTTATCGACTCGATTATCCTAGTCATGGGGTTAAGCGAGTAGAGAACTGCGTACCCGCCAGGGACCAGGCTGGCGCTGTAGATAATGGGGCATAGAAAGAAGCCAGCTTGGAGAGCTATGTCCCAAACTTGATTGACATCTCTGTAGTAGACATTTAGAGCGGCCAAGGGCAACGATACGCCTGCGATGAATACGAACTCTATGGCCAAAACCGCAGGAAGAAGCATGACAAGCCAAGACACTTTCATGCCGAAGGCCAGAAGGAGAGGCAGCAACACGAGAAACTCTAATGTGGACCCCATCAGATTGGCTAAGTTGCTTGAGACGACGAGCAGCCAGCGCGGGAAGTATACCTTCGTTACGAGTGAAGCGTTCCCTATTATTGACCAGAGGGCCATGGAGGTGCCTATGGAGAAGAAGCGCCAGACCAATAGCGCGGGTAGGAGGAAGATCGGGAAGTTTTCGATTCCTGCTCTTAGAAGCGTGGAGAATACGAGCGTTAGTATGACCATCATCGCCAGCGGATTCAGTAGTGACCAGACGAATCCAAGCATGGAGTTCCGATACCTGAGTTTGAACTCTCTGATCGTCAAGTTCTTGACAAGTTCAGCATATCTTGGCAGCGCAATCACCTATGAACTCAAAGCGACGTATGTCTGCTTTACCGAAATCTCCTCTTGTTCTCTCTCGAATCGAAGCATTTTCTATCTGTTTCGAATGGGAACGGCCATTTGTCGCATCCTCATCTGGAACCTACTTTTCAAATGCTCACGTAGGTCATATCACCCAGAATTAGCTTGAGACCCTTGGGCAGATTGTTCTCGTTGCTGACAACCTTAGCCTTCATCCCGATCAGACTGTCAATGACTCTTTTTCCACTGTCGACGTAGGCGCCGTTCATCACTATGGAGTTTTCAACTTCGCTGTTCCTTATCGTCACGTCATCCCCAACAGATGTGTAGGGACCTATGTAGGTATTCGGCCCTATCTCACAATGCCGGCCCATGATTGCCGGGCCTCTTATCGTGGTTCTGCTATGGATCACGGTCTCTTTGCCTATCCTCACTGTTCCGACAATTGTTGCACCCTCTTCTAACGTGCCTTCGACAAGCGGTTGAAGCTCTTGCAGTACTAAGTGGTTTGCCTCCAGTAGGTCTTCTGGCCTGCCAGTGTCTTTCCACCATCCTTCAACAAGCTGATAGTCAACCTTGGCTCCGCTGTCGATGAGAGTTTGAATCGCATCGGTAATCTCGAGTTCACCTCTCCAAGAGGGTTTGATCTTCTTGATCGCTTCGAATATCTTGTTATTGAACACATAGACTCCTATCAAGGCCCAGTTGCTGACGGGTCGCCTAGGCTTCTCGACTAGGCTCTTGATGCGGCCGGCTTCATCTAAGATGGCTATACCATATCTACCGGGGTCTTTGGTCTCGGCAAGACCGACCACGCAGTCGCTCTGATTCTTCTCGAACAGATCGATTAAGGGCTGCACCCCTTGCTTGAGCATGTTGTCTCCAAGATACATTGTGAATGGCTCACTGCCGAGGAAATGTTCAGATATGAGGATGGCGTGAGCGAGTCCTCTGGGCTCAGGTTGATCGATATAGGTTATCCTTGTGCCAAACCGGGAACCATCTTCCAAGAGCTCCTTCACATCTTCTTTGATCGGCCCCAATATTACGGCTACTTCCTTTACCCCTGCGTTCACCAAATGCTCAAGCCCGTATAGAATCATCTGTTTGTTTGCTATTGGCAGCATGTGCTTGTTACCAGTAAAGGTCAGCGGCCTGAGCCTTGTCCCGTGACCACCGGCCAGCAATAATCCCTTCATGGACTACCCGCCCCAAAGAACTGCTGGCTAAACCTATCCATAGCTTCATCTACTGTTGGTGCTTTCAGAGCGAGATCCTTTTCGATCCTTTCCACGCTAAGGGAGCGGTCCATCGGCCTCTTCGCTACCTGCCTCAGCTCTCGGAAAGATGTCAATGCGTCTTCGCGATTTGTTTTGTCGATTCGGAAAAGACGTGATTCGTCGAGAGAAGGTTTTCTAGTCAAATATGTTGCGTATGAATCGAAGCGGTCTTTCGCTTGCTCAATGATCTTTGTTCCCAGCTGCCCTCCACCGCCTATGACCAATATCTTCATGAAGACCACATACTACAGGACAGTTCCCCTAATTGTGACCTCTTTGGAAAGAGCGTCGGCTTCGAGAAGATGTTTGTACCATTCCACGGTCTTCGTTTTCAGTGAATCAGTGACTTTACCTTCTTTCAAAGCAGTATAGACCTCTACTGCGCCGTCTCGAGCAGTGTAGTCAGTGGAGAAGTTCAGAATAGATTTGATTTTGTTGAAGCTGATCTTGTATGACCTATTGTCTGTGCTTCCATACCACTGTATCTGAGGTTCTATACCAACTGCTTTGCAGACCACATTTGCCAGAGGTAAGATTTGATAGTTCTGGTCGTTTGATCCAACGTTGAAGACCTGTCCGTTGACCTTCTCTATCTCGGATTCCATGACTGCGATGAACGCCTTGGAGGTGTCTTTGACGTGCACGAAGGGTCTCCATTGAGATCCATCCCTCATGACCTTGACAGCTTTGTCCTTGAACAGGCTTAGCGTCATTCCATTTATGGCCAAGTCGAATCGCATGCGAAGTGAGATCCCGTATACAGTGGCCTGTCTCAAGGCTGTAACTGTGAAATCTGAGGTCGCCATGGGTAGGATGTCCTCCTCAGCCATAACGTTGGCTCTCGCGTAGGTGGTGAGTGGGTTAGTAGCGGATGTTTCGTCCAAGGTGGCGTTGTCTCGGAATCCATAGACACTGCATGTCGAGGCTAGTATGTATCTCTTCACGCCATGTATCTTGCTCAACTTAGCAACGCGCGTCCTCCCAAGACAATTTATGTCTATGGTTCTGGCGGGGTTTAGCTCGCCTGAGGGATCGTTCGAGAGAGAGGCCAGATCCATGACAACATCCACACCGTCTAAGACTTGGGGGTCAAACCATCGGATGTCATCCTTCAGAAGATGGAAGTTTGGATTACCCATAATGTCTGCTACAGTCTCTTTGCCGAAGAATAACCTGTCTAGGCAAAGAACCTCGTAACCCTTGTCAAGGAGTATGCGGGTCAAGACGGATCCTATGTAGCCCGCGCCACCTGTCACAAGAACTTTCACTGGCGGATCCCTCAATCACCTTTCCGTCATGTATTCCTCTCGCAAGGTATCAAAAGCCTTCTCCATCGAGAAATCCGTGTTCAATCGCTTTCTTGTCGCCTCCGAGGTTAGGCTTGAATCCCTAGGTCTCTCAGCGAACCATTTCATCTCTGACATGCTTGCCTGTTTGATTAGGGACTTATCGAATCCCAGTTCCTCAGCCAGTCCTACTGCGAACTCGTATCTGCTCATTCTCCCTCCGGTTATGTGAAATATTCCTTTCAGTTTCTTTTCGGTGATCTCTACCATGGCTTTGGCTAGGTCGGTTGCGTGGCTTGGGGAGGTGTATTGGTCGACAAGGGCCCTGACCTCCTCTCTCTTAGAGAGTTTCTCGATGAGGAACTTTGCAAAGTTCGTTCTTCCAGGTCCCAGCCCATATATTGAGCTTGCCCGCACGACAGCGCATTCTGACATTGCCGAAGAGCAGATCACTTCTCCCATCAGCTTGGTCAAGCCGTAGTAGTCGACCGGGTTGGGTGGATCGATCTCAGAGTATCCACCTTTGTCACCGTCGAAAACGTAGTCGGTTGAGAGGTAAAGGAGAAAGGGTTTCCAACTCGAGAATAAGGATACTAGATCCATGGTCGCAGTGACATTAGTCCTCCAAGCCAGAGCCTTGTCCTTCTCGCAGAGGTCAACATCACCTAAAGCAGCCATGTGCAAAATAGCATCCGGCTTCTTGTCGGTTAGAAGTCTCCGAAGAGCTGGCTGATCAGTTATGTCAAGTCGGATGCTCCTAAGCTTCTCGTTCTGCAGCGGTATCGGATTCTCTTTGTGTACTGCCAAAATGTGATGACCTTTTTCGAGGGCTTCTTTCACCGCTCTGAATCCGGGTAGACTACTTCCCCCCGTCACCAAGATCTTCATGCATCATTCACATTACCTATGCGGGGGATGGAACCAGTCCCAAGGTTTGCCGACCCTAGGATCATCTCTCTTACCGTTAATCAGTTTTGGAGCGATAAGATGATCATTCCATGCTCTCCTTAGCTCATCGGGATTTCTAGAATCATAAAGCCTATTCACGAAGTAGACTAGAAAGACGGGCTCGTTACCTATAACTTTGAATCCATGCCAATAGTGTCCAGGTATTTTGACGACTTGCATGTTCTCACCAGTTGACACTATCTCATCGAGTTCCTCGGTTGCATCGTCATACGCGCATATCTTCAAGGCCCCCTTAGTCACGACAAAGTAGTCCATTTGTCCTCTCTCGTGTTTATGCCAGGCCCGCACAATGCCTGGATATGTAATCGAAAGATTCGCCTGGACTATTTCATCCTCTCCAAGAAGATCACCCCAATCACTCCGAAAGATCTCTGCGAAGGACCCTCTCTCATCGGGAAAACGTTTCAGTTGCCTAACGACTATACCAGCAAGCATGTGGGTTTGTCCTCCCATTCGGATCTTAAGACATCGGTTTATAGCCTCTACAGACGTTAAAAACGGTTTGCTCTGAACCTCTCAGACTTCTATCTCTGAGTAGTCGCCAATATGTGCTTTGATCGATCTTCTCCCGTTTCCCACGACTCTTGCGTGTCTCCCCACCAAGCTTTCCTCGACTCTCTCTACGTCCTTGATCACTGCGTTCTCCAAGACGACACAATACTCCACGGTTGAGTTCGATATCTCTGAGCCGCTTCCTAGACTTGTGAAAGGTCCTACAAAGGAGTTCTTTATTATCGTTCTTGTTCCTATCGCACATGGACCTCTGACTGTACTGTTCACTATCTTCGCTTCGCTTTCCAGTCTGACTCGTCCCTCTATGGTGCTGTTGATTGTTTCGCCTTTGATCTCTCTTCTCACATATTCATCTAGGATTCTTGCATTTGCGGATAGAATATCGTCTTTCTTGCCTGTGTCCAACCACCAGGTTTTGAGTATTTCTGCCTGAACATTGAGGCCCATGGCGATCATCTGCTGTACGGCCGGCCGTACAGCTTTATTGGGAGAGAATCGACGGTGGTCTCGAATGAGGCAAGTCTCCCTAGAGGATGCAGGCTCATCATAGGAGAGAATATATTGATAAGTCTGTAGCAACTCGACCAAATTGCTCTTTGGCGTCTGTGATTACTTCTTCTTTTCTAATATTGCAACTTGTCAAACGTTCGCTTTAGTTCCTTGTACCCTTCGGTCGCGCCAATATCCCATAGTTGTCCCAGGAGCATGTATCCATAGACCAGCTCCTTCTTGAATAGCCATTCCATGAAGTTGCTCGGGTCATCTCTGTCTCTGCCTTAGTGAAGATGATCGCTCGTTTTGAGGAGGGCTTCATAGGTTAGTATGTGGATGCATGCGTCGATTAGCATACTTTCTGGTTTGAACGGCATCTCCTTGAACCGCACTATCTTCATAGTAATGGAGAGGGCCTACATAGAACGTGGTAAGAGAGTCACCGACGGTCTAGTCGGAAGGAAAGTAAGGGTTGTCGGCTTTGAGAACAGCGTACCTAAAGGCCTGAAACTAATTATTGGAGACACGGCCCACATGAGTATATGAAACTGAGTGGATGCCGGATACGCATAAGAGAAACAGTTTAGGCCATTATGGTTCAGCATCAGGTAAACGGGCTTGGAAACTCTGGAAAACAAGTCTCCTTGAGGGCCCTTTCCTGATTCTCATTGTGGCCAACCCCTATTTTATTCAGCAGTAAATATCATGGATCAGAGAACTTTGCAAAGGCTTATCTTTGTGCCTCTGCTGGTTTGAACATCAGGTCGACTTCCTAGAGGGCATCAACAACATGGAAATCCCACGGCCCAAGCCCAAAGGTGGTAGGATTCCTTGTACTCCTCAAAGAAGGGGCGTAAATCCGAGTGGGCCCGTCGAAAGACTGACGCCAGGAGAAAAACATCCCGATTATCTTGTTCAGGAGCATATTAATCGATACCTGTTCGCGTCCCAACGCATTAGCGGCAAGATTGTTGCCGACCTTGGTAGTGGTTCGGGATATGGTTCTTCCATTCTTGTGAGAAAAGGAGCAAAGCACGTCATCGCCGCAGACTCTTCGATATCTGCGCTTCGCTTTGCAGTTCAACACTACAGACACCCCAACATTGACTACGTACTTGCAGACACCACTTGGCTACCATTCAAGAAGAAAAGCTTTGACATCGCCATCTCTTTTGAAATAGTAGAACATCTCACAAAACCTATCGATTTTGTGGTTGGTTGTCAACGGATCCTGAGGCCTTCGGGAACTCTTATGATCTCTTCACCTAACAAGCAGGTTTTCTCCCCTAAAACGGTCATGCCAGACAATCCATACCACATTCATGAGTTCTTTATCTCTGACCTCGAATCCCTTCTGACAGGCTTCTTTGGAGCGGTGTCGCTTTACGGTCAAACTTCAGAGGAATCGCTACCGGAGCAAGAGGAGAGAGACTCCAACCTGGGTACTATGCCATATGATATACGTACATATCGCTCAGACCCAAAGTACGAGCCACATCCACATCCTTCTAGAAGCGATAGGATAATCATCGGAGTATGTAAGCTTCCGAAGAAAGGCATCCCAGTACTTGGCGACTTGGAGACGAAGCTTAATCTCATTCATTTCCGAGAGCTATCGACAATTCTAGAAACGCGCTTGAAGGCAAAATCCAAAGAGACACCGCCGGACCCGATGTCTATGCTTTTGGACTTATATTACGCTCGAAAGGATCTACAAGAAGCGTTTCCCGAGGTCATGTCTGGGAAGTACGACAGCCTGCTCAACTGGGCCAAAGCTACAGTAACAGACAAGAAGGACGAGTCACATCACACACTCGCCCCGTTTGAATACTGGTACGAAACCAACCCTCTTGTTGAGCTTGCTTCAAAGGAACAGCAAATCAAGGAACTGCAGAAAGACTGTTCAAATCTCCGAGACAACGTGATGAGGCTAACTTCAGAGCTTGACTTGAAGGGTAACGGAATCAAAGAACTGGAAGCAGAACGATCCGCATCTGAAAGACAGTTGACACAGCTACGGGAAGAACTCAATCTACGCAATAACAGAATCAAAGAACTCGAGGGGTTCCTTAGTGGCGAGTTCGTCATATGCACGATAGCGGCTAAGAACTACCTCGCCCATGTTCGAGTCTTGACGGATTCATTTTTGAAGTATCATCCTGAGGCAAAAGTCTTCGTCTTGCTGGCAGACGAAGTGGATCAGTACTTCGATCCGAGTACCGAAAGATTTCAGACTGTGTCACTGCAGGAAATCGGCGTCGACGGGCTTAGGGCATTTTTGTTCAAGTATGGAATTCTCGAGGTTTCTACAGCAGTAAAGCCATTCTTCCTTGAGTACCTGTTTAGAAGATACGGTTTGAGAAAATTGGTCTATCTAGATCCTGATATCTTAGTAACTAACAGCCTAGCGCCCCTCTCCGAGATGCTAGAGAAACATAGCATAATCCTAACGCCTCACTTGCTGGACCCTATTGACGACGATCTGAAACCTAGCGAACTTGACATAGTCCGTGCCGGCACATACAATCTCGGCTTCATAGCTCTTAAAAACAATGAAACCACAGAATCGTTTTTGTCTTGGTGGAAGAAACGCCTCTACGACCACTGTGTTATGGCGCCATCCGAAGGACTTCATGTGGATCAGAAGTGGGTGGAGCTTGCCTTGGGCTTCTTCGAAGACATCCTTGTCCTTCGTGATCCCGGTTATAACGTCGCCTACTGGAATATGGGTGGACGAAGACTTACGGTTAAAAATGGCCGGTATTTTGTCAATGGTGAGCTTTTGCGGTTCTTCCATTTTAGCGGTTTTGATCCGGACAGTATGGATCAAATCTCAAGGCATCAAAACCGCTTCACACTCAAAAGTGTGCCGGCCTATGAGACGTTGTTCGAAACGTACAGGGATCTGCTGTATTCGGAGGGTGCCCGGCAAGCCAGAGAGTGGCCTTGGAAGTACGATTACTTCGATAATGGAGTGAGAATCCCTGGTATTGCTAGGAAAGTGTATCGCGAGTCAAAGGAGCTTCAACAAGAATGTCCGAATCCTTTTTTGACTCGTGAACCAGACAACTACTTCCGGTGGCTAAATTCCAGCGTGGAGTCTCTGGAAAAGAGGCCTTGTATCACTAGGTTGTGGTACGAAGCTTACAAGCTCAGAAAGGACGTGCAAGAAGCCTACCCAGATATTCTCGGGTTGGACCGTGGAGGTTTTATTGGGTGGGTCGTCAATACGGGCTGGAAGGAACATAATACTGACAAATCCTTCGTACCTGAAGAATACTTCTCAATCTCAAGTCTACCTGCGAAAGGATACAAATCTCAACCAGCTACACCGAAGGGACGCCTCATCAAGTGTCAAAGCGCACTACGCGAGTTGGGCCTCATACTAACAAGAAGCCTACAAGTCATAAGGGATGAGGGAGTCAGGAGCTTTCTGCGTCAGGTATCGATGAAGATCAAAAAACAAGAGTTCAAGATCATCCGGGTAACGGTCGACGTAAGAGAACAGTACTTCGAGTCTCGGGATAGTGAATCAATACAGAGAACGAGTCCAGAGCGTAAGGTTAGTGAGCCTTTGAACTCCACCTTAGAAGGGCCGGCCGGCCATAAGCTTAGGTTCGGAGTAAACCTCGCTGGTTACTTCACAGGGCAGTTTGGCAACGCCACAAGTTCCAGAGCCTTCGCCCAAGCCTTGAAGCTCGCAGGGATCCCCCAAGCTCTCAACAAGTTGGTTGGGAAAATCCATGGGGAGAGGCACAGTCAGGCCTATGTTTTCAGTAACGATAACCCTTACGCAATCAATCTGATTCACGTAAACGCAGACATGGCAGAGAATTTCTTCAGAACGAATGGTCGACGGTACTTTCAGGGAAGATACAACATAGGAATATGGTACTGGGAGCTGTCAAGATTTCCTGCTCGATGGCTCTCCGCCTTTGGGTTATATGATGAAATCTGGGTGATGAGCTCGTTTGTCGCTGAATGCCTCTCTAAGGTGTCTCCCATCCCTATCGTAAAGATGAGGTACCCTCTATCTGTTAACACTGATCTTGTCCAACAGAACTCGAGAGACAAGTTCGGCATTGAGAACGATTCTTATGTCTTCTTCTTCTCGTTCGATTTCCTGAGCGTCTTCGAAAGAAAGAACCCTCTGGCATTGCTGAAGGCCTTTCGTAGTGCCTTTGATTCAAACGAAAAGACTACTTTGGTGATACATCACATCAATAGTGCAGTGAATCCGGTCGCCTCGGAGACATTAGAGAAAGAGGCGAGGGACCGAGGAGTAAAGATGCTTAAGGGACACTTGTCTGAACAGGACTATCTTTCTTTGTTGGCAGCTTGCGATTGCTATGTCTCACTTCACAGATCGGAGGGACTTGGATTGACAATGGCAGAGGCCATGTATCTTGGAAAGCCCGTGATAGCCACCGGGTACTCCGGCAACATGGATTTTATGAACGTCAACAACTCCCTGCTTGTTAAGCATGATCTTGTGGAACTTGATAGGAACTACGGCCCATATGAGAAAGGAAGCATTTGGGCAGACCCAGACATAGATCATGCTGCCCAACTCATGCGGTGGGTGTACGAGAACAGAGAAGTAGCTAAGTCTCTAGGCGGGAAAGCTTCTATGGATGTCAGGAGGTATATGAGTCCCGCTATTGCCTCAGAGAAAATCAAAAGGCGATTGGAGCAAGTCTACCGGAGTGGAGAGAAGCTTCGCTGGGTGGAGACAACCCGAGATGAGTGAACGTCTCAAGAAGATCGCAGGTAACTGGGAGACACTGGCCAGATATGACCCCTTATGGAGCATACTTACGGATCCGAGCAAGACTGGAAACCGATGGAGTGAAAAGGAGTTTTTTGCCACTGGAGAAAGAGAAGTGGCGCAACTCATAGATTACCTTCAGTCATTGTCACTCAAGACATCCGGGGAGCGCGCCTTAGACTTCGGTTGTGGCGTTGGCAGAGTGACGCAACCTTTGTCGAAGTTCTTTCGAACGGTGATGGGTGTAGATGCATCTCCTACGATGATTGAGCTAGCCCGGAAGTACAACAGTTTTCCTGATCACGTCATCTATCAACTTAGCTGCGAAACCCGGCTTCCTTTCCCTGATGACTTTTTTGACCTGGTCTACAGTAGACTCGTACTGCAACACATTGACACAGAGCTCGCGCTCCAATACGTCTCGGAGTTCATACGGACTGTCAAACATGAAGGAGTAGTGGTCTTTCAGGCACCTTCTAAATGCATTACAACTGATGGACATCATTTTGAAAGTCCGATCAACACGTCATATGGGACTGTAACAATTGATATGAACGTCCTGCCGATAGATTCTGTTCTTGAAACCGTCAGCAAGGCAAATGCCTTTGTGATTGACATTCATCATGACTTGGATGCGGGGTCTAGCTTCGAGAGCCGCACGTACTGCATATCTAAGCACTAACTGTTTTCGACTTGATCGTAAAATATCCTTCAAAGTTGATAGCTCTTCCTTGCCCCTAGACGGTGCTGTAAAGTTTGGGTTTTCGTCCGGGTTCTTGTATGGGGTTGATGAGGTTTGCGAGGTTGCTTGATTCTCTGCATGATGGACGGTTGAGCGCATGTGGTGGCGCGTATGGTAGTGGATGCGCCATACCACGGCCGGCCAGATCCAGGCGCCCACACCCTTCACATTCACATACCGTTCATCCACAACCACTGTCTTCCCGTAGCAGATATGGAACACATCAGCAAAGCTTCCGAACTCGTGATACCACAGCCAGATCGCTTCGTGGCTCCGACCTAAGAAGACACTTACGGCCTCAGCCGCCTGCCTGAACGACAAACCTACGCAATGCAGATAGACCGCATAAGCCATCAACGATAACGGAGTCCTCTCCCTCTCGAAGAAACCATTCGAGAG
>Ga0315282_10012155_pt1 | contig 13222 bp, 11 predicted proteins | sample YL17G07_20_MG_FD_203693 | JGI IMG/M metagenome (GOLD analysis project Ga0315282, IMG submission 203693) | Sediment microbial communities from Yellowstone Lake, YNP, Wyoming, USA - YL17G07_20 | ecosystem: Environmental > Aquatic > Freshwater > Lake > Sediment | place: USA: Wyoming | collected...
AAAAAAAGAAAAAGGGAACCTGATTTTACAAACGGCCAAAACTTGTCCAAAAAGCTAATAATTTCAATGGGTACACATAATAAATCCGGCTAATTTGGACGGCTCTGACTCTCAATACAAGGACAAAAGGAGGATAACGTGCAAGCGACGACAAGGGTAATGCTACTGGTCATTTTACTCACTGCAGGTGTCATTGGTTATGCCGCATCACAGGAGCAGGGTAATGTGACCTACGAGAAGGATGTGAAGTCGATCATTTCCAAAAGATGTCTGTTGTGTCATGGGAGTAATGCACCCACGGTAGAGGAGTTTAATAAAAACGAAGAAGGATTCAAACAAAAAAGTAAAGGGCCGAGGATGGACACCTATGAAAACCTCATGACCTTTGTGAATGGGAAAGATACCGGCGCTTTAATGAGAAGGCTTGATGATGGCAAGAACACCAAAGACGGGAATGCGGGGAATATGTACAAGAATCTTGGAGGAACGGATGCAGAAAGAGCAAAGAATCTTCTAGTGATTAAGAAGTGGATCGGTGGATGGACTCTAAAAAGGAGTGCAGAAATTACGGATGCAGAAAAGAAGGCGATCAAAGCATTGGAAAAATGAAAGGCAAAGCTTGAAGTGGGGTCTTAGTGAAGATGTAGAACGAAGGCCTGGACTCTCTCATGACTTACGACCCAAGGAAATGCCACAGTAATGCATAGTTTCGTAACGAATGAAAGGAGGCCCGCATGAGAAGCTTTGTTTCTTTGATGTTGGGTGTGAGTATCGTTGTATTCATCGCTTACTCAAAGGTTTTTGCTGCCTCATCCATTAGGAGATGGAGATGAAAAAAAGGATCGTTCTTCCGGTTTCAATCATAATAGGAATGACTATCATGCTCATCCCTTGCCTTCAGGTTGTAAGGGCTGCTCCTCCATCTCAGCCGGAATCTCCATCCTGTAGTTCTTTTGGTGTTCAGAAACCTCAGGAAAAGAAAGAAGCTCCTGCTTTTTCACTCAATGACTTAGATGGGAAACAAGTTTCCCTTAGTGACTTTAGAGGGAAACCTGTTCTCATTTTCTTTTGGGTTACTTGGTGTGATTCCTGCAAAGAAGAAATGCCCGTATTGGAAAAATTCTCCCAGGGGAAGAGAGATCAGTTGATGATCCTTCTTATTACCATTGACGGAGAAAGAAAGACAAGGGCTCAAAAGATCATCAATCAAGACAAGATCACCCTTCCCGTCCTCTTAATGTTGGAGGAAAAGGTGATGGACCAATATGGAGTAAGGGGTTGGGTTCCCCAAACATATCTTGTCGATCAAGAAGGGATGCTGGTCGGCAAGATTATAGGGCCAAGGGATTGGGCTTCAGAAGAAGCGTGGTCCTGTATGAAAGAACAATTCAATCTTCGTTGACAAATACCGGAAATTGTCGTGTCAATATGCTGATTATTTCTTTCCAAAAGATTCATCGACTGCGGAGAATATTTTACACTCCTTGGATCCATTTTACCAACCCCTGCATAGATTGTACTATCTCTTCCAATTGAAAATCTTCAATACATTTAATAACCAATCTTCACCTCTTCGGGAGTCAGAGAATTTACGTCCCTTTCACCGAATTAGACAGCTAATTTAGAAAGGATCGACTGATAGGTTTTGATGGTGTTTTTTTTGAATGAAGCTTGTGATACTCCAGCCAACAATGGATACCTTGAGAGACTTTCATAGTGCACCTCCTTGGATGAATTTCTTTTAACGTTATCATTTGACTATCAAATCTACAATTAATTCTTCGAAAAATTAGGGTTCTGTTGTGGCAAGATACTCGCGCTTCTTGAAGACCAAAAGACCCCCATTATATTGGGGTGGTTCCGTACTGACTTTCTTCCTGTAATTCTAGGAGGATTGGATTTCCGATCTAATCAACATTTCAAAACATAATCTTCAAAATATGATTTTCACAAATCTATTTTTAATGTCTCCTTTAGGGATTAGAAAAATCCCCTCCTTCAGGCGATCCTTTTAGTATAATGTGCGGCGTGCACTGGTCTACACGGTGATGGAATTCGCAATACCAACCAAAGCTCCGCCGTCAAAGGCCTCTCCAGCAAAAAGGAAATGAACACCGCCAAGCGCAACGAATCGTCCTTCATGGCTCTAGCGATGCCGTGTCTCAAGTTTTCATCCTCTCCGCCACCAATTCAAGAATGTCCATCACCTGAATTTGGCTATCCAGATTCAAAACTTTGACTGCCGAGTCAAGGGAGATCATACAAAGGGGACAGACCGTAGCAAGGATTTCACCGCCTGTTTGAACCGCCTGCCCAACCCGCGTTTCATTGATTCGCCTCCCTGCTTTCTCCTCCATCCACATGTGACATCCCCCCCCTCCGCAACAGAAGCTCTTCTCTCGACTCCGTTCCATCTCTAAAAGCGTGAGATCCGACATAGCTCCCAATATCCTTCGGGGTGCTTCATAGCCGCGATTGTAGCGGCCCAGGTAACAGGAATCATGGAAGGTTATTTTTGTTGCCCCCTCTCCAAGAGTCATGGCCATCTTACCGCTTTGAATTAATTGTTCCAGCAACGTGGTGTAGTGGATCACTTCAAAGGAACCACCAAACTGTGGATATTCATTCTTCAGAGTATTGAAACAGTGAGGGCAGGTTGTGAGGATCTTTTGGAACTTCACCTGTTGAAGTCGATTGAGGTTTTTTTTCACATTTTCTTGGAAGAGATATTCACTTCCCATTCTTCTGAGGTCAATGCCGCAACACCATTCTGAATTCCCGAGCACGCCAAAATTGATTCCCATCCGGTTTAGAATGCGAATCAAGCAAGTTGCCACCTTGATGTTCCGATCGTCATAAGAACCATAGCATCCAACCCAGAATAGAATATCAACCTGATCTCCCGGAACAACCTCTTTCACTCCCAACTCCTTCGTCCACCACATCCTCTTCTGCGGATCGAATCCCCACGGGTTTCCCTTCCGTTCGATATTCCGAAAGGCGAAGCGGGTCTCTCTCGGAATCTTTCCATGACGGAGAACGAGATTTCTCCGAAGCTCCATCAATTTGACCATGGGTTCGATGAAGACCGGGCAATGCTCCAAACAGTTACGGCAGGTGGTGCATTCCCATATCACCTCTTCGGTCACCACATCCCCTATGAGGTGAAGTTGGTTTCTCTCTCTCAAAGGCCTTCCCATGTGGCCTTTCAGATCTTGAATGACCTTTTTAGGGTTGAGATTTTTTTTTGTCAGATGGGCCGGGCAGGTTTCTTGGCATCGTCCGCAACGAGTGCAGGCATCCAACTCTAAGAGATTTTTTTGAGTGAAATCTTCAATCCTATCGACACCATACGTCTCGGAAGCCTCAAGATCAATAAAGGATAAGGCCCCTTTGGGCCCTAGATTTCTGAAGAATACACTGAGAGGAGACGAAAAAAGATGGAGGAGCCTTGAGAAGGGGATAGACCATAGAAAGATTAAAGAAAGGAAGACATGGGCCCACCAGAGAGAAGAAAAGAAAATCTCTAAGCTCCTTGGTTCCCAAACAAATTTCGTTAGTATCCGTCCCGTGAGTGAAGCCATGGGTGCCCAATGAGACCAGTGGGATTGATAGATTTGGTTCCGAATCCCAGTCAACGAAAATCCTGTCAGGAAGATAAGAAAGAGAAGAGCCAGGGAGATAGCGTCGGTCCGTTGATTGTCCAACTCTTTTGGCTTCAGAACATATCTTCTGAAGCCGAGCAATATCGTCCCTGTTAATCCGACAATACCAAAAACATCCAAAATCATCCGAAAGAAAGGATAGATTTTGTAATCAATGAACCTCGTCCCCGATAAAGGCAGAAACAAATATTCCTGAAAAAGGACGATAAGAATTGAAAGAATTAATATAAGGAAAGACCAGAAAAGAAAAAGGTGACTTACCCCGGGGAAGAGGCTTCTCAATGTCGTCCGATGTCCTAAAACATATAGGAACAGACCCTTCCACCTTTCTCTCCATTGATTCCATTTCGTCTCAGCTTTTCCGAGATGCCAGAGCCGGTATCGAAGATAAAAGCCAAAGAGGATAAGGAATAAAGTGAACCCCCCAAGAAAACAGAATAAAAGACTTTTCCAGGTAAAGGGGTAATGATATCCTTCCTCCTGGAATAGACTTCCCACTTGGTTCAATGATCCAATCTTAGGGTCTGTGTGGCATAGGGTGCAATCAGAGCCGGTTAGACGGAGAGCGTAATATTCTGTGGCGTGAGCAGGCGAGTAAAGAAGAAAAAGAAGGACAGAAAAAATGAGTATGGCTGGGAATAAATGGATGCTGAATCGATCCATGTTCCCTTTTTACCTCAACGTCGGTAAGTAAGTCAATTAGCATCCCCCTTTTATAGGGATAATCGGGAATAAAAAGATTATTTACGGAAGTGATGTACTCCCTCCACTACGTAGTAGGTGAGGAGGGTGGACAAATCAATCATTTTCCTTTCCTCATCTCCCCGATAAATCCGGCTCCCGGTGAACTCTGCGTTATTCTCACTTTCAAGGCGTAATCCTCACCTTCAAGGATCACACTCGGATCAACATTCGGTAGGTATTATTCGCATCCTCCTTTCTCAACCCTTCCTTCCTGAAAGAGTGATTCTGAAAATCCACCCGCCTATGCAAGATTTCAAATGGCAATCTTCAAAAAGATAATTTTCGCAATCTCATTCTTAGTATTGAGAAAATGCTCACTCTTGGTATGTTTGGTTCAACAATCTTAATTAAATTTCTCTTTCCAAAAGGGGTGGTGGATGGGGAAACGGTTTACGAAATGCAACCGTTGTGGTGGCGTTATGATTTACGAAAAGATTTATTATGAAACCGGACACTTTTGGGTGTGGAAATGTGTTTATTGTGGAGAGTATATCGATCAAGTGATTTTGAAGAATCGTCAAGTTCAAAAATCGAGTTGCAAGAAAGGTACGAAGAATAATGAAGAACCTAAATACAGATCTTACTCAGACACCCCATCTGTTTAAGAATATTCTCATCTCGCTCTCGGAAGGACTTCTTCCTAAAACATTGATTGTTCACCTTTGTGGCATAGTGCAATAGTATAAACGATCCTCAAATGGGTCCTTGAAAAGTACACGGTTTTGAAGCAAATATTAAGAAACCCCTTCAAATTGGCAAACCTTTTCTGCAATTTGGGGAGGCATTTTCGTTACAAAGTCAAAAAAAGGAGTAAGGCAGAGAAAGGAGGTAGGGAATGCGCTCATTACAGTGTATTCTTATTCTGATTATTATGATGGCATTTGCAGGGAGTGTTTTTGCTGTTTCATCTGGGAAGACAGTAGAGTACGCAGGAGGATCCCAAGGCAAGGTCATCTTTGACGGAAAAACCCATGCAGACAAGGGATTGAAATGCACGGACTGCCATACAAAGATCTTTCCGATGAAGAAAGGAACAAAGATTACAATGGCTGAGATAAATGAGGGTAAGTACTGCGGGGTCTGTCACAATGGCGGGAAGGCTTTTAAATCGAGCGAACAGGCTAATTGCGAAAAATGCCATAAGAAATAGAATGGGCAGAAGGCAATAAAACAATATTACCAAGAGATGACATGAAAGTGTCTGTCAGACTCGGTACCGTCCAGGACATGAGAGTGTTTGACCTTTAAATTCAAAACTCTGAAGGCTTAAACTCATAACTTAAGAACGTGTTCCCCTATTATTTCTTACGATTTAGTGGTCCAGTGCTCTTCATTCTCGTAGGATTGAAGATCCTCTCGGGGTATTCCCTGACTGGAAAGATTGGCGCAATCTCGTGGCTCTCAGAGCTCCATGACAATCGAGCTCTTGATCTTTCCCTCCTAGTTCTTTTCATCTTTCATGCCTTGTACGGACTCCGCCTTTTTCTGATCGATCTGGGGATGATGAACCGAGAACGCCTCCTTTTCTGGATCTTCACGATCGTGAGTGCCGGGCTATTAATTTTTTTCTTAATCTACTTTTTCTAGAATACTTCCCTGAGGACCCACATGGATATCCTCTCTTATGACGCTTTGGTGGTTGGTGGCGGGTTAACAGGTCTGCGCGCAGCCATCGAGATTAAGAAGGCTGGCCGGAAGGTGGCTATCCTCTCCAAGGTTCATCCCCTCCGATCTCACTCGACCGCCGCCCAGGGCGGAATCAACGCGGCTCTGGCGAACATTTCCGTTCCTGTCAAGGACAGCTGGGAAAGACACGCCTTCGATACCATCAAAGGGAGTGACTACCTCGCCGACCAAGATGTCGTAGAGGTCATGTGCCAAGAAGCTGTGGGTCGAGTGATCGAAATGGAGCATTGGGGCACCCTTTTTTCCCGCACCAAAGAGGGGAAGATCGCTCAAAGACCTTTTGGAGGAGCGGGTTTTCCCAGAACGTGCTATGCCGCTGACCGGACTGGTCATAATCTCCTCCATACTCTGTATGAACAGGTGACCAGTCTTGACATTCCCGTCCACGAAGAGTGGTACGCCCTCACCCTGGTTGTCAGCGAAGGCCGGTGCCTCGGCGTGCTCGCCCTTCACTTTTTTGAAGGTAAGATCATACCGATTCACGCCAGGGAGGTCCTGCTCGCAACAGGAGGGTACGGTCGCATCTATCTTCGCTCTACCAATGCGGTGATCAACACAGGGAGCGGTTCTTTCCTGGCTTATGAGGCAGGGGTGCCTCTAGAGGATATGGAATTTGTCCAATTTCACCCCACGAGCCTCTACGGGACCAACATCCTCATCACGGAGGCAGCCCGCGGGGAGGGGGGGTACCTGCTCAACGCCAGGGGCGAACGTTTGATGGAACGTTATGCTCCTAAACACATGGAACTTGCACCCCGCGATATTGTTGCCAGAGCCATTCAAACCGAGATCAATGAGGGTCGCGGTTTCGAAGGTGAGTGTGTCCACCTCGATTTTCGACACCTGGGGAGAGGCAAGATCCTCGATCTCCTTCCCGGGATTCGTCAGATTGCTATCGACTTTGCGGCGGTGGACCCAATCCTTGAACCAGTTCCTATTCAACCGGCCCAGCATTACTCCATGGGAGGGATTGAGACGAACGTGGATGGAGAAACCGCCCTGGCGGGTCTCTTTGCTGCCGGAGAGTGCGCCTGCGTCAGCGTTCATGGGGCAAACCGGTTGGGAGGGAATTCACTTTTGGAGACGCTGGTCTTCGGCATGCGAGCCGGGAGGAAGGCTGCTTTGTCCATGGATACTGCGAAGAGTTTACCAGATCCTGGTCTTTTCGAGAAAGAAGGGAGCCGTCTTCAAGCAAGGCTCGAAGAAATTTTTCGCCGGGGAAAACAGGAACCCTATTTTCGGCTAAGGAATGAGATGAAGTCTTTAATGACATCGCATGTAGGAATTTTCCGAAACGAGTCCGACCTCTCTTTCGCACGACAAAAGATTAGGAAGCTAAAGGACAGACTGAGAAGCCTCGGGGTGAACCAACAGAACCTCGCTTTCAATTATCAGCTGATTCAATACCTGGAACTGGAGGGAATGCTCCATCTAGCGGAGACCGTTGTAGAGGGCGCGCTTGCCCGGAGAGAGAGCCGAGGTTCGCATTACAGGGTGGACTATCCCAACAGGGATGATAATCACTGGCTTCATCACACCCTTGCCTTTAAGACTCCCGATGGACCAAGGTTGGAACGGAAGGAGGTCACGATCACCGCTTATCCTCCAAAGGAGAGGACGTACTAGGCTAGCCACTAAGATCCAAAGTTCAAAGCAAAGATAGGATTAAGTCCATGAGGTCTCGACTGCTCACATTGCAGATTCGACGATTCAATCCCGAGCGTCACCCCTCAGAATGGCTTCAAGCCTTCCATCTGGAGCCTTGCGAAAAGATGAACCTTCTGGAGGCGTTACTGCGGATTCAGGAAGAACAGGACGGGAGCCTGGCCTTTCGGTACTCCTGCCGGGGGGCCGTCTGTGGCTCGTGTGCGATGCGAGTGGATGGGAGACCGGTTCTTGCTTGCCGCACTCATGTCGAAGATCTCCTGGGGAAACCTGTTCGGATCGAACCCCTTCCCCACTTTCCGGTCCTTCGAGACCTCGTCGTCGATATGTCCCTGTTCTTTGCCCACTACCGAGAAATTCAGCCCTACCTCCACGGCAAAAGCATCTCTTCTGAGCGCGAATACCTGATGGACGTGAGCAGCCGTAGGGCAATTGATCCTTACATCAATTGCATCCTCTGTGGGATCTGCTTCGGGAGCTGTCCTGCCTTTCGATTGGATCGTCAATTTTTAGGGCCAGCCATGCTGGCCAAGGCTTACCGTTTTTTCATCGACCCACGGGACGGTAGGGAGAAAGAGATTCTCGAAAACGTAAACGGTCAAAGAGGCGTCTGGGGTTGCAAGACAGTCTTTAATTGTGTCAAGGTCTGTCCCAAAGAAGTTCCCCCCACCCATGCCATCGTCCAACTGAGAAACGAAATCTTAAGACGGCGATTGGGCAGCCTGCTTTCTCGACTGAAGTCCCTCTTTTCACTCTAGTCCTAGATTTTTCTTGTCCACACGGGATCAATCCCTTAAACACAATGAAACAGAACCTGCACCTTATCGTAGTTACCAAATTCACTGTTCTCTTGCATCATGAAATAAATTGCCTTAGAAACGCGAAGGGAGACCTCTCGCAAACCCTCCCTCCCAATTTTCATCCTTCTTTGTGCCGACTGGTCGGATTGAATGTTTCAATCGGAACTCAGCCATCTCCTAAGTAGAGTATCCTTCATACTTTACTAGCGTTAACCGGGGGGTGAGCCCGAACTCCCTATTTAGAAGGCCTCAATAGCTGCTATGAACGTTGCGTTTCTAAAGCTCCGAAAAGTTATCATTTGAAGATCATACCTTACGCTTTCTCAACTCGATAGCCGGAGAGAGTTCTGGCAAGATATCGGGCCATCAGCAGCGGAGGACTTGTTAACTCCATCGCGTGTGTTACTTCCTGTAGTCCACGAACCACCAATTCAGCATAGTACGCTTGATTTCAAATGGCAATCACTCCTTGCCACACTCCGTATCTTACTGATCCGAATTTTGAGGATGTATTGCCCCGTTCTAGAAACACTTGACAAAATACCTTTTACGAATTATATTGTCAGATAAATCAGACTGAACTGAATATTCAACGCAATAGGATTTCATGGGAGGTAGGAAGAATGGGAAAAAAAACTAAAACAGGATCTTGTTTCGATGCAACTGGAGGTGCTTTGAGTTGTTGTAAAGTTGAATCGTTAATCAGTGTCGATGAGCGGGGCCAGATGGTACTCCCGAAAGAAATAAGAGACAAGGCAAACATTCGACCTGGAGACAAATTGGCCCTCATTAGCTGGGAAAATAATGGAAAAGTCTGCTGTATTTCAATGATCAAGGCTGAAGATTTTGGTGACATGGTGAAAGGGGTGCTCGGACCCATGATGAAAGAGATGGCCGGAACATCCCAAAACCGGTGAAATATAAATGATAATCTTAGACAAAGGAGGGTCAGATGGATTCAAAGGACATTAAGGACATTGTAAAGGACAGGTACGGTAAGATCGCTAAGCAAGGCACATCCTGTTGCGGGTCTGGACCTTCGTGCTGCAATAGTCCTGATCTGGTGCAGATCCTCAGTAAAGAGATAGGATATTCGGACGAAGAGGTCAGAGCGGTTCCTGATGGTGCAAACCTTGGGCTCGGCTGTGGCAACCCCCTGGCGCTATCCTCTATTCAAGAAGGCGACACCGTTCTTGATCTTGGTTCCGGTGCAGGTTTCGACTGCTTTCTCGCTTCTGCCAAGGTAGGGAAAAATGGAAGAGTGATCGGCGTAGATATGACTTCGGAGATGGTTGAAAAGGCGAAGGAGAATGCGAAGAAGGGTAATTACGGGAACGTAGAATTCAGACTCGGAGAGATCGAAAAGCTTCCCGTTGCCAATGGTTCTGTCGATTTGATCATATCCAATTGCGTGATTAACCTCTCGCCGGACAAGGGGAAAGTCTTCCAGGAAGCCTTCCGGGCCTTGAAACCAGGGGGGAGGCTTATGATCTCCGATATTGTCATATTACGAGAACTGCCGAACGCCATAAGAAATAGCATCGAGGCATACATAGGCTGTGTGTCCGGGGCAATTAAAAAAGACGAATATCTCCAAAAAATAGAAGGGGCCGGCTTTCAAGATGTCAAGGTAATGGACGAAACCTCTTTTTCAGTCGAATTTATCGTCAATGATCCTACGGTAAAGGCAATGATCGAAAAAACAGGACTCCCTCCTGAAAAAATTGCAGACATCGCAGGGTCAGTAGTAAGCATCAAAGTCTACGGAGTCAAACCGGCTGAGAGAAGTTAGGCCAAACATCTTTGGATCATCAAGCCGAGTAGATATATGAGATCCTGCACGGAAACGAAGACGGCGGTCGTTCTCTTATGACGGAGAATATTAATGTTATACTAAGGCAGCGTAAAGAGAGGAGCTATCACAATGGCATCTATCAAGATGATTTCAGAAAGTGAGGCTACCGGGAAAGTCAAAGATACTTATGAGGAGATAAAGGCCAGACTCGGCATCGATTTTGTTCCCAATCTCTACAAAGTGATGGCCTCCAAACCCGATTACTTGGAAGCAAATTGGAACAAAGTCAAAGCAGTCATGATTGAGCCGGGGAAACTTACCCGCCTGACCAAGGAGATAATTGCTGTCGCTGTGTCAGCTGTAAATGGTTGTGACTACTGACTTGCTGTTCATACTTCTGCGGTGCGGAAGTTAGGGCTTGATGATGAGGCAGTGCTCGAAATAATGGCTGTTGTCGATTTGTTCAGCGGTTACAATAAATTGATGGATGGTTTGCGAGTTGAACCCGATGAAAAACCTTGGTATGGATGAGGTTAGAAAACAAGATGCCGTGAGCATCGCAATCACAAGAATAGAGAGCTAACTCCACGAATAAAGAAATCAAGAAGATTCTCTTTGTCTGCGTTGAAAATGCCTGCCGAAGTCAAATGGCACAGGGGTTCGCTGAGGTTCTTGGAAAAGAAGAATTAGAGGTTTACAGTGCAGGATCGCATCCTTCCTCTCACATCAACCCTTTGGCTATTGAAGTAACGAAGGAGAGAGGTATCGATCTTTCTGGTAGGCGACCGAAAGGACTGAATGACCTTCCTCTAATTGAGAACAACTATTTTCCGACAAACATCCAGACACCAATTGCGATGAAGGCCAGTGCAGCCCCCTTTTTGAGAATATGCTCGGGGATGATCGCAATCAGACCCTCACCGAAAAGTACTCCAATCAATGTTACGAGACATAGAGCCAGAGATGCCCCAATGAATACCGACAAAGGTAGTTTTGTCTTGGAAGTCATCATGATGGCCGCCAACTGTGTCTTATCACCCAACTCAGCCAGAAAAATAGTTCCGAAGGTCGTTAAAAAAACTTTCCAATCCATTGCCTCCCTCCTCAAATCTTATTTTGTCTAATTGAATACACTTTTCTTTCGCCAGAGATAGGTTGTAATATGTTGCTGCACCACTATCCTGGCACAAAAAAACGAGACACCTTAGCACAGACTAACAAAGTCTACACTAAAGGTCTCGCTAATTGGTTTTACCCAATGGCAAGGCCAGGTGGTTAGCACCGGTGTGTTGACCTTACCTCGCTAGCTACTCCCCTTCAGAAGTAAATACTGTATAAATCAATTCATTTCGAGGTTCAAGTTTATTCTATATCGAAAGAAACACGTCTTGCCGGCATGGTTTCGGATCGCTGCTAGGAAAAGTGTTTGCAGTGAACTGACTATCGGTAAAATAATGGGTGTCCCCAGACAAAAATGGATTAGCCACGGGCTTCTCTAAGAAGATGCGTCTTGAACTTGATCAGATCTATGGTTAAAGGTAGGTTTTGATTTTTGTCTTTTGACCTTGAATTGTTGGATCTAGTTGCTAAATTTAAGTAGTAGAGGGGAGATCAATCAATGATCCCAAGCTTTATCATTACGTTTCGAGAGGCATTAGAGGCCGCCTTAATTGTCGGTATTATCCTGAGTTATCTCGACAGATCAAAACAAACGGAATACAACAATGTGGTCTATATGGGTGTCCTTTCTGGAATTGTCGCCAGCATCATTGGCGCCTTGTTATTCGTCCGCCTGGCTGGCGGATTTACTGGAAGGGCAGAGCAGATCTTTGAAGGTGTCACCATGCTCATCGGTGCACTACTTCTGACGACGATGATTCTATGGATGAGGAAACAGAAGCATATTGCTTTGGAGTTGGAACAGAGGATAAAAACCGAATTGACCGAGAGCCACAGGTTGGGTCTATTTCTTCTGATATTCGTAGCTGTCTTGAGAGAGGGGATAGAGACCGTGATCTTTCTGGGAGCGGCGAGCTTTGTTTCGGGCAGCAACAGTTTGATTGGGGCCTCTGCGGGAATCGTGGCAGCGATCCTATTAGGATATGCCATCTTCGTCGGCTCAATGAAAATCAATCTGAAACGCTTTTTCAACATGACTGGCATCCTGCTCATCCTATTTGCGGCAGGATTGGTGGCTTACGGCGTCCATGAACTCCAAGAGGCTAAGATCATTCCTACATTGGTCGAACATCTCTGGGATATCAATCCTTCGGTCAATCCTGATGGGACGTATCCTCTTCTGCATGAGAACGGGTATGTCGGCAGCATCTTGAAGGGTCTGTTTGGGTACAATGGAAATCCTTCACTCCTTGAGGTCTTGAGCTATGTGACCTATCTCGGCCTTGCGTTGACACTTTGGAGCTCCAAGAAAAAGGTATAAAGTGCTAACTAAACTCCTATGGCTCATCGCCGTTCTGACTTTCGCATCGAGCCTTGCCCTGCGAAGAAAAAGTGAGGCGATCAGTTTTCCGGTCGAGGGATCCGGCGGAGGCTCACTTTCAATGCTGACGGTACAAATCGGCTGAACCAGTCAGGCGAGAATCAATGTGTTCTATAAAGAACGCCGTCTAACAACAAAGGCACGCACTGGGGCTCGGGGGTGTGGATTTCTGCTATAGATCCTCTGTTTTCAGACCATCCAAGAAGTTTGGATTTGATTTCCATATATTTATCTGGGCTGATGATTTCGAATAAGCGTCAATCCGAAGTTGTGATAAAGTTGACAACCATTCGTAATCACGGCGTTTATTCAATTTTGGATTGACGCATGAAGAACAGAGCCGCTGCGCGAATAGGAAAGATTATCT
>Ga0315282_10012156_pt1 | contig 13222 bp, 10 predicted proteins | sample YL17G07_20_MG_FD_203693 | JGI IMG/M metagenome (GOLD analysis project Ga0315282, IMG submission 203693) | Sediment microbial communities from Yellowstone Lake, YNP, Wyoming, USA - YL17G07_20 | ecosystem: Environmental > Aquatic > Freshwater > Lake > Sediment | place: USA: Wyoming | collected...
GAAGACGTGGTTATGCCTACCGTAAACCTATTTCATATTAACGCCCATAACTTCGCCTGGGCGACAGCAATGTTAGGGGGCAGGCTAGTATGGCCAGGACCTCACCCATCCCCTGATGACCAACTTAAGCTGATAGAGAAGGAAAAGGTGACATACACCCAGGTGGTCACCGCAGTGCTAAATTTTGCTTTACAGGAGTGGGATAAAGGGAAATATGACCTGAGCAGCCTGAAGAAGGTTTACTCCGGGTCAACAGCACCAAACCAGGCTTTAATAGAAGCACTGGAGAATAGGGGGCTGAGGCTTCACTGGACTTATGGTATGGCGGAGGGGCGAGTTATCTCTAATACGGTTACCTCCCACAGAAAGCATATGGAGGGCTGGCCAAAGGAGAAATATCTTCAAAAGATGACACGTCAGGGTCTTCCCATGCCAGGGGTAGAGGTACGTGTGGTAAATCTCGATGCAGGGAAGGATGTTGCCTGGGATGGTAAAGAAAGGGGGGAGGTTCTTGTCCGGGGTCTGTGGACGGCACAGGAATACTATAATGAGCCTGAAGCCACTGGTAAAGTATTTAAAGATGGCTGGCTACATACCGGGGATGTGGCTGTGGTAGAGGAAGATGGTTACCTTTATTTGGTGGACAGGATTAAGGACATAATCAAGTCAGCCGGTGAGTGGATATCATCAGTAGATTTAGAAAAGGCTATTACGGATAACCCTGTGATTCGTCAGGCAGCAGTATTTGGGATACCAGACCCCAAGTGGGAGGAGAGACCAGTGGCAGCGGTTATTTTAAAGGATGAGTATAAGGGCAGAGTGACCGCGGAAGATATAATAAAGCCCCTGCGGTCTCGATTTGCCAAGTGGTGGTTGCCCGACCATGTAATATTCGTGGACGAGTTGCCAATGACCGGAACAATGAAGGTTATGAAAAGGGTTTTAAGAGATATGTGGGTGGAGGGAAGGCTCAAACCTTAACTGATGAAATATCAGCTGGTAAGTTTGTCTTCCCACCTGACTATGCACGACAGAGCGGGACGCTCACCTAAATTACTGCCGCCAGAAATCCTCTGCCTTTTTCTGCTTCCCATAGCCAAAGAGTTTGTCCATGCGAACAAAGAACGAGTCCGACCAGGGTGTATTCTTGACTCCCCACCTAACCATGCTATGAAGCCACCCCGAGGGTTTATTAAACGGGCAAACTCGCTCACAGTTCATGCAGGTGGTATCCCCAGCAAACTGTCCCTTGAAGCACTTCTCGGCATCTATTGGCCACTTTAGTTGCCCGGCAGCATTGGAGATGTTATGGGGTTTGTCTATCATCTCTCCATATATAATAGCCTGACCGGGACAGCTTTCAGCGCATCTCTGGCACTTACTACAGAACTCAGTTACTCCGAACTCAATTGGTTCATCGGGTGCCAAGGGCAGATTAGTAAATACCTTGCATATCCGTACTCTCGGACCAAACTCCGGGGTAATTAGTAGTCCATTACGACCTAAGTCTCCCAGTCCAGCATCAATAGCTATGGGTATGCTTAGCGCCGTATCATTTCCTGCGGGGATTGCCTTATAACCCAGGGTTCGGATAAATTGAGCAAGAGAACTTGCGGTAAACGCCATTTTGGAGTAGCCGAGGCCGGTAGCAGCATGAGCCTCCCAGTTGGGGGAGGTTTCAATTGCGTGGTAATCCATTTCTGTGGCTATGGCGACGGCATATTTATATTCTTCTGGTATTTCTAGGGGAAGATGCTCTTTGGTCCAAAAATGAAAAGAGTGGGAATAAACCCATAGCCTGTTGAGTTCACATATGCCTACCAGTGATGCTCCAAGGAAGTGAGCCGCTCTCTTAACAATCTGAGACATATAGCTTGGGTCAGATACCGGATAGGGCTCATCGGGGATGGGTTGCTTTGCCCCACCATAGGGAAGCAGTAAATCCATGTCCCACTTATATAGACCGGTGTTCTCGGTGACGTTACCGTGGGCAAAGGCTGTCTCTAAATGCCAGCCAGCAACACCCAAAGCCAAATCTACCTGCGTATAGCCTCCCTTCTCTCGGATATGGGTAAACGATGTCCCGTAGACCTTTTTCCCTATTTCACGCTGGCTGGGATCCCATCTCGGTCTTCGCCACATCTCGTTTTTTTGGTCAAATCTCTCTACCTTGCCCACAATATGTTTAGCTGTGCCTTTAGCCATTTTTATCCTCCGCAAAAGAAGTTCACTTTTGGCTGAGTGAGAATTCCACCAACATATAAAGCATATATAATATATCATATATAAAAGTCTAACACTGAGAAATATGCTCCTGGGGTTGTGCTGTATCGTAGTCATTTCCACATAGTTTCACCAAGAGCCTGCACGGTATTGACAGGGTATTAAGAACGGTTATAATTTGTTCAGATGGGAGTCCTTCTATGCCAGTCATGCCAGATTCCACGAAAGTGTAAGTTTTGGCATCCCCTCGGGGGTAGGAGCTACTTATTAAGGGGTTGTACAGCATAATAGGGACGAAATTGACCTTATCTAGAGGGGAGGGAGGCAAATGGCTGACAAGGATATAACGACTGTCACCGGGTTAGTAGAGTTTCTGAAAAGGGAAGGAGAGCTCTTTATTACTCCAAATGAGGTGGATCCCATATGTGAGGTTATTGGTGTCGCCAAGGCGTTTGAAGATGGCCCTGCTATACTGTTTGAAAACGTCAAAGGATACCCTAACCATAGGATTTTAATCAACGTATTTGGGAAGAGGTCACGCCTAGCCAAGATATTCGATGTTCCTGACCCTAAAGATTTCAAGTACAAATGCTTGGAAGCAATAAGAAATCCCATACCACCAAAGGTAGTGGATAAAGCTCCCTGCCAGGAAGTGGTAATCACTACGGATATCGATGTGCTTAAGGCCATGCCAGTTACTCAGTCAATTGAGACGGATCCGGGCAGGATTATAAGCGGTGGGATTTCCCTGGTAAGCGGGGCAGAGATTGGTCATTGTATCTCTTACCGGAGAACCCTATTCCGAGGCAAGGACTGGGCAAGCATGAACTTTACCCCAGGAAGTCACTTAGATGGCTTCTTGCTGAATCTCAAGGAGAAGAATGAGAAGCTACCACTTACGCTTAACATTGGCTGTCCCCCCGTCGTTATGGCACTAGCGGCACGGGGGTTTCTGCATCTGGCAATTCCGGTAGGAACCGACGAGCTGGCAATAGCAGGTGGGCTTCAGGGTGCTCCTGTCGAGATTTGTAAAGCCAAGACAGTAGATGCTTATGCTATTGCTAACGCTGAATGGGTTATTGAAGGATATCTCGACCCATCTCAGCTTGTCTGGGAGAGTGATGAAGCGGAGAGGACAGGTGACCAGTGGAGGCCATTCCTGATAGAGTGGCGTGGTTATCAAGGGTGGGCACGCCGTGTCCCTAAATTTCAGGCAACTGCCATCACCCACAGGAAGGACAACCCCATCTTTTATGCTAGTGTAGCTTCCGGTCTGGAATGCTTTACCCCGTCGGGTTCATTTGTTGAGGCAATATTCTATGATATAGGCAATCGCATACGTTCGGGCTTGGTACAAGATGTAAACGTGCTGGACTGCATGCACGGGTATGCTGGTGTGATAATTCAGGTGGGAAAAAGGTCCAGAGCCGAGGACGAATTTGCTAAAACCCTAATTCTGGCTGCTTTTGCCGCTTCAAGCATTCTACAGATGGTAATAGTTGTAGACGAAGATATAAACATCTACAGTGCAGATGATATAATATGGGCACTTATTACCAGGGTTGACCCAAAGAAGGATATTATCACCTTTGGTTTGGATGAGACAGGAATGGCTGAAGCTTCCTCACCGGGGCGAACAGGCAGGATGGGTAGGATAGGCTTTGATGCCACGGTGCCCTTCGAGAATAAGTTTAAGTTTGCCCGCAAACAGCATCCCCAAGTGGACTTAGAGAAGTGGTTCAGTAGGGAGAACATAGCAAAGCTCCGGGCGCAGCAAAACGAATATGCCAAGTTCATTGCCAGTAACAGATTCTAGCGGAGTTTGAAAAGGACGCTATTTTCCCAGCACCTTTAGAAAGCTGGCAAACCATCAGTTTGACCAGATTCAAACTGCGCGGCTATTGTTTCAGTGGCAGTAGAACCCACCATTGGGATGAATGGTCTGTCCGCTGAGGAAGTCGCTATCCTCAGAAGCCAGAAACATGACTGTCCCTACTAGCTCTTCAGGAATCGGTGGTCTCTTAATGCACTGCTGGCTGATGACCATTTTTTGTGCCTCAGGAGGAAAGCTCTTACGCTCGATTTCGGTTATGATTCCAGCATATGAGACACAATTAACGTTTATGTTCCAGTCGCCCACCTCCCTAGCCAGCCCACGAGTAAAGCCAACTACGCCAGCTTTAGAGGTAACATAATGTAGATATAACGGGCGTCCAATATCCCAAGCTGAGGAGGAAGTATTGATAATCTTGCCCTTCTTCTGTGCTTTCATATATGGAACCACTGCCTTGCAACACAGCCAGAGACCCCGGAGATTCACCGCCATAACCCGCTCCCATTCCTCAATAGGGATTTGGTCAAAGGGTTTAAACCCCAAAGTAGCAAAGATAGCAGCATTGTTAATTAAAACGTCGATACGACCATATTTATCTACGGTGCCCTTAGCCATAGCTTGGGTGCTTTTCTCATCAGATACATCAGTGTTTATAAACCAGGCTTCATACCCCTTGCCAGTAATTTCATCAGCTACCTTTTTGCCTGTTACTCCATTATATTCAGCAATAACAACCTTGGCTCCCTCCTCAGCGAACTTGTGAGCGAAGACTTGTCCAATACCTTGTCCGGCACCGGTAATTATAGTTATTTTATCTTTGAACCTCATTAGTTTCCTCCTTAAGTTCATCGCTCTTCCCGGTAAAAATATTCAGTCACTTACCCCATATATCAGGAATAACTGCTTCCAGTCCCAGGCTTCTGAGTGTTCGGGGTAAGGGCTTACCTGAGTCCCTATCCCAACCCATGAGTTTATAATACTCATCCAGCATCTTCTCCCAGTAAGGCATAATACTCTTACCCTCTACTGGACCATCAACTGGGGCTGAGCCATACCGAGGTGACGGTTCTTCTACCTCGGGGGTGAAACCGTGCCTGATATTGAAAGCCCGGAACAGATTTGCCACCCTCATTGACATCTTCATCGCCTCTTCGTCAGTGAACTCCCACCCGGTAACTGCATTCAGTATATCAACGAGGTGTCCTACATCATAGCCAGTGTAGCTCATAGTAGCTATATCACACACCACCAGTGAGTCAACAAATTGACGAATTTTCCCTCTCACCACCACTTCTGTTGCACCCTCTGCTGAAAATGGGTTCATCACTGGGCCGCCATTACTCTCATTGATGCCAACGCCACCAACTGCATAATCTAAGATGTCGCCCCACCTGCCTCGTCCGTCGTGAGCACGAGGACCATGACCATTCTTTAGATAAACGCCCATGCTGGGTGCCTCCCCACCAATATGCTGGGCAGCTCGCATCACACCCTCAGCCAAGATATTACCTGCTCCCTCTCGCCTTGCTATCTTATCAAGCATAGCCCTGACCGTCTCAACATTTCCCCAGGTCATCTCAAGCCCATCGGTATCCTTCTTGGAGATAATTCCCTTCTCAAAACACTCAATAACAAGGGCGATTGTCCAACCAGCTTCATTACAATCAAATCCCAGACGGTCAGTTACATCGCAGAGCATGACCGCTGCACCAAAGTCGTCATTACCGATAAGGGGACCCCACGCCGCTGTGCACTCATACTCCGGTTCGTCAGTCTCAAGCCCAGCATAAAGACCCTCAGTCAGCTTGATTTGCTGGCTGTGATGCAAGGGGCATGCCCAGCAGGCTTTGCGTCTAAGCTCATGGTGGTTGCGGTAATATTCCCGGGAAAACTTGGACAAATCAGAATAGATATTGGTGGTCAAATTTTTGGCAGGAACTAGACCCGTCCTTGACAACGGGGTATATAAGCCGGAGGTTCCCCACTTATCTATCTGCCCATATACCGGATGCACCTTTGCCTGTTCGTTCATTTGCTTACTTAGTTGGGAAAGCCTTGGCTGGTCCTTTATCACCGGCCTCACCTTGCCCCTAGCAGCAACAAACGCCTTGAGCTTCTTGGAGCCCATCACTGCCCCCACCCCATTATGAGCGAGGAAGTGGCCTCTATCACCGCAAATAGCCGCGAATCTGACCAGATTCTCGCCAGCTGGACCAATGCAGTAGACGCTAAGTTCGCGCTCCTTCCTGCCAAGCTCAGCTTCAATCAGACGCTGGGTCTCAATAGTATCTCTCCCCACCAGATGAGAGGCATCTTTCAATTCGGCAGTGCCATCATGGAGGTAAAGGTATAGCCATCTCTTTGCCGCACCTTGAATAATGATAGCGTCATAGCCTGAGAATTTAAGGTAGGCTCCGAAGTATCCGTTGGCTTGACTGGAGGTGCCGCCATTAGTGAGACAGCCTTTGGTTACACTGCAAAAGGTACCTGAGCCAGCCACATTGGTGCCATTGAGGGGTCCAGTGGCGAAGATTAACCGGTTGTCTGGGTCTGACCACTCTACCCCAGGAGGTACTTCATCATAGAGTATCCTGGCGCCAAGCCCAGCACCACCTATATATTGCCTAAGAATTATCTCATCAAGGCTTCCCTCAGTGATAAGCTCTCTGGTTAAGTCCGCCCTTAGAATCTTACCCATATAACCTGCTAAATCACTTGCTCCCATATTCTTTGTCTCCTCACAGTATTCTCATATAGACTTATCCATAAGGTCCTCAAGTTCCTTAGGGTTTTTCTTCAGGTAGAAGAGAGTTCGGATTATATGAAAGAGTATAGACGGTTTTAAAATCCCCTTTAATATCTTTGGAATATCCTGACGCTCCAGGGCTGCCCTCAAGTGCCATTCCACCGGCTCATACGTCTTAATATGATACACCAGCAGGTCCTCTCCTACCGGAGATAGACTTGACATATTCCCTTTAAGCTCCGTTTTCCCCAGACCTGTTGACCTGAATCTCATTTTCACCTCTTTCTAGAAGTCTTCTGTTCTCGGCACCTTGTTCTGACTAAAGAATAGGGCTTGAAAGATAAAGGATAGATTCTTCGGTCGGAAAAGAGCCAAAACCAAATTCCTCAGGTCTCTCTCCTGAAAACCCATTCTTGTCTGCCACTTCACCGGCTTGATAGTATTGACAAAGAAAATCACCAAATCGTCAACCTTTTTGATGTTTACGATTTCCGCCTCGAGCTCTGTCCTCCCCAGACCAGTTGATCTTAGTCTCATGCTATAATAGTCCCTCCTCTCGTGCTTTGGTTACAGTCTCTGGCTCTGGCCACCACTTTTCTATCCCATAGTCTTCGGCGACGCTATTGGCAACCCCGTATCCCGGCCCAAAGGTCACTAAGCCACCGGAATGGCAACTGGCTCCACCGAGATAGAGGTTCTTTACTGGCGTTCTATGATTGGAGCAATCTTCATTAGGTCTGAGGAAGCCCATCTGTAGAGGCTCATAAGCTCCTTGTTTGATTGAGCCTTCCACCATGTCAGGAAACTTGTTTTCAGTATCAAGAGGAGTGTGGGTAGTTAGCCAGAGGATATTATCTCTGGTCATATTAGGGGCATACTTTCGCAGGGTCTCTAAGCACCGCTCGGCAACCTCCTCCTTGAAGGTAAAACTATAGTATTTCTCAGTTCCTTCCTTCAGCTTATACGGGGCTATTTGCGAAATAAGACCAGTGTGCCTGCCTCGGGGAGCCTGGCTGGGGTCGTGAATGGTGGGGAAGCAGCAATTAAACCCTGTAGTCCACAGCTCGCCTTTACTAATTGCATCCCATAAAGCTAGAAGCTCCTCCTCAGTCTCAATACCGACCGGGGCATAGATAAAGGCGTTATTGATTTCAGGGTCAATAAAAGCTGGAGCCTTTTCTAAGGCAAGATGGACGGTGAGCAGGCTCCAGTGTTCCCAGTGGAAATTCTTAACCTTCTCAACAAAGTCTTTTTCCAGATTTTCCTTGCTGACATACTTTATAAATGTCTGAATAGGGTCAATGGTGCTAATTATAGCCTTACTTGCCTCAATTAAAGTCCCATCATTTAACTCTATCCCGGTGGCTGTCCCATCCTTTACTACGATGCGCTTAATAATTCGGCTAGTCCAGATTGTCCCGCCATTTCCACTTATTATTTTTTGGAGGTTCTGGGCAAGCATGTGAGACCCACCAACACACAGCCTATAATTTGTGGCTCGATTGAGACACAGGAGAGCAATGTAACCGATTCCATCAACATCAGGCTCCAAGCCCCAGTGGGCAGCTATATATAACATCAAAGCCCTGACATGTTCGTTTTCAAAAAGCTCATCAACAATCCTTCTTGGGCTCTTTGATGAAAATTCGGATATTTCTCTGCCTAGTTCGTGTGCCTCTAATTTTGCTGCTTGCAGTGGTGCTGGCATTGGGTCAACATAAGTGGCTGGGGCAAGAAAACTCTCCATAAATCGGTTGAACTTGTGATAAACCTCACGATAGGTTTCAGCATCCTTCTTGGAGAACTTAGCTATAGACTCGCAGGTTCGGTCAACATCCTTATAGATACATACCGATTTCCCACTAGATAGAGGCAATACCCACTGGAGGTCAGGCCAAACGTACCTTACATTGTATTTTCCCTCAAGATTGAAGTCCTTATACAGCGGGGCATAATCCACCATCAGATGGTATATAGAATGGGTGTTATGTAGAAAAGGAGGGATGGTTACCTCCTCAGTAGCCAACCCTCCCCCGGCTTCACACCTTTTCTCCAGCATCAAAACCTTCAGCCCGGCTTTGGCAAGATAAGCGCCGGCACATAACCCGTTTGGACCGGAACCTATGATTATTACATCATATTTATGTTCTCTCTTTTCCACCGGCCCGGCGTATTCTGGGTGGATTGTCGTATGAGGACGAACGATTATCATTTTTTCTCCTCCTTAGTTAAGAATCTACCCGTGATAGGAAGGGGACTTTTTATCACCAAGGGCGATTCTTCTCTTCCCAGGGCTTTCTCAACCCAAAGTCCTCAGCTATCGCTTTGTAACATTTATAGCCCTGCCCGGAGTATGCTGAGGCAAACGAAGGCCAGGCGGAGCCAGTAGCATACAGATTCTTTATCCCTGGTATTCTATGCCGAGCCCACTCCGGGATTGGGGCAAACTTTCCTTTTGTAGCCGGGTTCGGGTCTATCACCAGCTGGTTGCCGGTGGGCATATTGAGATGTCTCTCAGCAATATCGTAAGGTCCGCAACTATCAACCCCGATGACACTATCCCAGGTTATATTGGGGGCTGCCACATGTAATTCGTTTATCATGTATTTAGCCATATCCATTTTATACTTCATCCATTCCCTATCACTACGCTTCTGCCTAGGAACAGTCAGGGTCTCACATAGGAGAGTTGCTTTTCCTTCAGGTTGCCGCGTTGGGTCTATGTCTGAAGTGGTGGGACAGAACCTACATTGGGGGTTTGGCGGTTCTATCCCGGCATATCTCAAACATGCTTCTTTAGCCATCTGGGCATCATCTTTGACCGCTAGATGAACCCACTGGGCAATATCTATATCTGGATTACGGACGGCAGCGGCATAATGGGGTGGCTCGTGAAGAGCAAAGGTATACCAGTTTATCATATTCTCATTGCGGTCTAGAGCAGCTACCTTCATCAGTGTTTTGCGGTCTAGATGCTCCTTACCGATAAGCCTAAAGGCAAGCTGATATGGGTCCTGACCGCTGACTACTATCCTTGACCTTACCTCAGTGCCATTAACCAGCCGAATCCCTTTAGCCTGCCCACCTTCAATGATGATTTTATCAACTTCACTCTCTGAGAAGAATTGACCGCCGTGCTCGACAAAGAGTCGGATAACAGCGTGAGCAATATTATGGGTGCCTCCAATAACCCGATTATTCTCTCTACGACCCTGGGCGATGAACCAGGCAGGCCCTCCCAATGGCTTCATGGGTGATATGTCCATTCTGGCGATAACACTTGTCATCAGGACTCTATACTCAACACTCTCAAAGAGCGCACGCCCAGCATCAATCATTGACATTACCATTAACTGTGGGTCTAGAACAGCGCCTGGACGCTTCATGTAGTCTCTGAACCATATCTCCTGAGGGTCAGGCTGGTCGGGAGGTGGTGGTAAATTAAATATGGTTTCCAGATAGGCTTCCCGTCGACCTTCCCGGAAATGGGCATCATCAAATTTGAGAAAGGTCTCGGCATCCCGTTCCGAGAACCTGGTAATTTCCTTAGCGCTCTTTTCCCCACCGGGGTCATCTAAATAAGAATAAATAAGGAGGGAATCTTCGGGGTCCTCATGGAAGGTTTCAGATAAGCCGACCTTATACGCAAAAAATCTGGCGCCATATTCCTCAAATTTGGGGAAATCATAAAGTAGCGGCAGAAAATACCAGTCAGACATAGTGCTGGCGTGGGTATCACCGATAAACCCTGGGGCGAGCCTCTCCAGAGAACACCAGCTTCCACCCAGCTCATGCATTCTTTCAAATACACCCACCTTCATTCCCCCATAGGACTGCAAGTAAAGTGCCGTAACCAGCGCCTTCGATCCTCCCCCGATTATTACTGCATCAAATGTCTCGTCTGCCATCTCTACCTCCTTAGTTTTTTAACCATTAGCTACACCAATCACAGGAGAAGAATCAGTGCCTAGAGGATACCTCGTATACGCTACTCGTATACGAGCATTATGCACTGTCGTAATAACTTTGTCAAGACATCGAATTAGTACACAAGATAGTATACCGGCATTCGCTGAAGCAGTGCGGAGTCCACAAAGTGTCAGACAGTAGCGTTTATTTAGAATATGGGCGAAATTGTTGGCGTACCATGGCTAGCTCTTTCACTGCCTTATCCTTTAATATCTGCAAGTAGGACTTCAGCCGCTGCCGTTCTTCTTCTGACAGGGAAGACATTATTCTTTGTATGGATTTCCTCCTGGTTGACTGACTATAAGCTTGTCGTCCCTTCTCAGTTATGACAATCCTTACCTGGTTCTTTTTGTCCAAGTCTTTGACCCTTTTGATCAGTCCTTGTTTTTCCATTCTAGTTAAGAGGCCAGAGACTGATTGAGACTCCCGGAACAACCATCGTGACAATTGAGCTGGCGTCGTCGGTTCATCAGCAGCCTGAACAAAGAATAGAACCCGAGCCTGCATGGCTGATAAATCAAACTGAGCCAACTCGGTTTCCCTAGTTTTCAATATTGCGTCCCTTGTCTCGTTTAGTAATTTCCACAGGTCATAGTACGGGTCTGTAGATAAAGATGTTCTCTGCATACGATTCTTACTACCTCCAATCGGAATCTGCTAGTACTGGCTCAACTACTGCTCAATGAAAGTAAAACCTGCCATCGGGATGGACATTTTGCCCACTGAGAAAATCACTATCCTTAAGAAGCAAGAAACAATGCCTTCAGAATAGCTCGCATACGCTACTCGTATACGAGTATTATGCACTGTTGTAACGGCTTTGTCAACACATCAAATTGTGTCTTGAAATTAGCGCCTGAAAGGCTTTGTTAACTACGAAGAACTTCTGCTAATGAGCTTTTTATTTCTACTTCGCTAGACTGGGCAGGAATGTTGCAACTTGGGGGAAGGCAACCAATATAATCAAGATAAGTAAACAAGCTGCAAAAAAGTAACTTACCCCTTTGAAGATATCCCCGATAGGTATCTCGGGAACCAGCCCCTTGACAACAAATACACATACACCCACCGGTGGGGTAATTGCGCCTATGGTCGTTACCACCATCAATAGTATCCCAGCCCATAAAGGGTCATAGCCCAGAACCATAAGCATGGGGAAGAAGATGGGGATAGTAACTATCAGAAACCCCAGACCATCCATAATGCAGCCCCCGATGAGATAGATGAGTAACACTATACCCAAAGCACCGACTCGTGGTATTGGCAGCGCACTTGCCCAATCTGCCACTAAAAAGGGGAGTCTGGTTACCGCTAGGAAGCGACCAAAAACCACTGCCCCGGCAACCAGAACCATGACCATACACGATATCCGCAGCGTCTCGGCAAGGGATTTGGTAAATCTCTGCCAGGTGAACTCTTGCCTAGCTAGGGTAATAATTATAGCGCCAAAGGCACCGGCAGCCCCAGCCTCAGTAGGAGTAAACCAGCCTACCATAAGACCACCGATAACCATACCAAATAGAATGAGTGTCTCAATGACTCCACCGAGAGATGCTAGCTTCTGCTTAAGGCTTGTCTTTGGTCCGGCAGGACCAAGGTGGGGGTTCCACCGACAAAGAGCATAAATGGTAATCATGAACAAGACACTCATAATAATGCCGGGGAAAATGCCGCCAATGAAGAGCTTGGCTATGGACTGCTGGGTCTGTATCCCGATAACGATAAGGACGACACTAGGCGGGATAACCACACCTAGGATACCGCCGGTGGCAACAGTGCCGGTACTCAATACCGGGTCATAATTATACTTTTTCATTTCAGGGAGGGCTATCGTGCCCATAGTAGCTGCTGTCGCCGTATTAGAGCCACAGATAGCAGCAAAACCAGCACAAGCCCCGATGGTAGCCATAGCTATACCTCCACGTAGTTGCCCCACCCATTTATATGCCGCATCATAAAGCCTGCCACTTATCCCCGAATTAAAGCAAATCTGACCCATGAGGATGAAGAGGGGAATGACACTAAGACCATAATCCGAAAACTGAGACCAGAGGCTTCCGCCAAGTGTAGTAAGCGCTGCCACAGGCGAAACAAAATAGAGCATCCCAAGGAAGCCAGCAAAAGCCATGGCAAAACCGACCGGTATCCCTATAAACATTAGTACCAGCATTAATATTATGCCAAGGATGGCGACCGTTGTTGGGCTCACTTCTTCACCGCCTGAGCCAAGGTTTTCACGAAATCTAATATTAGCACCAGAGAGATAAAGGCACAGCCAAGAGCTACGGCGTAGGTGAAGGGGTAATAGATTATGTTTAATGTTTCCGATACTTCACCCGCCTTCCAGTAGCTACGAGCGAATACCGCCACTCGCCAGCTCGCCAACGCAAATAGAATTACGCTGAAAAAGTGAGTGATGGTATCAAGGACTACCTGAACTCGGAGGGGAA
>Ga0315282_10012157_pt1 | contig 13222 bp, 11 predicted proteins | sample YL17G07_20_MG_FD_203693 | JGI IMG/M metagenome (GOLD analysis project Ga0315282, IMG submission 203693) | Sediment microbial communities from Yellowstone Lake, YNP, Wyoming, USA - YL17G07_20 | ecosystem: Environmental > Aquatic > Freshwater > Lake > Sediment | place: USA: Wyoming | collected...
ATCCCCTCTGCATCGATCGTCTTCCGCGCGCGCTTCGTTATTTTTCCTATCTTGGCGATCCTGCCAGCTTCGATGGCAATGTCCTTAAGGCCTCCTTGGCCGACTATCTTGGCGTTTCGAATCAGCAGGTCCATTTGCATCCCAAATTCAATTTTAAAATTATTTGTTATCTTATTAAATAATCTCAAACCACTATGTATAGGTGATAAGGTGGTCGTTAAGAGCTCGGTGCGTAAAAACGATTATCGCGATTCCGTCTTTCTGATGCGCGTTTCCAGCAAGCTTGAGGCGCTTGATGGCGTCCAGCGAGCAGCTGCGATGATGGCTACGGAGAATAACAAGCGTCTTTTTAAGGATGTGAACTTGCTGACGGAGGAGATCAGAAATGCCGGACCAAATGACCTTGCAATATCGGTCGACGCAATAAAAGACAAAACAGCCGAGGATGCCCTCTCCATGGCCGATGAACTGCTTGCGGAAAAAATCGTGAAAACTGGCGAAGCTATTTATAAAACCCTCAGCTCGGCGATCGAATTCAACCCGGACGCCGACCTGATCCTGATATCCACACCAGGGGCTTTCGTAATGCGGGAGGCTAGGAAGGCGCTGGAGGCGGACAAGCACGTCATGATATTCAGCGATGGCGTTCCATTCGAGGACGAGATAGAGTTGAAGCACTTGGCCTCTGAAAAAGGCCTAATGTTAATGGGTCCTGAAGCGGGCACATCAATCATCGGAGGCGTCGGGCTCGGGTTTTCTAACGCAGTGAGAAGTGGGCCTATAGGTGTCGTGGGCGCGGCTGGCACCGGAATTCAGGAGGTGACATGCCTCGTTAGCAGGGAGTCGGGTATATCCCATGCTATAGGTGTTGGTGGGCGTGACCTCTCGCAGCGCGTCGATGGGATCGGAACAATCTCAGCCCTCAAATTCTTGGCAAGGGATGAAAAAACCAAGGTTGTTGTAGTGATATCTAAACCGCCCGCGACTAGTGTTTCGCGGAAGGTGTTGCAGGCTGTTAAAAAAGTCGAAAAACCTGCTGTGGTGTGCTTTCTGGGTGGTACCCCTTCGGAGATCTCTCGTGCTGGCGCGACTCCAGCGGTGACGCTTGAGGATGCGGCAGAGAAGGCAATTGCCATAACTAGGGGTGAAAAACCAAAGGAGGTAACATTTACCCTTCCGATGATGGAGGTAAAAAAAATCGCTGAGGATGAATATTCGCGATTTGCATACGGGCAGAAGTATGTAAGGGGACTTTTCTCTGGTGGCAGCCTTTGTGACGAGGCGATCGTCGTACTCGAGGAACTGTTGGGTGACGTTTGTTCCAACGTGCCCCTCAAGCCCAAGCTCAAATTACCCAGCCCCAATCACAGCAAGCGGCATACATGTGTAGACATGGGCACAGAGGACTTCACCCGAGAACGGCCACATCCGATGATAGACCTAAAACTGAGGTGCGAGCGCCTGCTAAAGGAGGCGAAGGAAATGGACGTCGCGGTTGTGTTGCTCGATGTCGTCCTGGGTTATGGGGCTCATCCAGATCCAGCGGGTGAACTCGCGCAGACGATAGAAAAAGCAAAGAACTCATCCGAAAAAAATGGAGGGTATCTATCTGTGGTCGCCTCGATCTGCGGCACTCCTGAAGATCCGCAGGGCTTGACAGGACAAGAAGAAAAACTCAGGAATACTAGTACAATAGTCATGCCAAGCAATGCGCAAGCTTCGCGGATGGCGGCGCTGATAGCGAGTAAAGGGAGGGCTTGGCGGAGGTTTAGTAAATGAAAATCTTGGAGAAGAAACCCATGATCATAAATGTCGGCCTTCGCTCTTTTTACGACAGCCTGCGCGCACAAGGTGCGGACGCCATCCACGTTGAATGGCGACCACCTGCTGGCGGAGACCTTGAACTAGCGAGGCTGTTATCGGATCTAGATAGGCCTGAAATCGATTCGGCAAATCTACGAGCTGTCGAAAAAATTCTCAATTCAAAGCCCGTTCTGATAGATGTAAAGCCGGCAATCGAAGTCGTTCCAAAAATGACCGAGCTAACAATTTTGCATTCAGGCCCCCCGATCGAATGGAAACGAATGTGTGGCCCAATGCGAGGCGCGGTTATAGGCGCGCTGGTGTACGATGGGCTCGCCAAGGACGAAAATGATGCCGAAAAGCTCGCAGCAAGCGAAAAAATAGAGTTCTCGCCCTGCCACCATCACGGAGCTGTTGGACCCATGGCCGGCGTGATATCGTCCTCGATGCCCGTATTCATCGTGGAAAATCAACGGCATAAGAACCGAGCCTACTGCACAATCAACGAGGGCTTGGGCAAAGTGCTACGATTTGGCGCATATGATGAAGAGGTGCTCAAAAGGCTAAGCTGGATGCGGGATGTTCTGGGGCCCTCCCTTGAAGCAGCAATACGGCAATCGGGAGGAATTGACCTGAAGGTATTGATTTCGCAGGCGCTGCAGATGGGGGATGAGTGCCATAACCGAAACGCCGCCGGAACGTCGCTTTTCCTGAACGAGATCATGTCGCATTTTCTGGGATCCGACCTAGATAAGAAAACCATAGATGATGTCGTGCGATTCATCCATGGAAATCGTCAATTCTTCCTAAATCTCTCGATGCCCGCGTGCAAGGCAACACTAGATGCTGTCCGTGGAATCAAAAATTGCACATTGGTATCGGCAATGGCCCGGAACGGTGTGGAGTTTGGCATACAGGTGAGTGGGTTAGGCGATCGATGGTTCACCTCCCCTGCAGAGGTCCCTCAAGGGCTTTACTTCCCGGGTTATGGCGAGGGAGACGCCAACCCGGACTTGGGCGACAGCTCGATCACTGAAACTGCAGGCTTGGGAGGATTCGCCATGGCGACGGCGCCGGCGATAGTTCAATTCATCGGGGGTGCTCAAGAGGATGCGGTGGGCTACACCCGAGAGATGTTCGAGATCACACTGGCTGAAAACAAGAGCTTCGCGTTGCCTAATTTGGGATTCAGGGGCACGCCAACCGGCATCGACCTGCGCAAGGTCCTGGACACAAGCATTATGCCAATTATAAACACGGGCATAGCGCATAAGCAGGCCGGCATAGGGCAGATCGGTGCCGGAATCCTGCGGGCGCCGTTGGGATGCTTTAAAAAGGCGCTTGTTGCCATGGCAAAGGCTGATTAAAGACAGTTTCCACTTCCGGTTCATGACAGCTCAGCGAGATCTCTATAGCAGAAGAGCAATTGCACCTAAGGTAGATTACTCTTCTCAGCAACGGAATTATTTATCGTTACTTCCGCGATAGACTTTCCGTATCTTGTTATCCTACGAATGTCTCTGATTATATTCATCAAGCGCATACCCACCTCGGCATTTTTGATCTGAGGCCCAATCTTTTTTATCAATTCTTCTTTTGCTTCCTCAAAACGCTTGATTGATTCGAATGTTTTATTTGCCAGAATTACATCACCCTTGAAAAATGCATCGCACGAAGTGGAGAAAATTTCTTGCGCCATCTTACCAAGCCGGACCACCTTTTGGAGATATGCATCGTTTAAGGCATTTTTTTGGAGAGCTAGCTGGTTATTTGCAAAATCTACGGCATTATTTGCTACCGACCAAATCCTGTCCGACGCCGTCCGATACAGGAATAAATCCGATGTCCCCTTTAAGCCGACCTTCTTGAGAACGTTTTTATCGAGGCTTGCGGCAGCCAGTTGCCTCTGGGTTAGCCAGTAGATCTTGTCGATCTCGTTTTCTCTTTGCGTTGTACCCGAAGCCAAATTCGAATCCTTATCGCTAAGTGCTTTCAAAGCATCTTCGTACATTGATGAGGCAAGCCCACACAATCTCTTTAGAAGAGGTACAATGGGGAATTTGGAGACGTCAAGCATGGACTGGATCGTGACGTGATTTGAAGTCGATTCTATGATCCCTAGTCCCATGAGGCCATCGACGGCATCACGGATCTCTTTCCTGTGATTTTCGCTTATCGTACTTTTTGAGATCACCTCGATCACATCACAGCCCTTGAGGTACCCCCCAACAATGAGCATGTTAAGCAGTCCTGGCATCTTACATCGGTCGGCATCTATTGTGATTTTTACCTCTTTTCCTTCGTGCACAATTCCGGGGTTCAGCCTCAACGATCCATCATCTTCCCGGGTGATTGTGATTTGATCGCTTGGCTTCAATTTGTATTCTTTTATCCAATCTGGGGGCAACGTGACAGAAAAACTTGCCCGCCCCACGAGTTGCAACTTTCTTATTTCCAAAATATCCCCCCGCATAATTTTTGTTCTCATTAATACATAAGATAAATAATTTAACCTATATTTAAATATTTTTTTTATTATAGTTATTGCCCAGTTCCCCTCCTACGGATGAATGTCGCACGTTACTAAGAAGGAGAAGGCCGTGGATGATATTGAAACCTTGCGGTTTGGGGGCCATTGGTAAGAGCAAAAGCTTGAGAACGGCAAAATAAAAAACGATTTATTTTTTCCCACTCAACTCCATCGACAGCTTTTCTGTCAGGTCACGCCCATCTTTGAACTCGATCAAAATAACGCCAGGCAAGCCCTTTACCATCCATGAAACCCTAGTGCCTTGTCTATACACGCAGATTACCCGTTTTCCCGAAGTGTGTGCCAGCATGACCTCCATGCCCACGCCGAGGCTGGGTATTGATACGTCTGCGACTATTGTGTCACACCTCAGCACAGCTTTAGTGTCTCGTTCGAAAACCCCTGATTCGTTAAGTCCGTCGTTCGGATCTTCATTGACAACCCAAGGGGAAATCAGCTCATGGCCACTTGATTTGATGACTCCCGCGAGTTCCATAGCTGTTCGCATATCCCGGTTGGAAATCAAAGGCACAGATAGGTAGACCTTCTTGGTCATTCAACCCACCTCCCGATAACCATCCACAATCACCTCCGAAGCTCCTTTACAGCCGTCATTAGAGCCTTGACACGTTTTTCATCGACTGGATTGCCCACAACACCATCGAATTTAAGGCTGGTCCCGACTATCGCGCCATCCACATGCTTCAACAACTTGGTGACGTTTTCCCTGGCTAGACCGCTTCCGATAAATACAGGTCTATCTGGGACCGCTTTCTTCACCCTCACTAGATCCTCCAGCTCTGGCTCAGTGCCAGTTCTGAGCCCAGAAACTATCAGAGCGTCAGCAAGTCCCCTGTAGGCTGCGTCCATCGCCGATTGTTCTATCGGTCGATTGCTCAAAGGGACCCCATGCTTGCCCCGGATATCGGCGAAGATCTTGACATCAGCTCCAAGGTACCGGCGATATCGGAGCAACTCGGGAGCGCTGGCCTCGATTAAGCCCTGATCAGTGACTGCAGCATCTATGAAGACATTTGTCCTTAGGAATTTCCCGCCGGCGACGTGCGCGATAGCAAGGGCGGCTTTGAAATCATTTCTGAGCACGTTAACTCCAACTGGAATTTTAACGGCATCCACCACATCCGCAACAATCACAGCCATCCCCGAAACTGTCTCAGGTCCAACGTCCATCTTCCTATAAGGCATGTCACCAAAGTTCTCGACCATCAACCCGTCGACTCCCCCAGTTTCTAGATGTTTAGCGTCCTGAACCGCGAGTTCAGAAGTTCGATTTACGCTCAAGCCCTCATATCTGGGTGAGCCAGGAAGCGGATTGAGATGAACCATGCCCACTACGGGCTTCTCTACTCCGAAAAGTTCCATCAAATCGCCTCGTGAGACAATGGATTTTAGGGTTTATTATCTATGCCGTCAGATATCTTCGAGTTGGTAAAAATGAAACTTCATATTTACATCTTTAGACACGGTGAAACTTACTTCAATGAGGAAGAAAGATTCACGGGATGGATAGATTCAAAACTGGACACCAAGGGAATAGAAAATGCGAAGAAAATAGCCAAAAAGCTAAAAAATAAAAAATTTCAAATAGCATTTAAGACCCATCTTTCCCGCACGGGGGCAACCCTCAAAGAAGTATTGAAGTATCATCCCGAATGCAGAAGGGTTATTACTGACGATAGAATGATTGAAAAGTCTTACGGGGTTCTTGAAGGAAAATTTCACAAAACTGTTATCGCGGAGTATGGCAAAAAACAATTTGATATTTGGCACAGATCCTATTCAGTTCCGCCCCCTGGAGGTGAATCAATAAAGATGGTGGAAAAAAGAGTTTTATCATTTATAAAAGATCTGATGGATAGAATGAAAGCAGAAAGGACAAATGTTGCGATTTCTGCCCACGGAAATTCGATGAGGCCATTTAGAAGATTTTTTGAACACCTCACCGTTAGAGAGATGATAAGATTGGAAAACCCACATGATGATTACTTTGATTATGAGGTTGAATTTACTGCTAAGTAAGCGCCGAGAGGGGCATACATGTGCAAAAGTTTTTTAGATTTTCGATAATACCTGAGAGTAATTGAACATGTCTGAGAGGAAAAATATGTATCCAAACGCATGCAATGTAGACGTCAAGGAACTGTCCTCGATATACGATAAGGATGGCCTGAGCACTTTTGTGAGTTTTTATTTTAACGGCAATGATTCAAAATTTATTCTGCATAGAGAGAAAGCGGTCAAATCGGTTTTGGTAAACGATGAACTCGAAAACTTTGTTAAAACGATGGAAAAGATAATGACGTACCTAAAGAAAAACGATGGCACAAACATAGCGATATTCGCCTCAAATAGAAATGGGTATTTTAAGGTCGTCCCGCTGCCTGTAAAAGTAAAGAACGCGCTTGTCGTTGACGCTTCACCCTATGTCCGACAATTAGCTGAGTTGTCCGACGAATGGAAAGCGTTCACCTTAGTTCTGCTCAATACAAATCATACAAAAATTTTTTCACTTTCGTGCGGTGAAATACTGGACGAGGAAGAGATGTCCGCGGATATCATGAATAAGCACAAGAAAGGAGGATGGTCTCAGGCACGATTTCAGCGACTTAGAAAGGGCAGCATTCACGCGTTTCTGGCCGAGGTCGTGGATGAACTTAAAAAAATTGCTGATGAAAATATAATAGTTGCTGGTCCAGGGCAGGCTAAAAGTGAATTCCTAAACCTTCTTCCCAAAAAAGTTAGGGAAGGGGTGATCGCCGTAGTAGACATTGACATAAACGACGAATACGGACTTTTAAAGGAATCATTTGCTGTAATGGCCGAAAAAACCCGTCAAGAAAAAGATGAGGTACTTCAGCATTTAAAGCAAGAGATTTTGATCGAAGGTCTGGCGGTTCACGGAGTTGATGAAACTATCGATGCTGTTAAAAATGGGAAAGCGGAGTTACTGCTCGTGGAAGAGGACTTCAAAATGAGAGGCTGGGTTTGCGAAGCCTGTCAAATTGCTGGAAGGGGCTTAGCCACAACATGCCCAAACTGCGGAAACGAAACTTCCGAAGTTGATGTGATCGAAGAGATTATCGAACTTGCGGAAAGAACGGACGTTAAAGTAGAATTTACAGATAACGACGAAATAAAAAAGTTAGGACACGTCGCAGCGTTGTTGAGATATAAATGAATCTGGAGCTCCTTTTTGACCGTCGTTTGAACGGATAACCCATTTGGCAAAATGTTTATTACATAAGATAACTATGCACGTTGAGCGGTCAGGACTGCTCGTGGTGCAAAAATGAGGCTCGGTAGGGACTATACGAATTGTCTAGTGTATGATTATCTGAGTGAAGAGGAGAAGCGTATGATGGCATCGGGACGAATGGATTTGTCCTCGATGAATGCCATCGCGTTCAAGAAAGCTAAATTGGACGTTGCACATAAAATCGAACTCACGCGCGAACTTGGATTTTCGCACGTCGAGCTGGACGGCGACGTGCCTAGCCCTTATTTAGAGTTCAATGCCCGGCAAAAGCGGGCCATCAAGGAGTCCGCGAAGTCCCACGACGTAACATTATCCCTCCACATGCCCTACAGCTACATAAGCGGCAGCATATGTTGCCCGCAGGAGAGCGACCGTGCAATCGCGGCCGAACTCCACAAACGATATGTCGAGTTCGCCTCCGGTATAGAAGCGAAGTACGCTGTGATGCATCCGGGCAACATGCCACCGTATCAAACGGTCGGCAAGTACCGGGATCAGGCACGCGAAGCACTGGTAAAAAGCGTGTCAGAGATCGGCGAGTTAGCTTCAGAATGCGGCTTGGCGCTCCACCTTGAGAACAATACCGCTTTCTCAGGAATCTTCTTCGAAATGGAGGAATGCATGGAAGTAGTAAAAGAAGTCCGAGAACGTGGCATAGATGTTTACTTCAACTTTGACATTGGCCACTGGCTAACGAGGGCCACCGTGGGTGAGCAGATCCCCGAATCTCCCGAAAACGTGATCGAGAAATTGCAGCCTGACCTTCTTAAGGAGCTTCACCTGAACGACTATTTGGCAAGCGAGCGAAAGTTCCATCCCCCGCTCCATCTCGGGATTGGATTTCTCAAGCGGGAGAACATCGAGAGGTATGCGAAGATCGTGAAGCGAAAAAAGGTGGAGGTTGTGGTGGTGGAGACAGCCCTACAGAGCGTGGAGCAGGTGCTAGATCGAGAGCGGATTTTATCTGAAGAGAGCAATTACATAAGGGAAGCATTTGGGCTTTGAACATGTTTTCCTACGTCATCCTCCTCGGGCGACCGGGCTGCGGTAAGTCGGTCGTATATCAGCTTCTGACGGATCGAATTCGCCAAGAAAAGCTCGCCGATAAAGTGATGCGCATCGACGATTTCCCAATTCTAAAGGAGATCGCGGAGCAGGACAAGGATTTCAAAAAGCACATCAGCTCTGAGGGGGGTTTTACGATCACAGATCGGTCAATTTACGACGATGTCTTGAAAGAGATGAGCCATAGAATTAAAGCACTCTGGAGGCCGGGTATGTTGATATTCGTAGAATTCTCGCGCAGCGGCTATTCCCAGGCGCTTAAGAACTTTGATCGCGATGTGCTGAACCAAACCCTGGTAGTCTATATCTACTGCCCGTATGAGGTCTGCCTGGATCGTAATATCAGAAGGTTCAAAGAGGGGGCGACTAATCTCGACGAACACATCGTGCCCCGAGATCTAATGGACAAGTATTATCGCTACGATGATTATGAGGAGCTGTTCCTGAAATCCGAGGAAGAATTGAAGAAAAATGCTCCTGCACAAGTAATCGTTATCAGGAACGATACCGAGGGATTGGATAAGCTTAAGCGTGAAGTGGAAAAAGTTGTGGTCGCGTTAAAAGCATCTTCAAATTAGGCGTACCTAATGTTATAAATAGAAGTTAGGCATACCTAATTATAGGAAACCATGGCATGCCATTCTTTTCATCCCGATAACTCAGGCTTGACTCCATCGGAGGAGGAATACCTTGAGGCCATCTACATGTGTTGGCAAAAGACCGAGGGTAGGGTCAAGGTCAGCGAACTTTCTAAGAATCTCCGAGTTAAGGCTCCCAGCGTAGTCCAGATGCTAAGGAAACTCAGGAAGAAGGATTTCGTCGACTACGATCGCTCAGGCGTAGAATTGACTAAGGAAGGGGAGAGAAAGGCAATCCAGGTCGTGCGAAGGCATGAGCTAGCGGAAAGATTGCTCAGCGACGTGTTCGGACACGAGCTGCCTAAAGTGCACGAGCGGGCATGTAAATTCGAGCATGTCTTGGACGAGGAGCTCACCGATAAACTTGACGAGGCTCTCGGGAGGCCCACCACGTGTCCCCATGGGAGCCCCATTCCAACATCTAATGGGCGCATGTCTAAAGTTAGGTCTGATGAGCTAACAGACATACCAGAAAGTGGGGAGTGCGTGGTGGTGACGATCCCGGAGGAAAAAGGTTCTGTTGAACGCCTGCTGTCATTGAATATTCTGCCCGGAGAGAAGATCAAAATTATCGAGAAGCTGCCACGAGGAGCTTTGATGGTGCAGTGTGGGAAATCCCAAGTGGCGCTGAGCCGTGATATAGCCTCTAAAATCTTGGTGAGGGGGCCACACAGATATAGACACCGTGGAACCAAACCCTGACGTAGCTCTTTTTAGGGTATTTAGGAGGATTTGCGATGTCTAGAAAGAGAAAACCAAGCAGCGAAATCATCATGGCTCTCGCCGGTACACCGAATGTCGGGAAAAGCGCGATTTTCCACCAGATGACGGGCGCGGATGTTATAATTTCAAATTATCCCGGCACCACCGTTGAGTTAACGGAAGGGAGGGTAAAGCGCGATCCATACGATGTCCGAGTTATAGACCTGCCGGGCGTTTACTCGTTCGGAACGGTGTCCGATGAAGAGGTCGTAGCTCGCCGTGCGATCCTGGAGCAGAAGCCGGATGTCATAGTAAACATAGTCGATGCATCCAACCTCGAGCGAAGCCTGTACCTGACGATTCAGCTCCTAAGGCTAGGGTATCCGATGCTCGTGGTCCTGAACATGTACGATGTCGCTTCGAAAAAAGGAGTAAACCCGGACCCAGAACGCCTGTCGAAAAAGTTGGGGGTGCCTGTAATTCAAACGGTCGCCACTAGGGGTGAAAATGTTTCAAAAGCATTCGATCAAGCCGTCAAACTCGCGCTGAATAAAAAACCTCCAAGGAAGGTAATCCGCATGGGCAAGGACCTTGAGGAAGCGATAGAAAATTTGAGCAAGGCAATCCGCAGGAACCTCGTTCCCATCCCGCTTGACCTGCCGGCCAGAACCCTTGCCATCAAACTCCTCGAGGGCGATGCGCACCTAACCGAGGCTGTTGCACTCCAGGGTGGTGGCGCTGCCGTCCTCATGAAGGCAGATGAGCTGGCCCGGAAGATTAGGGATGAACATGGTGAGCCAGCGGCATTTAGGATAGCCAGGGAGCGCCACGGCATAGCCAGCCTGATCTCAGAGGAAGTCACTGAATATGAAACCGTCGAGCCCACACTCGGGCAAAAATTGAGCGAGCTGACGACGAACATGAAGACCGGCGTCCCGATAATGGCCGCAGTATTTGTCCTCCTACTTTTTCTGCTATTTTATGGGGGTGGATCTCTAGAGACTGCGATAACAAACGTCTATGACAAGTACATATCCAATCACTTCTTACAATCCGCCGGGGTGCAAGAGGTACTGAGGATAGGCATAGTCCTGGGGTTCCGCGGGATCTTGACCGTCATGATCCCATACATACTGGTTTTCTTCATAGCTCTTGCGATCTTGGAGGACACCGGCTACCTCCCCCGCATGGCTTTCGTCATGGACTCCGCGATGCACAAGATCGGGTTACACGGCGGGGCGGTGGTACCAATGTTGGGAGGCTTCGGATGCAATGTCCCCGCGATAATGTCGACACGGGTGCTCACCACCCGGCGAGAGCGGATTATATCATCCTTCCTCATTACCATGATACCCTGTTCAGCAAGGACAGCAGTCATCCTTGGGACGGTTGGCTTCTACATCGGCGTTAGGTATGCCTTGGTGATTTATGGTATCATACTCGGTCTAATCTTCCTCGTGGGCCTTATGCTAAACCGGATGTTGCCTGGAAGGGTACCCGGTATGATCATGGAAATGCCGCCGCTACGAGTCCCTACACCCAAGCCAGTCTTATTTAAAACCTGGGTGAGAATGCGGAGCTTTTTGTGCATCGCAGCTCCCCTCTTAATCGTTGGCAGCCTCACAGTAGGTGCCCTACACGTCTCTGGAGCCCTCAATAAGATTACCGGACCTCTCTCGCCTGTTACCATTGGCTTACTGGGACTTCCGGCAGTTGCGATAATTCCCCTGATATACGGTTTCATACGTAAGGAGGGGGCAATCGTGCTTCTGACAATTGTTGCAGGCACCTCAAACTTGGCTAAATTCATGTCTCCGCTTCAACTATTTGTGTTTGCGCTCGTCGTGGCCATTTATATCCCATGCCTGGCAACGATCGCAGTCCTACGCAATGAAGTCGGCTGGAAGTGGGCTGCCTTTATCACAGTTGGCACATTTTTACTTGCTCTGATTGTCGGTGGCTTAGTGTACCATGTGAACCCGCTGGGGCTAGCAAGGATTTAGTACTGTGCTTCTAAGCATAACAAAATTAACGAATAAGGCTAGAAAATATATCATCATTGAATGGACTTTCGAATTAAACCCATCCCCTATCCTCCATGGTTGATACCAGACGACTAGCGGCAAGCGCTAATGCTGATTTTCTTAATGAAACCTCATTCGCGGACGAATATTCCACGGCTTCATTAAAAGCGGTAACAAGGGCCTTCTTTATCGTTGAATAGGTCTCCTCCTGTCTTGTCCTGCTACCTGACTTTGCCATCCTCCACTCGTCATAGCTAGCGATTACTCCGCCGGCGTTGGCGAGGATGTCCGGAAGTACAGGTACCTTCTTCCTCGCGAGGATTTCATCGCCTTCCTTAGTGGTAGGAGCGTTTGCACCCTCAACGATAAGCCTAGACTTTATTTCACCAGCGTTTTCGCCCGTTATCACGCATCCAATTGCCGCGGGGATGAGGATATCGACATCTAGTTTGAATAACTCCTCATTGCTCAGGTGCTTTCCGTATCCCTCCACTCCGCCGTGCTTGACGACGTGATCCCTCAATTTCTCAACATCTAAGCCATCCCTATCTATGGTGCCACCTGTAACATCCGTAACAGCGGTAATTTTTGCCCCAAAACTTGAAAGAAAAGTACACGTCCAAGAACCAACATTTCCGAAACCCTGCACTCCTACTGTGAGCCTCGAGAGCTCAGAATTCAGCAGTTCTCTTGCGGCTTGTTCTACGACGACCGCGACACCGTATCCCGTGGCTTCCCTTCTGCCTGGCAGTCCGCCTATGCCTATCGGCTTTCCGGTGACGCATTCCCTCATGTGAGTTTCACCAAATATTGTCGCCATTTCCCTGGGACCCGTCCCTAAATCCGGTGCAGGTACAAATGCGCCTGAGGTTAGCTCGTTCCGGATCTTGTGGGCAAACTCCCTTACCAAAATCCCCTTTTCTTGGGGTGCAAGCCTGTTATCTGCAACTATCGACGCCTTTCCACCACCAAATGGAAGATCCATCAATGCTGACTTGTAGGTCATTATCTCGGCTAGATGGATTGTCTCATCCAAGTTTACATCGCTGGACATCCTTATCCCACCCTTGCACGGAGGGCCCCTGGCAGCGTTGTGGTAGACCACGTACGCAGGAACGCTTACCGGGCCTTTGCTAGGTAGATACGCGTGAAGCCTGAGGTCGATTATCCTGTCGTTTTCCTT
>Ga0315282_10012158_pt1 | contig 13221 bp, 10 predicted proteins | sample YL17G07_20_MG_FD_203693 | JGI IMG/M metagenome (GOLD analysis project Ga0315282, IMG submission 203693) | Sediment microbial communities from Yellowstone Lake, YNP, Wyoming, USA - YL17G07_20 | ecosystem: Environmental > Aquatic > Freshwater > Lake > Sediment | place: USA: Wyoming | collected...
CAGAATCACCATATAGGCCAAGGGATTCAAGAGCGACCAGAGGAAACCAAGAACCGAATTCCTGTACCGGACCTTGAAGTCCTTCTGAGCAAGAACGACTATTATATCCAGAAGATGATACATCGCGTTTTGCACTTGCGCACCCTTGTACGTCTAGGACCCTGAGTCATCTACAAAGGAAATAATGCTTGCTGGAAGGTCATGGTGCGACCCCCGCGAGGACGCAGTCCAATTCGGACTAGACGACATGAAGACTGACGCCACGAGTGGCGCTGCGACCCTACGGTTCCTACTTCGCCTCGAACGCTTCTGACCACGCCGAAGGTTTCTCGACCCAGAAGATGGATCATAAATAGATAACTCGAAGGCTCGAGAAGTACAGAGATCGCAACATCTTTGGAATTGATGAGAGAACAGTCTACCGCTGGTGGCGCGTCTACAGGAAACACGCGTCGGAGCGTCTAAACGTCAGATCCCACAGACCACATACGATCCATCGAACCCCACAACCCACAGCGAAACCCATCATCCAGCTGAGACGAACATGAAACTGGAAACCATGTCGCATCGAGGGATAGCTCCGCAACTGCGCCAAGCAACCCGTATGACACACAACAATCCACAAGATCCTCAACCAGGCAGGACTGACTCCTGTGGTTCCTGAGAAAGCGTGTGCGACTACGGCATCGGGTGCAAAGCCGATCCTGTATCCGAACAGCCTCAACCTCCATGACAAGTCCACGTCTTCAAGATAATTGAAGAACTCCCTGTCGAAACCATCTACTTGCTCTAAGACTGCTTTCCTGAGCAGGGCGGCTCCGCCGCAGAATGAAAAAGGCTCAAACTCCGTACTGCCGTATTGTCCTTCATCATGCTCTTCTCGTCCGATGTCCACAAAGCCCCTCCAGAACGCGATGCCTATCCCTCCAACCGAATCCAGACGATCGGGCTGGCCCATGGAGACCATCTTGCAGCCGACGGCTGCTATCTTGGGACCAGAAGCGGCAACCTTGACCAATGACTGAACCCAGTCCGGACTCAGCACCTCTGTATCATTGTGGAAGGGCGGAGAGGTCGGATCCGACAGCAATTGCTGTGCACCATGCGCCTGCGTGATTGGTGCGTCGTGGCATAAGCATATTTTGGACTGGATCTGTATGAGAAATAAGCTAAAGAGTCTTAGGCGTGTCCAAATGCAGAGTGAGGACCGTGCTCCCGAGCATGTGCTCATCGAGATAGGAGGCGGGGAGACGCCCCACAGGCCCTCATACTTGCATCTCGACGCTAGGGTTCTTCCAGGAGTCGACGTAGTCTCCGATGCTCGGCATCTGCCGCTGAGGTCAGCGATAGTTAATGAGATCTATGCTGCCCACTTGATCGAACACCTGTCCTATGATGAAGGACGTGAACTGCTTGCAGAGGCATGGCGAATCCTCAAGGACGGTGGGAGACTGGAAATGTCATGTCCTGACCTAGAGCAAGCGATCCGGATATACCGGACAGTTCCTGACCTCTCTCACAAGGTAGGAACAGTCGACCCACTGAGTTCCATATTGTACGGCGCACAGACCCACGAGTTTGACTTTCACCGAGCCGGATACGACTTCAAGCTTCTAAGCAACGGATTGAAAATGGCGGGTTTTGCGAAAATTCGAAGACTCCCGCCCGGCGTCGAATCTCACCCTACCCAACCACCGTCAGTTCGGATGCTCTACGAACTCCACGTGGAAGCTTCCAAGACCAAAGAAGACAAACCTGCAGAATCGGCGCAGCAAACGAATGAACTCGCAGGAACGGAATACTTGGTCGCTGAACTCGCCCTTAGAAATGAGAAGATTGCCAAGCTCGAAACTGAACTTTTCCACTCGAGACGCACCATCTCCGAAAAGGATGAGATCACGAGGAAACTCCAAGATGAACTGGAGAACGCGAGACGCACCATCTCCGAAAAGGATGAGATCACAAGGAGACTCCAAGATGAACTGGAGAACGCGAGACGCACCATCTCCGAAAAGGATGAGACCATAAGAGCGTTGGAAAGCGACTTGGGGAGAGCCAAGCTGGCGTTTTCGAGCGCAGCGACCGAGCTGAACACAATCAAGGAGAGTTTCGGATATCGATTCATGAGATTCTACGCCTCACGAATAGATCGACTGTTCCCCGACAGGACATCTAGGGGTGAGTTTCGAAAAGTAGTCACCGCGAGCTTGCACATAATCACGGGGCAAGGGATTGCCAGTCTCTCTAGGCAGGCCTCGGAAAAGATCAGGCGCAAGGAGTTCAGGATAACTGAACCTATGCATAGAGAAACTGGACGTGAAACCGGCCTAGGCATCCCTGATCGTGCACAAGTTGTCATCTCAACTGACATGCGCGTCGGGCTTAGCGATGAAGAACTCGCACGTAGTCTCAGAGAGTTTCTCTCAAGCGCTCATGGAGTCATTGAATTTCCGTACTACAGAGATCCAATTGTATCAGTTGTGATAGTGACGTACAATAAGGCTCATTACACGCTCCGGTGTCTTCGTGACCTGCACCTAGACACGTCCACCCCATATGAAGTGATAATTGTAGACAACGCTTCGTCGGATGAGACTTCTGTACTTCTACCTAGACTGCGCAACATTACGACTCTCTTGAATACGGAGAACTCATTCTTCTCACGAGCATGCAACCAGGGAGCGAGAACCGCGAGAGGGAAGTATCTCCTATTCCTTAATAATGATGTCTTCGTGCATGAAGACTGTGTATCTTGGCTGACCAAGACGCTGGAGTCGGCGTCTGATGTGGGCGGTGCAGGGGCTAAGCTTGTTTGGCGTGATGGGAGGCTACAGGAGGCGGGATCCGTCATATGGCCTGATGGCAGTGCACACGGATACGGAAGAGACGATGATCCCTCGAAACCCCAGTACTGCTATGCCCGTGATGTCGATTTCTGCTCTGCTGCATGTCTTATTGTAAGGCGAGACGCCTTCGAGAAGCTCGGCGGATTTGACGAAGCTTTCACCCCTGCATACTATGAAGATGCGGACTTGTGCATGAGGCTCTGGAATGCGGAATACCGAGTTGTCTACCAGCCTCTCGCGATCGCCACACATATCGAATTCGGAAGCAGTTCTTCCGAGACAGCGAGGAACTTGATGGAGAAGCATAAGGCTGTCTTTCTAGAAAAACATAGCAGCATCCTCAAGGGTAGACCTACTCGTCTCCATTATCTCGAGTAACGGTGCAATGGAGGCTGAGATTCTCTAGGCAGCCATCAATCCATGCGTCCGCTCTCGGGCCCATTTGGCGAAGCAGACGCAGACCTCAATTCGGAACTAACGCTTGCTAGTAAGACCAGTTCAATACGCCAAACAAGCTACGCTTGCGAAAGTGCTATCTTCGTTCTGCCATATTGAAGGGTGAAGAGAGAACGAGCTGGGATCATGACTAGGGTCCTCGTGCTAGGCATGGCTCCGCTTCCCTTTGAGAATCAACCTCACGTCTTCGGGCCCTCTCTCAGAACTTGGCAGTTCGTCCAACCGCTACTTGACGATGGACACAAGGTGTGTCTGTGCTCGTGTCGCATCTACGGAGCATATGATGAGAAGGAAGCATCTTTGCCCATCACGACTATCGAAAAGGGCGCACTTGTCTACCATCACATGAATCAAGCGACATTTGAGAGCCAAGACACAATACAGAGGATACATGATTGTTTCAGTCCTGATTGCATAATCGGTGCGACCGTCTATCCCTCCTCGCGTGCAGTCCGGCTGCGAACAAGCAAGCCGATTTGGATCGATGTATACGGCGACCTCATGTCCGAAGCGCAAGCGAAAGCCTACGTCTTTGACAATGACCACTACCTGTTCCACTTCTGGTCGATGAACAAGCCGATACTTGAGAATGGAGATGTCTATTCCTCGGTCTCGAATCGACAGAAATACACCCTACTAGGACAACTTGCAACTGCGGGACGTCTAAACAAACATTCAATGGGCTATGATTTCGTGCACGTGATCCCTTGCGGAATAGAGAGCAGAAGATTTCGCCACGAGAAAAAAGTCCTGAGAGGAATTCATGTCGATGACGATGATTTCGCGATTCTTTGGAACGGAGGATTCAACACGTGGACAGATGTCAACACGCTATTTCAAGCCCTAGAAATGGCAATGACAAAGAACCATCGCATCAAATTCGTCTGTGCCGGAGCCGAAATACCAGGTCATGACGAGATAACGTACAAGAGCTTCACTAGACTCGTGGAGAATTCGAAACTTCGTGGCAACTTCGTACTGTTGGGATGGGTTCACCCGAGTGACATACACAACTACTACTTTGAGGCGGACGTAGGAATAAACGTGGATCGTCAATGCTATGAAGCCGTTCTTGGCAGTAGGAATAGGATCTTAGGATGGCTGCAGGCCGGCCTACCAGTCCTCACGACTGATCTGACAGAGCTCAGCCAAACCCTTAAGGATAGAAGAATTGCCGCAACTTGCCGACCACAGAGTCCGAAGGAGCTTGCCCGATTGATTCTCCAACTGGCCGGGCACACTTCACTGTTGAGAAACAGTCGAGAAGCAAGAAAGAAGTTTGTCTTCCAGAATTTCACGTATGAGAAAACGACCGGCCCTCTGAGAGAATGGGTCAAGAATCCTTCCATCTCACCTGATCACGGAATGAGGATACCCTTGGACCAACCAACACCACCGCCACCGGGATTGTGGGACTCGTTTCGAGCTCTTGCAAAAGCTGAGGGACCAGGCGTCGCATGCTCTCGAAGCATCCGGTGGTTGTTGCGTAAGATGTCGATGCAAGCCGAGTAGAACAAGCAGGAGTCTGTGAGACAGGTGTTCCAGCACGACTGCAAAGCCTGGGCTCCTGCAGACAAGTCTCGAACCAGGGCCATGTCAGGTCCGCAACACTAGGCGTGTCTCCACAGATCGACAACGCGCCGCAAACCCTCATCAAGAGTCACGCTCGGCTTCCAACCCAGCTTCGCTCGAATCTTCTGACTATCAAGAACTATGTAGTCTGTATCCCACTGGGAAGGACGCACAGGATATCCTGGCGGATAGCTACTCGCTGCGATGCGGCCTTTGAAGCTCACCAATTCCGCTACCTTCTTTGCCAAGTCGATGTTACTCACAGGGTTCCCGGGAGACACGTTGAAGACTTCACCAGTTGCCTCTCCGCTTCTCAGCGCTCGAAGGTATGCATCAACATGATCATCAACAATCATGTAGTCTCTAATGTGGTCGGGAGCACCGATGTAGACCGTACGGTTCGCAATCATCGAGCTAACAACGTACTCAACGAGGAACCCGCTCTCGCCAATCCTACCATATGTGTTGTTGCACCGGAGAATCGTCGCTCTCAAACCGTAGACCTTGATAGCCATCTGTAGATAAGTATCCGCCGCTGCCTTTGACACTGCGTATGGAGAAGAGGGATTCATTCGGGCGTCCTCGCGAGTCGGCACCTGGGGCTGCCACCCGTACACCTCAGCTGTCGAGGCGGCAATTACTCTCGTCCTAGGTGAAGCCTCAAGAACGGCATGCGCGACGTTCATAGTCCCTTCGTAGTTGATCTTAGCATACGGAAAGGGGTCTTCGAAGCTATGCCTGACTGGGGTGAGCGCACCCAGGTGAAGTACCGCCTCGGGCGCGACAGATGCTATCGCTGAACGGACGGAGTGATACTCTGCGAGATCGCCTTCGACAAAATGGATCTTCTCCAAAATGGGCTCAAGTGACCGCAGGTCGGATCGAGAGACGTGCCTCACGAGGCCGTAGACATCCGTTCCCTGTTCGACAAGCGTCTGTGCGAGCTTTGAACCTACGAAACCCGTAATGCCTGTTATGATGACTGACACTTAACCCTGCCCTCGACTGAGTTGGTTTTCAACATCCTCTAGGTCTTTGATCGTGTTAACGGTTGCCCAGAAACCATTGTGCACATATGCTTTTAGTCTTCGCATTGACGCCAAGCTCGGAAAAGTGGTGCGTTCAACGTCTCCTTTCTCAGGAAGATGATCAAGAATCTCTTGCGAGAAAACGTACGTTCCAACGCTCACATAGTGCGACCGAATAACGGGTTTTTCTTTGAAATCTATTACGTCATTACCGTCGAGCTCCACAATCCCATAAGGGCTTCTCAAAGGCCCAACCGCCAGGGTTGCTATGCCACCATTCGACCGATGGAATTTCGCGAAGCCCTGCACATCCAAGTCGACTAGCTCATCACTGTTCATAGCAACAAATGTCTCATCGTTCACATACCTTTCAATGGCCAGTCTGAAGCCTTGACTCGTCCCACCCTCGACTGTATGATTGCTGTACTCTATTCTCACTCCGAATCTGTCGCCGTTTCCGAAATAATCAGTTATCTTCTCCTTCCTGTAGGCAACGCCGACAACTATGTTGTCGATTCGATTCCTTTTCAGCCATTCTATGATCCATTCGAGCAACGGCTTGCCGGCGACAAGGATCATGGCTTTCGGGATCTCGCTGGTAAGCGGCCTGAGCCGTAGACCTGCCCCCCCTGCCAAAACCACCGCCGTTCTGATCTTATCCTCGGTCAACGGTTCCAAGCCCCGAAGTACTCAACAACAGCTAGTATTCATCTGGATCGCAGCAGATGTGCTAGCAGCATATATGTGATTTCGCACGGAAATTGGGATTGCTGGTTCTCGAGATGCCTCGCGTGCGAGAGACCCGAGTTGATTTTGACCCAACTACATCTTCGACCCGTAGCCTGACCGGCCTACGCTGTTTCTTTCATCTAACATAGCATGTAGTATGCCATAGGTTCCGGACGGACGGCTCCAGTCTTCTACGCCTAGTCTCGCCATAAGCTAAGAAGGGGGCGTGCCATTGGACAGCAGGAGATGGCGGGGAGAGATTGGTTGACCAGTCGCGATGATGTGACAGCCAGCGTTTGGGGCGCTGCCGCAAGAGAGAAAGCTTCAAGCGACAAGTGGAAGCTTCTTTCATGGGACACCCATCCTCGCGTTCGCGCCTACATAAACAGGAGGATTTCGGGCGATCCGAACGAAGATTGGCTTCACTTCACTAAGCGCCGGTTCTGCCCTGAGACAGTGAAGTATGGCTTGTCTCTCGGTTGCGGTTGGGGACAACTGGAGCGGGGAGCAATTCAGCTAGGCTTGTGCGAGCGTTTTGACGCCTATGATGTCTCTCCAGAGGCCATAATAACAGCTGAAGCAGAAGCTCGAAAGCAGCACCTGGAGCAGCGCATTCGGTACTATTGCGCGGATCTCAACGGAGTGACTTTCGAGCCTGGAAGATATGACATCTGCTTTGCTGGTGCCATCCTTCACCATATTTCTGATCTTGAGCATCTTCTTGTTCAAGTCAAGACGGGTTTGCGGCCGGGCGGGCTGTTTGTAGTCATGGAGTATGTTGGTCCGCCCCGTTTTCAATGGAGTGACAAGGTGGGGCGTCTGATGAACGCAATACTCGTCACCATTCCAAAGGTTCATCGAGTGAGTCTGAGAGATGGAGCGACGATCAAGGGGGAGATTGTGCGCCCATCCGTAGAGGGCGTGATCAAAGTGGACCCGTCCGAAGCAGTTCGATCCCAAGACATTCAGGGCCTCATTTCAAAGAACTTTGAAATCCTCTACAGCGCAGACTTCGGTGGAACACTTCTTCAATTCCTACTCGCGGACATCTCTGGCAACTTTCGACCCGAAGACCCGAAAGACGTAGCGCTGCTTGATCTGATGGTACTTCTTGAGGAGACTCTGATCGATGAGAGAGTCATACCAAGCGATTTCGTCTTTGTAGTTTCACGGGCACATTGAGAAGGCCCCATACACGGGCCGATTGGGAGATTGCAGAAAGCGAACAGGAAGATCATGAAGTTCGGCTCTTCCCGAGTCGTGGCGAAATCACCGCTTATGGAAGGTATCACGAGCTTCTGCCAGACGACGAAGTTGTACTCCTGTATGACTCCATGCTGCTCCGAGTTCCGAAGAAACTGATCGGCGTGGCCGAGCAGGAGGCGGAACTGATACAGAAGCTTCTAGGCGCCTGAACGACCGATGCCCAAGCATGCCAGACAGAGAAGGATCACGCAGCATTTCTTGACGTACTTCGTGAGCCTGTCCAAGCCTCTGCAACGAAAGGGACGCTAGCTCATCTCAAAAGAACTCCAAGCTTTTCTATAGTTGCATGGAAAGAGGGGGACTCCTGCTGCCACTTTCTCTACCGTCTTTACGATGCGACCTTCTTCATTGTACGCGGGAACTATAACGAGGATCCTACTCAGGTTACTCACTATCTGCAGAGCCACAGACGTAGGGTTGCCTCGGAGTACACATGTCTGAATCCCGACCTCTCGTACATTCTCACAGCAGAAATGTTCGCGGCTTGGGTTCCTACGTAGACTGAAGTCGTGTGACGCGAAAACCACTCGAGACCTCTCGCTATCAGCGAAGACACGACTCCTTTCCCTTGCATTTTCTGCTCAACTGCTACGAGATCTATAGTTCCATAGCGCCAATCTGCATCTACTCGCTGGAGCGCACAGGTTATGAGCCCAATCGGCCTATCACTTTCTACTGCGACAAACGTCGCACATCCCTGCTCCTTCAACTGAGTAGACACCCACTGAGCATAGAGTTCGTCACACCTATCCCTCTGCAGACCCGGGTCGACGTGAAAATGGTCTATCACGAAAGATCGGCGGGCTATTTCCATAAGATCTATCTCGTCTCATCGCTGCCCCTCTGATCTGTATCTCTGTCTTCGCGTCAGAATAGGGCCGATTCCTGAGATCGAGACCAAAGCTGAGAAGCACGTCTGCAAGAATAGATCCCTCCTCTTCCATAGAATTAACAGTCAAGAAATCGATCAGCGGAATTCTGGCAAAGACAAGATCGATACCCTTGCCGCTCACGGCGTTTCTCAGAGCGCCCAGATTTCTCGGTTGGTGTCCTTCATGTACTTTTCATGTTCCTCTACTATCTTGGCGAGTCTGCCATCCTCGATCGCCGTAGTGAGAATGCTAGTCACACGATCTAGGGCGGGGCTGCTCCAGGCGAGTTGTGGTTTCCGGATTTCTCCATCCGCCAGAGCTCTTCCCCTAGGGCGTATCTGTAGCCAAGTCCTTCAAAGAGGGGCACCTCGGGTGGGTCGCACATGAAAACGTCATGGTCTATTCGGGTGATCCGCTGGAAGCCCGATGATCTAAGCATCGCACGAAGGCAACTCTCATTGGGGAACCACCAGTTGCTTAGGTCGGCGTTGAATTTCTTTTCTATAAAGAAGAGCTTGGGGAAATCGGGATGCTCAAACACCGCATTCTCCGAGGCTGGGTAATCATCTTCGAGATGCAAGCTTCCGTCAGGCTTTCGCCCCCTAAGGACAGTCACTATGAATAGTTTCTGCCTTACTAGGCATGAGAGTCTATCAAGAATCAAGAGCGGATGCCTAAGGTGGTACAGCAACCCCAGAAATAGCATAGTCAAATGGTTCCTGGGCCTCTAAACAGAATTCGTGAACGTCTTGAATGTAGACCTCAAATTCCACACCGAAAGCATCGGCAACCAAGGATGCTTGCTTCTCAACCAACGGCGCCACATCAACGCCTACAACGCGAGTTGCACCACGTCGCTTCATCATAGCAGCAAAGAATCCCGAGCTGCAACCCAGATCCAGAACAGCCTGGCCGCTGAGATCCTTCGGGATGTAAGCTTCGATTTGAGCCCAGCGTTCTGCCGGCTTATAGGCTCTGGGATCGTCAGGATTTGTCCAAACGCCTGGCGCAAGCTCAATATTCTGATACCAGAAGCCAAGCTCCGCTATCTTCCCGCGCAAGACGCCCGAGTCCAATTCTTGCTTAACCCCCAAAGACCGCCCCCCTCCCCGGCTCTATAAAAGCCCTCTATTCCCCTGTGGAGATCTCCGCGGCATTTGCCTCCTAGGGCTTCCTTTAAACCCGATTGGGCATGTTGTGCCTATTGGTGCGATCATTGGCAGAAGTAACCTTGATTCAGCAGTGGACCAACCACGACGGAAGGCCTGTCACGGAAGACCTTCGTAGGAAACGCTTCACATCTTTGACCATGTCAGCTACGAGTCCCAAGGCTAAGATAGGCATTCAGCGTACACGACCGCGAGGTTACCAGCACGGTCTCGATTTTCTTCGATTTCCACCTCGAGTTTCTGAGGCAGCTGGTCTATGACTCGTGACATCCCAGAATCGGCGCGGTAGTCCTGTCTCCTTACGAAGAATAGGAGAACAGCCGCGTTCGACCATGCTCGCCGGGTCCGTCAGGCGTGCAAAGTCCTTCCTAAAGTGAGTCAGGTCCACCCCCTGGTTCCTGTCGCATTGAGCCCGAACTCAACAGCGGCTTTGAGCCTATGTGTAGCATAGGGAGGCTGAGCTAGCTACCCACATGTCTACCCACCAATTGCTAAAGTCGCTGTTGAATTTCTTTTCGACGAAGAAGAGCTTAGGGCAATCGGAATGTTCGAACACCCATTATTCCCGAGCCGAATAGTCGTCCATAAGACACAGACTTCCGTCAGGCTTTCTGCCCTGAATCACTTCCGTATTGGCTCTTTGGAACATTTTTCATTCCCTACATCGTGGGCGGCCCGGGCCAGTACTGGAGCGACAGAATGAGCCTTCGCGAAGGCATTGTCAATGCCTCTCCGGCTACGTCGGCGTAGTATGCCTCTTGCTGTCCTTGATCGCCTCAATAGCTTGGCTACAATCTAGAGATAGGAGCAAACTTGCTGTGCCATTCCTTATGTGTATGGGGGTTTCGGCCTAAGCCGGAGACCAGCACCCCCGGCCAAGATCACCGCCGTTCTGACTCCATGCTCATTCAAGGTTCAAAGCCTTTCAAGACTCATGCAATTGAGGGACCCTTGATTACTCTTTGCCTCGCCCAAGGATGCCCCTGCTGACTCTGCCCACATATATATGATCCAAATGTGTACCCGTAGAGGAAGGCCGCGATCGAAAGATGAATTCGGTCACATTGGTTGAGTTCATAGTGGCCATCGCTACGTGTATGTTTCTCTACTCAACAATTCGCCCCCGTCCCGGTTTGCCAGGTCTTCTCGTCTGTAGCTCGGCGATCTACTTCGCAATTGTAACGATCTTTGGACTTTTTGCCGCCGTATTCGAAGTGAGGCTTTTTCCGCAAACTGTCCTAATTGGGTTTCTTCCAATTCTAGTCGCAGCGGTTTTGATAGTCAAGTACAAAGGACCTGCCTTCTCAGGAATTTGCTTCGAAAGAATGGAACTCGCTGTTGCAGTCATCCTTTTCTTGTCCTCGTTTGTCATAATCTTGTATCCATCTCTTCCTAGGATGTTCCCTGCGAACGTCGAAGTAGACGCGGTTTCAGATTACATTTTGACTCAATATTGGCTTGATCATGGCTTGCCCGCCACGCACAGAGCGAGTTACTTTTCAGAACTCATCGGAGTAGGCCATCATCCGTTCGGCTTCCATCTGAATACTGCAATACTAGCGAATGTGTTTGGGATCGACACAATATTCTTGCTGCAACCGTTCAACTCCTTTCTCATTGCTTTAGCGGTGTTGTCGGTATTCGGGCTGTCGCGCGAACTGCACCTAGGAGGACGCACCTCATGCTTGGTTGGTGCCGGCATGGTTCTTGCATCGATGTATCCGCTGGAGGCCGTGGCTAGGGGAGCCTACAAGGCCGTGATGTGCACGGTCTTGGTCATGGCTTTTTTCTGGATATTAAAGGACTACGCAACGAATTCTCGGAGAGCCACCGCGTTGCTAACGCTCATTCAGGCCGCGGTAGTGTTGACATACCCCTCGTGGGCAATCGTAACCTCGTTGGGTGCTCTTGCTCTGGCTTTTAGGCCCAAGTCTGTTGTCCAGCGCATGAGACTTGCGAGCATCTTGTGCATAGTATTTGGAGGAAGCGCGATGGCATCACCGGAGTTGATCGGCATGTGGCGAGACATTTCATGGATACTATTCTGGGGACACTCAGGAGCGACCGTGCCCACACTCTATTCCCTTGGGGCCATATTCTTCCTAGCAAGTTTGGGGGTCCTTGCGATCCTCAAAACCAACAAGAACCCCATTGTTCTGAGTTTTGTTGTGAGCGCCACCCTCGCCACATTGTCATGGTTTGGGCTTATGGTGTACTCTGGATCTGGACCCTACATTTTCTACAAGTCCTTCAATCTTCTTGTGTATCCATTGGGCCTAGTTTCCGCAGCCGGGCTAGAAAAGCTTAGGTCAATGATCCGACCTGATCTGTCCCTTCAGCGACACACTCTACGTTTGTCGATCAAACAGCTTCTCAGCATCGGGCTAGTCGCTCTTCTAGTAATAGATTTCGCTGGAGCAACCTATCTCGGAATTGGATACTATGGCGACGTAAGAAAGATCGCGCTCAATGATGAGCAATACGACGTTGCGGTGTGGGTCAGGGAAAACATCGCGAACCAGCAAGTGGACATAGCTGCCCACAACCCACTTCCATATTGGTTTCTCGCAATAACCAGAAAGCCACCGATGACTGTGATGAAAGACTATCCCTGCAGCCCTGTCATTGACTTCAACGACTGGGTTTCCAATGCAAGAACGGGTGATGTTGTTGTAGTATATTTCACCCCTTACATTCCGCTCGACTGGAGAAACGCGTTGCTGATGCCCCAGTTCACCGTGCTATATCAGAAAGGTACAAACTATGTTTTTCTTTTCGAAAGGGGCAACAGGTCTCCATAGGCATTTTCGCCGAGACGCTGAGATCATCGGAATAACTGTACCATGCGCTTTGTTCTTGCAGTTTGTCTTGAGATCGATACTCATGCCGGTCTCGAATGCTTCGCTAGTAATCACCCTCCTCGTCAAGTCTGCCCTGTGTCTCTCCTTGAACCTTCAAACACAATCCTCCAACCTAACGATGTCGTGGTGACACGAACAGTCTTCAACCCGGCTCTTTCTAGTAGGTATTTCAAGCCGGTACACGTATAGGATTCATGGACAGGGGGCTCACTTCTTGGCCCCGCAAAAGACGGCAAGCGAAATTTCTTCCGAACACATGAGATTAGCTCAAACGGAGATAGCTTGTTAGGTGCAGTTACAACAACCCTACCTCCGTCTCTAACAGCTTTGGCGAGCTCGCATGCAGCTGTTGTAGGTCGTCGAAGATGTTCAAGAACTTCGCTGCAAAAAACGCAGTCAAACGTGCTCTGACGGAGCGGCAA
>Ga0315282_10012159_pt1 | contig 13220 bp, 11 predicted proteins | sample YL17G07_20_MG_FD_203693 | JGI IMG/M metagenome (GOLD analysis project Ga0315282, IMG submission 203693) | Sediment microbial communities from Yellowstone Lake, YNP, Wyoming, USA - YL17G07_20 | ecosystem: Environmental > Aquatic > Freshwater > Lake > Sediment | place: USA: Wyoming | collected...
AGGAGAGGAGGATGGTATAAAAAAAATACCTGACAGAAAGGGCTATTTTGGTGGCTATGGAGGACGTTTTGTACCTGAGACCCTTATGCCTGCTCTCAAAGAGCTTGAGAATGCATTCTTTCAATCTAAAAAAGATAAGGAATTTCAAAAGGAACTCAGATACCTCCAGAAGACATACATAGGGAGACCTACCCCACTTTATTTTTCCAGACGCCTGACAGAACATCTCGGTGGTGCAAAGGTATACCTGAAGCGTGAAGACCTTGCACATACGGGTGCACATAAGATAAACAATGCCATAGGCCAGACGCTGCTTGCAAAGAAAATGGGCAAAAAAAGAATTATTGCAGAGACAGGTGCTGGACAGCATGGTGTGGCGACTGCAACAGCGGCATCACTTAATGGTCTCGAGTGTGAAATATATATGGGCACCGAGGATATGGAGAGGCAGGCATTGAATGTATTCAGAATGAGACTTTTAGGTGCAAAGGTTACAGAGGTGCCGACAGGCTCGAGGACATTGAAGGATGCAATTAATGAAGCATTACGCGACTGGACAACAAACGTCCGTTCAACACATTATGTTCTGGGCACAGTATTCGGGCCTCATCCGTTCCCTCTTATGGTCAGAGACTTCCAGTCAGTTATCGGAAAAGAGGCAAAAAAGCAGATACTCGACGCTGAGGGTAGACTTCCTGATTATCTTATAGCCTGTGTTGGAGGTGGAAGCAATGCAATGGGGCTTTTCTATGAATTCCTTCATGAGGATGCAAAGATGATAGGTGTTGAAGCAGGTGGCAGAGGCATAGAAACAGGGGAACATGCGGCAAGGTTTGCAGGCGGCTCTATCGGTGTCTTCCAGGGATGTAAGAGTTATCTACTGCAGGATGATGACGGAAATGTTCTCGGAACACATTCTGTTTCAGCAGGTCTTGATTATGCATCTATAGGACCTGAACATCCATTTCTAAGAGATATAGGACGTGTTCAATATACATATGCAACTGATGATGAAGCACTCTCTGCATTTGAACTTTTGTCAAGAACAGAAGGCATTATCCCTGCACTTGAGTCTGCCCATGCCCTTGCAGAGGTAGTAAAACTTGCACCTAAGCTCTCTAAAGAAAAAATCATTATAGTAAATCTTTCAGGCCGAGGTGACAAAGATGTCCAGCATGTTGCCAAAATTAAGGGGATTGAGCTGTGACTTCAAGGATTGACAAAACTTTTAAAAGGTTAAAGAAGGAAGGGAAAAAGGCCTTTATTCCTTATATCATGGCAGGGGATCCATCCTTACAGAGGACCAAGGATATTGTGCTTTTGTTTGAGAAGTGCGGGGCAGATATCGTTGAATTGGGTGTGCCGTTTTCAGACCCATTGGCGGATGGTCCTACGATCCAGCGTGCATCTGAAAGGGCTTTAAAAAATGGTCTTACATTACGAAAAGTCATCTCGCTTGTAAAAGACGTGAGGCAAAAAACCCAGATACCTATAGTCCTTATGACCTATTATAACCCTGTATTTAAATACCGTGAGAATGATTTTATTAAAGATGCTAAGGATGCAGGAGTTGATGGCGTGATCGTACCGGATCTGCCACCAGATGAGGCAGAAGATTTCATAAAGATATCAAAGAAGACAAGTCTTAATACTATTTTTCTCCTTGCTCCAACATCAACGGAAGATAGGATAAAGAAAGTTATAAGGGTCTCCAGTGGTTTTATATACTATGTCTCGATAACAGGGATAACAGGAGCTACCCTTCTCCTTGATGGCTCGATGGAAGCATTGATATCAAACATAAAGAAGTATACAGACAAGCCAATAGCAGTTGGTTTTGGGGTCTCTACACCTCTGGAGGCAACGGCAGTTGCAAAGGTATCTGACGGTGTTATCGTAGGCAGTGCCATAGTAAAAAGAATTCATGAGACTCCTAATGAACTGGAGAGTTATCTCATCAGTCTGAGAAAAGCTATACAATGAACGATGTTATTAAAAAACTTGAACAGTAAATTGCTGGGTAGCCCTAAAAAAAGTAAAAATCTATAGAATGGTGAAGGATTACAATGGCCTGGTTTAAGAAGACAAAAGAACTAAGAACTGATAAGAAGGGAAAGATACCCGAGGGCCTGTGGGTTAAGTGCGATGGATGCAAGGAGGTAGTTTATAAGAAGGAGATAGACAAGAACCTTAAGATATGCCCGAAATGTAATTATCATTTCAGGATAAGTGCACGTGAGAGATTGAAACTTCTTGTTGATGAAGGGAGCTTCATAGAATTGGATGAAGGTCTTGTGTCACTTGACCCACTTAAATTTAAGGATACAATCTCTTATAAAGAAAGGGTGAAGGAGAATCAGCAAAAAAGCGGACTCAAAGAGGCTGTGATTTCAGGGGATGCACTGATAAAGGGGTACCCTATAAGTCTTATTATCATGGACTTTTCCTTTATGGGTGGAAGTATGGGCTCTGTTGTGGGCGAAAAAGTGTCGAGGGCAGCGGAAAGGGCATTGGAGAAAAAACAGCCATTTATAACTGTTTCATCATCTGGTGGTGCAAGGATGCAAGAGGGTATATTCTCTCTTATGCAAATGGCAAAGGTTGCCGCTGCTATAGGCAAGCTGAAGGATAATGGGATTCTTTATATATCAATTCTCTGTGATCCTACGTTTGGCGGTGTTACTGCAAGTTTTGCCATGTTAGGTGACATCATTGTTGCTGAGCCGAAAAGCCTAATCGGTTTTGCTGGCCCAAGAGTTATCGAGCAGACTATAAAACAACCTCTTCCCGATGACTTTCAGAGGGCTGAATTCCTTCTCGAGCATGGGATCATTGATATCGTTGTAGGTAGAAAAAACCTCAGGGAAAAACTTGCTAAACTTTTCGAACTTCTTTTATGAGTTACGGAGAAACGCTTAATTATCTCTATAATCTCCAGAAACATGGTATTAAATTTGGTCTTGATAATATAAGCAGGCTTATCTCTGCACTCGATAACCCGCATAAATCATTTCCCTCTGTCCATGTTGCAGGGACGAATGGAAAGGGCTCTACATCAGCGATTATTGCATCTGTTTTAAAGGCTGCTGGTCTTAAGGTTGGGCTTTTCACATCACCGCATATTGTTAGCTTTACAGAGAGGATTAAGGTTAATGGTGAGGAGACGACTGAAAAAGATATTATCAAACTTGCTGAAGAGATTAAAAACATTGTTGAACGCCTTGGAGATTTTTCACCTACATTCTTCGAAGTAGTGACTGCAATGGCGCTTCTCTATTTCAAAAGGAAAAAGATCGATATAGCCGTGATAGAAGTTGGTATGGGGGGAAGACTCGATGCTACAAACATAGTTACACCGGAGGTGTCCGTATTTACCAACATAAGTTGCGACCACAAAGAATTTCTTGGCAATACACTTAAAGAAATAGCTCATGAAAAGGCGGGTATTATAAAGAGGGAGGTGCCTGTTGTAACCTCATATCAAGAGTTAGAAGTAATAGAGGTTATTGAGAAGAAAGCAGCAGAAAAAGAGGCTGAGTTATATGCCTATGGTAAAGATTTTTCTTCAGCACTTAAAAGAGAAGATATTTCAGGAATTTGCTTTGACTACATGGGTAACGACTCATTTACGATTTACGATTTGATCTTACCGCTTACTGGAGAGCATCAGATGCAGAACGCCTCTGTTGCTATAAAGGCAGCGATGATTGTACTGAACAGTCTTCAAATCCCTAAGTTTCTAAGTGAGACAGAAAATATTGCTGAAGTGATAAGAAATGGTCTTGCAACGACAAGATGGCCGGGAAGGCTTGAGATGATCAAAGAAGAACCTCCTATGCTGATAGATGGTGCACATAACCCAGCTGCAGCAATGACCTTGTCTAAGGCATTAGAGAAGATTTTTCTCAGAAAATATAAAAAAATTATCATGGTGCTGGGTATCATGGGTGATAAAGATGTAAAGGGAATAATGGAACCATTATTGCCTCTTGCGTCTGAGATCATACTTACTTCTTCTGCTTACAGCAGGGCGGCTTCCTCTAACAAACTTGTGGATGTTGCAGCATCGCTGGGATTTTTTGATGTCTGGATTGCACCGACTGTAAAAGATGCTATTGAAATAGCAACAGACTTGGCACTTGGCAATTTCTACTCTTCACTGATTGTTATTACAGGCTCCTTCTATACAATTGGGGAGGCAAAAGAGGCCATTGGTCAGAAAGGTGTGCTTGCAAATCTGAGGGAATGATTAAAAACAGTTATCAGTTAATAGTTATTAGTTATCAGTTTAAAAAAAAAGGATACTATTTATTAATTTTTATTTTACTGCTTACTGCTTACTGCCTGCTGCCTGCTGATTGTTGCTTTGCTGAAGAACAGACAATTATAACCTCTGAAGACCTTGAATATAATGGAGATACATCCACATATACTGCAAAGGGTAATGTAAAAATTCAGAGAGCTAATATAACCATTGAATCCAATGCGTTGATATATAATGAGCAGACTTCTGAGATTTTTGCAGAGGGGGCTATACGATATGATGACCCTGACGTATCAATTAAAACAAACAGGGCAGAGTTAAATCTCGAAACAAAGACAGGAATGCTTTATGATGCAGAAATACTCTTTAAGAAAGATAATTACCATATCACAGGCAAGAAAATTGAAAAGAAAGGAGATAGAGATTACTTTAGCCCTGAGGCAAAATTCACAACCTGCGATGCACCTGTTCCTGCATGGTGTTTCAAAGGTAAGGATATAGATGCTGTGGTAGGAGAGAGGTTGAAATCAAAGGGTGTATCTTTTCGCATCAAAGATATCCCTGTCCTCTATACTCCTTATCTAAGAACGCCGTTTCAGAACGAAAGGCAGACAGGATTTCTCATGCCGGGAATAGGTTTCAGTAAATTGAGAGGATTGAACGTAAATATACCATTCTTCTGGGCGATATCAGAAAACCGTGATGCAACTATTACCATGGATACATATACTAAAAGAGGCATTGGAGAAGGCCTGGAATATCGATATATAGAGTCAAAGAATATAAATGGTAAATGGTGGCTTTATCATATAAGAGACAAAGAGCTTGATAAGGATTTCCTTGAATTGAAGGCGCTCCATGAGCAGAGATCCACAGAGGGGATTAGCGATTTTCTGAAAATAAACTACGTAAACGAAAAAAACTTTTATAGAGAGTTCAGCCCTCATGCAGAACTGCGCACCAACCGCTTCCTGGAGTCAACAGGAGAGGTATCATTTCCTTTAACAAACTCCCGTATTTACCTACTGTCGCAATACTGGATTGATCTGAGAGAAAAAAGCATTCCCGCTCCTCAAAGACTGCCTGAGTTAGGATATGTTTTGAACAGTACTCATGTCGGACAGTTCTGGTTTTCTGCAATGGCAACTCTCTCCAATTTCTGGAGGGATGAAGGTGTGTATGGACAGAGGGTTGATATTTATCCACGGCTGTTCCATACGTTCGGGAGTGATATTGTGATTTCACAAACCCTCGGTCTGCGGGAAACAGCCTATTCCTTGAATAGAAGTGAAGATAACTCTCTCCACAGGGAAGCCTTTGAATATAATATTGTAGCCAATACAAGACTTTTGAAGAGATACGAATCTTTTACGCATATAATAGAACCTTCTGTCAGATATACTCTTATTACAGATTCAGAGAGTCCACCCCTTTTCGATTCAACTGAGCTTTTCAAAAAGACTTCTAAGATAGAGCTTTCCCTACTTAATAGGTTTATTGATAAAAATGGGGAGCTTATGGTTCTCAGGGCTTCACAGGGCTATGATTCGTATATAAATGGCAGGCAATTCCTACCATTTAAGATTGAGGTTGGGATTAAAAGACCTGTCTCCCTTCGCCTCGATGCAAGCTATGATGTAAATGTTGGGAGACTTGATAGCATTAATTCTGACCTATGGATGAAGGTCTTCGGGATGACAATCGTAGCCGGGCATAGGTATAACAGGGGAAATAATATAGACTTCTATAATGCAAGTATTGGGCTATATCCATACAAGCCCTTATACATGGAAGGAAGGCTCTGGTATGATGCGAAGGAGAGAAAGATAAGGGATGTTACTGTAACCCTAAAATATACGAGCCAGTGCTGGGTTTTGAATATGGAATTTATTAAAAGGCCTGGTGACTTTGTTGTAGCAGTAATGTTTGATCTTAAGGGGCTCGGTTCCAGAAGATTAAAAGCATAACAGTTAAGGCTTAGCTATTGCCCTTTCTATTATTGCTATCGTTTCTTCTACAAAAGTTTTATCTGTATCGATCACAATTTCTGGATTCAATGGTTCCTCATATGGGACAACCATGCCAGGCACGGGCCAGCCTGCAGCGCCTTTCTTGTAAATATACTTTGGTGCCTCATGAGTCTCTAATCTCTGTTTCTCTCGCTCAATGCATAACTCGATGGGGCATCTGAGATATGCCTCTAGATATCTGGGTATCAGTTGTCTTGCAAGTTCACGCCATCTCCTGATGTTTCCAGTGGCATCTATGATGACGTTATGTCCAAGTTCTGTTAGCACCTTTGCAAGATAGACAAGTGCTCTGTAAACCAACTCCCTTTCAGAATCAGAATACGTTGGCTTCGGCGTAACGACCTTTCTTAGCTCGTCCATCCTGAGAATAATGAATTCGGGATGGGTCTTTTTAAGCTCATCAGTAACGGTGCTTTTACCACTTCCTGGAAGCCCTGTTATCCATATCGCAATTCCAGACATCTTCACCCCTTTCTTTTTTTGTCCTCGCTTTATATAATAATTCCCAAAGATAAAATGCTTGTTGGTTACAATACTAATATATCTTACAAAGATAGTATCTACCATATCCAGACAGAGGATAGAGGACAAGATAATCCTATAATAGTGACTCTTCTTTATTCAAAGGGTAAAATCCTCGCCTCCAGAAAGACCAACTATGCACATATTGTCGGAGAACCTGATTACAAAGAGAAAATGAGGAGATTGATGAAAGAACAGCATGATAATATGATAAAAGAGCTTTTGGCAGGGAAATGTTCAGTTACGAATACGGAAAAAGAAGTATCAATGGAAACTGTAAAACAACACAGGGAAGGTCTGGAGAATTAAAATTAGCCAACAAAAAGACTTAATAACATATTACTACATTAAATAATGAGAAGGAAATGAAATCAGCCATTACTACAACAGATATAAACTTTCTAAAGGATAAGGCAAGGGACCTCAGAATAGAAATCCTCAAAATGCTTACCGAAGCAGGATCAGGCCATACTGGGGGTTCCTTATCAGCAGCCGATATTGTTACAGCACTCTATTTCTATAAAATGAGACACAACGCCGAAGACCCGAAATGGAGAGAAAGGGACAGGTTCCTCCTTTCAAAGGGCCATGCAGCACCTCTGCTCTATGCGGTTCTTGCACTTTCAGGATACTTTGATAAGCCGTTACTGAAGACATTACGCAAACTTGGAAGCCCATTGCAAGGACATCCATGTTCAAAGATGCTTCCTGGAGTCGAGGTATCAACAGGTTCTTTAGGACAGGGCTTATCCATTGCAAATGGGATTGCCTTGGGCCTGAAGCTCGATAGGTTAAATTCACGTGTCTATTGCCTGCTTGGAGATGGTGAGATTCAGGAAGGGCAGGTTTGGGAGGCTGCAATGACTGCTTCACATTACAGACTTGATAACGTATGCGCAATTATCGATAATAACGGCCTTCAGATTGATGGACAGTGCTGCGACGTAATGTCTATTGAGCCAATTGTAGATAAATGGAAGGCATTTGGATGGCATGTGATTGACATTAACGGGCATGACATGGAAGCTATATTAGAGGCATTTGCCGAGGCAGAGACGGTAAAGCTAAAGCCAACAATGATCATTGCCCGGACAGTAAAGGGTAAAGGCATTTCCTTTTTTGAAGGGAAGGTTCAGTATCATGGAATAGCACCGACACGAGAAGAACTCGAAAAGGCACTGAAAGAACTCGGAGGAAATGGTCAATGAAACGGAGTAGTAAAGGAACGTCATACTGCAAGACAAAGAAAAAAAATGGAGATAATCCCCCCTTACCCCCTTTTAGTAAAGGGGGGATGGGGGGATTTATAGCAACAAGAGATGCTTACGGGGAGGCACTCCTGGAACTTGGTAAAAGTAGGGCTGATGTCGTTGTCCTTGATGCAGATCTTTCGGGTTCTACAAAAACAGGGAAATTTGCAAAGGCATTTCCTGAGAGATTCTATAACGTAGGTGTTTCAGAACAGGATTTGATTGGTACGGCAAGCGGTCTTTCCCTTGCAGGAAAGCTGCCGTTTGCTTCAACATTTGCAGTTTTCGAGACAGGAAGGGCATGGGAGCAGATAAGACAGACTGTCTGCTACTCGAACCTTAATGTGAAACTTATAGCAACACACGGTGGTATTACTGTTGGTGAAGACGGGGCTTCTCATCAGGCGATGGAGGATATTGCGCTTATGAGGGTTCTTCCAAATATGACAGTCGTAGTGCCTTCAGATGCTCACGAGACAAGGCAAGTTGTTAGTGCTATATCAGATCATTACGGGCCTGTTTATGTGAGGCTAGGGAGAGCTAAGGTTCCAGCCGTGATGCCTGATGATTATGAATTTAAGATAGGGAAGGCTTATGTTTTCCATATGGGCAAGGATGTAAATATAGTGGCGATAGGGATTATGGTATCCACGGCTCTTGAGGTTGCAAGAATCCTTAAGCATGATGGAATAGATGCTGGCGTTATCAATATGTCTACTGTAAAACCACTGGACACAGAGGTCCTACTTGAGGCTTCAAAAAAATGTAAACTCATTGTTACCGCCGAAGAACATTCGATTATAGGTGGTCTGGGTAGTGCTGTTAGTGAAGTTCTTTCTGAAAACTATCCTATTAAAGTTCGCAGGATAGGAATAATGGATAGCTTTGGATGCTCAGGGACACCAGAGGAATTATTAAAGCTTTATGGCCTTACCTCTGAAAGTATTGTAAAGATAATTAAAGAAGCGCTTTAGCATGTCAAGTAACAGGTTGCAAGTTATAAGTGAAAAACCGAAAAATATAAAAAATGCTTTATTGCCTCATTAATTTATCACTTGTCACTTTTCACTCGTCACTGAATATATGATCCACTTCCACGACGTATCAAAATACTATGATAATCATACAGCTTTAAGAAAAATAACCTTTTCCATAGAGAAAGGGGAGATGATTTTTATAACCGGGCCAAGCGGTTCTGGGAAATCAACACTCCTGAAGTTAATATACCTCGCAGAAAAACCCGATGAGGGTAGTATTTCTATAGCAAAATGGGAAATAGACAATATGAAGAAATCAAGCATTCCATTATTGAGACGAAGTATCGGTGTGGTGTTCCAGGATTTTAGGCTCCTCAATAACAGGAATGTATTTGAAAATGTTGCCCTTGCTTTGAGGATAAGGGGAGTAAGCGACAAAGAGTTGAAGGCACGCGTGTTTGACTCGCTTAAGATAGTAAACCTAAGACACAAGGCAGACAGTTATCCCATTGCCATGTCAGGAGGTGAGCAGCAGAGGGTTGCTATCGCAAGGGCTATTGTTGCTGAACCACCTATTATCCTTGCTGATGAGCCAACAGGCAATGTTGACCCTGATACTTCAGTAGGGATAATAAGGACATTTAAGGATATTAATACAAAGGGTTCGACAATCCTGATCGCTACACATAACAGAGAGCTTTTCAGGAACACAGGCAGAAGGGTATTAAAACTGGATAACGGTAATTTTACTGGAGAGGAGATCGGTTGAATGGCTTTCCCATATGCAGTCAGGCTTGCAGCCCAAAGTATATTACATGAGAAATGGATAAATCTCCTTTCCATTTTCACAATAGCGGCAGGTCTCCTTTTTATAGCCATTACTGTCTTATCTGTCTATAATATTGATGTAGCAACAAAAAAGCTCCCTGAAAAGTTTTCAATGATGCTCTACCTGAAGGATAATCTTTCACGGGAAGAGATAGAAAATATAATAAATACTGTTGGGAAAGACGGTGCCATAGAGACAGTAAAATATATCTCAAAAGATGAGGCGCTGAAAGAACTTAAAGCCATGTTAAAGGATACAGTGTATGTGCTCGATGGCCTCGGGGAGAATCCCCTGTTTGATTCGATAGAGGTGAAACTTAAGAATGTGGCAGTAAGCCCTGAGACTGCAAAGAGGCTTGCAGCAGAGTTAAGAGAAATAAAGGGGGTAGGTGAGATAGAGTATGGCGAACAATTCTTATCCTCTCTCTATTCCGTAAAAGTAGGAATGAAAACGATAACTATTCTATTTGTCATAGTAATGTCTGTAGGGATGATCTTTGTATGCTACAGTACTGTGAAGATACTTTTTTACAGAAAGAATGAGGAGATAGAGACATACAAACTTTTAGGTGCTACAAGAAGATTTATAACTGCACCGTTTATCATAGAGGGTGCTGTCATAGGCTTTAGTGGTGGTCTTATCAGTCTCTTTGGCATTCTATTATTGTATTACACAGTTATTCTCAAGCACAGCCTTACAATCCCTCTCTTTAAAGCAATAGTCTTTCCGATAAATATTGCTCTTTTTCTTCCTCTTGCAGGGCTTCTCATCGGGATGACAGGTTCTGCAATAGCTATTGGGAGGATTAAATATTGATTTCAGATTTCAGATTTCAGATTTCAGATTATAGATTATCTATATTAAATATTTTGTGTCTTGTATTCTTTCTTATGTTCACTGTTAACTGTTCACTGTTCACTATTCAGTGTTATGCCGCTACACCTCATGAAGAATATAAAAAGATACAGAAAGAGATAAAGTCACATAAGGAAAAACTCGAAAAAGTAAAAAAGCGTGAATCTTCAATCCTCAATGATCTTGAAATGACTAACAGACAGCTCAGTAGGGTGGAATTTGAACTCAGGAAATACAGGAAGAGACTTATAGAAACAGAATCAAATATATCAAAGGTAGAGAATGAGATATCTTTGAATAAAAGCAATATTGAGAGGCAAAGGGAATGGATAAAGAGGAGGCTTAGAGCTATGCAAAAATACGGACGTACTTCAGATACAGTTATGTTATTTTTAAGTGCTGATGATATATCTCAAGTGATGAGAGTCGGAAAATTCCTGCAGTATATCACTGTTTATGAACACAGGATGCTGAATGCATATAGAGAAGATCTGGAAGACCTCAATGAGAAAGAGAAGCAGCTTGTGAAGCTCAAGACAGAGCTTATGAACAATAGAGAGCGGGTTGAGGCTGAGGAGGCATCAATCGCAAAAACGAAGAAGGAAAAAGAGATGCTCTTTGCATCTGTGAGAAGAGAGGAGTCCTCTTATAAAAATATGTTAAAGGAGTTAAAAGATGCATCTAAAAAGCTCCTTGATGTTATTAGAGAATCCGAGAAGACAGATTCTTTCTCCGCAAAGGGCTTTTCAAAACTGAAAGGAAACCTTCCATGGCCTGTTAACGGTAAGGTAGCAATTCCTTATGGTTCTCAAAAAGATCCCCAGTTTAATACCCCTATCTTCAGAAGTGGCGCATATATACAGTCAAATGATAATTCCTTTGCAAGGGCAGTATATAATGGCAAGGTTGTCTTTGCGGAGTGGTTCAAGGGTTATGGGCAGCTCGTGATTGTGAACCACGGTGAGGGATATCATACATTATACGGGAGTCTTTCAGAGATTTTTGCCAAAGTTGGAGATATAATAAAGAGAGAACAAGTAGTTGGACGGGTTGGAAATTCAGGTATCCTGAATGTGCCAGGCCTTTATTTTGAACTGCGATATAAAGGTAAACCCCTTGATCCGTTACAGTGGCTAAAAAAGAGATAAATCCGCCTCTGGCGGATAAATTTTGGAGGACAAAAAAGATGATTAAGAAGATGATCGAGAAAAGGATAATCCTATTCGTAATTCTCATATTTACTGTTGCCTCAGCAGGTATTTTTATCGGGAGATGGACAATAAGCAGTGTGAATGCAGAAGCTGAGGGCTATGAAGAACTTAAGGTCTTTACAGAAGCTCTGTCTCTTGTCAGGAAGAACTATGTAGAAGATATAAAACCAAGGGACCTCATATACGGTGCGATTAAAGGGATGCTTGGTTCCCTCGACCCTCATTCCGGTTTTATGACGCCTGAGCAATATAAAGAATTACAGACAGACACAAAAGGAGAGTTCGGGGGTATTGGTATACAAATAGGCGTAAAAGAAGGGATGCTTACCGTGATAGCACCTATAGAGGATACCCCAGCTTACAGGGCTGGCATAAAGGCAGGTGATAAGATAATAAAGATAAACAATGAGTTTGCGAAAGATATGAGCCTTCAGGATGCTGTTAGCAAGATGAGAGGAGCTCCGTCGACATCAGTCAAAATAACAATACTCAGGGAGGGCTGGAAAGAAACAAAGGACTTCACCCTCTCAAGAGAGATAATAAAGATAAAGAGCGTGAAGTCAAAGCTTCTCGAAGATGGTATAGGGTATGTAAAGATAAACCAGTTTCAGGAACAGACAGCAACAGATCTTTCTTCTGCGATGGAGAAACTGATGCAGGAAAATATGAATTCACTGATACTTGACCTCAGGAACAATCCAGGAGGACTCCTGAACAGCTCGGTGGATGTCACAAGCCAGTTCATACCGTCGGGTAAATTAGTAGTTTATATAAAAGATAGGGCAGGTGAAAGAATAGAGTATCAAAGCGGGAAGACTAAATCAAACTCCACCACACCAATGATTGTTATTGTTAATCAGGGTAGTGCAAGTGCTTCAGAGATTGTCGCAGGTGCATTAAAGGACTGGAATAGAGCTGTTATCATCGGTACCCAGACCTTTGGGAAGGGATCTGTGCAATCAGTTGTCCCACTCGGTGATGGTTCAGCACTAAGGCTCACAACAGCAAAATATTACACACCCAAGGGGATATCTATACAGACAACCGGCATAACACCTGATATTGTGGTCAAACCTGAAATAAAGGATGGAGAGAAGAAACATCCTGTTATAAGAGAGAAAGACCTCGAAAGACATCTAACAAATGGTGAAATAGAAGAAAAACCGAATGAACCCGAGGAGATGGTACCTGTCGAGTATGAAGAAAAAGAAGATATTCAGCTTCAAAGGGCGATAGACATTCTGAAAACATGGAAGGTCTTTAAGGAACTACCAAAGGCATC
>Ga0315282_10012161_pt1 | contig 13219 bp, 13 predicted proteins | sample YL17G07_20_MG_FD_203693 | JGI IMG/M metagenome (GOLD analysis project Ga0315282, IMG submission 203693) | Sediment microbial communities from Yellowstone Lake, YNP, Wyoming, USA - YL17G07_20 | ecosystem: Environmental > Aquatic > Freshwater > Lake > Sediment | place: USA: Wyoming | collected...
ACCGTATTTGTTTTATTTTTAGTGATTTCGTAATAAGTGAACCTGGAAAAGAATCAGAGGAAGTTAAGAAAAATTATGACACAATTAGAAAAATGCTGGATGATGGAATACGAATCTTTGCAGGGATCTCTCCTCTAGCTAGAAAAGAAATTTTTAGATCCTATAGTATAAATGCTATAGATAAACTGCAAAAAATGGGTGTTAAAATAGCTGAAACATACTGGCCAACAGAATTTCTTGAAGCAGCTCATGATTTCATTGAAGAAGTAAATTAATTAATTCTCTTTTTATGAGAGTATTTATTATCTTAAACTCAAATAGCACAACAGGTTGTTGCTCTCTTAATATAATACTAACTAATTCATTAATTTTAATATATTTTGAGGATGCTCTCAAATAGCAAGGAAAATGTCTAATTTATAAAATAATCATAGTAAAACTGTTATATATGATTACTTTCATTTATAATTCCAATTAATCCTCCAAACTGTTCAATTCTAATTCCTATATTTGTTGAATTTTTAATTATTCTTGTTTTAATAAAATTGTTTTGAGCTAGTTGTAATAAACTTTGTAACCGCCTATTTTTTTTATATCTTTCATAATAACTATCTGTCATAATGATTATATTTAACTTAGATTTTTTATTAATTTCTTTATATATTTCATCTATGGTGTATAATGTTATTCCAGTTTCAATTTCTTTATCAAGGTCACTTTGAAGAAGCTTTGATTCTTGATTAATAGTTTCGTTAAGAATACTTTTGAAAACATTACCTCTAACTAGTTCAGAAATTTCTTGAACTGTATCTGCAGATCCATTTATCTCGCCAATTGTTATACTATTCTCTCATTCAAAGAGCCATCGATGACGCTTCTTGAAATGGTCTATTAGTTGTGTACTATATTTTGTTTTAGACGGATTTACAATTATTATGCTTCTTATTCCTGTTTTAATTAAAGGTCTAATGTTATTCACTATCATCTCATAATGGTTGTAGAGTTGTTTGCTATCTCTTCGATCACTGAGATCAATATTTTTTTCAAATTTCCCTGATTCACTATATATTCTCCAAATTGTGGTTTGATTTTCTCCAAGACCAATCAATACAGCGTTAGGGTATCCGCGTTTCTTTTTCTTAAGCAATCTGGTCTCTCTCTTGAAATTTAGTATAATTAAAGTATCATTTTAATGTATATTTTATTTATAAATTAAAATTAAGGATTTTCATCCTTAAGGTTATCCGAGACAAAGTACATAATTTAATTTATGGTGATATTAAGAGAGCAAAAAGCAACCAAGGAACCAGTCTCAAGCATCTATGCAGTATTTGAGACAAAAGGGGACGATGGTGGTGTTGATCGTTTAATTGAGCTAATGGATGTAGGCGGTTTAAATTTCTATAAAACCGAGAAGAAGGGAATTGGATTCGGTTTGGATGGTATAATCGAATCTGATGATGTTATTCTAATCAAGGTTAATAGTCAATGGGATGAGCGGGGTGGTACCAATACTGATTTAATAAAGGCAATAATTAAAGCCGTTTTTAATCATCCAGACAGCTTCAAGGGAGAGGTTGTTGTCGCTGATAATGGGCAAGCTCAATATGGGAGTACGCGTAAAGGAGGAAGCTTCGACTATGAAAAGAATAATGCTTATGATACCTCTCAATCCATTCGAAAAGTATGTGAAAGCTATTCAAAGAAAGGGAAAAAAGTCTCTTGTTATCTCTGGGATCCAATAACGGAGAAGATTGTATCAGAATACTCTGATAGCGATTTCAATGACGGATTCGTTGTCTCAACCCGAGTTAATCCAACTACAGGAGTTATCCCAAGTTACCCTAAATTTACTACAGAATATAATAGCAGAGTCAGTTTCAAGCATGGCGTATGGAATGAAGAGAAAAAGGGTTATGATCGAGCTAGACTGAAAATACTAAATGTCCCAGTGTTAAAATGCCACTTCATTTATGGTGTAACTGGTGCAGTTAAGCACTATATGGGAGTCAACAGTGATAAAATAACATCGAATCTAGGATATTCAACTCATAAAAGCGTAGGTCGAGGTGGAATGGGTACATTAATGGCTGCAACCCGTGTCCCAGATCTAAATATTCTTGATGCAATATTTGTCAACGCACGTCCAGGCTCAGGGCCCATGACTACTTACGCTTCTGCTTATGAGACTAACATTATAGCCGCCTCAACAGATCCAATCGCCCTTGATTACTGGGGATCTAAGAACATTCTAATGCCTGCTATGCCAAGAGGATATGGTCTCGACTCAACACTTATTGATCCTGATAACTCTAATGAGGACAGTTTTGGTGTCTGGCTAAGAAAAGCAGCTGATGAACTTAATGCTTCTGATTACCCTTTCACATTTGATCCTGCAAGAATTAATGTTAAGGTAGCTGAGCGTTAACCAATCTTTATAAATATGTTTTGGTGCGACCGCCGGGATTTGAACCCGGGTTTTTGGCTTGGAAGGCCAAAATCCTAACCACTAGACTACAGTCGCTCAGAGGAGAAAGGTTGAGGAGCTTAGATAAATGGTTAATCCTCAATAGGTATTATTATCTCTGTTTCATAAACCTCAGGTTTGTCTTCATCAACCAAGCTCATGTTTCCATATCCGAATTGTTCTGGTTCATAAATAGCCTCTATGCTTGTACAGATGCCATAATGTTTTGGTTTTAATTCTCGCTCTTCTAAGTGTTTTAGAAGTAGATCATAATAGTAGGTAATCGGTCTCTCAACATCTGCAAACACAAGGAATCCAGCTCGTAATTGTGGGAATACCTTTGATGGAATACCTTTTACTTCTTTATTGAGGGGTATCATAACTTCTTTTCGACACCCTGGATTTTCTTTTTCATCTATATACACTATCATGCTTGGATCTCGAGGCTTGACTCCTTTACTGCTTATAAGAGAATTAAGTTTAGCTAAAGCCATAGTTTCGCTTTCCTCTGGATTAACTTCTAGATATGCAACGAGCTCTGGTTCAGTAGTTTTAACACCGATCTTAATTATCATGGAGGCTATTCCGGAAACCGTGCTTTAAAACTATTACCTTAAATCATTACTCCGGCTTTTTAATCCGTTAATAACTCCTTCGATCATATTATACACCGCTTTTATTGCTAAGCCCTCTGGATCTCCCGTTGTCGGGAGACTTGCAACTCCGAAAGCAGCTGTTTTGGGGTATTTGAAAACTAATTCGAGAACTTTTGATAATTCATCACTTGTGACGCCTTTTTGAACCTGGGTATTATGTCCAGGTACTTCCTGAGGGTTAAGGACATCTGTGTCTATATGTACATAGATAATATCTGTAAGTCTGAAAAGGCGTAGCATCTGGGTCTCTATTGCTGGACTGAGTTTCTTTATGTCTTCAACAGTGATCTGCTCAATGTCACTCCGGTCCATTATTTCCTGTTCAAGGGGGTCCGTGTCTCTTGCTCCTGCAAGTGTTACATATCTTGTTGGGAGTGGTATCTCCAAACCGGATTGTTTTCTTAACCTATTGAGACATAGTCCACAGCTTACCGCTATAGGCATACCTCCCATCATCATGCTTAAGGTGGTTTCAGGTGTATTCATGTCAGCATGAGCATCAAAGTATAGAAGACCGACGCGTAAAGGCTGTCCTTTTCCGGCTAGTTGAAGCCCCGCTAGCATCCCTGTTAATCCAACGCAATTAGAAAGAAGTCCAATGCTAAATTCTCCCCGTTTTATTTGATTTGAAACAATATCAGCAAGGTGGTGGCTAGCTAATCCAAGCCTATTGATTGTACCATATTGCTTTTCTTCTTCATTGGTTAGAAAAGCTGTTTTTGTCTCTGTTACAGTCACGCCGAGATTTTCTAGAATATTATAGAAGCCACCCATCTCCATAATGTCTGGTCCAGCATCGAACTCTTTTCGTCCAAAATTTCCATCATAAGTAAATTTAGAGATCCCCACCCTAATCTTATGATCGATTAGACTATTCAAACTCGTTCTCTTCTCCTCTTTTAATAAAGTTTAATCGGTTTCTTTAATCTGCTCAATAATACAATACTGCTTTGCCATTGCTCATCTATAATATTATATCCTGAATGTTCTGCAAGTTTGGCCGCAAAAACCCGGATGTCTCCGTGGTAAGCCATTTCCCTGTATGGAAAACGTTTCCTAGCATATCCAACACTCATCGCAGCTTTGGGCTCTTGATAAGTGGGATTGGCTTTCTCTACGAGTTTCGCATATTTGTCTGGGCTATGTATATTTAGTTTTGGAACTAAGGTGAATCTAAGTACAGTAGGGCATTTGAAACTCTTTAGCAATTCAAGGGTTTCATTTAATCTTTCCCACCCCTTTTGAATCATTGGACGGCAAGTGTTTTTGTAGGTTTCCTCGTCTGGAGCGCAGACACTGACATATAGCTGACTTGGTTCTTCACTTAAATTCTTTAAAGCATCTGGGTTTGTTCCATTTGTTACAATAAACACCGTTTTAAATCCCCGTTTTTTATATGCGTAGACTAAATCTCCAAGCCGATTGTAGAGTGTGGGTTCACCTTCGAGGCTTATTGCTGCGTGAATTGGATTAAGAGCTTCCCTTAGTAATTTCTGTTTTATAGTTGGGTTTCCACCAAAACCGTAAATTAACTTTCTATGATAATAGAGGCAGCCATCAATAATTGTGTCTGGATCATCACTATTTTCTATGGCTGATATTTGGTCCCAACTTATCCCTAGATTTTCTGGCGTTGCTCTCCAGCAGAAAATACAACTTTGAGTGCAATGACCTAGGCTAGGTGTCATCTGCATGCATCTATGAGTGGGTACTCCATAGAATCGTTGCTTGTAACAATATTCGGCTCCTCCAGTTTTGAGTGACTTGCTAAGCCACATACAGGTTTTTACAGCGCTATGATTGCCAACTATCCTATAATGTTGTTTCGTGTAGCTTTTCACTAGTTCATTGGGAAGGCTCATCTCTCAGAAGATTCCTCAAGGCTGCTTAATAATAAAACGAAAAAGGGGTGTTTAATATCTGTAGAGTTTCTTGAATTTAGCATCAAGATAATTGATGAAAGGTTCTATCTTTAGATTTGACCCTGTGACTTTTTTAACTAGATCCTCGGGATCATAGAGATTTCCATACATGTAGATATTTTCGATTAGCCAAGTCTTAATAGGTTTATAATTTCCAGATTTAATTTGATTCTTATACTCGGGCACTTCTTTTTTCATTTTCTTAAGGAACATGCCACCGTAGATATTGCCTAATGCGTAGCTAGGGAAGTACCCATATAGGCCACTGGCCCAATGTGTGTCTTGCATTATACCTTCTGAGTCATCTTTAATTTTAACTCCAAGGTAATCTTCGTATTTCTGATTCCATGCTTGGGGGAGTTCGTCAACTTTTATTTTTCCATTGAAAAAGTCTCTTTCCATCTCGAATCGAATGATTATATGTAAACCATATGTTACTTCGTCAGCTTCTACGCGAATCTTGCTTGGGTGAACATGGTTGACTGCTAAAAGAAGATCTTTAATAGATACACCTTTTAGGGGTTTTCCAACGATCTTCTTGATTTTAGGAGTGAAATATGCCCAGAATTCATGGCTTCTACCAATCATATTTTCAACAAATCTACTCTGTGATTCATGGATACCTGAACTAGAACTTGATCCTACTGGCTGGTATATCCAAGCGTGTGGAAGGTTCTGCTCGTATAAGGCATGGCCTGATTCATGCAGTACAGAGAATAGATTAGAGGACCATTGGTTTGTATGATAGTGTGTTGTTATACGAACATCATCATAGTAGCCTGTAGTGAAAGGGTGCTCTGTCTCATCGAGTCTACCACCAGCTTCTGGGCTATGTGTGTCATACCCAAGGTAATTCATTGCCATGTCGCTGAGAATTTTCTGAGTTTCTACCGGCACTGTACGTTCTAATATTGTGATATCTGGTTTAATCCCACTGTTCTCTATCTTCTTCATAGCATCGATGAGTCCTTTACGCATTCCTTCAAAGACTTCAGTGATGCGGGCAGCCTTCATTTTTGGCTCGAAATCATCGATAAGAGCATCGTAAGGGTTTTTCGCCTCCTTGATATCCATAAGTAATTCTGCTGCTTTTGTTCGAAGATCCATCATCTTTTTTAACTCTGGCTTGAATATTCTCCAATTCTTCGTTGCTTTAGCCTTTTTCCAGATCCCGACAGAGATTATACGCTGCTTTTCAGTTTCAAAAACCAGATTCTCCGGAAGTTTCGTTGCTTCGAAGTAGGCTTTCCTTATGAGGTACAGGTTCCTTCTCTGAACAGAATCCATCTTTGATGAAACGGACTCGACTGTGGTCAAAAGCTGACCAATTTCGGAATCTGTAATCATGCGATGACCTATAACACCGAGAAGAGCCATTTGTTGGCTTCTCAATTCCATTCCTTTTGGTGGCATTTTGGTCTCCATATCCCAATTGACTATTCCAGAAGCCGAGTTTAGAATAGTGAACTGCTTGAACCTATCCATAAGTTGTTCATAGGGCTTAGAAACATTTGACATAGTGTAACACCCCTTTTATGAACGTTTATTCTTTACCAAAAAAGAGGGCCATTTATTTTATAAGATAGTCCTCGAGTTGATTCTTGGCTGCTTCACGCTTTTTCTGAAAATCGATTAGAAATAACTTCACCAGTTTTGCTAGGTGCGCTTTACAATCGCCACACATCAATGCGCCTGTTCGGCATTTTGTTTCTATCTCTGCGAGCTTCTTGTCGTCATACTCAAAAAGGTAAAAATAATATGAAAATATGTTGCAGATTGTAGGGTTACCTCCAAGCTCTTTTTGGAGTTTGATGCTTTCCTGTCCACCTGTATATGCGGACATTATTTTATTAGCAGCTTTTTCTGGCTCATCAACAGTAAATATTGCGGTTTCGGGTTGGCTTGCGCTCATTTTACCTCCTTGTGCTAATCCGGGTAGAAACTTCCCATGGATTTGAGCCGGTTTAGAGTATCCCATCTTTTCAGCGATGTCTCGAGTAACACGCCAATATGGATCTTGATCAATAGCTGCCGGTATTAAGCACGGAATATTTTTGCCCTCTCTTTCGGATTGAAGGAAGCATGTCATTGCCTGAAGGGCAGGGTACCATGTAAGGCCGATGTTGTCACTATCTGTGAAGCCGAAAACTGCTTTTGCGGTGCTTAAAGTTATCCGCTTTGCAACCTTTATTCCAAGTTTGTATATTTTATCGATATCTTCAGTGTCGCTAAAGATATGCGTTTTTCCTTTAACAACGCCGCAGGCGATAACATCAAGGGCATTATCATAGGTATAATTAATCGCCTGATCAAGACTTAGATCGTCCTTGACAAGGAATTTTTCATCATCAGTCATCTGGAAGTATAGGTCAGCATCGAACGCCTTCTGTAAATATGCGGTGAAGAACCATGGCAAGAGGTGTCCTAAGTGAACACTTCCGGACGGACCACGTCCAGTATATAGCCCAACGGTGTTGCCTTCCTCATATTGTTTAACCCACCAGTCAACATCTCTGTGGCTAAAGAATACATCTCTTCGAAGCTGAGGATCCATATATCCAGCGTGCTTAGCGATACGATCCTTTAATTCACTTGTTAATCTCTGGGTGCCAAAACGTTCGATAAGTTTTTCATAATCTATATCACCACTCACAACCCAAGGGGTGACAACCATTCCTTTTTTACCGTTGTTTGTGCTCAAGTTTAGGCCCTCGCGAACCACTCTTTCACTAAGGGTGTGGTTTGTGATTCAAGTCTTTCGTATAGAAAGAGTTCTATCCGCTGTTCCGCCATTATGAGGGTTGAATCCAGTCCAGCTGATACACGCTCATATTCCTGTCTCCAAGACGATGTAATCACTGTTCAAGATATTAAAAAAGGTTACAGTGTAAATGGAATCTGTTTAACCATTAGAAGGCAGTCCATATACTCTCCATCCCGTTTATAACTCCCAGGAAGAACACCAATAGCCTTGTATCCCGTTTTCTCGTAAAGATGGATAGCACGCGAATTAAGGGAGATAACTTCAAGTTGTATTTGCTCGATTTTAAGGGCTTTGGACTGGTTTTCTGCTTCAATCATTAGCTCTTTACCAATACCAATGTCCCTATAGTTTTTGACTATGCTAATTCCTAATGTGCCTACATGATGTGAATAACCGGTTTTGGGAGTAACTTCAACATGTCCAACAACATGGTCACCTGATTCAGCTACTACACTTACTCTGTAGTTTCTTTCTAAGTCAGATAGAAGACGAGCAACAAACTCAACTTCACTTTCACGAGTATACTGTTTATCAGCGAGAATGTAGGCTCTCTCCTCTACTAGACTATTGATTAAATATAGGAAGTCGTCAAGGTCGCTCCACTTAGGTGCACGAAGAGTTACCTCCCTACTATCACGTGAATTGAAACTTCTGAATATTGTTCCTTCCTTCATTCTGTGATAAATTAAGGGAAGTCTTCGATATTAAATGATGGATTTTTTTAAAATAGCTTCGAGGAGAGCTTGCTCCAATGTTTTACCTGGTTGTGGATTTTCAATGATTTTACCAAGTTCATCTCCCGATTGGTTGAGGATTACAATAAAAGGTATTTTTGTCACGCCAAACTCTTCAACTTCTTTCGGGCTTGGTGGTATAGCCCATTTGTTTGTTGTATTACTAACATTACGCATGATATGGCCAAAAACACGAACCTCAAGGCCTGTCTCTTCGTTAATCATATCAAGTACAGGGACATTTCGGAAACAATCCGGACACCATTCAGCAGAAAATACAACTACAACAATATCCTTGGCATATTTTTTTAATTCTCTAACTATAACCTCATCAAGCTTGTATTCTGCTTTTCTACTAGTAAAACGATCAAAAGCAGGACTTTTAGAAGTTACATATTTTTTTATACTTTCAGAATTGTCACGGATTTTAACTAGATTATAATTCATATGCGACCTTAAGACAAGTGTGATTGTGGCTTAAGAAATATTCGAAAAAAGTAATGAAAGTCTTCTTCTATATAGATAAATAGTTTTTTTTAGTACCATTGTTTTAAAAACTTAAAACACGATATATTCTATATCTTCAATAGAAATAGTGAAAAAAAATATGGTTGAAACAAACTCTACAGAGGAATTACGAAAGGTACAGATTACGGGTGGTTCTACATATATTATAAGCTTACCTAAAACTTGGGTTGATAATATGGGGTTAAAACGAGGAAGTGTAGTTAGTATAGTTCAAAAGGATGATCTAAGCCTCTCGATACAACCTAAAAATGAAGATGCCCGTACCCATGTTCATAAGGTGATAGTTAATACAACAGACCAAGATACTCCGAATAGAGTTATCCGCCGTGTGGTATCCGCTTATCTCATTGGATATAATATCATTCAGCTCCATAGTAACCAAAAAAGAATTGAAAGTAGTATACGAATCGCTGTTAAGGATTTTACTCGTAAGAAGCTTGTTGGAACTGAAATCCTCTCAGATCTACCTAATGAACTTACACTCCAAATTCTGTTAAGCTATAACGAGCTTTCTGTGAAGGATGCTCTTCGTCGGATGAGTATAATAGCTGCATCGATGCATAGAGATGCTCTTTCAGCTCTTAGTACAGATAATCCTCGCATAGCTAAGGAGATTATTGACCAGGATGATGAAGTTGACAGATTTAGTCTATATATAATCCGTTTACTAAAAGCAGCAGTAACTGACGGGCATATCTTAAGAGAAAGTGGATTGGCTTCACCTCGTCAATGTCTGGGATATAGACTCATAACTAAAAGTGTTGAACGAATGGCAGATCACGCTGTGAAGATTGCTGAAAACCGTCTGTCGCTTAATCTGACACAAATTAACGAAAATATTCTCAGAGAGCTAAATAAGGTATCTGAGTCAGCGCTCAAAGTCTTTGAAGCTTCAATGGATGCTCTTTTTGATGAGGAGTACCAAGAAGCGGACAAGGTTCTAGACGAAGCTGAGGAAACACGTGGAATGGAGGATGAAGCAATTCAGTTGATCACAAAACACGCACTCCCAGAGGAGGCACCAGCGCTCCGCCTAATAGTTGACAGTATTCTCCGTACAGCTGAGTATGGATCTGATATAGCTGAAACCGTTCTCAACATGACGGTCAGCGATGTAATTATCGAAGCATGAACCGCATCTTTTTTAACTATAGTTATTATCACGATAGCGTCGCGGGATCGTGGTCTAGCTTGGTCTAAGATACGCGGCTCGGGCCCGCGTGGTCCCCGGTTCAAATCCGGGCGGTCCCACTTATTTTATAAAAATTGATAATTAAATGCTTAATAATCCAATACTAGTTACAGAATTTCTATGATAGAGCCATCCTTTTTTTTATTTCTGGTAGCTTCAATAACTATTTGTTTTTCTGAGAAAACCTACCTTTCCCATATAGCTTCCATCGAGTAGGATAACATCAAAGTTATCGATATCTGTAGTATCTCTCCTGAAAAGTGGGCCAAGCATGCTTTGAGGTGTTTCGCCGTTTACAGGAAGCCCCCCTAGTAGGTCATTGAAAGTTGGCATTATAATCATTTCAGGTGACTTAAGGTCTACATTAAATTGTTTGCGCATCGCATCAATAGGGTTGCCCTCAAATTTTCCACCGTTCTGTTCAAGAAAAGACTTCGAGAGTAGCTTTGGTTCAAGAATACCTTTAACCCAGCAACGTTGAGTAATCCTAATTCCAAGTGGTGTATTGAGTTGAACTGTTGGATGGTTATGACCCGTTACTATCAGATCTGCTTCAAGCGTTTTTGGGCGGGGCCATGCATGACCATGTAGGAGAGCGACCTTGAACTCATCTCCGAAAACAATGCCTTTTGAGCTGTGAATTGTAACTTCGGGTGGAACGATCTCCTGTAGATTTCCGTCATGGTTTCCTCGTGTAACATCTATTTTAGGGACTTCCTCCAAAAGTTTAATGAAGAAGTTGGGGAGTTCTCTTCTCTCTTGAAAGCTTGTTATTGGGACTCCATGTTTAACATCTCCGAGTATAACTAATCTATCAGGTTTCTGCTCTTTTACGATAGAAATTAATTCCCCGAGCATGTGGTCTGTCTGATATGGTATATTTATCCCCATTTTGCTTAACTCATACTCTAAACCAATGTGAAGATCAGCTACAAGTAGTACACGCTCGTTAAGCTCTGCCAGTAGCGCAGGTCTATTTGGAAGAAGACGAATCAAGCTGATAGGAGGCAAGTCTCAGCGAGATTTAAACCCCTGCTCCGTATAAACTTAAATATGGCGCATCAGGAGCGTCAAATCCTTGATCGTGTTACAGACGAGATTCGAACAGAGCATGAATTAAGTCGTTCAGATTGGGAGCGTCTGCGCAGTGTTTTTGGAGACAGGTTCGATAAAGCATGGCGACTTGTACAAGAAAAAAGAATTAAACGTTATTATTTTCGCCCAAGTAAACGAATAGTATGGGTCGCTGTAGGTAGAAGCGGAGAATACCGCATTTTTCCAACTGCTGGATATTGTGGGTGTGATGACTTCTACTTCCGCGTTATCGATGGCGAAGAAGGTGTATGTTATCACCTTCTCGCCCAAAGGTTAGCTGAGGTTCTTTCTAGTTACGAGGATGTGAATGAGGAGGATGACGCTTTTTTACTTCTAGCAGCAGAATGGCGTAAATGGACACAGCCACATGAGGATTAATGCCTATATATGAAAAGAATGAGTGTATTATGAAATGGATCCAAACACTATCAAACTCTTAGGTGACATAATTCCCTATGTAACAATGGTCGCTTTTGGCTTGGCGTTTATCTATCTATACCTTGTTCAAAGAAAGCCTTCGAAGTAATTAGCGTCACGTTTTATATCTCGAAGCATATTATTTCTTCGAGCCCAGAAATGTCGAGTACTGAAGATATTATAAAACGTATACTTGCGCTCAAACCTACTTTAACGCGTGAAGCGGTTGAGCGTCTTATTCAAGAAGAGAAGGCTAAGGCTGCTGGTTTGCTTACTGATGAAGCAGCCGCACATCTTGTTGCGAGTAACCTTGGAATGGATGGTTCAGGAGAGAGGATTGAGGCAAAGCTCAAGATAGGGGGACTTACCTCTGGGCTCAATGATGTTAGCTTAACTGCACGTGTAATACATATTTTCCCGAGTCGAACCTTTAACAGAGCAGACGGGCGTCAAGGCAAAGTTCTCCGCATGCTAATCGGAGACGCGACAGGGATGGTTGCTACAGTTTTTTGGGATGATAAAGCTGATCATGTTATTGCAAGTAAAATTCAACCAGGTAAAATTATCAGGATTTTACATGGTTACAGCCGGGAACGACAAGGGAGTGGCGAGGTTGAACTCAATGTTGGAGGACGAGGTAATACATATCTGGAACCTCTTGACGCTGTCGATGCTGAGTTTCCGAATGTAGATGCTTTCTATAAGCTTCCTGGTGATATCACTTCTACTGGCTCAGTAAATGTCACTGGAGTTGTAATTGATAGATCTCCCGTAAACACATTTGCAAAGAAGGATGGTAGTGGAGAGGGAAAAGTAAGTAGGATCACAATTGAAGAAGAAGGGCGTAGAATTCAACTTGTTGCCTGGGATGATAAAGTGGATGAGCTCATAAATCTTCAGAATGGTACAAGAATCCGTGTTATTGGGGCTATTTCCCGCGTCCGGGTAGGTGGAGGCTTTGATATTCACCTAAATCGACAATCTGAGGTTGAAATTCTTGAAGAGGGAGTTCTTCCAAGAGAGGCAGAGGCGGTGTGGACGAAGATTGGTGATCTTAAAGAGGGTATGAGAGCTGTAAGCATAGCTGGGAGAGTAATACAGATAAATGAGCCAAGAGAATTCACAAAAAAAGATGGATCTAAAGGAGAAGTAGCCAGTGTTAATCTTCAGGATAATACAGGAATTGTTAGACTCAGTCTATGGGATGACGATGTTAATCTTCTGAAAGAAATTAAGATGGGCACAATCTTAGCCATAGAGAACGGTTATACTAGAGCTGGCTTTGGCGGAGGTATTGATCTTAATGCTGGTAGGTTAGGGCGTATTAGGATTGACCCTGAAGGCATTCAAATTGATATTCTAGAAGGAGAGGATCGAATCACAGAGATTAGGAATTTAAAGGAAGGACAGAAAAACATTGCAGTTAAGGGGCAACTTCTGGATG
>Ga0315282_10012163_pt1 | contig 13214 bp, 11 predicted proteins | sample YL17G07_20_MG_FD_203693 | JGI IMG/M metagenome (GOLD analysis project Ga0315282, IMG submission 203693) | Sediment microbial communities from Yellowstone Lake, YNP, Wyoming, USA - YL17G07_20 | ecosystem: Environmental > Aquatic > Freshwater > Lake > Sediment | place: USA: Wyoming | collected...
ACATCGCACACGCGACCTCGGCCTGGCGCAGCCATCGGTCGGTGTCGTGGAGCAGCAGCGCGCTCATCGCCGTGAGGACGTTCGAGCCGTTGATGGTCGCCAGTCCATCGCGCGCCTGGAGGCCCGGGATCGGGATGCCGGCACGCTCCATCGCGACACCTCCGGGGAGGCGCTCACCGGCGTAGAAGGCCTCGCCCTCGCCCATCATCAGCAGCGCGATCTGCGCCATGGGAGCGAGGTCCCCGCTCGCCCCCACCGAGCCCTTCTGGCACACGACCGGGGTCACTCCGCGGTTCAGCATCTCGACGAGTGCCTGGGGGATCTCCGGCCGGATGCCCGAGTGCCCACGCGCGAGGACGTTGGTTCGGCCGGCCATCGCCCCCCGGACCGTTTCCGCCGGCGCGGGGTCCCCGATGCCGGCCGCATGGTTGTAGATGAGGTAACGCTGGAACCGCTCGACCTGCTCGTCGGTCAGGACGACCTCGGAGAACTCGCCGATCCCCGTGTTGGTCCCGTACATGATCTCGCGGGCGGCGAGCTTCTCCTCGAGCATGGCCCGGCAGGCGCGGATCCGCTCCAGCGCACCGGGGTCGAGCTCTACCGCTTCTCCCTCGCGCGCGATCCGGACGAGCTTCTCGATCGTGAGCGACGATCCATCGAGGATGATCGCCATGTCGTTCTCCTCCTGGACTAGACGAGTGGCAGCAGGCATGGTCTCACGCGGCAGGGTGGGGCGCCTTCACGCCTCGCAGCATCGGGGTGTCCACGGGCAGTATCGTTCGGCCGTGCGACCGGTTGGGAAGCTCCGGCAGTGACCACTCCGCTCGACCCGATACCGGCCGACCTGCGCGAGACGCTCGAGCGAGCGCTCGACCAGGATCCGCAGGCCCGGGCGCTCGCCGCCGACGTGGTCGGCCGAGGCCTATCGAACGTCTTCCTGGTCGGGTGCGGTGGGTCGCTCGTCGTCACCTACCCGGTCCACTACCTGCTGGAGCGCGAAGCCGCCTTCCCCACCTTCCAGATGACGAGCGCCGAGTTCAACTTCCGGAGGCCGGCCGCCCTCGGCGGTGGATCCCTCGTGCTGGTCTGTTCGCATACGGGGACCACACCCGAGACGATGGAGGCTGCGCGCATCGCCGAAGCCGCGGGCGCGACCGTCGCCGCGGTCACGCGCCTCCCCGACAGCGAGCTCGCCCGGTCGGCCGACGTCGCGTTCACGTACCTCAGCGACGACACGCTCTGGGAAGCCGTGTACGTCCTCTTCGGCCAGATCGGGTACGCGCTGCTCGAGCGGACGGGTGTGGACGAGGACCACGCCGGGATCCGCCGCGTGTTCGAGGCGCTGCCCGACGCGATGCTCTCGATCCAGCAGGAATCCGAGGAGCTCTGCCGCGACATCGCGTCCCGACTCGCCGACGAGCGGATCGTCTACGTGCTCGGCTCCGGTCCGAACTACGGCGCCGCGTACGGCCTCGCGATGTGCTACCTGCAGGAGATGCAGTGGATGCACGCTGCGGCGTTCAACGCCGGCGAGTTCTTCCACGGCGCGTTCGAGGTGATCACCGAGGAGATCCCGGTGATCGTCCTGCTCGGCGAGGACGAGACGCGCCCGATCGCCGAGCGCGCGCTGCGGTTCGTCACCGAGCACTCGCGCAAGGCGTTCGCGCTAGACACACGGTCGTTCGCGATGCCCGGGATCGAGACTCACCGGCGTCCGATCGTGAGCCCGATGGCTCTGGGCGGCGTGGCAGGCAGGCTCGCGGCCCATCTCGCCGCCGTGCGCGACCACTCGCTGGATATCCGCCGCTACATGTCGAAGGTTCCCTACTGATGAGTCCGGCCCGGCGCTGATGCGTCTCGCTTGCGTCGGCGACAACGTCGTCGACCGCTACCCCGACCTCGGCCTGATGTTCCCGGGAGGGAACGCCGTGAACGTCGCCGTCTTCGCCCACCGGTGTGGAGTCGAGACCGCCTACGTGGGCGTGCTGGGAGACGACGCGGCCGGTGAGTTGCTCCTCGACGCGCAGCGGGAAGAAGGCGTCGACGTGAGCAGGGTGATGGTGGCGCACGGACCGAACGGATGGACCGATATCCGTCTGGTCGAAGGGAACCGCGTGTTCGAGGCTTGGGACGACGGCGCGTCGAGATTCGACCTGACCGAAGAAGACCTCGCATGGCTCGCGAGCTTCGACGCCGTGCACACGGGCGACAACGGGTTCGTCGAGCACAGGGTCCCGGAGATCGCTCGACGGACCCTCGTGTCGTTCGACTTCTCGAGGGAGCGAGAGCCGAGCTACGTCGAGCCGCTGCTCAAGCACCTGTTCCTGGCGACGTTCTCGGCGGGTGATCTCGCGGCTCCCGAAACCGAGAAGCTGCTGTCGCAGGCCTGCTCCAAGGGCGCGAGGTTCGCCCTTGCGACGCGCGGGCGTCTCGGATCGGCCCTGTCCGACGGCCGACGGGTGTGGCATCAACCGGCACCGCCGGTCCCGGCGCTGGTGGACACGCTCGGCGCCGGAGACGCGTTCATAGCCCGCACGCTGGCCGGTTTGCTCGACGATGAGGATCCGCAGAAGACGCTGACCGAAGCAGCCGCTCTCGCAGCTGGCGTGTGTGGGCACCACGGCGCGTTCGGGCATCCTCGCCCTTGCGAGGCACGGGAGTAGGCTCTGTGCGTTCGAGGGCAGGGGACGTGAGCGATCCATCCGACAGCCTTGACCTCATCCGCTCGATGTGGTCCTTCCACGACTGGGCTCGCCCGAGGCTGCTCGCGGCCTGCCGCACGACCGACCCCGACGATCTCCATCGCCGGGGGGTGATCCCAGGCGGGGTGGGCGACGGCTCGATCCACGACGCGCTGAGCCACATCGCCGGGTGCGAGTGGCTCTGGCTGCGTCGGTGGCTCGGGGAGGGCAGAGCGCGCCTCCCAACGGGAGTTGACTACGCAGACCTCCAGGCGATCGGATCAGAGTGGAACGCGACGGGACATGCGCGCGCGGAGTACCTGACCTCGCTCCGGGCGGACGACCTCCGCCGAGACGTCGAGTACCACCGGTTCTCGAAGGGAACCGACGAGCGACTCCCCCTGTGGCAGACGCTGCTGCACGCCGCCAACCACTCGACCCACCACCGGGCGGAAGTGTGTGCAGCCCTCACGGGGCTGCGTCATCCTCCCGAGACCGTCGATCTGATCGACTACTGGCGGTCGACCCGAGAGCCGAACCGATGAGGGGCGCCGCCGGATGCTCACCCCCCGTCCGCCTGCTTCCCGCTACCTCTGTCGGTTGTACCAGCAGCCGCCCGGTCCTCGATAGCTGATACCTTCGCCCCAGATAGCCACGGTCCTGCCCGAGTCCGTGATCGCGATCTCGCCGTAGTCGCCGTAGAACTCGAGGTAGCCATCGGCGTCCTTGTACGCGGTGCCGGAGGTCACATCGGAGATCCGCAGGGGCTTCGACCAGCTCGCGCCGAGGTCGCTCGAGGCCCGGTACCAGGTGTTCCAGCGGCCGGTGCGCTCGTCCGCGAACCAAGCTCGGACCCCTCCGTCGCCGGTCCCGACGGCTGCAGGGAAGCCGGCGTTCGCGCCCCGAGCCGACAGTCGGACGCGGTCGCTCCAAGTGGCGCCGCCGTCGGTCGATGAGCGCGCCCAGACCGTCCGAGGGCCGCCCACCGTCGTCGCGCCGTCGTAGAGGATCACGAGATCTCCGTTCGCCTCCCCGGCGATCGCCGCGTGCCCGTCGTAGAAGTCCGCGTAGCACCACTCCGACGTGCACGGAGGACCGAGCTCCACGCTGTCGATCACAGCGTCGGTCCACGTGGCGCCGCGATCTGATGAGGAGATCGCGTGGACGTAGACGGGCCCCTCGCTCGCGCCACCTGGGGCCGCGTACGTCTCGCTCGTCTCGGCGAACGTCACCCGGCCGTCCGGTGCGACGAACCCCTGGTAGGCGAAGTAGTAGCGCTTGCCGTCGGTAACCCGCGTCTGCGTCCATGTAGAGCCGGCATCGTGCGAGGCGGCCACGTAGACATCGCCCCCGGTTGGCCCGTTGAACGAGACGTAGACGTCGCGACCGTCCGGGCTCGTGGTGAGCGCAGGCTTGTCGCCCCATGAGACGTTGCCGTAGACGGGGACCGGCACCGACCACGTCGCGCCGTGGTCGGTCGACTTCGAGAAGTGGATGTTCCAGTCGTTCATCCAAGCCGCGTACACGTCACCGGTCTGCGGCACGACCTCGATCTGCGGGTCGTACTGCGTCTGGACCCTCCGGCAGACGCAGATGTACCGGGTCTTCCCGAACGTCTTGCCTGCGTCCTTCGAGACCCGGTACATGATCGCCGGGTCGGGGCAGTTCCCGCCCTTGCACGGGGGCACGCCGAACCGCGTAACCAGCTCGTACACGTACGGAGCGTTCGGATCGGCGGCGATGGCCGGCTCCCAGTCATCGGCGGTCGGGTTCACGACGGTCTCTCCGACCCAGCCGGGGGCCGCCTTCCCTCTGAGGGGTCCGGTGATGCCGAGAGTGCCAACCCGGCGCGCCTCCGCGAGAGCCTCGAGCCGAGCCTCCGTGCCCTCGACGAGCTCCTCGGCTTCCGGGTTCGACTCCTCGGACTCGGGGCTCGACACCGCGACGCCGGCCTTCGGTCGCATCAGGCCCGGTGACTCCGGACGGGTGATGACGACCACGACGACGACCAGGACCACTGCGAGTGTTCCGACCACAGCTACGGCCCGCGCGGCGTGACGATCGAGGCGCATCGTTCCTCCCGGATCCGACGACGGATCGCCGATGCTACCGCCGCCCTGGAGATCCCGCCACTCAGGGAACTGCGATTCGGTCGGCTACCCTGCCACGCCGCCGCCGTCGACCGGAAGCACCGCACCCATGACGAACGACGACTCGTCCGAGGCAAGGAAGAGCGCCGCGGCCGCGATCTCCTCCGGCCGCCCCATCCGCCCGAGCGGCCGGTCCGACGCTCCCTCCACGTAGGCCTCCCAGCTCGTCCCCCGTCGCTCGGCGTCCTCGTGCTCCATCGGGGTCTCGGTGTCACCGGGACAGATGCAGTTGACGCGGATCCCTTGGTGCCCGTGATCGATCGCCATCGCCTTGGTCATCACGACGACGCCCCCCTTCGCGGCGCAGTACGCGACGGCCTTGTCGCCACCGACGAGCCCCCAGCCGGAGCCGTTGTTGATGATCGAGCCCGAGCCCTGGGCCATCATGACCGGCAGGACGAACTTGCTCATCAGGAACGTCCCTTTGAGGCTGACGTCGACCTGCAGGTCCCACTCCTCCTCGGTACAGGCGACCGCATCGTTGTGCAGGAACACGCCGGCGTTGTTGAACAGGACGTCGAGTCGGCCGAACGCGGCCACGGTCTCCTCGACCGCTCGGCGGCAGTCCTCAGCTGAGCGGACGTCGGCGCGCACGAACATGGCCCGGCCGCTCTCGCGTTCGATCTCGGCGACGACCTCTCGGCCCCGCTCCTCGTTCCGGCCGGTGATCGCGACCGCCGCACCCTCCCGAGCGAACAGGATCGCTGTCGCTCGCCCGATGCCGGACGTCCCCCCGGTGATCAGAGCTACCTTCTCGGCGAGCCGCGTCATCCGATCCCCCTCCCATCGCCGTCGGTCGCACCCGTTCGCCGAGATCACGTCGCGCAAGAAGTGGCCCGAGTCTTTGATCGTGCGAACCTGGGTCTCGAAGTCGACGCGCACGATCCCGAATCGCTTCGAGTAGCCCTCCGCCCACTCGAAGTTGTCGAGCAGGCTCCACACGAAGTAGCCGCGGAGCGGGATCCCTGCACCCACAGCCCTGGCGGCGGCGCGGAAGTGCTCGCGCAGGTACGAGACCCGCCGCTCGTCGTGGACGTGCCCGTCGGGTGAGAGCTCGTCCGCGAAAGCGGCGCCGTTCTCCGTCACGTAGATCTCGGCCGGCGCCTGCTCACCGTGGACGCGCGTGAGCAGGTCGAACAGACCGTCGGGGTAGACGAGCCAGTCCATGTCGGTGTACTCACCGGGTTCACGGACGTCGGCAGCGTGCCACGGCTCGTCCCCCGCGTCGAACTTCACCTTCGAGCGTGAGTAGTAGTTCAGCCCGAGGAAGTCGGTCGGAGCGGCGATCGCCTCCATGTCGCCGTCTCGGACCTCGGGTACCCATCCGAGCCGCTCGTAGATCGCGAGCACGTCCGCCGGGTAGCCGCGGCCGTACAGAGGGTCGAGGAACCAGTCCACCTCCCGCGCGTAGACGCGCTCGGCCGCGGCGACGTCCACCGGATCCTCCGACTCCGGTTGCACCGGCCACGCGTTGATCGTGATGCCGACCTTCCCGGCGCCGTTCGCACGGAGCACCGGAACGGCGAGACCGTGAGAGACCAGGAGGTTGTGGGCCACCTGGAGCGCGAGTTTCGGATCCCGTATGCCCGGAGCGTGCTCGCCAATCGCGTGGCCCTCGAAGGCGACGACCGCGGGCTCGTTGTGTGTGATCCAGAGCGCCACGCGATCGCCGAGATCTCGCGAGACCACGCCCGCGTACTCCGCGAAGGCATCGATCGTGTCGCGCGAGCCCCATCCGCCCAGGTCCTGGAGCGCCTGCGGAAGGTCCCAGTGATAGAGGGTCAGGACCGGGGCGATCCCGGCCTCGAGGAGCGCGTCCACCAGGCGGGAGTAGAAGTCGAGGCCTGCTCGGTTCACACGACCTCGACCCTCGGGCAGCACGCGCGGCCAGGAGACCGAGAAGCGGTAGGCCTCGAGCCCGAGTTCGCGCATGAGGGCCACGTCCTCGCGGTAGCGGTGGTAGTGGTCGCAGGCCACATCCCCCGTATCTCCGCCGTGGACCTTGCCGGGGGTGTGCGAGAACGTGTCCCAGATCGAAGGGCTCTTGCCGTCCTCGTCCCACGCGCCCTCGATCTGGTAGGACGCGGTCGCCGCTCCCCACAGGAACCCGCTCGGGAACCGAACTCCCACGGCTGCACCTCCGTCCCTCCGTACCCCCTCCGCCACGGGCGAAGCCTAACGAGCCCGCGGGCTCAGGGGAACCGCGACGACCGCCGATAGAGCAGGGTGATGGCGCTCAGGCGGCGCTTGTGGTTCGTCGCCCTCGTCGTCGCGGCCGCCGCGACCTGGGGGTACTTCTTCATGCGGTCGGCCGGTTCACACGACATCTACTACGACGTCTTCGAGCTGGTCGCCTCCCTGCTCATCCTCGTCGGTGCGTGGCTTCACCGGCCGGCGCGCAGGTCGCCCTGGGTCCTGTTCGCGGCGGGACTGTTCACGTTCACGCTAGGCGACATGATCTGGACCTACTACGAGGTCGTCCTGAAGACGGCCGCTCCCTGGCCCTCGCTCGGCGACGTCCTCTACCTGGCCGGCTACCCACTGTTCTGCGCGGGCCTGATGGTGTTGATCCGCAGCCGGCGCATCCGGGGACGCGATCGGGGGGCCCTGATCGATGCGGCTATCGTTACCACCTCGCTCGGGGTCCTGTCGTGGATCTTCCTGATCGCCCCCTACGCGAACGACCCGAGCCTCTCGCTCCTCGAGCGCGTGGTGAGTGTCGCCTACCCGCTGATGGACGTGCTCCTTCTCGCCGTCGCCCTCCGTCTGATGTTCGCGCCGGGGGCTCGCAAGGTCTCCTACGTCGTCCTGATGACCGGCCTCGTCTCCTACCTGGTGGCGGACGCCGTGTACACGTTCCTCGCCTACGAGGGTACGTACCAGAGCGGGGACATCGTCGACGCGGGCTGGCTCATCGCGGCGGCCGCCCTCGCGATCTCGGCACTGCACCCCTCGATGCGGGACCTATCGGAGCCGGCGCCCGACCGTGAGGTGCGGCTCACCCGTCGACGGATCGCTCTGCTCGCCGGCGCTGCCCTACTCACGCCGATGACGCTCGCGATCCGGTCGATCCACGGGAACTCCTTCGACGTGTTCCTGCTCATGGCGGCCTCCGCGATGACCTTCGTCCTGGTGGTCGTGAGGATGATCGGCCTGATCCGAGAGGTCGAAACGAGCGCTGGCATCATCCACGAGCAGCGCGAGCAGATCCTTTCGGAGCAGCGCGCGTCGGCCGAGATGCGCAAGCTGGCCGAGATGAAGAGCGAGTTCGTGTCGATCGCCTCGCACGAGCTCCGGACCCCGCTCACCTCCATCCTCGGGTTCGGCAAGTCGCTGCAGGAACCGGAGATCGCGGACGACCCTGCGACACGGGAGGAATGCGCCCGAGTCATCGTACGGCAGGGTGAACGGCTGCTCCGTCTGATAGAGAACCTGATGACCGTCTCGCACCTCGAGGACGGGAGGTTCAACCCGGTCTTCTCCGAGGTGGATTTCGGCGACGTTTGTGCGGAGGTGGTCGAGGGCCTCGGCGAGGCGTCGGGACGGGTGCGGCTCTCCCTTCCCGCGGACCTCCGCCCGATGGTCTCCGACCCCGACCTCCTGGGACGGGTGCTCGCGAACCTCCTCGGCAACGCGTTGAAGTACTCACCGGCGTCGAGCCCCTGCGAGATCGGGGCCCGGTCCGAGGACGATCGCTTCGTCTTCTGGGTCGCCGACGAGGGCGAGGGGATCCCTCCGGACGACATAGGCAGGATCTTCGAGCGCTTCTACCAGGTGGACTCCTCGGCCACGCGGACCCACGGAGGCGTCGGCCTCGGACTCAGCTTGGTCCAGGAGATCGTCTCGGCCCTCGGCGGGAGCGTCGAGGTCGAGAGCGAGGTCGGCGCGGGGAGCACCTTCACCATCCGGCTGCCGCTACCCGCATCGGAGGTCGCGGCGACCGACGCCGGCGAGGCGACGAGCGGGGTCGACGAAGCCTTGCTCGAAGCTTCGCTCTCGGAAGAGGCTCGGGCCTGGCTACAGCAGACACGGAACGGCGCGCACCAGCCCGCGTAGGCGGCTCAGCAGATCCGCGGGAGCTGGTCGCCGGCGAGCATCAGGAGAGGGCGCATCGTGCCGAGGCCGGTTCGCAGCCGCACCGCCGCCCGACCCTCGGTCACCTCGCCGACGATCTCGGCCTCCGCGCCGAGCGGCTCGGCACGCGCCGCCGCGAGGACGGTCTCGGCGTCCTTGTCGGCGACGACGGCCACGCAGACGCCCTCGTTCGCGACGTAGAGCGGGTCGAGGCCGAGCATCTCGCATGCCGCTCGAACCGGGCCGAGCACCGGGACCGCCGACTCCGAGACCGTGAACACGATGCCCGAGGCCTCGGCCAGCTCGTTCAGGACGCTCGCGAGCCCGCCGCGAGTGGCGTCGCGCAAGCAGTGGATCTCACCCGCCGCGAGCATCGCCCGCACGAGCGGCGTCAGCGGAGCGCTGTCGCTCGCGACCTCGGTCTCGAACGAGATACCCGCGCGCCGAGACATCACGGCCACACCGTGTGAGCCGACCGGCCCGGACACGATCACCCGGTCGCCGGGGCGACACCGCTCCGGGCCCACGTCGACGCCGTCGGGCACGACCCCGACGCCCGAGGTGGTAACGAACAGTCCATCGGCGCTCCCGCGCTCCACCACCTTCGTGTCGCCGGTCACGAGCTTCACGCCGGAGCGCTCACATGCCTCCGCCATCGAGCCGACGACGGCGCCGAGCTGCTCGAGCGGCAGGCCCTCCTCCACGATGAACGCGGCCGAGAGGAAGAGCGGCTCCGCGCCCATCACCGCCAGGTCGTTCACCGTGCCGTAGACGGCGAGCGCGCCGATGTCCGAGCCGGGGAAGAACATCGGCTTCACGACGAACGCGTCGGTCGTGAAGGCCAGGCGGACGCCGTTCGCCTCGACGACGGCGGCGTCGCCCAGGCGTGCGAGCTCGTCGCCACCGAACACCGGCACGAACAGCTCGCGGATCAGCTGCGCGGTGAGCTTGCCGCCGCTGCCGTGACCGAGCAGTACCTGCGCGCCGAGCGGCAGCGGCACGGGGCACCGCAGCGCGAAGCCGTCATCGAGAACCGACCCGCCGTTCACGTGCTCACCTCCGCCCGACTCCGGCCGGCCAGGAAGTACGCGGCGCACGCGCCCTCGTTCGAGACCATCGGCGCCCCGAGCGGGTGCTCCGGCGTACACCGCTCGCCGAACGCCGGGCAATCGTGCGGCCTGGCGCGCCCGCGGAGTACCTCGCCGGCGATGCAGACCTCGGACTCGGACGCAGGCGCCCCCTCGCGGGGGAACCGCACCTCGGCGTCGTGGTGGCGGTAGGTCTCGGTCAGGCGGAACCCGCTCTTCTCGATCACGCCGATCCCGCGCCACGCGCGGTCGCACACCTCGAACACCTCGGCGACGACCCGCCGAGCCGGGACGTTCCCCTCACGGGTCACCGCCCGCACGTACTGGTTCTCCACCTCGGCACGGCCCTCCTCGAGCTGCGCTACGACCATCCGGATGCCTTCGAGCAGATCGATCGGCTCGAATCCGGTGACGACGATCGGTGTGCCGAAGTCGCGCGCGATCGGTTCGTACTCGGTGAAACCCTGCACCGCGCAGACGTGACCTGGGGCGAGGAAGCCCTGCACCCGGTTCCCCGGAGACACGAGGATCGCCATCATCGCCGGCGGCACCAGAACGTGCGCGACGAGGAGCGCGAAGTTCTCGACCCCCGTGTCGTGGGCGAGCTTCACGGCCGATGCATTCGCCGGCGCTGTCGTCTCGAACCCCACCGCGAAGAAGACGACGGTCCTGCCGGGGTTGCGGCGCGCGATCTCGACGGCGTCGAGCGGAGAGTAGACGACGCGGACGTCGCCCCCGGCGGCACGGGCCATGTGCAGGTCCTCGGAGGAGCCCGGCACGCGCAGCATGTCGCCGAACGACGTGAGGATGCACTCGGGGCGCTTCGCGATCGCGATCGCCTCGTCTATCAGCGCTACGGGTGTGACACAGACCGGACAGCCCGGGCCGTGCACCAGCCGGATCTGCGGTGGCAGGAGCTCGTCGATGCCGGAGCGCACAAGCGTGTGCGTCTGGCCGCCGCAGACCTCCATGATCGTCCAGTCCCGCGTGACCATCCCGCGGATCTCGTCCAGCAGACGCCGGGCGATCGCTCCGTCCCTGTACTCGTCGACGAACCTCACGGATCGGCCTCCGCCGGCGGGCCCGCGGCTGGTCCCTCGGCGATGAAGTCGCGGACACCCTCCGGGTCTTGGGGCAGATCGATGTTCTCGAGGTTGCCCATCTCGGCGAGCAGCGCGTAGGAGCGTGCGGCTTCCTCCTCGTCCACCCTCGAGATCGCGAAGCCCACGTGGACGATGACGTAGTCGCCCACCTCGACCTCGGGCATGTAGGCGAGGCACGCGTCACGCCGGACGCCGCCGAAGTCGACGGTGCCCATGCGGATCTCGCCCTCGCCCCGGATCTCGGTCACCTTCCCGGGCACGCCCAGACACATCCTCAGATCACCTCCACGCACCCATGCTCTCGCATGTGGGCCCGAACGTCGCCCTCGTCGGGTTCCGGATGCTTCAGGGCCGGCGCCCAAGTGCCGATGCACGTCTTGAGATGGCGACCATCCGGACGACGTGCCCCCACTGTGGGGAAGTGGACATGGGACCCGAGTCGATCCTGCTGTCGGTGGTGCAGAGTGGGCGCGAGGGAGCTTACCGGTTCACCTGCCCCGACTGCTTGGACACGGTGGAGAAGCGGGCCGACCGCAAGATCGTCGCGCTGCTCGTCTCCGCCGGTGTCGACATCGCGGTGCGCGGCACCGACGCCCTGGAGGACGCGGACCCCCTCTTCGATCGAGAGCCCGACCCCCGTGGCATGCCTCCCGAGGGCCCGCCGTTCACGTTCGACGACCTGATCGATTTCCACTTCCTGCTGGACGACGACCGCGCCCTCGAGACACTCCTCGCCGACCGGCGCTGAGCGCCGTCGGTCCTGATCCTTTCCGCGTTGGCCCTTCGGGTCAGCCCTTCCAGATCGGTCCGCCGACAGGCGCGACGTGCCGCCCGGCCATGCCGTTCACGACGCCCGCGGCGGACGCGTACCAGGCCACGATAGCGGTCACGACGCCGACCACGCCGCCGGCCTTGATGACGCTCTCGGAGTTCGAGAAGAACCCGATGAACAGGACGATCTCGGTCAGCTCTAGCCAGAGGAACACCATGAACGTGGCGATCGTCGTCCGGGTGCTCCAGAGGAGCATGTACGTGTTGAAGATCGCGAACGCGAGCAGGATGAACCCGAGGTCGTTCAGCGCGTTCGGGCTGCCTGCCTCGACGAGCAACGCGTACAGGCCGAGCCCGATCCAGAACGCGCCGTAGGTGGAGAAAGCGGTCGCTCCGAACACGTTACGGTTGCGGAACTCCCACATCCCGGCGAGGAGCTGCCCGAGCCCGCCGTAGGCGAAGGCGTACCCGAGCCAGGCATTGCCCCCGTCGGTCCAGCCGGCGTTCTTGGCCGAGAGCAAGAACGTGGTGAGGGCGAACGCCGCCAGCCCGAGCGGGGCCGGGTCGGCGATCGGCGGGAGCTCGATGCGGCGGTGCGGTGTCTCTTCCACTTGGACCCCCTCTACGTGCGGCGGCCGGGCGGCCGCGCCGCCCCGGATGCTCCCGCACGGAGCCCCCGGCGGCAACCGGACGAAGGTCCCCCCGCTCGGGGGTCCATCGAGGGAGCAGCCTATGCCGGCGAACCCTCGAACTCCGACCGGAGCGGGAGCCCGCTCGCCCCGTCGTTCGCCTTCACGCCGAGGACCTGGTACACCTGCGTGCGCCCGGCCTCGAAGTTCACCGCTGAGGCCGCCATGTACAGGCGCCAGATGCGGGCGCGGGCCGAGCCAGCCTCAGCGACCGCCCCTTCCCAGTCGCGCTCGAGGTTCGCGACCCAGGCCCGGAGCGTGAGCGCGTAGTGCTCACGGAGGCTCTCGAGATGGCGCACCTCGAAACCGCTCTCCTGCATCGCCGAGACGACCGTGCCGACCTCGTGCAGCTCGCCGTCGGGGAACACGTAGCGGTCGGCGAAGCTGTTGCGCGCCAGGCGCGCGTGCTTGGCGGGAGGCCGACTGATGCCGTGGTTCAGCACCCGCCCGCCGGGGCGGAGCAGGCCGAACAGGCCATCGAAGTACAGGCGGAGGTTCGCGAGGCCGACGTGCTCGAACATCCCGATCGATGAGACGGCGTCGTACGGTCCGTCGCCGACGTCGCGGTAGTCCTCGAGCCGGATCTCGACCCGGTCGGCGAGTCCCGCCTCAGCGACCGCCTTCTCGCCCCACTCCCACTGCCGACGTGAGAGCGTGA
>Ga0315282_10012164_pt1 | contig 13213 bp, 18 predicted proteins | sample YL17G07_20_MG_FD_203693 | JGI IMG/M metagenome (GOLD analysis project Ga0315282, IMG submission 203693) | Sediment microbial communities from Yellowstone Lake, YNP, Wyoming, USA - YL17G07_20 | ecosystem: Environmental > Aquatic > Freshwater > Lake > Sediment | place: USA: Wyoming | collected...
CGGCTTCTGTTTCGGGGTAACCGCAAAAACCCTCAAAAAGATTGAATACCAGATTTACTTTCAATCCGGCAAGCTTCTTTATGGCCTGCTCAAGAGGGGGAGTCAGCTGAACTCGAATCACATCATAGCCCAGTTCCAACAGGGCGTGGTGCACAGCTTCTACGGCGTTAAGCACGCCGATTACTGCTGCTTCTTCACCCCTGGCGTTGTACCGACTGAAGACAGGCTCATTGTAGACAATGGCTACGCGGACACACACTGCGGGTACCTCTTCAGCGCGGCATCAAGTACAGCATTTATCAGCTCATTATGAGTCCAGCCTAACTTAATCGCCATAATGACCAGGTCACTGTGAGTGCCGAGTCCGGGTATAGGATTTATTTCAATAAAGTAAGGTATTCCCTCAGGACTGACCCTGAAATCGAGCCGGGCAAAGTCCCGACATCCCAAAGCTTCGAACACCTTCAGGCTTGATAGCGTTACTCTTTCAAACACTTCATTCTTAAGCTGAGCAGGACATTTATAGTGAACTCGGCTTTGATAATCACGTTTCACCTCAAGTGAGTAGACAAAATAATCGTCTTTCTTTTTAGGCAGTATGCACATAGTACCTAACACCTTGGGTGGTGAGTTGCCAACTATGCCCACGGTAACCTCGTCACCAGCAATGAACTCCTCAACCATCACCGGTTGTCGGTAACACTCCAAAAGTCTGCTTATCTGCTCTGTCATCTGCTTAACGCCATCCGCCACTGAAGTCAGGCGGATGCCCTTGCTCGAGCCTTCATGTGCAGGTTTGATGATGACAGGGAATGTAAATTCGCTCCAACATATTTGGCGAAGTTGTTCCTTATCAGTTATTAGTTGCCACCTTGGGGTACAGATACCCTCTACCGCTACCAGCTTTTTGGTCAGTGGTTTATCGAGGCATATTGCCAGGCACTGAGGGTCTGACCCAGAATAGGGTATGTCCAGCATCTCCAGAACGGAAGGCACTTGTGCCTCCCGGCTGCGGTAATTGCCCCGCCCTTCGGCAATAGTAAAGACAATGTCAACCTTTTCCCGGAGAATATTTTCAAGAAATTCTCTGCCCCCACCCAGCATTACAACCGAGTGTCCCCCAGCCTCAAGGGCTGCCACAATAAGCTCTACGGTTTCTCTAGAGTCATATTCCTCAAGGGCATCCTCTGGGCTGGCCTCATCTAGGAGTACGGCTCCTTTAAGATCGTATGATAACCCTATCCGCATCTTTGGCTCCTTCTACTTCAAATTGTAACTCGGTCTCATTAAGGAAGCTGGCAACGGATGTTAATTCTGGGTATGCTTGGGCCTTAGGATTTCGGTAGAGGAAGAGACGCCCCTGGTAATTCCTCAGCACCAGTTCGTCTTCGGTTTGCGCCACCAGGTAGTTTGGCTGAAGTGGTACTTTACCACCACCCTGATCGAGGTCTACGACAAAGGTAGGCACCGCCAGCCCGGAAGTATACCCGCGCATCCCTTCTATTATCTTTATGCCCACCTCTGCCGGGGTCCGAAGGTGCTCTGTTCCTTGAACCTCATCGCATTGAAAGAGATAGTAAGGACGTACCTTTATGCGGAGAAGGCCGTGGCACAGCTTCATCTGTATCTCCACGGCATCATTTACCCCGCGCAGCAAAACGGACTGGTTACTTACCGGAACCCCGCTGCGCAGCAGACGGTCACAAGCCGCGGCCGCTTCAGGGGTTATCTCACGATAATGGTTGAACTGAGTATTGAGCCATATGGGCCCATACTTGGTTAACATGGCACACAATTCATTATCTATACGCTGGGGTAGCACCACAGGGAACCTGGTACCGATGCGTATGATTTCAACATGCTGTATTCCTCTGATTTTAGAGATAATGTTCTCTAAGCGTTGCGTCGAAAGAGTCAGGGGGTCACCGCCGGAGATAATAACGTCCCTAATGGCCTTGTGCTGGCGTATATAGTCCAGCATGGCTTCGACTTCACTTGGGGTGCGTACCCAGCCGCCATTTCGCCATTCTCTCTTGCGGGTACAGTGTCGGCAAAGCATGGGGCAGATGTTTGTAAGCACCATAAGTACCCGGTCAGGGTAGCGATGAACCAGTCCGGCAACTACGGAGTCCCTTCTCTCTTCCAAAGGATCCTCCAGACCCATCCTGCCCATGGTTATTTCCAGAATGGAAGGTATTGCCTGTTTCCTGAGTGGGTCATCGGGGTCATCTAGATTGATGAGGGAAAGGTAATAAGGGGTAATTGAAAGAGGATATTTCCTAGTTACCAGTCTGAGCTGGTCTCGTTCCTCAGTTGATAGGGGAATGAACTTGGTTAGTTCATCGACGGTGGTAATTCTATTCCGGAATTGCCATCTCCAGTCGCTCCAGATACTATCTGGTATGTCTCTGAAAAATCTATGTCTGTTGGCAGCTGTTTTACCTGGAGGCTCTTCCTCAAGATCGCTAATGATGACAGTTTTACCGGGAGGTTCCTCTTCTGCTTCATCGTTACCGCAGTTTTCGATGTGAGTTTTTCCTTGCATAGGGTTATATTGCCTTTTCCTGGTTATTGAAGTCATTTTCACTTACTTTTGTCTCCTGTAGCCTCGAATTCTTGTAAACTAACTTGACTATTTTACTTACTGAACTATTTACGAAGTTGCGGGTGCATGCTTTTATTCCCTCCTGTCAAAATAATTGGGAAATATTTGTGCTAACACATTTTTCCTATTATAATATATAAGAAATACAATTCTTAATTAAATTATACACTATGTACTGTAATTGTCAATAGTTTTTTGGGGCATAGTGTAATAAATAGCAGAATATTTTTTTGAGGATAACTCTAGCAAGGGGGTGTAAATATGCCGGGATGGAAGTTTATTACAAATCATGCGGGGGTGCTTTGTCTAATTGCCCAGCATCCGCGAATCACCGCTAGGGAAATCTCCTCAATGATAGGTATCACTGAGAAGACGACCCGGAGTATCATCTCTGCTCTTGAGGCTGAAGGGTATGTCACCAAGAAAAGAGAGGGAAGGCGCATCAAGTACCGTGTCGATTCAGATTTATCGCTTCGGCACGAAATGCAACAGGATAAGGCTGTAGGTGACCTTTTGGAAGTCCTTGGCTGGGCGAGGCGACGCAAGCGAACGAAGAAGGAAATAACTGGTTAGCTTTGTGGCGATACCCAATAGATTATGCTTCTGCCTGTGTACCTTCAGCTTTAGCCTTGGGAATTGGGGGTCGCTTCTTTCTCCTTTTCCAGCCCAAGGACTCAAGAAAATCACCGATAGCCATCTCCCGGAAGGTGTTATGACGGAGCGACAGGTCAGGGTTGATGCGATACCTGACGCCCCTGCCCTCTTTTTTCTTGGTGATGTATCCGGCGGCATGTAGGTCAGCGATGAACCTACGTACTGCCCTCTCGGTGATACCTATAGCTGTGGAGAGTTCTCGGGCGGTGATGCGAGAGTGCTTGGCAAGAAAGCTGAGCACCAGGGCATGATTAGTGAGAAACATCCACTCCGGCATTGTACAAAAACTCCTTTCAAGAATTCGCCCAAAATATTCAGAAAACCTATTGACAACTTGAGATAATGATGATACATTGTTCATGTATAATCTATCATTATCAATTAACCATGTCTAAACATTCATGTTTCTCTCTTTTCTTTATAACACAGTTTTACGACAACTGCAACCCCTAGCTTCAGTATGCTAGGGGTTTTGTCTACTAGGAGGTGGTATGGGAGCACCGACCATATTGAATGAAGAGAGCTTGTATCGCTTCTTGGAGGAGCATTGGGAACAACCGAGCAAAAATGGGACTTCTCACTTTCAGCCCATGGCACAAGAACGGGGCCAAGAGACTTCCAAGACCGGTTCAGGAATATATGAAACGTTGGTTCACTTTGCTTCCTGAATACCTTGATTTGCTGAGATGCTTTGAGTATGACGGGCTGGTCAACGAAAAACGGGTAAAGGGATATATTGATAGCGAGGGCAGTGTCTATGTAGCTGACCGTCGGTCACCAATCATGAGATGAAAAGCTACATAGTCTCGAGGTCCTACCACACCGAATCTTTAACGAGGGCATAACATGGGAAGAAAGCAAGAGAAAGCAGAGCAAAGAAAGCAGTACAAAGAAGCCTTTAGGAAAGTCAAGCACGGTCATGGTGGCCGCTTCATTAAGAAAAAGGAAGAGGCTGCCTTAGGCAAATAGGCCTGGAGGAATAAACCCAGGTCGGGAAGGAGGAAATGATATGCCAAGTGGTATCATCCGACGATTGGTAAGAGATCGTGGCTTCGGGTTCATCAAAAGCGACGATGGGGAGGACTTGTTTTTCCATCGCAGTGAGCTTCAAGGTGTGACCTTTGACTCGTTGCAGGAAGGGCAGAGTGTTGAGTTTGAGAAAGGCGAGGGCCCCAAGGGGCCAAAAGCAGTCAATATAAAGCTGACTAAGAAAGAAGACTAAGGATGTTTTGGAAGAAGAAACAAACCGAGGCAAAGGCGGAGGCAAAGCCACAAAAGGTGAAAAAACTATCACCGAAGGAAATTATGGGTAACCAGATTGAGCAACTCGGTGCAGGATAGAGCCTCAGCCAATTGCTAGGAGAGTGTTCGACCTTGACGGAGAGCAAGCCGAGTCAAAGCGTGTAGATTTTGTCATGAAAGGAGGTGAATCCCGATGGTGCAAAAGCCACGTGAGCCTTGGAAGCCGAGCAAGCCACCGGCTAAGCCGGGACCATCCAAGCCAGGGCCGACAAAGCCCGGGACGCCACCCAAGAAATAAAAATTAGGGAAACGTCCTCCAGTTCCTAGGTGAAAAGCGGGAGAGTTACCCCTCAAAGATGGAGTGCCTCTTCCGCTTTTTGTGGAAACATATACATCTCTTACTTTGTGCATTTTCACTTTAACTTTAATACTGGTTATGGTTCGACAAAAGCCCCTGAGCGAGGCCATAGTAGCTTCGTTAAGAGCATTCTCTCATTGACGGCAAGTGTGGCATCGCTAAGCCTTAGGTGAGATATTAAGTGACGGACTTTAATTCTCAAACACGACAAGTCAATAAAAGCTTGAAGCATAGCATACTGGACGGCTCGGCCTATTCAGCGATGCTAGGGTTTACCCAGGATTACATCGTTCCCTTTGCCCTAGCCTTGAAAGCCACCACTGCCCAGGTAGGGTTGCTTTCCAGCGTCCCCAACCTGACTATGGCCTTATCCCAACTCACCGCTCCCCATCTGGCCGAGAGAGCTGGTAGCCGCAAGGGTCTCATCCTACCAGTGGTCTTCCTCCATGCCCTAATGTGGTTACCCATTCTGCTCGTCCCTTACCTGTTCCCTGATCAGAAAATATGGTGGTTGATAGGTTTCTTTACGTTGAGCACTGTTTTCGGCTCTCTAGGGAACCCAGCCTGGGGCAGCATGATGGCTGACCTAGTCCCTGAGGGAACGAGAGGCAGATACTTTGGCTTCAGAGGCAAAATCTGTGGCCTTGTCACCCTTGTCTTTTTCTTCATTGGGGGAGCTATACTGCATTTTTCCAGCGCTGATATATTCCTTGGCTTCTCCGTTATCTTTGGTAGTGCTATGCTTTTCCGGCTGGTCTCCTGGTACTTCCTGTCCAGGATGTATGAACCCCCTCTGCCTAACATGAAGAGGGACAGCCTGACCGACATTGCAAGGAACATAGGTTCATCAAACCTGGGCAGGTTCACAATCTATGTTTCACTGATGAACTTTGCCACATACGTGGCGAGCCCTTTCTTTGCTGTCTACATGCTACGTGACCTAAAGTTCGACTACCTGACCTATGTTGTCGTCATAGCTACTGCTGCCCTGGCCACTCTCATGTTCCTAACCTTCTGGGGCAAGCGAGCCGACAGGGCGGGGAACATCAAGGTTCTCAAGATTACATCTATCCTTGTTCCTCTAGTGCCTTTACTGTGGATAGGTAGCCATCAGCTTTATTATCTGATTCCGGTGCAGATATTGTCGGGGTTTGCCTGGGCTGGATTTAACCTCGCCAGCACTAACTTTGTCTACGACGCCTCACTACCAGAGAAGAGGACACAGAGCATCGCCGTATTCAACGCCATGAATGGAGGTGCTATCTGCCCGGGTGCACTCTTGGGTGGCTACATAGCGTCACATCTGCCGTCTCTACTTGGCTACCAATTGCTTACCCTATTTTTGATTTCGGGACTGCTGCGGGGTCTGGTAGCGGTTACCTTGCTCCGTCGCGTTTGTGAGGTGCGTCAGGTGCAAAAGATGAGTACCGCCGAGCTCTTGTTCGGCAGGCTCAGTTTTACTGAAGCAGGAACGGGAAATGTCGTGCCATCTCAAAAAATTTGAGACAGAACAAATGTACCGCACGCTGTTTTCAACCTTATGTCTCGATTCAAGACTGAGAAGGTGCCTGCAACTTCCCGTCCGACTCCAGCTTGGTGGCACGATACGGTTACAGCCAGTCGCAGTCCACCTTTCTGAAAAAATGGATGGCATGATAGAATATGTTTCGGGGAGGTAAGGAGAGATGGTCAAATTCACAAAGGTAGTCGTAACGAAAATGTTGGGGGACATTTCCCATGATAAGCAGTTCTGGTGCTCAGACGGACGGGTGTTAAGAAGCCTGCTGGAACTAGGGGCAGCACTTAAGGAGATGAGCGGGAAAACTTCTGCAACGGAGGATGTCACCGTGCATCGTAGCCCACAACATCCGGAGGGCAACGAGTAAATGAGCTACCAAGCTGCGTTGGATTACATTCTAAGCTTCGCCGATTATGAGCGAGCCCCACGGTCAGCACTCATCTTTGATTTACGGCGTATGGAGATGCTGCTGGAGAAATTGGGCAGCCCTGAGAGAAGGGCGAGGTCAATTCAAGTGGCTGGCACCAAGGGTAAGGGAAGCACCGCCGCCATGATTGCCTCTATCTTAACCAGAGCTGGTTATAGAACAGGGCTTTACACATCTCCCCACCTTCACGCTTTCACTGAGAGGATACAGGTAAACGGAAGACCTATTGCCGAAGCTGAGTTCGCCAGTTTGGTAAAGGTTATGAAACCTGAGGTTGAAACCGTAAATCAATTCGGTGCTTTTGGCCAGCTTACCACCTTCGAACTACTAACGGCATTAGCCTTCGCTTATTTCAAGGAGAAAGAGGTAGATTTTCAAGTGCTGGAGACAGGATTAGGCGGGCGCCTTGATGCCACGAACGTGGTCAAGTCAGGAGTTTGTGTCATTACCTCTATAAGTTTTGACCACATGGAGGTTCTAGGTAGTACCCTTACCCAAATAGCTGCCGAGAAGGCTGGCATTATCAAGCCAGGGAGTATCGTGGTATGCTCTCCCCAATTTCCAGAAGCAATGGGGGTGATAGAAAAGACATGCTGGGAGCGAGAGGCAAGGCTGGTCAAGGTGGGCAGCGAGGTCACTTGGCACAGGAAAGCCTTTAGCCCCGAGGGACAGTCTTTTCAATTGAGTGGGATAATCCGCGAATATAACCTTAGCCTTCCTCTACTTGGTGAGCATCAACTGGAAAACGCTGCCACGGCTGTGGCTACGGTGGAGGTTCTAGCTGACTTGGGAGTGACGGTCTCAGCCGACAGCATTGCCGCAGGGCTTGCCCAAGTGCACTGGCCGGGGCGACTCCAGATTCTTAAGCGAGAGCCTTGGTTTATCGTTGATGGTGCCCATAATGTCGACTCAGCAAAGAAGTTAGCTGAAGCTCTTAAGCGATACTTCCATTTTGACCGAATGGTTCTTATTTTCGGGGTTTCTTCTGACAAGGACGTCGCCGGGATAGTTGCTGAACTGGCGTCTCTCACCAGTATAGTTATTGCTACCCGCTCTTGTAACCCGCGTGCTGTAGAGCCCGCCAGGATTGTAGCTGAATTCTCAAAGTGGGGGATAACCCCTGAGGTGACGGAAAATGTCGCCTCAGCGGTGGATCTGGCATTAGCCAGGGCAACACCCAGAGACCTTATCTGTGCCACAGGCTCACTCTTTGTAGTTGCTGAGGTGATAGAACACATGCGGAAACTACCTAAGTTGAAACGTGGAGCCAGTGCCAAATTTAAGAGCCGGGTATAGGAGCTTACCCTATTTCTTGCCTTTGTCCAAGCTTCGCATCAGCAATTTGTCAAAGCCTTCGAACCACTTTAGTTTGACTTCATCAGACCAGGTCGGGTCAAAAGTAGGGAATTTTGCAAGCAGTCCGTCTGGAATTTCCTCCGAGTGTTGTGGAAGTATCAAATTCCGATTTGTCCTAACATTTGTTTTTTTGGTGATAGTTTTAGTTCCAGTGCCGGTTTGTGTTGACCTAGACCGTTTAGTTATGAATGGGGATAGAGGTATTCCGGCATCACTGGCTAGCGCAATAAAGAACTTGATACACTTGCGGCCGACATCATCAGCCAACTGAAATGTACTATGAAAAGCCTCTTCCAATTGGGCATAGGTGGCATTTTGATGGTCAAGTGAACCTTGTAGCACAAAGCCAAACGCTTCGGACGCCATTTCTTTGAGAAGCTGTCTCCTTTGGTCACCCTTGGCTGAAACTAGCTGCTTCAGTCGCCCAGTTGGCTTACCGCTGGCATCTATAAGACCCAAAAAGCGTAGGGCTGCCATAAGCTGAGTGCCAGTGCTGCCGGATAACATCTCGCCCCAGTAGCTACGGTCAATCCGGGCCGGCACTTGTTGTTGCAATCCATCAATAAAGTTCAGGAAGGTGCGGTAAGAGACATAAGGCGGTAAACGCTTTCGGCTCTTATCATTGACCATAATGCTACCTCAGTCCTATTTAATTATATCGGAACGGAATTGAGATTTCAAGAGGTAATTTATTCTTATTCCAGCAGTAAGCAGTAAGAGATTAGTGTTATGGAACTAAAATAGGATTAAATAGAACTAGAAAGGACAATAATTGACCCATGCTTTTGGCACATGAGAGGATAATACCAAACCTAAAAATAGGATAAGATGGGAAAGGAGGTGACTCTTGTGGGGCAGGCAATAGAGTATCAAAAGCTGATGACGGAGATAGTCTATGTCAATCTACCCGGGCCAGAAGAACCTACCCCGGGGATGAGTGGCGGTGAGCTGCTGCATGGTTTTCTGGCGGAGCTTCATCTAACACCAAACTCAGAGGTAAAAAATTACGTCAGTCTTCTGTGCAGCAAGTGGAATGTCCATTACCGAGAACAGAGAGGGTGATTGGTAACTTCTGGTATCAAGCAGGCAAATTAAAAAAAGGAGGAAACATGAAAAAGAGTAAGATTGCGGCTATAGATGTTGGCACAACCAAGGTATGCACCATAATGGCTGATACCATCGGCAGTGGCTTGCCTCGCATCCTTGGAGTCGGCATAGTGCCGTCCCGGGGACTGCAAAAGGGCCTGGTGGTCGATTTCAATGAAGCTAAGCAGTCAATCCGCGAGTCAGTAAGGAAAGCTGAGCAAATCGCTGGCTACAGGCTAGAATCAGCCTACGTTGGCGTTACCGGCAGGCATATTAGCTCAGTGAATAACCGAGGGGTTATTGCCATTACCCGCAACGACAGGATGGTGCACACTAACGACTTAAAACGTGTCCTTGAGGTCGCCCGTAGTGTTAATGTTCCCAGCGAGCGAGAGTTACTTCATATCATCCCTCGCACTTATGCTGTAGATGGTCAAGAGGGAGTCAAAAATCCAGTCGGCATGCACGGCTTCCGCCTAGACGTCGAGACACATATCATTACTGCGGCAGTAACCTCGGTTAAAAACCTGACCAAGTGCATCCGCGGCATTGGTATTGATATTGATGACTTGATTATGGAACCACTAGCCAGCGCTGAAGCCATTCTCACCGAAGAGGAAAAGGAGAAAGGTGTCATGCTGGCTGATATTGGTGGTGGTACTACCGACATTGCCGTTTTCAAGGATAATAGCATTTATCATACCTCGGTCTTGCCCGTAGCCGGGTATCAAATCACCCGGGATATTTCTGTCGGTCTGGGGCTCTCCTTTGACCTTGCCGAGGAGATGAAGAAGAAGTATGGCAATGTGATGCCCATTCATGAAGAAGGCAGGAATGAGGCCGACATAACCTTGACCGAGGACGGCCACGCTGTCTCCTACCGTGACCTGTCAGAGATCGTCCGTATCCGCGTTGAGGAGCTCCTTCGGCTTATAGTTATGGAGCTACCACGAGACGATTATGCCAAGCTCATTCCATCAGGGTTGGTGCTCACTGGGGGCACAGCTAATCTCCCTGGAATTGCGGAGTTAGGGCATGAGGCGACCCGGCTCCCAGTAAGGATTGGCATCCCAATCGGCCTGTATGGTGTCTCAGATGTCCTGTGTGACCCAGCCTATGCCACCAGCGTCGGTCTTCTCTTGTGGAAGACGAGGAATGAAGGTAAAGGCACACAAAGCTGGCAACCGAAGAGCGGTCTGGGCCGCTTTATTTCCAGAATTTCCCGGCTATTTCGCTAAGAAGTCTATAATATAAAAGGAGAGGAGAAAATGGCAAAAACAAGTTATGTCCCCAGCGGGGCAAGGATTAAGGTTATTGGTCTGGGTGGAGCAGGCTGCAATGCAATCACCCGTATGGTTCGAGAGCAAATCCGAGGTGTCGAATTCATTGGCATGAATACCGATGGCCAGGCCCTGGCCGTTACCGAAGCAGCAGTACGTGTCCAGCTCGGCGAGCGGATTACCCGTGGTCTGGGTGCCGGTGGCGACCATATAGTGGGTCAGAAAGCGGCTGAAGAGAGCCGTGATGAGGTTAAGGAGGCTGTTATCGGGGCGGATATGGTGTTTGTCACCGCTGGCATGGGGGGTGGTACTGGCACCGGGTCAATACCAATGGTGGCTCAAATAGCCAAGCAAAGCGGTGCACTCACCATTGCGGTAGTCACCAAGCCTTTCGGCTTTGAAGGAACACACCGCAGCGAAGTTGCTGAGGAAGGAATCATTAACTTGAGTAATAAAGTCGATACCCTGATTATTATTCCTAATGACCGCCTGCTTGAACTCTGCGATCAAAAGATGGGCGTCGACAGTGCCTTCAAGATGGCTGATGAAGTCCTGTTTCACGGGGTACAGGCAATAGCTGAGGTGGTCACTGTGCCTGGACTTATTAACCTTGACTTTGCTGATGTGCGGACAGTGATGAAAGATGCTGGTCCAGCATGGATGTCTATCGGCAAGGGCTCCGGGCAAAATCGGGCAAGAGATGCTGCCAAGGAAGCTTTGGCCAGCCCGCTGCTGGATGTCTCTGTAGAAGGGGCGACGGGGGTGTTGTTTAACATTGCTGGTGGCAGCAGCCTTTCGCTGTTTGAGGTCAATGATGCTGCTGAGGTCATCCGGCAGGCCGTTGACCCGGAGGCGAATGTCATCTTTGGTGTTGTCCTTGACCCCAACATGGGCAACGATGTCCGGCTAACGCTTATCGCTACTGGCTTTGCTAGCAAGGAACTACTTGGTGGCGCTGCCTGGGAAAAGGAAATCACGAGGCTTCTTAAGGGAGCAAAGAGCGAAGAGGAGCTTGAAGTCCCTTCCTTTGTGCGCTACCGGCACGTCCTCCCCGGACAGCGGGCTCGCTCGATAGGCTCGCACAACACCCAAAGTCGATAGTGTTTGGGACGCGCAAGGAGCCGTAGGAATTTGACCTTCTCTGCGGCTCCTTCACCTAATTTAAGACCACTGGCTGGAAAGGAAAACCCTATGCCCGAACTGAAAACTACTATCACTGTTGTTGAGATAATAGTCGCTACCGTACTGGCGATGCTGCTGGGGGATTATTTGGGTTATAAGATAGGTCGGTGGCGGCTGGCAGCGATTGTCGGACTCGTTGCTTTAGTGAGTATTGTAATCTTTGCGATCTACGCAGCCATTGTGCTTACTTAGCTAGGCGGTTTGAGCAGTCAGCACTTGCTCAAACCTGGGTAGAGGCTGAATATAAATAAAAAAATAAGGCAACATCCATTGCCAGTGGAGAGGTCTTTATCTCAATGAAGGAGGGCAAGAGGATGAGCATGAAACGGATTATTGAAATCATATTATTCGCATTATTGACTGTGACGCTGGCTTTTAATACTGGGTGTAACATCGGTGGTACCAACATAAGACTACAAGGGGTGTCTCTGGGAACGGTGACGATGGACGGGAAGACGGTTGAAGGGCTTCCTTCAGAGAAGATTGACCTGTTGCTGCAGGTTTCTGCCCGGGAGATTACCATTGAGTACAGCGCTGACGGGACCATTCTAACCCTAAGTCCATCTGGGGCGACTGTAGAAATAAAGGCCGGCGGCATTTCAATCAATGGGATAAAGCCTGAGCAAGTAAAAGTAGAGTGGGCAGTTAGTAGGCAGGATTAAGACATTCGTACATAACAGTCAGTAGCCCAGGAGGAGTGAAATGGTAGCACCAAATGTCCTAGTTAGGGAACTTCTACTTTTCTGGGGTATGCACCCCAATGCTAAATTTGACAGGAAGGCCATCTGCTACGCCTTGGATTACAGTAAGTTGGACACAGAAAGAGCACTTAGGATTATGATAGAAGAGGGACTGCTGGATAGCCATAGCCGCAATGGTGTGACCCTGTATTCACTAACCAAAGATGAGGAGAGACGCCGACCAGTCCTAGAGCTGGCTGCCCTCGGCCAGGACCGATGGCAACTTATGATTAAGCGTATAGAACGGGAAGATAAAGTAGCCAACTGTCTAGGAGGCAGTCAAGACATGTGCTTAAACTTCTTAGCAAATAATGGCGTCAAAAAATTGCCCCAAGCGGTACAAGAAGTACCTGAGGCAACGCTTCATCCTACAAGTTGATTACCTTAGAAGGCTAAGATGTTCGAGCATGATAGTGTCTTGCGTAAGGAATACGTAAAGCGAGTCTGCGTCTTCAGCCCTGACTTGGCGAAACAACACTGTGTTGTAATAAGAAAGATATCAGACCTTGAGCAGCACCCGGAGTTGTTGCTTTTTGAGGGGTCACATTGATCGCCAGAGCAAATTTACTTTGCAGATCGGCGAGCACCAATCAGGCAAACCAAGATTGGTTAGTCTCATATCCTACCACAAAAAACCAGTCACAATATGATCTGGTTCGATATCAAGACTCTCTTTTTGCCGCAGACGTTAGAGTAGATTAATTCCTCATGCCTTGCAAAAAGCTGTCTCCAGTAAGCTCACACGACAGGGGATACTGAGGAGG
>Ga0315282_10012167_pt1 | contig 13212 bp, 7 predicted proteins | sample YL17G07_20_MG_FD_203693 | JGI IMG/M metagenome (GOLD analysis project Ga0315282, IMG submission 203693) | Sediment microbial communities from Yellowstone Lake, YNP, Wyoming, USA - YL17G07_20 | ecosystem: Environmental > Aquatic > Freshwater > Lake > Sediment | place: USA: Wyoming | collected...
AGGTTCTGGCCGCTAGAAAACCCAAATTGAGATGGACCAGGTGAAAATGAAATTCGAAGCACGAAATCCGAAATTCGAAACAAATTCAAATGTTCAAAACCCGAAACTCAAAATCCTTTAGAGAAACGTTTTGAGAATTTGGTCATTTGGATTTCGGATTTGTTTCGGATTTCGATATTCGAGTTTCGGATTTCGGGAAGCGTTGAATAAGCAGATGATGCGAGTGGATCAGCGAGGATACATGTTAGATATGGGTCTCATGGAGTATGGGAGGGCGTGGGACCTTCAGCACCAGCTCTGGGACAGGCGGGTGAAGGGGGAACTGCCGGACCTCCTCCTCTTTCTTGAACATCCCCACGTGATCACCCTCGGAAGGCGAGGAAACCGGGGCCACCTCACCGCTTCGTCAGAAGTTCTGGAAGCCTTGAAGGTTTCCATTTTCCATGTGGAGCGGGGAGGGGATGTCACTTACCACGGACCCGGCCAGATCGTGGCCTATCCGATCTTCAATCTGAAAGAATATGGGTATCGGCTCCTTCATTTCGTTGAGCAGCTCGAGGAGGCCATTCTCCGCGTACTGAGAGACTTTGGAATCGAAGGGCGAAGAGACTCTCTGAACCGCGGCGTTTGGGTGAACAAGGAAAAAATCGCCTCTGTGGGCGTCGCCATAAAACGCTGGGTCTCGTTTCACGGAATTGCCCTGAATTATGAGACGGATCTGAAATACTTTGACCTCATGAATCCGTGTGGTCTCGAAGGGATCAAGATGACCTCCATGACCAAAGTCCTCGGGAAAGAGATTTCCCGTGAGAGACTGATTGAGAAGATGCATTTCCATTTTCAAGAAGTTTTTCCAAGAGACTGGGAAGAGAAATCGATAGAACAAGTCATTGGGTCGTTGGGTCATTGAGTCACGTTGTGGTAGAAACGCATTGCAATGCATCTCTACAAGGCTTTTCTAATATTTGAAAACGATTTGCTGTCATGCTTGTGAACCTTGTGCTGAACTTGATTCAGTATTGGTTCAGCATCTCCATCTGTCTGGTGGGTGAGACCCTGAAACAATCCTGATTTTCATCAGGACATGGTTCAGGATGACATATCCAAGAAATTTCAAATCTGTTTGGATAGATTTTTGACATTTGAATTTAGGATTTGTTTCGGATTTCGATATTCGGATTTCGGATTTGGCAACAGCGAACAAACTGATTGGGCACACGGAGAAACTACAAGTTGGGAAATAGTATCGGTCCTCGAAAGGTTGTGGTGATTGGGGGCGGCCCCGGAGGCTATGTGGCGGCCATCCGGGCTTCGCAGTTGGGAGCCAAGGTCATTCTGATTGAGAAGGACCTGATCGGCGGGACCTGTCTCAATCGGGGATGCATTCCAATGAAGGCCCTTCTCTCCGATGCCGGTCTTCTCCGGTCTCTTAAACGATCCCCTGTCTTTGGATCTCTTTTTCCCGAAGGCCTCGATCTTCTTCAGTCGATGACGGACCGGAAGGCGAAAGTGGTTCAGGAGATGGTCAAAGGCATCGAGATTCTCCTCGAATCGTACCGGGTGACCATCCAATACGGTGAGGCCGACCTGTTGGGAGGAACCCGGGTTGGATTGGTTAAGAGAGAAGGAGGACGAGAGGCGATTGAAACAGACGTGATCATTCTGGCCCCGGGCTCGAAATCGAAGAGCATTCCCAATATTCATCCTGACGGCGAGAGGATCATCACAAGCGACGAAGCGTTGGAGCTCGGAAAGATTCCACATGATATCGTCATCATCGGTGGTGGATATATTGGTGCAGAGTTCGCGACATTATTTAGCACGTTAGGTTCAAAGGTGACCATCATCGAGATTCTTGAAGATATTCTGCCTGGAATCGATTCTGAAATGGTTCGTAATTTTCAAAGAGTCCTGGAAAAAGAGGGAGTAAAGATTTTGACCCGGTCTTCCGTGGAGGATCTCCGGCAGGCTGATGAAGGATTGAAGCTGACCGTCAGGACTTCTCAGGGAATTGAGGAGATGGCTGCCGAGAAGTTGCTTGTGGCCGCTGGAAGGACACCAAGGCTGGATCTCGATTTTCAGAAGGCAGGGGTTGAGGTTTCTCCCTCCGGCATCCGGGTCAGCCGCCGGATGGAGACGAGCGCCCCGAAGATCTATGCTGTTGGCGATGCCATTGGAGGCATCCTCTTAGCGTATGTGGCATCTGAGGGAGGAGTAGTCGCTGCAGAGAATGCGATGGGAATCGACCGAAAGATGGAGGACTTTCCCATTCCCATCTGTGTCTTTACCCATCCTGGGATCGCATCGGTTGGCCTCACCGAAAAAGAAGCCAGGGCAAAGGGAGAGATCAGACTGGGCCGTTTTCCGTTTCGCTCCAACCCCAAAGCACAGGTCTGCGGTGAGACAGACGGACTGATCAAGGTGATTGCCAGCCGGGAGAGCGATGAGATCCTGGGAATCCATATCATCGGTCCCGGGGCGAGTGATCTCATTTCCGTCGCAGCCATGATTGTGGGCCAGAGGGGTAAGGCGAAAGAATTTACTCGACTCCTGCAGGCCCATCCAACCCTCCCGGAGGCTCTGAAGGAGGCGGTCCTCGATGCGGAGGGTCTGGCCATCCATCTTCCAAGGCCACTGCGAAGGAAATAGAAGGCAGAGGTCAGAAGCCAGAGGTCAGAAAGTCTGAAAAAGATGGGGAGACGGGGAGGCACAAGAATAGAAGGTAGAAGGCAGTGGGCAGCAGGGGCACGTTGCACGTGACCAGAAGCCGAAAGCAGAATACAGTAAAGAAAGAGGGACGATGGATAATCCTTCGACTTCGCTCAAGACATTCGGAAAAAACCGTTCGCCCTGAGCCTGTCGAAGGGCGGACGAGTGAAATCGGTGTAATCTCGTTTCTTGAGTCTGTGTAATCAACTGCCAAGGGCAGTAGCGAATCCACCTTTGAGCGAAAAACGAATGGAAATGTTAAAAAAACCTCCGTGGCTGAAAAAACGGATTCCTCCCCTTCAGGATATCCTCCAGGTGAAATCGATCCTGAGTGAGACGAGCCTTCACACGGTGTGCGAGGAAGCCCGCTGTCCGAACCTTGGGGAGTGTTTTTCGAAGGGAACGGCGACAATGCTGATCCTGGGGAGGATCTGCACGCGCAACTGCGGTTTCTGTGCGGTTGAACATGGGCTTCCGACTCCGCTTGTAGAGAGGGAGCCCGAACAGGTGGCCGTGGCTGTCAAAAAGATGGGTCTCCGTTACGTCGTCCTCACCTCTGTGACGCGAGATGACCTTCGAGACGGAGGAGCATCTCTCTACGCAAGAACGATTCGTGCCATCCGGGAAATGGATAGGGACATAAAGATCGAAGTCCTGATTCCGGATTTCAAAGGAGACATTTCTTCGTTAAGAACGGTTCTGAAAGAAAACCCCGATGTCCTTAATCACAACGTCGAAACGGTCCCGCGACTCTATCCCGAAGTCCGACCCCAGGCCGAATACGGGAGATCCCTTGAGTTGTTAGAAAGAGCAAAACATGAGGCTGCCGACACTTTCACTAAATCGGGTTTTATGCTCGGTCTCGGAGAAGATCGGGAAGAAGTGATCGCTCTCTTGGAGGATCTCAGAGCGGTAGACTGCGATTTCATCACCCTCGGTCAGTACCTCCAGCCCAGGGCAGACCGGTTGCCTGTCGTGCGCTACATTCCACCGGAGGAGTTTGAAGAATATAAAAAAATAGGGGAAGGGATGGGGTTTAGAGGTGTGGCCTCCGGTCCCTTTGTCCGGAGTTCGTTCCACGCGTCGCAGTTGTTCGAAGGCATGGACTTGTAGCCGCAACCTTCAGGTTACGACATTCTTGAGATTTGGCGTGATCGGGGATCACGCCCTGCATCGGCGACTGAATATGCAGTAGACAATAACCGAAAGGAGCAGGTTATGGCACTTGAGTTTGGACCGAGACGGGCAATTTATGTTGATATTACCGAGGAGATGAAGACGGGTGGAAAGCTGCTTTCAGAAGATGAAGTGAGATATTTCGAAGCCTTCGATCTCATCTATCGTTCTCTCTGTACCGTTCTCTTCAACTATGTTCCCACCTCCGGACATCCCGGCGGATCGATATCCTCCGGTCGATTTGTCACGGGGATCCTGTACGATGTCATGGATTACGACGTATCGAACCCGGATCGGGAGGATGCGGATATCCTGTCCTATGCGGCAGGCCATAAGGCTTTAGGACTCTATTCTCTCTGGGCGCTTCGAAACGAGGTGCTCCGAATCGGTGCTCCTGAGCTTCTGCCCCGTGAAGAGCGATATCAGATCCGTCTTGAGGACCTCGTCGGTTTTCGCCGAAACCCTATAACCAGGACCCCTCTTTTTTTGAAGTTCCATGCAAAGGCACTCGATGGCCATCCGACTCCGGCGACACCTTTCATCCGCCTTTCGACCGGAGCATCGGGTGTCGGTCTGGGGAGTTCCCTCGGCCTTGCTCTGGGTGCAATGGATTACTTTCGCGATGATCCACCTCGTGTCCACATCGTGGAAGGCGAGGGGGGCATGACGCCGGGCCGTGTGAGCGAGGCCTTTGCTTTTGGTGGCACGGCCTCTCTAAAAAATGCCATCCTCCATGTCGACTGGAATCAGGCATCGATCGACTCCAATCGTGTGTGCCGTGAAGGAAATAGGCCTGGCGAATATGTCCAGTGGAACCCCATGGAATTTGCCTATCTCCATGACTGGAATGTTATCCACGTGCCAGACGGGTTGGACTTCCACCAGATTGCCGCTGCCCAACGCAAGGCTTTGACGATCGACAATCATCAGCCCACGGCGATCATCTATCGAACAATCAAGGGCTGGCAGTATGGCATTGAAGGGAAGGGTTCCCACGGTGCGGGGCACAAGCTTTGTGCGGACGGCTTCTACGAAGCGCTTAAGCCTTTCCTCGATGGGACGGGCCGTTCTCTTCCCCGGTGCGATGCCGCAAACCAGCGCTGTCAAGCAGGCAAGGAAGCCGAAGTCCTGGAAGAATGCTTCTGGGAGGCCCTTACCGTTATACGCACTGAACTGGAGAAGAACGTCCCGATGGTGAAATGGCTTGCGAGGAGACTGGCCGATGCCAGGGAACGCCTTAACCGCAGGAATCGAAAGCCGCGCTCCAATGGACCAGCGGTCGACGCAGTTTTTGATGCGGCGTCGAAAACAACGAACTCCATCCCTGGAGAACTTGTTCTGGCTCCCGGCACGGTGACTACGCTTCGCGCGGAGCTTGGCCGCGTTCTCAACTACTATAACAAGGTGAGCAATGGTGCACTGCTCTCGGCGGCTGCCGATCTTCTTGGGTCTACGAGCGTCAATGCCATTGCAAAGGGTTTTCCCGATGGATACTACAATGCCGCCACGAATCCGGGAGCACGGTTGCTCGCGACCGGCGGTATCTGCGAGGACGCCATGTCAGCGATTCTCAGTGGTCTCTCCAGCTACGGGCACCATATTGGCGCAGGCTCGTCCTACGGTGCCTTTCTCGCGCCGCTGGGACATATCGCCGCCCGGCTCCATGCCATTGGAAATCAGGCCCGGCAGGCAATTGCGAAAGGGCCTTACCGGCCCATCATTCTTATCTGTGCCCACGCAGGCCTCAAAACGGGAGAGGATGGACCGACCCATGCCGATCCTCAGCCCCTCCAGCTTTTGCAGGAAAATTTTCCGCGGGGAACGATCATCACTTTAACACCCTGGGACCCGCAGGAGATCTGGATTCTTGTTTCCGCAGCCCTGGCGGGAAGACCCGCAGTGATCGCTCCCTTTGTGACCCGCCCGAACCAAAGAATTATTGATCGCAAGGCCCTGGGGTTTGCTCCGGTTACGGCTGCCTCTTCTGGCGTCTATCTTCTGCGGGGTGCAAAAGGAAAAGCAGACGGAACGGTCGTCCTTCAGGGAAGCGAAGTGGCCTATGCCTTTATCGAGGAGGCCCTACCACTCATTGATAAAGAGGGTCTGAATTTGAGCGTCTACTATGTCGCCAGCGCAGAGATCTTTGATCTGCTATCGCCCGATGAACAGAAAAAGATATTTTCTGAAGCACGAGCGAAAGAGGCCATGGGCATTACGGGTTTCACTCTCCCGACGATGTATCGCTGGATCCGTTCGGATCGGGGCCGGCGCGCGACCCTTCATCCTTTCCAGAGGGGTCACTACCTCGGGAGCGGCCAGGCGGACAAGGTGCTGGCAGAGGCAGGGCTCGACGGAGAAAGCCAGTTTAAAGCGATTAAACGATACGTTGGAAAGGATGACGGTTGAAGGCGGAAAAACAGGTTCTTGAACAGCGCCAGGAACGGGAGCGAAAGGGAGAAAAGGACAAAAGGAGCGAAGAGAGAGGCACCATCAGGGGCATTTAGAATCGGGACAGCCACAGAGAGGACCGAAAGGTCGTCGATGAGGAGGAGCGGTATCGATGGGTAACGAGGGGAGGAACGTGTGGCTCGAGGAGATGAAGGAAAAATATCCGAAGAAATTTGCACCGGGAGAAAAGGTCTTCAGTCATATCCACCGGGGAGACCGAATCTTCATCGGCACCGGCTGTGGCGAACCCCAGTACCTTATCCGGGCTCTCATCCGTTATCTTGAAGCCAATCCGAAGGCCTTTTTTGATGCGGAAGTTCTTCATGTGTGGACCCTCGGGATTACTCCTTACACCAGTCAGAAATTTGAGCGCAATTTCCGCTATGACTCCTTCTTCATTGCCAGTAATACCCGGGAGGCCGTCAATAAAGGCCTTGCAGACTATACCCCCATCTTCCTTTCTCAGGTCCCGGAACTGTTTCGAAGCAAACTGGTGCCGGTCGACGTCGCCCTCATCCAGACCTCCCCGCCGGACCATCATGGCTATATGAGCCTGGGGGTGAGCGTGGATATCACGAAAGCGGGAGCAGAGAGTGCGACCATGGTGATCGCCCAGGTGAATGCTCATATGCCAAGAGTTCACGGGGATACCTTCATCCACATCGACGATGTGGATTTCATCATTCCCTATGATGAGCCGTTATTGGAATACGAGCCCAACATTCCTGACGAAATCGCCCAGCGGATTGGGAATTATGTAGCCCGGATTATTGAAGATGGAGATACGATTCAAGTGGGATATGGAAGCCTTCCGAATGCCATCCTCTCCAATCTTCGCAACAAGAAGCACCTCGGAGTTCACACGGAATTATTGACCGATGGCATTGTCGATCTGATGAAGATGGGGGTGATCGATAATTCCAAGAAGAATTTCGATCGGGGTAAGACCGTGGCCACGTTCTGCATGGGCAAGAAAGAAGCCTACGAATACATTCACGACAACCCGAGCATTGAGTTCAGGACGATTGACAACACAAACAATCCTCTCGTCATCGCGCGGAACAAGAATATGACGGCCATCAACAGCGCTCTCGAGATCGATCTAACCGGCCAGGCCACGGCGGAGTCCATTGGGAAGATCTTTTACAGCGGCATCGGCGGACAGACGGACTTTATGCGCGGTACGTTGCTTTCCCCTGGAGGAAAGACCATCCTTACGATTCAGTCCACAGCGAAGGATGGCGAGACCTCGAGGATCGTGCCCTTCATCCAGGAAGGGGCCGGCGTGACGTTGGGCAGGGGAGATGTGCACTATGTCGTGACCGAGTACGGGATTGCCTATCTCCATGGAAAGAACATCCGGGAACGGGCCATGGATCTCATCGCCATCGCTCATCCAACATTTCGTCCCTGGCTCATCGACGAGGCGAAGAAACGGGGCCTGATCTATCCCGATCAGGAATTCATTCCTGGAAAAGAGGGAGAGTATCCGGAGGCCCTGGAGACTTATCGAACAACGAAGACGGGGCTCCATATCTTTTTCCGGCCTGTTAAAATCAGCGATGAGCCTCTATTGAAAGATTTTTTCTATTCCCTTTCCGACAACAGCCTTTACCGCAGGTTCATCTCGATGCGGCAGGATATGCCCCACGAGCGCTTGCAGAAGTTCGTGATCATTGACTTTTCGAAACAGATGGTGGTTCTTGCCGTGCTCCACCAGGGAGAAAAAGAAGAGGTTGTGGGCATGGGACAGTATGCCCTCTATGAGAAAGCCCATATGGCAGAGGTCGCTTTCGCAGTCCGAGATGATTATCAGAACAAGGGAATCGGAACGGAATTGCTTTCTTATCTCACCTATCTGGCCAATCGGCAGGGCCTTCTCGGTTTCACGGCAGAAGTGCTCATGGAGAACAGGCCCATGCTCCATCTCTTCGAAAAGATGGGGTTTGATATCCAGAAACGCCGCGAAGAAGGCGTCTACGAGTTGGAGATGATGTTTAGGTAAAATTGGGAAACTCGAAGCACGAAACTCGAAATCCGAAACGACAGAAAGGTGTTTTGAAGATTCGGTGATCGGGATTTCGGGATTGTTTCGAGTTTCGGATTTCAGATTTGCGGTCCCTTCCGCGGAGGATCATCTTCGGCAGAATCCGTCCGAGTAGAACCCCCACAGTTGAGTGTACTAATACAAACGCATTAAATGAGATGCTGAAACGAGTTCAGCATGACAAAACTAAGGGTGTCATTCCGAACTTGTTTCGGAATCTCAAAGGATACCAATGACAATAAATCAATTGCGTTTGTACTAAATCGAGTTGTCTGCGTCAACAAGAATTGATTCCCGGTCAGGACTTGTGTTAAATATAGAAGTTAAGCGAAAAAGTGCTTGGAAGAGGAGTCAGCGTATGCAGAAGGACCTGAAGAGGACATGTTTAAATTCGTGGCACAGAGAAAACAACGGCCAGATGGTTGAGTTCGCGGGCTGGGAGATGCCTGTTTCCTATAAGCGAGGCATCATCGGGGAACACTTGGCCACCAGGAAATACGGAGGCCTCTTTGACATTTCCCACATGGGGCGATTCTTGATCTATGGAGAAGGAGGAACCCCTTTTTTACAGCATGTCCTGACGAACAATGTGTTCGCCCTTGAACACGGGATGGCCCAGTACACCCTGATCCAGGATGAATGGGGCGGAGCCATTGACGATGCCTACCTGTATCGACTGGACGAGGGGAAGCTGATGGCCCAGTCAAGATACCTTCTTGTTGTCAATGCGGCCAACAGGGAGAAAGACTGGGACTGGTTCATGGATCAGAAAAAACGATTCAGGGACCTCCTTATCGAAGACAAGAGTGAAGAGATGGGCATGATCGCCCTCCAGGGCCCGATGACGAAAGAGGTGCTGGAGACGATCCTCGTGGAAGGTCACTCGGTCCTTCCCGATCCCTGGAGAAATCGTTTGAGAGTTTGTGAAATTGAGGGGGAACAGGTGACGGTCACCATCTCAAGAACAGGCTATACAGGCGAGCCGATCTGCTTCGAGCTTTTTTCTCAGAGCCAGAAGATGAGAATGATCTGGGAAAAGATTCTGGCTGTAGGAGGGCCGAAAGGAATCGTCCCGGTGGGCTTAGGGGCAAGAGATACTTTAAGGTTGGAAGCATGCCTCCCTCTGTATGGTCATGAGTTGGGACTTGACAAGGAGGGAAAGGAGATACCGATCTATGCGGCCCCTTCCGTTGGCCTGGGAATCAGTTTCTCGCCGTTAAAAGGGAATTTCATCGGCAGGGAGGCCCTGAGGCGCCAGTTTGAAGAGATGAAATTGAGGTTGGGCGGAGATCCTTTGCCACCCAAGGAGAAACAGATCGTTCCCAAGAGGGTTTTCCCCGTTGCCATCGTTGGGGGTCAGGGAATTGCCAGGCAGGGGTACGAAGTATGGGTCGAAGGGAAGCGATCGGGCCACGTGACAAGCGGAACCATGGTTCCCTACCGGGTGTTTTCTGACAATGGAATTCTCTCAGAACCTTCCGACGAGAGAGGGATGAGGTCTATCGCACTGGCTTACATCGATGCGGATTTAAAAGAGGGGCAGAAGATAGAGATTCGACAGCGGGGAAAATCGTTTGAAGGGGTCATCGTTGAAAGGCATTTGTCGGGAGAGGCGCCCCCCTATGCGCGGCCGATCCTTGTGGAGGAAAAGAAGTTAAGGAAGCACGGGCCCATCAGGGGCCTAAAGGACTACGCCGAGGGCGTGGTGAATCGGGTGATCGAGAACACCCATTGGAGGCAGAAAGAGGCGATCAACCTCATCCCTTCGGAACATACCCCGTCCCCCCTGGTTCGATTTCTCACCATCGCCGATCCGTCCGGACGGTATGCCGAGCACCGTCTCGTCAAGGCCCTCGGAGAAAGGGATGTGTTTTACTATCAGGGAACGAAGCTGATCGAAGAGGTCGAGGTTCTCCTCATCGATGAACTCCGGCGATTCCTGGGGTGCCTGGAAGTGGAGCCCAGGGTCGTCAGCGGCCAGATGGCCAATACCGCCGTATTCAGCGGGCTGATGGATTACCTCAACCGCCTGGACCGAAAGTCCGAGGCCCGAAGGATAAGAAAGGTCATCAACCATCATCTCGGAAGGGGAGGCCACCTGAGCGCGCAGCCCATGGGAGCCCTGAGAGATTTTGTGGCAATCGATCCCATGACGGAGAGACCGGCGGCCTACCAATTTCCGGTCTTAAGGGAGAATCCCTATCAGATCGATCTGATCAAAACAGGAGAACTGATCGAGGCCCAAGGACCGGAATTGATCGTCCTGGGCAAGAGCATGATCCTCTATAAGGAGCCGGCGAAGGAGATCGCCCAAATGGTTTCCGGGATGAGGCCCAAACCCATCATCCTTTACGACATGGCCCATGTCCTGGGATTGATCGGGCCCTATTTTCAGGAGCCTTTCAAGGAGGGCGTGGACCTTGTGACCGGATCGACCCATAAGACCTTTTTCGGCCCCCAGAGGGGGATTATTGGCAGCAACATGGAAGAGGGTACGGAATACGAGGACCTCTGGGAGGCCATCGTCCGCCGGGTCTTTCCGGGAAGCGTGAGCAATCATCACCTGGGAACCCTTTTAGGCCTTCTCATGGCCGCTTATGAAATGAATGCATTCAAATCGGATTACCAGAAGGCGGTTATGTCCAATGCCAGGGCCTTTGCGAGGGCCCTAAAAGACCAGGGGCTGATGGTCGAGGGAGACCCGCAAATCGGATACACGGAGACTCATCAGGTGATCCTCAGGGTGGGTTACCGGATGGGGCCGCTCATGGCCAACCGGTTGGAGGAGAACAATGTTGTGCTCAATTATCAGGCTGCGCCCGATGACGAAGGGTTTACTTCAGCCAGTTGCCTGAGGATGGGGACCCAGGAGATGACCCGGTTCGGAATGAAGGAGGACGATTTTGCCCAACTGGCCGAATATATGAAGGAGGTGATTCTCCACGACCGCCCCATGGCCAATGAGATCGCCCGGTTCAGGAAGAAATTCACTGAGATGCGATATTGTCTCTCCGAAGCTGAGGCCGCCCCGCTCATGGAGCGACTGGTGGATGCGATAAGGAGGTAGGAATACGGGTCGGAGGCCCATGCCGCCAGAAAAAAATCGACCCGTTTTGTGGAGAAAGCTGCAAATAAATAGGATGTGTCTTAAATTTGCTGCCCGAATTCTTGAATACCTAATCGCGCTCTCCTTTCCGTCCTGTTTGTTATTTTGGGTTCGGTTACAGTGCGATCATGATTGATGGACTCGTAAAAAGTCAGCAAGTCGCATTTGATGGTCTCGTAAAAAGTCGTCTCAAACGCCCGCCCGATGCCTTCACGACCGCGTGGCCTTAACTCGAAAAGGCCGCCACCCATGGCGCGTGAGTGCGGCATTCGTAGATTTGGCCCGGACTCCATCAGTAGTTCCACCAGCCGCGCATAATCTGCGAGTATGCCATCTGGCCAGGGCGAGGGCCTCCGCCTCTTTGAAGGAATAGCTTTGTGCAGACCTCTGCCGGAAGCAGAGAGGCTGCCTTTTATCCGGTTGCCTCTCACGGCCGGATAAAAAAGAACATCAGCCCTTTGCGTTCTCTGTAACTCTGCGGTGAGACTATTCTTCATTTTCGTCATCCCTCTTCTTCTGCGAATCAATTCCGCAAAGGTTGGAGTAGGCACAGCACTCACAGGCCCCTCCCCTTTTCTCCGGGGGAGGCTTGGGATCAGCCCTGAAAAGCCCCTGGAGCGGGCCTTCAATCCTTTTCGCAACCTCCTCCTCCCATCTGGGCAGAAAATCATCCCAATCCACATCCTTTCGATAATCCTTCAGGGGATCGATAGTGACGTCCGGGGCATTCTTCAAAAAGATATAACCTGCCCTGACTTTATCCTTACAAGGACCGAGGCCGGGAAGAAGGCCCTTTCTAAGGGAGAGGAGATAGGCGGGAAGCTGAGGCCTCACCATCTCTTTCAAAACCTCCTTTGAGGGCGGCAAATTCCCTGTTTTATAGTCCCAGAGAATCTTCCCCTCGGCTTCATTGCTGTCTATCCGATCCACTCGACCCTTGAGGGTGATGCCGGTATTTCCGACGGGTAACCCTTCGAAAGGAGCCTCTGAAGCCTCAAACCTCCAGCCCTCCCCAGCCCTTTTCTGCTCTTCCCTGAGCCATTCCTTGAGAAGCCCGGGGGAGTGGTCGTCACCAAGAAGCCTCAGGCGCTCCACCTCACGAAATAGGTCATCCCCTCTTTCGCCGAGCACATCATCAACCGTCTCTTCCAGGAATGCCAGAGCTTTTTCTGCCTGCTCCGGCCAGTCGGGCGCAGCCGCCGCAAGGCCTCTCGTAAACCTATGAAGGATTCTGTGGATCAGGGTTCCCCGTTCTGCGGAGTCCATTCCTGCTCTCATCTCTCCGAGAGCTTCCAATTTCAACAGACGAGCGGCAAAGTATTTGAAGGGACAGGAGAGGAGGTCTTCGAATTGCGTGACCTCCAGGCACTGATGCAAAGAGGTGCCCACCCTGTCATTCGTCTCCCGCTCTTCTATTGCCGCACTGTTCTCAATTCCCCGGAGCCCCTCCCTGAGCCATCGAGCCCTGAGCCATTCCCGGGGAGGAGCTTTCCATAGATCGACGGTAAGCTGTGATTCCTCGCTTGAAGATTCATCAGGAATAAGGGGACACGGAAGATAAGCTGTATCCTCACCCTCCGAGGATGCCCTGGTAAAGGTCACATGGGGGGCCGCGGCGAGAAGGTAAGAGAGGTTGCGCCTCCCCGCTTCCCACTGAGCTTCGGCTGTTCCTCCTTCAACGTTTCGGATTTCGTCAGGATCGAGAAAGGGAAGGTTTCGGGTGGGC
>Ga0315282_10012168_pt1 | contig 13210 bp, 14 predicted proteins | sample YL17G07_20_MG_FD_203693 | JGI IMG/M metagenome (GOLD analysis project Ga0315282, IMG submission 203693) | Sediment microbial communities from Yellowstone Lake, YNP, Wyoming, USA - YL17G07_20 | ecosystem: Environmental > Aquatic > Freshwater > Lake > Sediment | place: USA: Wyoming | collected...
GATTAGCGTCTATTCGCGTTTTATTAATCGATGATGGTAACTTCTGTCCCAGCAGGAACTATTGTATATAATTCCTCGATATCAGAATTAGACATACGCACGCAGCCCTGGGTAATCTGCTTACCCAGATTTTCAGGGTCAGTAGTACCGTGGATACCATAACCGGGAAGATCGAATCCCAGCCAGCGCGAGCCCAGAATATTTTCAGGACTGTTTGGCGCTACCACTGCACCTGCCTTAAACCAGGTAGGATTGGGGAGTTTGTTGATAATTTTAAAATTACCAACGGGGGTAGAATTATTAATGCCTGTTGAGACGATATATGTCTTAATAATCTCTTCGTCGCTCTTTAAGATGATGGTATTTTGGGATTTATCTACAACGATGCTAAAGGGCGCTGTCCACACCTTGATTTTTCTGCCGGCTAAGATTTTATCATCCTTAAGGTTATTGCTCTTTATGATTAACTCGGCCGTTGTCTTAAATTCTTTGGCAATTTTGGCTAAGGTATCGCCGGGCTTTATCTCATAAAGAATACTCTTGGGGGTTAATACAGAAGAAAATAATAATTTTATATTTATTTCTTCTATCTTCTTCTCCCAATTCATAATCTCAGGGGTGTTGGGAAATTCGTTGATTAAACGTTGGTAGAGTGACTTTGCTTCCGGGAGATCGCCCTTTTTTAAAGAGTCCGAAGCCCCAGCAGAAAGAGCGGCTATGGAAGTAATTTTACCTGCCTTTATATGCAATGGTAGGTTGATTTTCTTTATAATTAAGATTATACAAACAATTAAGACTAAGATTGAAGCAATGCCTAACAATAATCTTTTATTCACAAAAAGCTCCTTTTTAATGTAACCAGAAAGCAACAGTTATACCTAATAAAACACCTGCAAATACCTCAATAGGAGTATGCCCGATGAGTTCACGCAGCCTGCCTTCAGAAGCTCTCCCCCGCCAATAAATATCGTCCATTATCTTGTTTAAGATGCGCGCTTGTCTGCCGGTAGACCGCCGCACACCCTGGGCATCAAACATCACTACTATAGCAAATGAAGCAGCCAAGGCAAAGTAAACACTATTAAAACCGCACTCAAGGCCAAGGATAGTGGCTAAACATGAAGCACCCGCAGCATGGCTGGAAGGCATGCCACCTGTGCCTATTAACCAACGGAAATCGAATTTTCTCTGGCGGATAACGCCGATAATTACCTTTATAGCCTGGGCAATTATCCAGGCATAAAGGGTAATTATAAAGACTTTGTTCTGGCTTATCTGGATAAATATCTCTTTCATTATTTGCTTAGAGGGACAGGCATTACTTCTATTTTAATCTTAGTGATAGGGAAGGTAGTTTTTCCATTCTTGATTAAAAAACCGCAATTTCCTTCTATAACTCTTCTCTTTTTAGTTATTTCTCTCATCATTACTTTTGTCTTACGTATCTGAAGCTTTATTTCCTTAATTGTCTTTTTTAGTTCCGGGATGGAACTTAACCGCGCCTTAAGAGTATCTCTTTCCAGAGAAACCTGGGTTACCTCCAGTGCCAGCTTATCCTTTTCTTCTCTTAGGGCAGTATTCTCGGCTTGAGAAAGGGCAATTTGCGAAGTTAATTGCTCAATGGTTTTTTGGGAATTCTGAAGGTCTACGTCAAACTGAGTGAGTTTATCTGTATTGGCTTTTAATTCATCTTTTAGTGTTAAATTCTCTTGAGCGAATGCTTTCTGCAATTCTTTTTCTTTCTCTATCGCTTGTTCTAGCACTACGACCTGCCCTTTGACCTGATTTAAGTTCTTCAACAAATCATATTTTTCTTTTAGGGCCGCAACATACTTAAAAACACTGAATAGAGTTATACCTATCAAAAGAGCGATTATGATAATCTTATAATTTTTTGCCTGTCTTAGATTCATAGGTTCTCATTATATAATAAATAACTTAAAGAGCAAGCCCTGTTAGAAATAGAAAAATAGTTTAGCATAAAATTTCTAACAGGGCAAGCCTTTTTTAGGGCTAAATTTTTAGTTAGAAAACCGCAAATTCCACGTCTATTATAAGTGAAGCCACAGCTTACGTCCTGAGCGTAGTCGAAGGACTTAAGTTGTCCCGAATGAAGTTACTCTTCGAAGAATAACTTCGGGATCCCCAAGAGACACAAAAACATTTTGCTGCATTCGGGATTTGGCCGAACTTAATTCGCGTAGATAACTTACGTTGCGCTCCGTGCTGCCGTAAGTTATGCGCTCATTGAAGGAGGTAAAGGAATGTTATCCAAGACTTTTAGTTTTGGTTTATTAGGTATAGAAGCGTATCCTGTTGAGATTGAGGTGGATATCTCAAGAGGCCTACCAGCAGTAACACTAGTCGGCCTTGCTGATACAGCTATAAGAGAGAGCAAAGAAAGGGTTAAATCAGCCATCAAGAATTCCGGGTTTAATTGGCCGCAAGAAAGGATTACGGTAAACCTGGCGCCCTCGGACATAAAAAAAGAGGGGGCGTGCTTCGATCTGGCGATTGCCTTAGGAATACTTGCCGCAAGCCAACAATTAAATAGCGAAAGATTAAAAGATTATTGCGTCCTAGGCGAACTATCATTAGATGGCTCTCTAAGACCTTCCAAGGGTATTTTACCTATCGGTATAGCAATGGCTAAATCTAAAATTAAGGAAATGCTTGTCTCTTACCAGAACGCCAAAGAAGCAGCTATAGTATCGGATATCTGTGTCTGGCCAAAAAAAACATTAAAAGAAACAGTGGAATTCTTAAATAATCCAGATACAGTCAAACCTCTGAAATTGAACTTAGAGCAGCTATTTAAACAGAATGCTAATTACGAGATAGACTTCTCTGAAGTCAAAGGTCAATATCTGGCTAAAAGGGCTTTAGAGGTAGCTGTTGCTGGTGGACACAATGCGCTTCTCATCGGTCCCCCAGGCGCAGGTAAGACTATGCTGGCTAAAAGAATCCCCACTATTATGCCGGGCCTAACCTTAGAAGAAGCCTTAGAGGTAACCAAGATACATTCGGTAATGGGGACTCTGCCAGTTAAGGACGGCATAGTGGGGATACGTCCTTTCCGCTCTCCACATCATACTATATCCAACGTCGCATTAGTCGGCGGTGGTTCTCTCCCTCAACCAGGCGAAATAAGCCTTAGCCATCAAGGGGTTTTATTTCTGGATGAGTTACCAGAATTCCACCGTGATTCTTTAGAGGCATTAAGGCAGCCTTTGGAAGACGGCTTTATCCGGGTTTCGCGGATAACTAAATCCTTTACCTTTCCTGCCTCTTTTACGCTGGTTTGCGCTATGAACCCCTGCAAGTGTGGTCGCTACCACGACCTTAAATCTTCGTGTAGGTGCTCGACGACGCAGATTCACAGCTACCGCTCCAAAATATCAGGCCCTTTGTTGGATAGGATAGATATTCATATTGAAGTACCAGCTGTTCGTTATCAGGAATTAAGCAGTAATTTGCCTGCTGAAAGTTCTGCACAAATAAAAGACAGAGTGAATAAAGCGCGTGAAATTCAAAGGGAGAGGTTTAAAGATGAAGGAATTATGTGCAATGCACAGATGAGTCATAAACAGGTGTGTAAATTCTGCGCCTTAGGCAAAGAAGAAAGCGAATTATTGAAAATGGCGATGACTGAACTGAATTTTAGCGCGAGAGCCTATGACAAAATATTGAAAGTATCAAGGACGATCGCCGACCTTGCTGGCTCAGAACAAATAAAAACCGAGCACCTTTCAGAAGCTATTCAGTACAGAAGCTTAGACCGGGATTTCTTTGTTTAACCCAAGAATAGCTTTGAGCTTTTCTTCTGTTCTTCTGTAAGGCTTTCTATTCCTTATTTCCCAATCATATACGGTTGTTTCTGAAACTCCTAATCTCTCGGCAACCTCTCGCATTGTAAGCCTCATATCCATTCTTTTCTTCCTAATCCTTTCACCGAAATTCTTGGGGTTCTTAGCATATTTGGGATTAAAATCGAGGTGATTGACCTCGATTTCTAGGGTATAAATTAATCTGCCTTCAGAAGTTATTAAACTATTATTAATACCAATGTGTCCATAGATAAAAATAAATTATTGATTATTGTTTACCTATCTATAATTATTTCCCCCCTTCTCTATACAAATTAATTTTTAGAAGCTAATCATTATATGCCAGAAAGTTGATTTTTTTTTCTATATCTTTTATATCAGCGTCTTTATCAAATAATTTTTTAGTAAAAAAATTATTTATATTGTAATGAAACTTTTCCACCCTTATATTATCTAGCTTGACAGATAAATTAGACAATACCCCCTTTCTTTTAGAATCCCTCCCTTTTTCTATATTTGACACCCTTACTGTTGCAAGATGTAAATATTTGATTAGCTCAAGAAATGGAACAGTAACCTCCTTAGGCACCCCCGAATAAGATAAGTTAACTTTTATAAATGTAGTGAGGTGTTTTAAAAGACTTCTGGCCTTTATCTTACAGAGATTCATCTTTTTGTTTAGGTACTTTAATAATTTTTCAAATAATTCCAGGTTTGAAATACCAAGACATTTATGTAGCTGATTCACTGTGATCTTTACCAAAAGATTTTCGTATAAATTAGAATAAATCTCTGTTTTTTTACAATCTTCGAGAGAGAAGGTACTGCTTCTCAAAAAAAAATGTGGTGCCCTTATCATAAATTCTATACCATAACGAGCTGCATTATTATAAATGTCCGAACCGGGTAACACTTGTAAACGATGACTCTGTATCTTATGAGGTTGAAAAGACATAGCATAACCAAAAGATTTCTTATAACTCTCATAAGTATCGCCTGGCAATCCATATATTAGGTCTATCACGATCTTAATCCTTTTAGCTTTTTTTTGTAACAAGTTTATATTCCGTTCAAAAATTTTCTTATTCCACTTTCTGTTTATATTTTTTAACACTAGGGGGTTGGTAGATTGCAGGCCGAAAGCGATACACCCACCGGGCAATTTAGAAAGGAGATTTATCATTTCCTTATCAAGAAATTCTGCCCTCATCTCAAAATTAAAAATCACCTTTTTAGAATTGTTTCTAAGTATTGTTCTTAATATTTTTTTAAATCTAACCTTATTAAAATTAGAGGTGGGGTCGGAAAACAAAACTATTCTCACTCTTGAATTCATTACCGCTATCAATTCTTGTTTTATCCTTTTAAGGGAAAAATAGCGGAGTTGCTGCTTCTTGCCCCACAAGCAATACTTACAACTAAAAATACATCCTCTCATAGTCTCAAACGTACATAATATCGGTCCTATCTTATTTAAATTAACAACGCCATTTAAATATGGAGAGAGAATATCGTCAAGTTTAGCAATTAAAGGTCTCGGTTTATTTTCAACAATATTGCGACCTTTCCTAAATGTAATTCCCAAAATACCATCTAGGCTTTTTTGGTTTGATAATAAGTGTCTAACTATCTCGCTAAAAGTAACCTCACCCTCTTCTCTTACTATGATATCGACAGAACGATTTTCAATTAGTATCTGTTGTGCTATGGGAGATACCTCTGGCCCTCCTAAGATAATCGATCCTTTAAACCCCAATTTTCTTATCGACTTACTTATTTTTAATATTTTATTAATATTCCAGATATAACAGGAAAAGGCGATAACCGTAGGCCTTTCCATTTTAATCTCTTTTAGTATCTCATCATCTTTATCATTTGTTGAAAACCATTTGAGTTTAATTTGTACATATTTTTTTATTAAATAGTCTTTTAAGCAGTATGATTTTAAAAGTGCTGGCGCTAAATTATATGCCGATACATCGTTTATCCCAACTATCACTATATTCATCTTATATCAAAGAGTTTTTTATTGATATCGCTTTCGGTTTTGCTGTTATTTTAATAATTTACACTGAATACCCTTTTCGGATTAATCTTATGTTGTTAACACAATCATCCACGATAAATACTCAAAAAATTAATACTACGACACCGACTAAATATATTATGAGCAAAATCTAATAATTAACTTTTTAGTCCTATCGCGTCGTTTTTTTTAAAAATATCATAAAAAACAGTGAAAAATATACATTTGTGGTAATCAGTAAGCGGGCTTAGAAATACTACCACAATAGTTAACGTATTATGGCATCTGAGAAATAAAAAATAATATAGATTAAATGGTAGCAAATATCAGAATAGCTAGAATTAATAAGTCATTTGTATTTCCTGCCTCATTTATGTTAGTGGCTGCTATGAACCCCTGCCCCTGCGGTTCACTTGGACAACATAAAAACCCCTGCCGTTGCTCAACCACCCAGATCGTCAGGTACCGCGCAAAAATATCCGGCCCGCTATTAGATAGGATAGATATCCATATTGAGGTTCCGGCCGCCAAGTACCAAGAGCTCTCAAGTAATTTACCTGCAGAAAGTTCCGCGCAAATCAAGGAAAGAGTAAATAAGGCCCGTGCCATTCAAAGGGAGAGGTTTAAGGATGAGGGGATTTTATGTAATGCCCTGATGATCCACAAACAGGTGCGAAAATTCTGCATTCTGGGCAAAGAAGAAAGCGAACTACTGAAAATGGCGATGACTGAGCTCAATTTTTCTGCTCGCGCCTACGACAAAATCTTGAAAGTTTCAAGGACAATCGCTGATTTAGCCGAGAGCGAAAACATTAAAACTGAACATCTTTCGGAAGCGATTCAGTACCGCTCTTTAGACAGAGATTTCTTTGTTTAGAGAAAGGTTTCTCGATTAACATGGAAACAAAGAGATATTAGGTGATCAGTAAGAAATTTTAGATAGATACTGATAAAGTGCTTCAGCAACAATTCTATGTCCGTTTTTATTTAAGTGGGGGTCGACAATGAAAAAAACAGCTTCTCCTTTATTAACAGCCTTGATAAGCTGCGGAGTTATATCTATATACTTTATATCATCCTGGTTGAGAAAATCACAAAAAGCATCCCATTCTTTTTTTATTCCACCCTTATCATAAACAAATTCTTTAAGCGGAATGAGAAGAAAAAAACATACAATATTATTTTGTTTGCAAATTTCTTCGATATCCTTGAATTGTCTCAAAGTAATGTTGAATTTTTGCCTTAATACATCTTCGCTATCTGGAAAAAAATTTGCCCTGGAAGCAAATAATGCTTTATTAAATATTCTAGTATAAAGGGCCCTTAGGAAAGCATACGCCCGAAAATTTTTATTTAAGAAAAGCCTCCATTGCGCAAAACTCTTAATTTTTCCTGTAGTTAAGAAACCGGTATCCGCCAAGTAACTAATCTTATCTATACCCAGATCATCCCACCAAAATTGTACAAATACAATATCGGGATGATACTTTAGCCCATTTTTCTCTAGATATAATTTCTCATTATAAGTAGAATAGCCGGCAACACCTGCTTTTATTATTTCATATTTTTTATTAGCATTCTTATTTAACCTGTCTTCTAATATACTCAAGTATGTATCATTTAACTCAACGCCATCCCCAAAAGTAAAGGAATCTCCCAACGCTAGGATTTTGTAACAATTATCGCATGGAAAATGCTCTCTATCTCTTAAGCCATCGCTATTAGTATTTATTGAAATGGTAAATTCTGGCTGAGAATATTTTCCTCTAAAGTTTTGTGCCAATCCATACCCATAAAATTCTTTCTCAACGAAATATCCTTCGGGAAAAGCATAATAAGGTTGTTTAATGATAAATCTAGCAAATAATTCTAGTAAAATGACTACAATGAAGAATGCATAACAACAAAAAAACAGTAACTTAATTATCTTTTTCATAAAACTAGTAAAATTATTATACGCTTCCGGTACCTATCAAGGCATACCTGATTCCCTACTTCCACGCCTTCAACTGATAGAATTGCACTTTAAGCCGCGACCGTCTCTAATTTCTTGAATCGCTCAAATATATCTTGTCTTAAATCTTCTATATACGGATCGGGCCCGTTTTCTTTTTCAACCATAAGGCAGCCTTTGCTGGTCTTGCGCTCAAAATAAAATGAGAGATTCTTAGGAATATCCTTAAAATAGCCCTGCTTATAATATTGGGTTATTTCTTGAAGAATAGCGCCCGTATCAGGTGCATATCGCAATATGAAATACATATAGTGTAAGTCTTTAGCTTGTTTCTGTTCGTCTTCTCGGTCAATAAATGTGGCGGCTTTGTGATATAAAAACGCTGACGGCTTCGGACAATGGACGGTATAAATCTCTTTTTTATTTTTGATATCCACAATGATCCGGCATTTAAGCAGGAAGTCGAACTTTTCGATTCTGTTGATATCTATCTGGCTGCCGACAATTTTATCGATGATGCTCTTCTCTATTGTCGGCGGAGCGATAAAATCCAAGCGGACCTTACCTTCTTTGTACAATACTACCGGATACATCCTGTCCATCTGCGGGTGCCGTTCTTTATAATCCAAGGAAGAAAGCAGCTCAAAAATCGTCCTGGGATAAACGCGCGTTTCTCCCGCGCCAAACCCAAAATCAATATCAGCAGTGGTAACCGGCTTTATAGCAAGATTATTCCAGAGATATTTTGCATATACGTATGATAACCATCCACCCACGAGCGTAAGGTCATCAAGATAATCTTTAAGGTCGCTTAAAACCTTGAAAAATGTAGACTCAAGATACTCCAGTTCAGTCAAGGCTTTTACCTTTCTCTTCCAAAAGTTTCGCAAGATATTCCGCGTGCTCCCTGCCGCGCGGCTGGAAGTGATACAGATCAAGATAAAGCTGTAGATTTGAAACGACCGCGAAACCTTTTATTTTTTGCCTGTTAAAAAATACGCTGTTTTTATAATGGGGGCGAATGATATGAAAATTCCCGCCTCTCACAAGCTCTTTTAAATCCAATTTCTGCCTTAAGTCCAGCATCTCCTTATTCCAGTCAACAAGTTGAAGATAAAGATATATCTCATCCGTCTTCACAAAAGAAGTCATAAGGTTTGCGCCTGTATGCAACGTTAATGCGTACTGTTTTTCTCTTAAAAGGCCTTTAGCCTTTTCTATGACTTTTTTATCCGGGGTGTAATAGGAATCAACCGTATTTAGCTCAAATTGATACTCTTTCAGCCAATCCGCAATAAGCATCTCTCTATTGGTAAGAATAGTATGGCTGTCAGGCCCTCTTTTTACTCTCTCTACATACCCTTTTTTTGCCATGGCCTCAAGCACGCTCTGAGCCATGCCCAGGCTTATACCGTCCGGACCGGTAAAATCGCGTACGACCCATTCCCTTTCTGGGTCCTGTAACATTTTTCTCGGTATGATTGTGGCTTTATCTGAGAAAATATTCTTCATCTTCTGATCTTGTCGCATAATGTCCTTCCTTTTTTAATGTTCACTAAACAATGAACAATATATACTAAGTGAACATTATTGTCAAGATATTTCGTTTGAGATCCTCCCTCCGTGAGCCAAATCAACCACTTTAAAATCAATACTCAACTCAAGCTCATATATAAGAGGAATGTTGTCATTGTGTACATCAGGGATGCCCCTGTGGTTATTATACTGACCCAAAAAGGGCCTGTCGCTGTAATCCCAATAAAATCGCCAGTTACCTGGGAAAAATCTCAGGACCACTACTGGATAGAATTGATATCCATATTGAGTTGCCTTCGATAAAATATAAGGAACTCACAGATACAAAAGAGGCGGAACCTTCTGTAATAATAAAAGCTCGTGTTGAAAAGGCACGAGCTATTCAAAGAGAGCGTTTTAAATCAGAAGGAATCTTTTACAATGCCCAGATGAACACGAAACTGATTAAAAAATACTGCATATTAGAAGACGAAGCCAAGGAATTACTCAAGATGGCAATGGCGGAATTGGGATTGTCGGCAAGGGCTTATGATAAAATATTGAAAGTATCGCGAACTATCGCGGATTTGGCTGGCTCTGAATCGATACTTACAGAACACATCTTAAGAGGCGATACAATACAGGAACTTGGATAAAAGCTGGTAGCTTAGAATAAATAAAGGCTATAATTAAAGCGTGTTATTTTTACAAGAAAATCGCCTTTGGCGATAACTTTAAGGTGCGATTTTCAGTGGTTAGGAAAGTGCTTTATACTTTCCTACACCATAAAATAATCCGGGATTATTCAGGTATAACTCTATTTGATTTAAGGATTCCGTAGATATATTGAGCTGATATTTTAAACGCAGGAGCATTCTTATGGCTCTCATCATATGCATAATTTATAGAAACTTCTTGGGGCGTCATGCCTAAGCGGTTAAATTCATCTATAAGGTCAATAAATATTATGTTACTAGAGTTTATGCTCTTTACAAGTTCATGCAACGGCCGATAAGGATAATTTTCTTTAAAATCTTTTACCATAATGCTGGAAACAGGAAAAATAACCACTACGAGTTTATTGGCTCGCCCTCCGGCAATATCAGCCATCTCCAACATTGCCTCTTTAACAGGAACAAAATACTTAGGGCTGTGATAATAGTAATAATTGTCAACCTCTGTTTTAATATTCAGCCTTTTCCTTTCCCTCTTTATCAAGGCCTTTTTTATGCGGTAACTAAAATAACGCACCAATGCGCTATGGCGCATAAAGAAAGTCTTCTCAAAATAATACTCTCCGGGTTCAGGGTCATTTAAGACGTAATTTAAGATAATCAGGTCGGGATTATATTTTAGGCCTTTGGTTTTTAGTAATTCCAATTCCTGAAAAATGTTATACCCCTCTACTCCAAAATTAAGAATCTCATAACGAATTAAACCGGACTTTTGACTTAATAGGCTCTCTAATTGTACGGCTAAGGTATCGCTTTGCGCAAGCATAAATGAAAGAGTTTCAGAATCACCAAGCATAATTATGCGGAATGTGTTAGTGGGTTTGGTTATAGAATATTCTGGTCTGCGGAATCCATCAGAATTTACCGATATGTATCCAGATTTAGCCCCAGGGACAAGTTCATAGCGTAGGTACGGATCAGAACTTCTTCTATAGATCGGCCTCTTTACCCATCCACCCATCTCCCAAGAAAACCGCATGATAATTTCAGCACAAAACAATATAAAAAAAACAGCGGCTATTGAAATCAAAATATTAGTTATTAAATCTTTCTTCAATCAAATCACCACTAAGGTAACACAACAGTTAAAGGCGGCTCTCGGGGGCTTACGATAACTATTTTATTTTTATATTTTAAGATAGTCCGGTATTTCTCTCTTGCAGATAAATTAAGCCCTAAAAAATCTTGTTCATTTATATAACACAAACGAGCTTTAGCGTAAGGTGCGGTTAATGCCTCTTCTAACGATGCTTTATCTTTGATGTACTTGACGCGGGATAATTCCTGCGAATAGAATAAAATAGCTGCTACATCCTGGTTATACACAATGAATTCGTATTCGGGCAGTTGCTTTAATATCTGGTCTATAGCTGGTGCCGTATGGACAGTCTCGCTAAAACGCTTACTACGAATATTCAGAGGAAAACACAACATAACGATACCGGCTATGATTAAAATATATTTGATACTTGCGGCTATTTTAAGTTTAATCGGCTCTTTTAAAAGCCTTTCGCATGTCATACCTACCAATAACGAAGCAGCTGGATAAATCGGAAGAATAAAATAGTGCAATTTCTGCCTGCCAAAGGAAAAGGCTAAAGGAAAGATAAGCGCCCAGATAATCAACAGATAAAATTCATACTTTTTATTATTGCGGGCTTCTTTAATTGCCAAGTATCCTCCGTAAATAGCAAAAGGCAAAAAATAAAAATATTTGGTAGTTATCGCCCAGATATAATAATACCAGGGAATATTGAAAGTAGGGGATTTCAAGAGATGCAAGAAATTCCAGTTAAACCAAGGGTCGAATAAGGTTTTATGGTCAAGCCAAATCCAGCCAAAAACAGGGCCTACGGCTATTAATATTCCCAATATGAAAAGGGGATGTAAAAATTCTTTCCAGCGCCAGCGCATAACTAAATATATAAAAACAATTATTAAAGGCGCAAGGCCAAAAACATCCTTGCTAAATATTGCTAGGCATGTAAATAAACCGAAAAAAAGATAATATAAACGGGAGCACCTCTGGGTTAAGATAAAACTTAGTATTGCTAAAGTGATAAATAAGCTCACCGGTAGATCCATACGACACTGCCGGGAAAGACGCACGATATGATTGGTTAAAAGAAAACTCACCCCTGCAAAAAAACCCACCCAATGATTCTTCAGCAATTTACCGAAATAAAATATAGCGCCTACCAATAAAACACCGCTTATCATAGAAAATAACTTTGCCGTAAAGGCCGTTATACCAAAAAACTTAAAAAAAAGCGCGGTAATCCAGATACATAATGGAAAATGATAATAAAAGACCCCCTGGTAGACCGGGTCGTATAATCCCAACCACTTATTCGTGCGCAGGATTTCTTTCGCTACCGCCGCATAATTACAAGAATCTACATCCAGTCCTCCGGGAACCCAGGCATAAGCAAAAATCAATATTGCTGCCATCCACAAAAGTATAAATAATAAATAATTATATTTTACTTTTATTACTAAATTATTCATCTTGATTAGGACTTTTCTTTGGCTAACTCTTTCTCTATATAAATATTTAACGTATCCTTGAGCTTCTGGATACGCGCTTCTTCCGAGGCATCCTGCTCCTGTTGCATCTTTATAATTTTTTCTCTATATTGGGGATTATGTTCGTATTTATAGTCTGCTATAGCAATGGAAGGAAGCCGAAATACCCCACCTATGAATTTTAGAAATAGAACCGGGGGATCCCAGAAAGTCATCTTTAAATTATTCTCAATATAACCCATCTTTTTATAGTAGTGCTCAACCATATTCTTACGCTTCTTAAATCTTTCACGAGCCAATTCTAAATTTGGTACAGTTTTATCTTTCCCAATAGTATATTCTAGAATCGTATAATCATCCCGTAAAACTACATAACCTTTATCATAAGGCGCTTTACCGTGATGAAATTTATAGGTCGCACAACCTGATAAAAATACCGCTAACACAACTAAAAATACTATCCTCTTCATCCTGTGCTCCTTTTTAAGTTTATCCTGCACTAACAGAAAAATTTAGTCTATCAGTAATAGTGAAGGATTTATGATTTAATTAAAGCTAAAGCTTCGCTACGGGTCTTTTCGTTTTCTTTAAATATACCTCTTACCGCGGGAGTAACGGTTAATGTCCC
>Ga0315282_10012169_pt1 | contig 13209 bp, 7 predicted proteins | sample YL17G07_20_MG_FD_203693 | JGI IMG/M metagenome (GOLD analysis project Ga0315282, IMG submission 203693) | Sediment microbial communities from Yellowstone Lake, YNP, Wyoming, USA - YL17G07_20 | ecosystem: Environmental > Aquatic > Freshwater > Lake > Sediment | place: USA: Wyoming | collected...
GTCTGGACCTGGGGTTTTTTCGACGGCTGGTATCCGGGATACCTCCTCTGGCTCGGGAACAACTACAACGGGATCGGACGCTTCTATGAGACCTTCGGAAACGCCGGCGCCAATACTTATGACCGCGAGCTCAAAGAAAAATTCATGGGCAAACCGGTGACAACCAAGGAATGGTACAGGGCCTTTCCGCCGCCGAAGAAAGTCAAATGGTCGCTGCGAAACAATATCAACTATATGCAAAGCGGGGTCCTGGCCGCCCTTTCTCTGACCGCGATCAACAAGGAAACCATTCTCTACAATTTCTGGAAAAAGGGATTCAATTCCTACACCAAGGGCAAAACCGAGGCTCCCTACGCCTGGGTCATTCCGTCCGGGCAAAAAAACGTTAACGCGACTGATGACCTGATCAATCTCTTGCTCGAGCACCGGATTGAAGTCAACAAAGCCGACCAGAAGATCAAGCTCAAGGACAAAGAGTTTCCCGCCGGCAGCTACGTCGTCCGGATGGACCAGCCTTACCGAAACCACGCCAAGGACCTGCTCGAAATCCAGGAATTTCCAAAAGACGCGACAACGACCCCCTACGATGATACGGGCTGGACCCTGGGTCTTCTCTATGGAGTCAAAACAGAAAAAGTCGATGACCCTGAGATCCAGAAAATCCCCGTGTCCCCGGTCAACGGCCCTCTCAAGTATCAGGGGCAATTCGTCAAGGGGATGGACCCGGATTCCTATTTGGTCAGGAACATTGGGTCGAACAGCCTCATCACCGCCAGATTCGCCTTAGGCCAATACAAAATCTATGCGGCCGAGAAGGAATTTTCGCTCAAAACTGAAAAACTCGCTCCCGGGACCTGGATCATTCCGGTCAAGGACAATCCCTCGAGCCTCGAACAAGACCTGCGGGCGGCTTCGGAAAAATACGGCCTTGAGGTGACAGCCTGTGACCAGAAGGTCGACGTCAGTCGACACGAACTGGACCTGCCGCGGGTGGGGGTTTACCATACTTGGCTTTACCCCCAAGATGCCGGCTGGGTCTTTTTCACCTTCGATCACAGCGGGATCAAATACACCATGGTCAATGACGAACGGCTCCGGAAGGGCGATCTTCAGAAGGACTTCGACGTCCTCATCCTTCCCAATGAATTCGGAAACTTGACCTCGAAGCTGCGGGGGATTTCCTCGAGGCACTCTCCCATTCCCTACAACAAAACCGAGGAATTCCGTTATCTGGGCGGGGTGGATAGCTCCGATGACATAACGGGCGGGATGAAGCTCGAAGGCTTCCTGGCCCTGGAGAAATTCGTCACCGGCGGGGGTGTCCTCATCGCCCTCGACGGCGCTGCGGCCCTGCCTATCGAACTCGGATTTGCTGAAGACCTGTACTTCGGTCCCTCCGGAAAGCTTCAAGTCGTAGGGGCCATCGTCAAGGGAAAGGTCTTCAAAAAAGACCATCCGATGACTTACGGCTGCTCCGATGAGGTGGCCATCTTCAAGGGATCGAACGCTCTCCTTAACGCAAGCAAGAAATCTCTTAAGTACATAGTCCTCCAATATGGAACCAAAGAGCCGACGGGATTCGAATCCCAAGACGATTATTATTCCCAGCTTTATCCCGGCGAATTCGGCAACGATGGCGGCGCAGAAAAAACCGAAACAGGAAAGGTGGAAGAAAAGGCGCCCGCTGCCGAGAACACCGCTCCGGTTTTGTTGAGCGGCCTGGTCCGGAACGATCAGGAGATGGATGGAAAGGCAGCCATCATGGATGTGCCCTACGGCCAGGGAAGAGTCGTTCTCTTCAATTTCAACCCGCTCTACCGCAACATGAACCAGTCGAACTTCCTCTTCCTCTATAACGCCATCCTCAACTACAACGACTTGAAGAATTGAGGCCCAGGGCGCGCGGCGTACTATAAAAGAGCGGCACGCGGCTGCCGAATTTCTGGTTTTCTTTGAGCAGAAGCCTGAATTCTGTATAATATTCATGTAGGCGATAAAAGGGACGGGCGCAGAGATGCCATCTCTAGCGGCAGCGCCCGGAAAATTGGTGGAAATCATGGAGGTAGGCTCCATGCGGAATGGGAATAAGCCGAGATGATTTTGGGACTGGATTTTGGGGCTGAAATCTGCAAGGCCATTCTCCTGGATGACTCTCTTCAGGTCCTTGGCCGGTGGGAAACCTACAGCAGGGGCAATCCGGCCGGTGCTCTGGAAACGCTCGCCGCCGACGCTTTCAGGAGCAAGGAGGGCCTTGAGCTCAAGGTAGGCGTCACAGGCGCGGGAAAAGATGCGTTTGACTTGGGGGGCAAAGTCGAGGCACTCAACGAGCTTGTCTCTCTCGCTCTCGGTGTCGTCCATTTGTATCCAACCGCCCGTTCGGTGATCGAGATCGGAGCCGAGAGCTCCCGTTGGCTTCTTCTTGGCCCGGCCCCTGCCCCAAACGCGCAGCCGGAGATCATGGACTTTGCCATGAACGAGAGGTGCGCCGCCGGATCAGGTGCGTTCCTGCGCCAGCAGGCTTCGCGGCTAAAGCTCACCGTCGCCGAGTTCTCGGAGCTCGCGGCATCAGCCCGGAAAGGGGCATCTGTAGCCGGCCGCTGCTCTGTCTTTGCCAAGTCTGATATGATCCACCATCAGCAGAAAGGAACCCCGCTCCCCGAAATCGCTTATGGAGTCTGCCTCGCCCTTGCCAGAAACTTCGTGGCCACGATCTCCCGTGGCAGAGAGTGTATCCCCCCGGTTTGTGTGACCGGAGGCGGCGCCCTCAACAGGGGGCTTCTCAGGGCGTTTCGCGAGATTCTCGGACTCAAAGAAGATGATTGGATCATCTCAGATTGGCCGCTCTACAGTTGCGCTCTGGGGGTTGCCCTTGGAGCCGCCCGCTCAGGAAAAGCCATTGCTTGTGAACGCCCCGGAGACCTGCTGTGCCTCGTGAAGCCAAAGAGATCCTTTCCCAAAAGCAAATATTTGCCTTTGGGCCCATTGGGCCTTCAGATGACCAACGAGCCGTCTCTCGCCGACGGGGACATCGCCCGAGGTTTCTTGGGTGTCGACGTGGGTTCGGTCAGCACAAACCTGGCCCTGGTCGACGGTCGGGGGCGAGTGCTGGCAGGAGTCTACGTCCCAACAAGCGGGCGGCCCATCGAGGCTCTCCGCGAAGGCTACAGGATCTTGAAATCGAGATGCCGGGGCAAACTGGAGATCTCGGGTATTGGAACGACCGGGAGCGGCCGCTATCTGGCCGGAAGGCTCCTGCGGGCGGATGTCATTCACAATGAGATTACCTGCCAGATGACGAGCACGGTCCATTATTTCCCGGAGACAGACACCATTTTCGAAATCGGAGGCCAGGACTCCAAATACATCAGCGTCAAAAGCGGAAAGCTCCGGGATTTCACCATGAACAAGATCTGCGCGGCCGGGACCGGGAGCTTTCTCGAGGAACAGGCAGAGCCACTGGGGATCAAGATCGAAGGGGAATTCTCAGCCTCAGCGGCGGAGGGGCAATCCCCCTATGACCTGGGCTCCCGGTGCACTGTTTTCATGGACACCGAGCTTGCCCACGCCGTGGGCCGGGGGGTCGCCCTACCCGACCTGACGGCCGGACTGGCCTATTCCATCGCCCGCAATTATCTGGAAAAAGTCGTCGCCGGCCACCCGGTCGGTCAGAACGTCGTTTTCCAAGGAGGTGTCGCTTCCAACGCCTCGGTGGTCAAGGCTTTTTCGCTTATATTGGGACGGACCGTCCAGGTTCATCCGTTCAATCGGATCTCCGGAGCAATAGGGGCGGCACTGATGGCAAGAGAAAAAACTCAGAAGGCTGTCATGTCCCTGCCGATTCGCCAGGAGATGGAGGAAAGAATCTGTCAAGAATACTCCGTCTCCAGCTTCGAATGCTCCCAGTGTTCCAACCGCTGCCAAGTCAACAGGATCTTGCTGGGAAAAGAAACTCTCTTCTTCGGCGATACCTGCGAGCGTTATACCTCCCGCCAGGCTCATCTCCCGTCCCGGGCAAAAGCGCCGCTCCCAGATCTCTTTAAAGAACGGGAAGACCTGGTCAAATCTCTGATCCGCAATCCTCCCCACCCTGCCCTGAGAATCGGCCTTCCTAAGGCCTCATTCATGTTCGAATACTTGCCGTTCTGGGTGACGTTTTTTAACCGGCTGGGATGCGCTGTCACCCTCTCACCTGATTCCAGCGGAGAGGTGCTCGAGCGGGGACTCAAAAAGCTTCCTGCGGAAACATGTTTTCCGATCAAATTGGCCTTCGGTCATGTCAAGTCTCTCGTCAACACGGATGTAGACTGGTTTTTTTTCCCCTCCCTCGTCGACCTGCACCGGAATCCGGATGAATCGGTCTATCTCTGTCCCTACTGCGAACATGTTCCTTTCATGGTCCGATCCGTCTTGGAAACAAAACTCCTGACTCCGTCGGTCCTTTTTAACTCAGGGCCCCGTGATTTTGTGAAATCTCTGGGTTCCACTAAGAAAATCTTGGGACTAGATGATGATTCTTTCGAGACCGCTTATATTGAGTCGTGGAACGCACAAAAAGACTTCCGCCGGAAGCTGAGAACGCGAGGAGAGGAGGTCCTCGGCCATTTCGTTGGCCACGGCCTCCAGCTTTGGGCTGTTCTCGGAAAGCCGTACAACGTTCATGATTCCTTCCTCAATTTGAACCTTGGCCAACATCTTCAGAAACTGGAAGTTCTCGCCCTGCCCATTGATTTCATTCCTTCCGACAGTGGCCAGCTCCGCGATTGGGAATCCCGCCCTGTGTGGCAGTACAACCAGGAAATCATCATGGCGTCGCTTTGGTGCGCCGAGAGGCCTTCTATTTTTCCGCTCATCCTTTCAAATTTCGGCTGCGGTCCGGATGCCATATCGACAAAGCACGTCGAAAAAATCCTGGAGCGCACCCCCCACCTTCTCCTAGAATTTGACGAGCACCGCGCAGAAGCCGGACTCATCACCCGGCTCGAGGCCTTCCTGGACGAAGTGACGTCCACGCCCCAGGATCATAAAATGCCCATCCCCTTTATCGCCCAAAAAAAAGAAGACGCCAAGCCGATCGATGAATACCGAGGCCGTCCCTTTGTCCTTCCTTATTTTTCGGACCATGTCTATGCCTTTGTCGGAGCCCTCCGGAGCGTGGGCCTCTCGGCACGGGTCCTGCCTCCGCCCGACGATGAGACTCTGGCCCTGGGAGAGGAATTCAGTTCGGGAAAGGAGTGCCATGCCTTTTCCTTCATGGCCGGCGACCTCGCTAAGATGGCACTGTCTCCTCGCCAGGGTGGCGAAGTGTTTTGTTTCCCGGGCGCCCGCTACACCTGCCTTCTGACGCAGTTCGAAGACGTCCTGAACTATCTCCTCCAGGATTTGGGGATCAAAGACCTGAGTGTCTTCGCGCCCTCTATGGAACCTCTTTCCAGATTATTGGGAATCGGCGGAATGACCCGGCTCTGGAGGGGGCTGGTGGCCACAGATTTGCTGATCAAGGCGGCTTGTGAACGAAGGCCTTACGAGATCCACAAGGGCACGACCGATTTGGTTCATCAGCAGAATCTCAAGGATATCGAGAATGGACTGGACCGTGCCTCCTTCGGGCCGGCGCTGGAGAGGTGCGCCGATCGCCTGAACTCCATCGACGTCCGGAAGGAGGAACGTCCCGTTGTCGGCATTGCCGGGGACCTCTACACTCGCCAGCACCCGGTGGCCAACCATAACCTCTATCTGAAATTGGAGGCCATGGGCTGCGAGGTCTGGCCCTCTCCGTTCATTATTGACGACGTCGATTTCGGTTTGAAGAGGAGCCTCGACGAGAAACTCTCCAAATTGAAGCTTCACGAAGCCGCCGCCATCGGGCTCCTCAACTTGAGGAAGTCGGTTGAGCGCCGGAGGGTGACAAAAAACCTTAGAGAAGCCCTGCCACGCCTGCGCGAACCCTCCTCCAAGGCCATCCTTGAATTCGTTTCTCCTTACATCGGGCCGGACAACAACCAGACTCTCCTTTTGAATATCGCCAAGATGGTTGACTTTGCCAGGCGAGGCGCAGACGGCATCGTCAACGCGATCTGCTTCAACTGCATGCTGGGCACGGTCGCAGAGGCCCTGGCCGCACAGGTCCGCAGGGACTACAAGAATATTCCGCTGCCCACACTGATCTACGGCACGACGGAGCTTTTCTCAGAAAAATCGAAACTCGAGGCCTTCGTCTACCAGGTCTATCAGTTCGCTAAGAAAAAGAAGCCCTCGGTCTACTGACTATCAATCCGGCATGATCTTGAAATGCTTTGCCAGGAACAACGGCTGAGCCCCAGACTCCTACTTAATTTCCCCTGATTCCTTGAGGGCCGCACTGACACTCCGCTTGAGGATATCCCGGGGCGATTTCATCTCCGCCGCCTTCCTCAGGAAAGGAAGATCGGCCTTGGTCCCGCACTTTCCAAGCGCGATGATCGTTTCGGCCTGGACAAGGTAGCTTCCGTCCGTGTTGAATTTCTCTTTGAAAAATCCCACGAGCTCGGGCCTTCTCAGGTCGCCCAGGGCCCGGACCGCGGCGACACGGACCTTTGAATTCACGTCCCGACACTCTTGTTTGAAAAAGTCGACCAGCTTGAGATTTCGGAGTGACGCCAGGCTCTCCACCGCGCTCCGCCTGACCGCCCAGAACTGATCCTGCAGGGCCCTCTCTTGAAGGACCGTGAGGACCGGCTGGCTCTCCTGGTATTTAGCCAACTCCCCCGCGGCCCACATCCGGCCGATGACGTCGTCGTTTCGGCTCTGGTAAACCAGTTCGTCGGGGGATTTGGGAAATGACCATTCTTTTAGCAGATGATTCCCCTTGTCAAACTGGACAAGTAGCGGCTTCTCGGGAAGGTCGAATTCAAATTCTTCGGTTTGCTTTTCCAGCCAGATCTTCTGCTCGGTTTTATTTCCCCGAGTGACCAGGCCGATGAGGATCGGCAACTTGTAAACGGGGATCCCCTTCCTCAGGTCCTGTTTTTGGGAAATTTTCAGCCGCAGCTTTTTGGACCCTTCATCCCACGTATAACCGACTTCGAAGACCGGGTGCCCGGGCTTATAGATCCACTCCTCAAAAAACCAATCCAGGTTCTGGCCGGTCGTTTCCTTGAGCGCGACCATGAAGTCATGGGTATCGACGACTTGAAAGGCGTGTTTGCTCAGAAAATGGCCCAGCGTCTGAAAGAACGGCTCGTCCCCCAGAATAAAACGGAGCATATGCAGGATCGCCGCACCCTTGGGATAGGAATGACCATCCATAATGTCCCAGGGATTTGTGTAACGGTTGAAAACAACCGGCCGGATGTACCGCTCCCTGGCCTCCTCGAGGTACTCATTTTTCTTCTCCAGAAGGTTCACCGCGCCTTCGTCCTCACCCCGGTCGTGATTGTAGAAAAGATATTCCGAATAGGTGGCGAAGCTCTCACTGAGCCAGACATCGCTCCAGGCTCTTTCCGTGATCAGATCCCCCCACCACTGATGGGCGAGTTCGTGGGCGACAAGGGAATCGCTCGAAAAATCCTGGTCAGCCCGGGCGTCATGGATCGTACCGTGGCCGAGAGTGGTAGCGGTCGTGTCCTCCATCCCGCCGCCGAAGCCGGCCACACAGACCTGATCGTATTTGGCCCAAGGGTATGCGAATCCAAAGGATTGGCTGTAAAAATCGATCATCTTGGGAGTTTTTTTGAAGCTCCTCGCAGCATCCGCCAGATCCTTCTTATAGACCCAATAATCCACCGGGAGAGAGCCGAGTGAATCGGTAACGACCTCGAAAGGACCGGCGGCCAGCATAATGGAGTAGGCCGTGTGTGGGAGCTCCTGCGTCCAGTGAAAGGTTTTGCTGCCCGCGGCCTTGTCCTCGGTGATTTCCACCAGCCGGCCGTTGGACAGGACCCTGTAGTCGCTCGGAACAGTGGCAAAGACTTCACTGGTCACTTTGTCGTTGGGATAATCATAGCAGGGAAACCAGTGGTGGGCATCCTCCGGCCAGGAATAAGTGTTGATTTGAGCTGGATTGTCCGGAGAAACCTCGACAAATTTCAACCCCGTCTTCGGGTTCCTGGCTGAGTATGTTACGGTAAAAATGGCTTTCTCTTTGTAAGCCAGGGGACGCGGGAATTCGACGATCAGGTTCCTGGCCGTTTGCTCAAAGGGCAACTGTTCCCCGTTTTGGGCGAGAACCGAGGCCACGGCGAAATCCTCGGCGTCGAGCACGCAGCGGCTGAGGCCGTCCGAGAGAGAAGCAAGAGTGATTGTGTTTTCTCCCCAATAGGATTTTGCTTTTTCGTCGAATCGGAAATGCAGAGTGTAATGCAAGGCGTCATAGTCCCTGCTTCTCTCAAAGTGTTCGGGGCGGCTGTAGATATCGACGGCTTGAGAAAAAATAGAATGAAAGCCCGACAGGAAGAGAAGGCAGAGCAGGAACCTGCGCGTTGGCATCAGCACTCTCCTTTTGATATCTCCAGTTGCATTTCTTGAGCTGGGTTGTCTATTCTAATCCTCCCTCAGGGGCGTTTTCAACCAAATAAGCCAGTGAGCCGTGAGCACTGAGCAGCAAAAATTGCACTATTCTTTTGGCGAGATAGATGGATAACGAAAGAGACTGATCAGCCGCCAAGACTCAAAGCTCAGGCTTTTCCGTAAACGGGGATGGCCGCTCCGCTCGTGACCGATGCGAACTCAGACGCCAGGAAAAGCACCACGGCCGCGATGTCCTCCGGTTTGACCCACTTGGAAAAATCCCCGGCGGGAATGTCGCGACGATTCTCTGGAGTGTCGATGGTGCTGGGGACGATGCAGTTGGCCGTGATGTTGAATTTCTTGACTTCTTCGGCGATCGTCTCCATCAGGACGACCACGCCCGCCTTGGACACCGCATAGGCTCCCGACTTCACCCGGCCTTTCTTTTCAACCGCCGGCCTGGCGGCCACGCTCACGATCCGGCCATAATTTTCTTTCATCATGAACGGGAGAACGGCCCGCGAGCAAAGGAAGGCAGATTTGAGGTTGAGGTCAATCAGGAAATCCCAGTCTTTCTCCTGGGTCTGGGCTATTTCTTGCCCTCCCAGATAGCCCCCCGCCAGGTTCAAGAGAACATCGACCCGGCCGTGCTTTCGGATAGCTTCCCCAAGCAGCCGCTCGACGCCTGTTTCGAGCGTCACGTCGGCCTCGACCCCTGACAGGGCGGTCTTCCCTTCGCCTGTCGATTCAGCCAGCTCTTTGAACTTCTGGGCATTCCGATAGGCGGCGACAACAAGAGCCCCCTGATCCAACAGCAGCTTCACGACCGCACTCCCGAGAGCGCCGCTGGCTCCGGTGACCAGGGCGACTTTGTCCTTCAAAAGAAGCGATTCGGCCATGGCACTTCCCTTCTCTTCTCCTCAATAAAATTTTCACACGGGAGGCGGAACAAGTCAACCACTTCTCTCGTTTGGAGTGGTTGATTGTTGTCCCTGTCGCTGTTAAAATGAGTCGAGATCAAAAAACCTTGAGCGCAAATATGAGCTCTGCGGTCAAAATCCGAAAATACAGGACGTCCGACCTTGAGCAAGTCCTCGACCTGGTGAGGGAACTGGAGGCTGAACTCGAAGAGAAGTTCAAGCCCGTCCAGGTTCAATCGGCCGTTGATGATTACCGCGAACGCTATCTCAAACCCGGCAACAAACACGTGACTTTTGTGGCGCTCGCGGACGATCGGGTCGTGGGCTATTTGATGGGTTATCCTTCCCTGGGAGCTCCGGAAATTGACACCCTTTATGATATCCTCCCCATCTCTCCCGGCTCGACCCCGCCTGAATTTTACCTCCCAATCACCTTCGTTTCCAAGCCGTACAGGAAGCGAGGGATTTCGACCAGTCTCCATAAGAGCATCATCGCCTATGCTAAAAAGCAGGGACACAAAGAAGTCTATGCCTGCATCGCCAAGTGGAATCAACCGGAGATCAAGGTCATCGAATCCCTGAAATTTCGGCTCAAAGACCTCGGCTACCGTTACCGGCTGACTCTGAAGCTCTGAACTTTTTTTGCCGCGGCGAGAAGGGCGGGATTCCTGGCCTCCCCGGACTTGGGGGCCCGCCAGAGTGTGCAGAGATGGCCAAGCATCCGCTCTGAGGAAAAAGCTAACGAATAGTCAATGAGCTTTTTGACTCCTTTGACCTCTTTGAAGCTTGTCGGCAGAACCCGGAATCCTTTGTCCAGGAAAATCGGAACAGAAGGATAGGATTTCATCTTTTCGTAGTGCCAATCGCAGATGATAATGTCTTTAGGGATCAGGTCGACCGCGGGATAGGTCCTGTTCATCGACCCTTCCCATTCCCCGTAACCCGTCGTCGCGCCATCGATCAGCCGGTCCCCCCACATGAACATCTCCACGCCTTTCGCTCTAACCAAGTGATCATAAATATCGTTGACCGACCGAGCAAATAGCTCGGCCGGGTTCTTTCCTTTGCAGCGGGGACAATATTCGCTTCCGATCAAGAAGACCTCATCCATTCCCACATGAAGAGCGTCGGCTTCAAAAGTCTCGATAAGCTCATCGTAGAGCTGGAAGATGATCGGGTTGAGGTCGGGATGGAGCGGGCACCAGCTCCGGCAATAGATGTCCTGGTTCTGGGGATACTGGCCGGGCGTCTCGTCAAACTGCGGATACCTAATGAGGAGCGGAAACGTCTTTTTCTCCCAGGACTGATGCCCCAGACTCTGGAACTCGGGTATGAGCCGGATCTTGAGCTCCCGGCACAGGGCCACCATTTTTTTCACCGTCTCCCGTGTGATCGGGTCGTCGCCTCTCAGCTCCGGATGGGAGACATATTCGTAGTTGTAGTCTATCTCGACGAAGAGGAGATCCAGCCCGAGCTTGGCCAGCTCGGGGATTTCTCGGAGCAAGTCATCGGCCGCGGCCCTATTTTCCACCAGGACGTGGAGGCCGAAACAAATCGGCGCGGTGCGAGGGACGAGTGCTGCTTTCTCGCGGCGGGCACAATCTTGGAGGAAAAGGACCGCGGTCAGGAAGACCAAAAAGATAATTGCGGCGGCCGGTTTTATTTTCATTTCATCCTCTTTCAGCCGAGATAAGAATTCTGAGCCCCGCCTTCTTCTCGGGCAGTGACCCGGACAGAGACGAGAGATTGACCAATCCCAAGAGGAGCGATAATCCCAAGATGTTTTTGAGCATCGGTTTCCTCCAGTCCGGAAAATCATATCACTGTCGGGGGGAATTCGGAAGAGTCACTTTTTCGTCAGGATGTCCGCGAGAGCTCCTCCTATCTCAGGATCATGAAAATCGAATTTGCGATCGAGCAGACGTCGCGGGACGACCCTCTGTCCTCTGAGGACAAGGTTCCCGAATTCGCCCAGGATCAATCGGACGGCGAACGCCGGCGCCGGCATGAACGCGGGCCGGTGGAGAGCCCTGCCGAGCGCGCGAGCCAGCTCCTTATTTCTTACGGGGTTCGGGGTGCAGAGGTTGACTGGACCCGAAATCTCCGGCTGCTCGATCAAAAAAAACAACGGCCCTCACCCAGTCCCGGAGATGGATCCAGCTGAACCATTGCCGGCCGCTGCCCAAGGGGCCTCCGATGAAAAGCTTGAAGAAACGAACCATGATTCCGAGCGCTCCCCCTTTTTCGCCGAGCACAATTCCAGAGCGCGTCAAGACGACTCGTGCGCCCTTGTCGGCGGCCCGGAGGGCCTCGGCCTCCCAATCCCGGCAGACCCCGGCAAGGAAATCGCCGCCGGGGGGGGATTTTTCATCCAGTTCCTCGTCCTGGTGAAACCCGTAATAGCCGATCGCGGACGCGTTGATAACAGTGACCGGCCTCGCTTTCCGTCCGTCGATTCCCTCGACGATGTGGCGGGTGGTCCGCAGCCGGCTTTCCCTGATTCGCCTTTTTTGCCGGGCGGACCACTTGCTGAAAATCGATGCCCCGGCCAAGTTAATGATCACGTTCTGATTTTTTATCGCCTCCTGCCAATCGCCCGGCTCGGTCGGGTTGCCTTGGAGAACGGAGATTTTTTTATTCGCGGCGAGAGTCTTGTCCGCGGTCCCAATCGAACGGGTGACAACCGTCACTTCATGCCCCTCTTGGGCGAGGTGTGCGCAGAGGGATCGCCCCAGAAATCCCGTTCCTCCGGTGATTAGAACTCTCATCATTTTCCGGCTAAGAGGAAGTGAGCAGGGCCCCAAAAACCCTGCAAGGGGCATCCCATCAAAGGCACCCGCATCTCCGCTCGACGCGACCGGATCCGAGATTCACCCTTTCTTTTTATAATCCGGCGGAACCTGGAAGTCGGCGGCGCTCAGGTCGGCCAGAGAAATCTCGACGAGCTCGGTGTGGTAGGAAAGAGCGGGTTCTTTGCCCTCCTCTGCGGCCGGTTTCTTTTTCATGACCTTTTTGGCCAGACCGCCGAGAAGACTCTTGGAGCTCTTGTCTTCGCTCGGCTGCGCTTCGCCCTGGGGATTTTGGGCCGTTACAAAATACTGGCCGTCGACGACCACCGGATACCCTTTGATCTTGCTCAGCTCAGAGGCGTACGTTGAAGAATCGGGGGTCGGCTTCCCCTTCGCTTTGTTCATGGAGTCGAGCATAGACATCCAGCTCGTCCCCAGGATCTCCTGCTGAAGCTGGTCGGTGTTCAGGCCGATCGCTTTGAGATATTCGCGGGAGAATTTCATCTCCTCGGCCTGGGCCTGGGCCAGAGTCTCAGAGATCGGAGTCGCCCAGACCACGGTCGTGAGCTGGTTGGTGCCTTTTTCACCGGTTTGGACATTTTCCCATTCCGTGAGCCAGTTGACGGTATATTTTTTGACCGGAAAATTGTTGATTGTCGAGGTTTCACCAGTGTCTTCGACCTTGAACTCACTCCGGGTGATCTTGATATCGCTCTGGCGTTCTTCAGACGGCTGAGTTTCGCCCTGGGCCTTGGCCTCCTCTCCTTTCGTTTCCTCGGACAATTTCTTGATCGGGCCGACGGTGTATTCTTTTTTCTTGGGGTCCAGCTTGAAGACGGTCAGTTCGGGCAGATTCACAATCTCCCCTGAATTCCCCGGACGGATAATTGTCTTTCCAGCCAGGCCTCCCAAAAAACCTTGGCCCTTGAAGTCGTTCTGGGAATCAACCCACATCCGATCGGCGATGAGTTTCTCGCTCCGGGCCGTGGTCAAGCGTCCAAAGCCTTTAAAGGTAA
>Ga0315282_10012171_pt1 | contig 13208 bp, 12 predicted proteins | sample YL17G07_20_MG_FD_203693 | JGI IMG/M metagenome (GOLD analysis project Ga0315282, IMG submission 203693) | Sediment microbial communities from Yellowstone Lake, YNP, Wyoming, USA - YL17G07_20 | ecosystem: Environmental > Aquatic > Freshwater > Lake > Sediment | place: USA: Wyoming | collected...
CGTCTTTTTGAGCAATGTTGCGGATTATGCCAAGATGAATGAGGTATATCAGAGCTACTTTCCTAAAGACCTGCCTGCACGCTCAGCAGCAGTAACCGGTTTGGTGATTCCTGGCATGCTTATCGAATTGGAGTGCATAGCTTATTGTCCACAGTCTTGATGGTAGAGGATATACTGATACTTGAACTTTATTAGCCGGTTGGGCATCGTTGTTAAACGGCGTCCTGTACTTTAACGAAGGAGCGGCTCAGGAGAGCATAAGAAGTTGAATAAATATCAAATGTATACAGCTTGACAATCACTGTGCGTTCATAGGAGGTAAAAGTGATGTCGGAGAAACGTGGATTTGATGTACAACAAGCCAGGCACCTCATGGCAGATGTAGACGTGATGCTCATTAACTCCGCGCCAAATTTTGTGTATGCGACGGGGATATATGATCCTACTATCTTAATGCTCATGGCGGAGGGAAGATTTGAAAATTTCGCTATAATTCCTAAAGAGAGCGAACCGGTCTTGTTAATTAACAACGGGATAACCGAAAATGCAAAAGAAATGTCATGGATAAAGGATATAAGAACAACTCCGACCGGTGCTTGGATATATCGCCTTAAAAAGCGTGAAGATTTTGCAGATAGTACAGCCGGAGGCATTGTAAAGATTTTAGAGGAGAGAGGGCTGACTCGCAGGAGAATTGGCATAGAAAAGTGGTCTATGTCGGTGGATATGTATGAACAGCTTAAAGGTAATTTACCTGAGGCTCAGTTTTGTGATATCGAAGGGATCTTCTCTAACTTAAGATATCACAAAACAGATGAAGAAGTCACAAGACTGAGGAGGGCTGCAGAAATCACCGAAAGAGGAATCGAAGCCGCAATGGCGTCGGTCAAGGAAGGTGTAACTGATTTCGACATTGTAAAAAAGTTCAACTCATCGGTAGCTAGAGAGGGAGCTGGTGTACTTTTTACAAACTGCCATATTGGCCCTCCAGGAGGCAAAGGGCTGTCCTCGCCTTGCGGTCACAAGATAGAGAAGGGAGATATTATATGTCTGGATGTAGGTGCCAGATATAAGAGCTATGCAGCAGATTTATGTAGAACAGCAGTTCTCGGGGAAGCCTCAGACAAGCTAGCAAAATTGTATGCAGCGCTTCTCAATGCACAGCGTAAGGGCATTGAGGCAATTAGGCCAGGTGTAAAACTTAGCAATATCTATAAGATTATTGGGGAAGCGGTTAGAGCAGGTGGCTACCCAGACTACCACCGGTCTATGTTTGGTCACAGCATAGGGCTGGAATGTGAGGAACCTCCTTTTACCAGCAGTACTGCCGATGAAATTTTCGAACCAAATATGGTCTATTGCATTGAGGTTCCTTGGTATGAGCCAAATTGGGGCAGCGTGAGTGTAGAAGACATGATTCTTATTACTAAAAATGGTTACAGCGAGGTATCAACCATACCTCGAGGTTTACGCATTATTGAGTGAACAACAAAAGCGAGGGGTGTACTTAGCAAATAGCTGATTGCAACAAGAGTCAGATAATAAGAAATAACAAAAAAGGGAGGTTCATTATGCCTTATACAGGAATAGGTTATGCGCCAAGCATTGCGAAAAGCATATGGGTATACCCAACAATCGAAAGAGTACTGAAGTTATGTGGTGTTAAATCTGGGAAAAAAGTGGTCGTATACACAGATACTAACAGAAACAAGGACATATCTGATATGTTCTTTGGAGCAGCTGTAAATTTAGGGGCTGACGTTATTGAAATAGTGACGACACCAAGGTTTGGCTCATTTACTGACGAAAGCAGAAACCCGCCGAAATTAGCCCTCGAAGTTATGAAGAAAAGCGATCTAGTAATCGACTTACCGACAAATCATTGGGCATACACCTCATCCCATGATGAAGTGCTTGATGCCGGGGCGTATATGTTGCTATCTGAAGCAGATGAGGAGTTAATTGTCAGGCTAGCTTCTACAGAAGAGACTATTAGAAGAACGGAAAATGGTGCCGAAATGTTAACAAGAGCAAAAAACGTAAGAATAGTTTCAGAAGCCGGTACCGATTTGACTTTAAGTGTTGAAGGAAGAACCTGTATTGCAGAGACGGGGATTGTAGGTGGAAGTAAAAAATTTGACGTTTTCCCTGCATCATTAATCGAAATCCCCCCTATTGAGGATAGCGCAAAAGGTATTTTAGTAATAGCTCCTGGCGACCCAATAGTAGAATTTAATAAGCTAGTTGAGGAACCTATAAAGTGCACTGTAAAAGACGGAAGAATAGTTACTATAGAGGGTGGTCATGATGCCACAATGTTTAAAGAGTGGTATGCACAGTGGGATGACCCCAATGTATATGTGACTGCTCATATAGGTTTTGGGACTCATCACAACGCAGACTTATTGTCAGGGCAAGCGATGGATTGGGAAAGCTTATGTGGCGGCATAAATATTGCTTTCGGTGCAAATAAGTCTCTTGGCGGAAACAACCTTGCGAAAGGACACATGGATATCATTATTCGCAATGCGGACTTTTATGCCGACGATGAAATATTGGTCAAAGCAGGCAAGTTAGTCCATAAAGCTCTAAAGTAAGGCCAAGAGAAAAAGGCTGTTTTTTGAGGCATCTTTACCAAGAAAGATAGAAGCAGGAGGGGTAAGGTGTGGAAATAAAGCGACTAATTGAAAGATTCGACAGAGTGGATCTGGGCTTTCTTCCTACACCTTTAGAGTATGTCCAAAACTTGACGAATGTATTGCAAGGTCCCAGAATATTTTTCAAAAGAGACGACTGTACTGGTCTTGCATTTGGAGGAAACAAAGTAAGGAAACTCGAATTTGTAATGGCGGACGCTCGTAAGAGAAAGGCAGATGTAGTAATAACAGCAGGAGGACTGCAGTCTAATTGGGTCAGACAAACGGCGGCTGCAGCAAAGAAGCTTGGAATGGAAGTAATTCTAGTTTTAAAAGGGGACGAACCTCAAGAATATCAAGGGAATCTACTTCTGGACAAAATGTTAGGGTGCGACATAAGGTTTGAGAAAACGATTGATATAGAAGGAGAGTTGGAAGGCGAATTTCCGTACACTCGAAGATTAGCAGAGGAAGTGAAAAAAAGGGGTAAAATTCCATATTTGGCAGCACTAGGAGCTGAAAACCCATTGGGAGTCTTGGGGTACATAAATGCCTTAGATGAGTTAAAATACCAATTGGACGAGATGGAAATTGAGGCTGACTACATTGTTTTAGCGGAAAGGGGTGGAGGGACCCAGGCTGGCGTAGAGATTGGCATAAAATTACTTGGTTTAAGAACAAAAGTCTTGGGAATTGGCGTCGGCAGAGGGAGAAGAGAGGAATGTGATAAGGTATCCGAATTGTGCAATGAAACGCTTGATTTCCTTCAGTTGGGGAACTATCAGTTTACTCCAAATGGAGTGATGATAAATATGGATTATGTTGGAGAAGGATATGCTATCCCAACGAAGGAATGTGTAGAAGCTATAAAGCTTGTGGCTCAAAAAGAGGGAATCATTCTGGACCCAGTTTATACTGCTAAAGCAATGGCAGGGCTCATCGACTTAATTAAAAAGGGAAGATTTAAGAAAGACGATAATGTAATTTTTATCCACACAGGCGGAGGTATAGCCAATTTTGCTTACAGCCAACTTTTCTAGATTTGCAGGGGGTTGAATGAAAAGTGTAAGTGCAAAGATGCAATATCTCCAAACGCTGGAGAGAGAGGGTTTCTATCGTAAGGGTCAGCCAGATTATGGTAAGGGGGGTTTTGTAGGCCTTGATTGTACTGGAGACATACGCTATTTTGGGTTTCCACGTAGAGTATCAGAGTTTATCAAGGAATATGATTGGGCAACCGGCATGCGTCAGCTAGGAGATTTCACTTATAAAGACCTAAAGAGGGAAATCTGTAAATTTTGGTCCGGTTTCGCTGAGTTAAAGCCAGGGCAGATTAAAATTGGACATGGCTCTATGCAAGTCTTGGAGCGTATCAACAGGGTATTCATAGAGCGAGGGGTCAAGGTCTTAGGTTATGCCCCCCAATTTGAGGAGTATGTGACTGAGCTAATCATCAGTGGGGCAGATTACAAAACAATGCTGCTAGACCCTGAAGAGAACTTTAGGTTCCATACAGAAAGATTCCTCGGTGAAATAAGCTCAGATTACTGCCTGATTTACATCGATAACCCTAATAATCCTACTGGCCAGTTAATCAGGCTAGGTGATATAGAGGAAATCATTAAAGAGGCTCAAAAAAGGGATGTAATTGTAGTAGTAGATGAAGCCTATGCAGATTACGCTGATAAAGAAAATTCTGCGGTGAACCTTATCCATAAGTACCAGAATTTCATAGTGACTCGTACTTTCACAAAGGCCTATCAGCTTCTTGGCATTAGAGTAGGGTACGGCATTTTCCCACCCGAGTTAAGTGACTACTATGATAAGGTCGATATTCCTTTTCCTATCCCTGCAGTTGGTTCTTACCTAGCCAGAGAGGCGCTTTTAGACCAGGAGTTCATTCCAAGCTTGAGGCAGCGAGTCAAATCAGTAAAGGAGAAACTGGTGAGAGGGCTAGAGGAACGGGGTTATCTTGTGGCCGATACTTTTGAGGAATGTGACATTTTTGTTTTAGGTGATAGAGATGAGAACCGCGACCTAAAGAATTATTTACTAACTAGGGGAATATTAACCTTCTCCGGGTTGGGTTACAGGAATCTTGGGAAAAACTATGTTAGGGTTAAACTCCCAGCGAAAGCGGATGATTTCCTAGAGCGATTATCATAATGGCTACAGCACTTCGGTGGTTTGATTGTATAGGAGGATCATCGCCTTGGTCGATGAATTCCTGAGAAAGGAATGATCGAAGACAACAAACAGATACTTAAGGTAAAGGATTTGAGTAGATGAAACACAGGAGCTGAAGCAGCAGTACCGCCTGAATATCAATTATGGAGGGTAAACCAATGTGACCACTTCAACTAAAACCGATTTATCAAAGAGATTGCACTGAAAGGAGGAGTCAAAATGAAAGGAAGAACACATAAGCTAATTGTCTTAGGCGTAGTGGGGCTGATGGTGGTTGCGCTTTTAGTCGGAGGTATCCCTGGCTGTGCCAAGCCAGCACCACCTACACCAACCCCAGCACCGGGACCACAATCGCCGGTGGTAAGTGAATGGAATATTCCATTTATTGCGCCTTTGACCGGGCCGGCTGCAGTCTGGGGTATGGAGTCTGCATGGGCGGCAGAGGCAGCGGTAGACCAGGTAAATAAAACCGGTGGCATCAGAGGTGTGCCGATCAAGCTCACCAAATATGACGCATCCTTCGATCCAGCCAAAGCTGTCACGGTTATGGTTCAAGTGCTGGGGACAAAGCCACTGGTGATACACGGGCCGATGCTCCAGGAATCCACAGAACCGACTGGAGATCTAGCGGTAAAAGAGGGTGTTCCCTTCATCGGCTCACTTGCTAGCCCCGCGTTGCGTCAACGGTTTGAGCCGTGGGGCTGTAGCCTCTACGGGGATTTCATTTCGGCGTGCGGGCGAGCTGTAGTCGAATGGCTCAAGCTGAATCCAGACATCAAATCTTTAGTCCTATTTTATTCGCCGGAGATGGCAGCTCACGTCGACGAGGTCAAGGCCATAGAAGAAGTGCTTAAAGGGTCGGCGGTAAAAATATTAGGGGAAATCGAAGTGCCCATGAGTCAAATAGACATGAGTCCATCAGCGGTAAAGGCTATCAGCCTGAAGCCTGATGGCTACTTTAGTGTTCTCGACGCGGATCATGAGGCTAAACTAAGTAGGGAGCTGTATGAGCGTGGGGTAACTGAGGGAAGACGGATACATCATGGCTATGCATCCGTGGGACCATCACTCTTCGAGCAGGGCAAAGGATTCCTCGAAGACACCTACATCTTTGAGTGGAGTAATGTGGATTACGAAGGTACAGAGTGGCAAGCTCTAGTTGAAGCCTACAAGGCTGCCCATAGTGGTGCCCTACCGTACGGTTCACTCATACAGTGGCACTATAATACAATTTATGCCATAAAAGCCGCCTTTGAAGCCTTAGAGATAACCGGTGATCCAGCCAAGCTCAGCGAGGAGCGAATAAAGATAAGAGATTTTCTCTGGAACGCTAAGGACATTCCCGGCATCCAAGGGAAATGGAGTTACGTAAAGGGCGAAAAAGTGGGCCCCATGTACACATTCCAGATACGTAATAACAAACCAGAGATAGTTAGTACCCTTCCTGCGGAATAGCCGGTAGTAATGTAGTCAGGCTGTCATGTCTACTTAACATAGCCAATAGAGCATAGAGAGGGAGAATCTAACCTTTTCTCCCTCTCTATGCCATGGGCAAGGGGCTCATTATGAAGGGCTCAAGCAGCACTTTCAACTGGCGGGAGAAATGCTAGGGTAACCGTTGAGCATTTTTATCTGCTTTTTAGGCAGATAATGGTAGAGGTGAGGGTATGGTATGGTATGGGAGAAATATCAGCTCCTTGATATTCTGTCAGAGCAGCCGGAGGTGCTTGGATATGGAGAAGACAAACATAATGGTGGAACCCGAAGAATGTACGCAATGCCATTGTTGCCAGTTGATATGCTCATTCGTATTCACTGGTGCCTTTAATCCTGAGAAGGCAAGGATTGTAATAGACCTGCCCGATAGGATAGGCTTCACAGACGAGTGCCTTAAAGGCTGCTCTCTCTGCATAAAGTATTGTCCTACCGGAGCAATATCGCTTAGAAAATAGCTGGGAGAATAGAGAGTGGACTATTACGGATACGTTGGCAAAATCCTTTACGTGGATCTAACTAGTGGTAACGTTGAGAAGCAGCAGCTCGACACCGAGGTCGCCCAGAAGTTCTTGGGTGGCTGGGGAATAAACTACAGGTTGGAATATGACCTCTTGAAGCCTGGCACAGACCCCCTTTCGCCAGACAATCCAATCATAATTGGCGTCAGTCCTCTGTGCGGTACCTTAGCTCCGGCAAGTTCCAAATGTATGGCGACGATGAAATTACCTGTTTGCGCAAGTAAGCGTGAAAAGAAATACATTGTTGCTACGGCAGTTAGTGGCAGTCGGAGATTTGGAGCGATGATAAAGAACGCCGGTTATGACCATATAGTCATAACCGGGCGAGCCAAGAAGCCTTCTTACCTGAAGATCATCGATGACGACGTAGAGATTTGCGACGCCAGTGACCTTTGGGGTAAAAAGGATGTCTATGAAACGAGCGATGAGCTGGCGAATAGGCACAGGGGCAAAACCGGGAAGGCGGGCACGTGGGTTATCGGCAAAGCTGGAGAGAACCTCGTGATGGCAGGGCATGGTTTCGTAGACAGGACAAATACCATGGGTAGATGGGGTGGCGGTGCAGTGCTGGGCTCTAAGAACCTTAAAGCGGTAGCAGCTCTTGGTACAAAGGGGGTAAAGGTCGCAGAGCCAAAGCGATTCATGGCGCTTGTTGACAGGAAACGTCAAGAGATTATATCGCACCCAGCTTACCGCATGGGAATTCCTGAGTCGTTGCGGACATCATTCAGTATAGGGGGTACTCCTCTTGTGAAGAGCTCTTATCCGCCAGAGGTATTCGACATCACCAGATATGCCTCTATCGCCTGCATGTCCTGTATTGACTGCTGTAAGGGTTCTCATGAGATAAAGGAGGGGAGATTCGCGGGTGACACGTTACATGGGCATTTTATAACTATAGGGGAGATCAGGGCTACAAGGCTTAGACTTCCACACTATGGAGACCCAATGAAGCTGGTGGACTTGATGCAGAGAGCCGGGATGTGTATGTTTACAGGATTGAGGATGCTAAACTTTGTCACTAGACTCTATGAGCGCGGTGTTATATCTACAAAGGACACGGGCGGTCTAGCACTGAGAACTGGGGACATTGATTCCTACATCCGATTACTTGAGAAGTGGCTCAATAGAGAGGACATTGGGGAGTATATGGCTCAGGGCTGGTTAGCTCTTTCTGAAAGGGTTGGGGTTGATGCGTCCACTGATTTTGAGGATGGTGTTCCTATTGTCAGGGGTAGCGAAGTTTTGCATGATGTAAGGTGGGGAACGTATAGTCCTGCATATATGCTAGCACAAGTTGTGCGTCCCAAGCCACTGCAAGTCCATCAGGATTGCTCCTTCCCAGCCGGAGAAGATATCTATCGCGATACTTATTGGCCTGAATACAAGCGCTCCCTTAATGACGTTAGAAGAGATCTGGAGAAGAAAACAGGTGCGTCTAAAGAGGAGGCGGATAGGATCTTCACTGCTGAAGTGTTTAACGTTGGCAGGCTGGAAAAGCATTCAGAAGACGCGTTAGGTGTCTATAACTCCCTTGGCACCTGTATGTCAGGAGGTCATTGTGACTGGGAGCCAATGCGCGACATACCTCTGCTTGCCGAGCTATATTCAGCGGCAACAGGCTTTGAGGTAACTCCGCAGGAACTCAAAAAGAGAGGCGAAAGGGTGTGGAATATGGAGGCACTCCTTAATGTCCGGGAGGGGATCATGGGGGAGGACTACGATCCTCCAACCTTGTGGTTGGAGCACACAGAGAAGCCAATACAAGTAGATGCCGGAGATTACTACGCTACAGACTGGTTCGGCAGACGGGTTACTAAAGATGACATATACCGGTGGCTTGACGACTATTACGCTGAAAGGGGGTGGGATATAAAAAGGAGAATACCCACTAGGGAAAAACTTAGTGAATTAGGCCTCGAAGAGTTTATAGAGGTTGTAGAGCCATACTTGCCATAAGAGGGTAATGTTCAATTTGAAACTAAGAAGAAACTAAGGGAACCTGCTGAAGAACATGAGCATACTTTCAACTGTAGGACTTAGCAAGTATTTTGGAAGCCTTTGTGCGCTTAACAAACTAGACATTGATGTCGAAAAGGGGCAGATCCATGGTCTTATTGGCCCTAATGGCTCAGGAAAAACCACCTTCTTTAATGTAGTTACAAACCTGCTGCCGGCTACTGAAGGAAAGACTTACTTCGAGGGTAGAGATATTACTAATCTGAGCCTGAATATTATCACTAAGATAGGTATCGCCCGCACTTTCCAAAGGGCAAAGTCTATGCCGATGATGAGTTGCCTAGAAAATGTGATGGCGGGTATGTATTGCCGTAGCAAACCAGATATATTGAGGACATTCTTTCGTTTGCCCTTTACTCACTCTGTTCAAGAAGTTAAACTCAAACGACAGGCCATGGCGCTTTTGCAATTTGTAGGTTTGGCAGACTCTGCTGAGCGCTGGGCCAAAGAGCTAGTTTGGGTAGAGAGCCAGCTCCTCCAAATAGCTATTGCTTTAGCTAGTGAGCCAAAGCTGTTGCTACTTGATGAACCTACGGCGGGAATGGGACCTGATGAATCGGAGAGGGTGGATAGGATAATCCGGCAAATACGGGATAGGGGGATAACGGTTGTCTTAGTAGCCCACGATGTCAGGCTAGTTATGCGGATCTCAGATTGGGTTACGGTCATAAACTTTGGGCAAAAGATCGCCGAAGGGATACCTACGCAAATGCAGAACGATCCTAAGGTGTTGGAGGCTTATCTTGGCGCAGAAGAGAGGTAACATTCTAAAGGTCGAGAACCTTTCTGCATCTTACGGGCGCGTTAGTGCAATTAGACAGGTCAGCCTAGAGGTTAACGAGGGTGAGCTAGTAGCCCTTATTGGGGCCAATGGCGCTGGGAAATCAACTCTGATATCAGCAGTACTTGGCATCGCTCCTGCCAAGAGCGGCACCATCCGATTCATGGGACAAGATATTACAGGGAAATCCACTGACAGTATTGTGGCCTCTGGCATATCTGTAGTTCCTGAGGGACGCGGGCTTCTGCCATTGATGACAGTGTTGGAGAATTTACAACTGGGGGCTTACCATGTTAAAGGTGATATCACCAGATACCTGGAACGGGCGTTTGACCGATTCCCTGTTTTAGCTGAGCGAAAGAGCCAGCCAGCAGGAACTCTAAGCGGTGGACAGCAACAGATGTTGGCCCTCGCCCGAGCGTTGATGTCATCTCCTAAACTGCTGATGATGGATGAACCCTCCCTAGGGCTAGCTCCATTAGCAGTGAACGAGCTCTTTGAGATGATAGACGACCTAAAGAAGGAGGGACAAACCATTCTTCTGTCCGAACAGAACGCCCGCAAGGCACTGCAATATGCTGACAGAGGTTATGTTTTCGAAGTTGGTAATATTATGCTCGAGGGCACTGCCCAAGAGCTAACCGGTAATCCCCACGTGCGCTATGCCTACTTAGGTGGCACCGAATAACTTTTCTCAGGAGGATAGTTTTGTGGACATCCTTATTGCTCAAATAATAAGTGGTCTGGCGATGGGTGCCACCTATTCTCTAATCGTTACCGGTTTTAATCTACTATTCTTGGTCAGAGGAGTCCTTCCCTTCGCCGTTGCCCACATTGCAGTGCTGTCTATGTATGCAGCCTGGATAACATTAGGGCTAACGAATGACAATCTGGTTTTGGCTATCCCCGTAGCTATTCTCGCCGGCGTCCTGCTAAATGTTCTCACCGAGCCCACTTTCCGCCCCTTAGCTCTACGGCGTGCCTTTCTGGAAACGATGGTAGTAGGGCTAGGTATCGGAATCATAGCCACTGAAGTGATGTCACATTTTCTTCACCAAGGACGGACCATCGCCTTTCCCGAAGTTTTAGTAGGTGGAGGGGGCATGGTGAGGCTGGGGATGATAGTTTTCTCCCTGGGAGACGTCTATACACTGCTCGGCGCCATTGGTGCTGTGATTGGTCTTTTCTATTTCCTAAACCACCATAAAGAGGGCAGAGCCTTTAGGGCTATAGCGCAAGACCTTCATGTAGCGCGTCTTCTGGGCATTCCCTTTAACAGGACAGGCATTTATAGTTTTGCTATATGTGGGCTATTGGCAGGGCTCTCAGGGGTGTTGATGGCTATGACCCTGGGCTCAGCCGGATCTGGCCTCGGTGATACCCTGGCAATTAAAGCGGTCGTATTGATGATGTTTGCCGGCATGGGCAATTTAAAGGGAGGGCTGATCTGCGCCTTCATTATGGGTCTGGCTGAAGCTTTGGCCATGGCTTATCTGCCGGGACGATGGACTGAGGCTGTTGTCTTTTCAGTGATAATGATAGCAATAATAGTGAGGCCAAAAGGGGTGTTTGGTTCCCAGGCATAGTAACGGGTTTAAGAGGTTCAGGAGACATGTCGTTACAAGTGATATATTACCTTCAATTTGTAGCTGTTTTCATCTTGATGACTTGGGCTGTCTATCTACCTTTTCGTGCTGGGCAACTCTATAATGGACCCATCTATTGTATGGCTATTGGCGGCTACTTTTCTGCCTTTGTCGCCCGGGATTTTGGTTGGCCCTTTGGGCTGGCCCTGATTGCTACAGTAGTCCTAGGGGCAATAATGGGCTTTATCCCTGCCCTCGGTTTTTGCCGAACTACTGGTCTAGTCACAGCCATGGCTTCTATAGCCCTCATCTATATAATTCAATCAGTAATCAGGAATTTAGATTTTCTGGGAGGTTCGCGGGGTTTTTGGAATATCCCTAAGGTGGGGTACTTGCTGCCCCTAGCCTATGGGATTGTCTTGATTGTTGGGCTCTTTATCTACCGGTTTGATCACTCCCGCTTCGGGAGAGCCGCGGAAGCAATGCTCGTTGACCCAGAGTTAGCTGCTGCCATAGGCATAGACACCAGACGGTTGAGTGTAGCTCTGCTGATCATCTCGTCAGTTATAGGTGCTCTGGCTGGAGCTATTTTTGCTTTCACTTTGGGTACCATCTTTCCTGAGAGTTTTGGCTTTGCCTTGCTACTTTACGTCTGGAGTATGATGTATATCGGCGGTCGCTACACTATGTGGGGAGCGATAATTTCCGTCCCAATTTTGTGGGGCTTGCCCCAGTGGGTCCCCCATGCGGTTGCTGAATACACAAACATTCTTTACGGAGCCTTACTCATTATCATCATCATAGTGCGACCCGAGGGCATTGTCAGTAGAGGCATGCTGCAATGGGTTCGCAAGATGAGTGAAAAGCATAAACAGAAAGGAGAGCAATGAAATCAATATACATTATAAATCCACTAACAGATAAAGAATTTGAGCAGATGACAATCAGAGAAGTTAAACCAGCGGCATCAGCTGAAACTCAATTACATGTGGTACGTATTGATAAGGGTCCGGCCTCCATTGAATGTCGTTATGATGAGGTTATAGCCGAGCCTTACGCTGTCAAAAAGGTTAAGGAGGTAGCCGATAAAGCAGATGCCATCATTATCAACTGCTTTGGCGATGTTGGAGTAGATGCAGCAAGAGAGGTAACCGATGTTCCCATCATCGGACCAGGGACTTCCACTATGGCACTGGCACAGCTTCTGGGGCACAATTTTTCCGTAATTAGCGTTTTATCCAGACTTGCTCCGTTAATTAATAAGATAGCGGCGAATCTGGGCACAACCAAGCTTACCAGCGTAAGGGCAGTGGATATACCAGTTCTCGAATTGAAGGACAGAGCAAAGCTTGTGGAAAAACTGACCAAGGAGTCGGTGAAGGCAATTGAGGATGATGGAGCCCATGTCATTGTTCTTGGCTGCACTGGTATGGCTGGACTAGCAGACCAAGTTAAGCACGGGTTGGCTAACCAAGGCTACAGCATACCAGTCTTGGACCCGTTAATTGTCGCTCTGAAGCTTGCTGAAATTTTAGTCGATATGAAGATTTCACACTCAAGATTAACCTACCCAACACCCCCAGAAAAGGAAAGAACTGGTTATGATTAAGTAGAGTAATAGTAGGAATAAACGTCGCTGAAGTTAACAGTCCTTTCCGGAGGCTGAAGTAGGAGCGGCACGAGGCGCAATAGATGGCGGGCTCTGCCAGGGGAAACTGAGGTACTAGTGGTTTGTAATCCTTTTTCCCGCTAGTTTAAATATTTTACCTCCCCCTCCCGTGTGGGTAGCCTCAGCTGTAATCGGGCAAGTGACACCCCGCCTTTTTGATTATGTTTTCACCTCAACACTGCACAATAGCTTGAAAAGTGTGACTCGTAAAATAAAAGGGCTGGACATCCCGATACCGAGAATATCCAGCCCTTCTGAGTTCTAGCGGGCTATGTTGGAGTAGACCTAGCTCTTGCCGATTCTGAACATCTTAGT
>Ga0315282_10012173_pt1 | contig 13204 bp, 11 predicted proteins | sample YL17G07_20_MG_FD_203693 | JGI IMG/M metagenome (GOLD analysis project Ga0315282, IMG submission 203693) | Sediment microbial communities from Yellowstone Lake, YNP, Wyoming, USA - YL17G07_20 | ecosystem: Environmental > Aquatic > Freshwater > Lake > Sediment | place: USA: Wyoming | collected...
GGACAAAGTAAAGGTGGGTCTCCTCCTCAGAAGGAGAACCACGGATAGGAGCCTGGTCTCAAAGGTGTGAATCATTTTGACGAGAGAGGTTCTATCGCCTACTTGACTTTCAATATAGGAAACGGCACACAGGCGCTCGCACACTGGATAGGCGAAGGAAGTACAAGGATTGGCTAGATGTAAAGTGCTCGCTCCATTGCTCGCCGCCACGGAATAGGATCAGTGATAGTGGCGGCTCGCAACGGCGGTTTGCCTAAACGTTATGCGCAACGCACCAGCAGAGAGGGGCGCCACCAAACTATGTTTTTCATCTCAGCTTCAGTGACATCGATTGTTTGCTTCACATCAAGAACAAAGGAGGCCACATGGCAACGGATTCCGAGATAAATCAACTCAAGCAAGAGATCGACGCGAATCTTTCCTTCAAGAAGGATGCACTGATCCATCGAGACAAATGGGGCGAAATCACCTTTGACGCTGCTCGGAGAGACTTTGACAGGATCTTCGACATTCTCAACCACCTCAAGGTTCTTCCGCTTGAGTACTTGACTGATACAGTTGTCAGATCCATCGCAGGCGAACTCGGCCAAATCAAACAAGTCTTCGAGCAGATAGACAAGTTTGGAATTCAGGACCAAAATCCGGCGAACACACGAAACAGTCTCGTTAGCAATGTGCACAGTCGTGCAGACAGCATATACACGATTGCTTCTCCCTGGATTCCATTCTTGGCATATCAGAGAGGTGATGTCGCCAAGAATATCGAGCAGCTGACGTCAGCGGTAGCCTCCGCGAAAACAATCACAGACACCGCTCAGGCTGAGATCGCGAACAAGCGCAAGGAAATTGACAATATCATCACAAAAGCCCGTGAAGCTTCTGCGTCTGCAGGCGCTGCGGTCTTCACACGCGACTTCCAGATTGAATCCGAGCAAAATGCTGAACGTGCCAAAACGTGGCTTACCGCCACTTGGAGGCTTGCACTTGTTACCGTGATCGCAGCCGCCAGTCATGTGGGCATTTACTGAGGGTGGACTTGACCAAAACCAGATCTGGCAGAAGTTGACTACCAAACTCGCCATTTTGCTCGTTCTGATCACGGCCACAGCGTGGTGCGGAAAAATCTACAAGGCGCTTCTGCATCAATCCACGGTCAACCGACATCGGGCTCTCAGCCTGCAAACATTTCAGGCTTTCTCGAGCGCAGCTTCAGATCTCCAGACAAAGGACGCGGTCCTTATGCAGACAACTAAGGCGATCTTCGGAGATGCCGGGACCGGATTCGTCGAGTCTGGCCAGAAAGGATCTGAAGGAGACATCAAAGTTCTTGAGGTCTTGAAATCATTCTTGCCTGGCTCACAAGCGAGATAACCTATTGACTATGAATCGGGTGGCGCCCCACCCTTGAGTGCGCTGCGCATAAGAAACGGCAAACCAGCGCTCGCACACTGGAATGGCGACGTTAAGGCTTTGGTTGGCTTTACGAAAAGTGCTCGCTCGACGGTTTTTGGTGTCATTTCAAAGGCAATCGTTGAGCGCGGTCAAATCTCAGGTCACCAAAAACCGCTGCGTGTTGCGGCGGGACGTTATGTGCAATTTTGCGCCAACTATATGAGGACTCGATCGTGAAATATCTCATCTCAGCATGCTTCATCTTCACAATTCTTGGGCATTTGGCCTTTGCTCAAGGTTCACCCAGAGCCGCCACCCCCGCCGACTCTTCGTTAATCACGTTGCATAATACTATCGCCAATTTGGCCAAAAGCCTAGACAGCCTGCGAGTTGAATCTCGTTATGGGCTTGTGTTAGAAAAGACGAATCAGCAATTGAGCCTCTGGTACAACCCTTATGCTCTCATTATCTCATCCCTTGCAGTCTTGTTTACCGTGCTCGCTATAGTCGCTACCGTGATAGTTTTCCGGCAGAGCGCTGAATACAGAAGGATTCTTGACGCAGCAATCGCACAATACACACAAGTTCTAAACAAGTTCATCGAAGACAAGAAAGTCCAACTTGACAACATCGAGCAGTATTTCAACAGGAAGATTAAAGAGGCAGAGGAGAACCTCACCACTGCAACGGGTGCTCAGAAGAAACTCATCGAAGATACGATTGACAAGCTCAAGGTAGAGAGGGAGTCAGTCAAATCACAGATTCCGTCAACTACGACTGCGATTCCGCTCTCCGGAAGCGTGTTTGCTTTCTCCCAAGATCGATTTCACCGTTGCACGAAGTGCGGATTTGGCTACATCGTCAAGAATCCTCTCGGCGGTCTTCTCGGCGCTGCAATTTATGGGGGCAAGACTGCGGCCAAATGCCCCAATTGTGGTAATGTCGATGAAACCATATAAGCGCAAAACTGCGCCTAACACGCCGCACCACGGCGCTCCCTTTGTTGATACGGATTATGGTGGTCGCTCAACACTTTTGCTCGCGAGAGAATGAATCTTTCATAGCTCGCAAAAGTGCTGCGTTGTTTTGGTGAACGTTAGGCGAAACATTTACTCGCATGTAAGGAAATGCAGGAACCTTTTCTCATATTATCAATCTCTTTAGTCGCAGTTATGATAGCGGCGGCATTGGTCACTGTAAGACTGTTCAAGAGCCAAAGACATTACAGGAATCGAAACATTGACCCCGCAAAAATCAGCACGTACCCTACCGTCGGGGTTTTCACTTCACCGAGTCCTCAACCCGATTCCCCTAATGCCGCAGTAGACACGCCTTCTTCACCAGGGTCGAGTGTGCCCCCTGAGCAATTAGGCAATGAAGAAGCCTCAATCTCTCCAAAGGCAATTCCTCCGCCTGCAGACATTACTGTTGCAACCGTGGTCGAAAACGAAATAGAAAACAAAGAGAACAAACCCGAGACCTCGAACGGAAACGTTGATGAGAAAGCACAAGAGAGCATCGCTGAGATCACTGCAGTTAGTCCAATTGAGACCGGTCCTGATCTGCCCCTGACAACTGATAATGTAGAAGCTGGGAAAGAAACAACAGAAGATAAGGACCATGAGGAAAAGGAACTTGTGTTTCCACCTGCACCGCCCAAGCCAATTTTCCCAATAGACAGTATAGATTCCAAAAAGGAGCCAACAAAAGAGAAAGGAGATTTCAGAGGCGCACCGATAGGTCACCGTGACAAAATCCCAAAAGAGTCATTAAACACTGAAGAAGCCTACAGAAGGCTGAAACCAGAGATAGTCTGTTGGAGGCGAGAGGGGAAGTGGATAATCGGAATTGAGATTCCGTCAGATTATTTCAGCGAAGATATCCAAGAGGTGCGTCAAGGTGCTAACGAAATGCTGCGTGAGGAATCAAGAGATCAATGTTGGCGTTTAGAATCGCTTACTGACCCATTAGAGGTGACGTGGGGAAATGAGAACAATCGTAATATCGATCAGGTCCTAATCAACGCTGAGCCATATGGTATTTTCAAGTTGACGGGTTCAGATCAGGCAAAGGGTCGTCTGGTGAAGAGAATATCTTATGGTGCGTATTTGCTTGTCGTACCTTCAGCTTGGTCGTTTGAGAAGGGCATGACAGATCAAGATATTGTGGAGGAATCTATCTCCATTGAGAAGGGTAAAGCGTATTATTGTAGGTTCGAGCAAGGAAGAGAAGGACGGTTTACCTTTGTCGATGAGAACGGGAAGTCTTGGCCGCTTGAGGCGAAGCCTCCGCTTTTCGAACTAGTTGGTACAACCTTAGAAGATGCGAATGACGATATGGGGTTATTGTTTGGCAATGCACCCCCAAGCGTGAAAATCAAAGGTGATCGTACATGGAAAGAAATTGCCTGCGTCGTTGTGATTCAGCAAGGCATAGAGACTGGAGAAGCGAGGTTTAAGGACAAGATAATTCCCCCGGAAGATGTCACTCAGTTATCGCTCGGAGATAATCTACAAGCCCAGAGTTCAGGCTGGTACTTGCTAAGATTTTATGACAACAAACAGGATTCTCCGATTGAAAGGCTTGACTTCAGGTTTGTATCAGCAATTAGCGTAATCAAGATTCACCAAAACTCTGTTTTGCCGGCAAGATCGGGACATCAAATCGTTGCAGTCGAAATAGCACACAAACTCAATTTTAGAATCAAGCCTGCAACTCCACCAAATAATTCTCTCCAAATCAAACAAGGACTAAATAGTACGACTATCGTTATACCCCCAAAACCAGAAGCAGACGAATCAGGTTGGTTCCTCGGCACCGAGAATGGGCCGTATGTGCGAGCTACCTTCTTAGCAGAAAGAATATGGTGGAGTATCACTGATGAAAGGACAGAACCTATAGAGTGGCAGGACAAACCTGTTGCCCTAAAGCGTGAAGATTTCAATCCGACTGCTCATAAAGCGCTTTGGATTCACTTACCTACTTCCGGGTGGACCGACAGAATCCATGTTGATTTCTCATTATCTCAACCAAGACACTTTCCCGTAAAGATTGATCAGAGAGTTGTAAAAATACTGCTCGACAACTTCTATGACAGCCATGCTCTTTATGATAAAGGCGTTGCTCATAATTTATTCATACAGATGCAAAAGAACAATCAGAATCTCTCCGCAATTGTCGGAAGCTTATCAGCAGAAAATGTACATGTTGAAAAACCTATTCAGCAATCACCACAAACCATCGATGCGAGAGCTGCTTGTAATGGCGGAAGAGTGTTCTACGGAAACTGCCGACATTGCAGGGCGATGTTGAAGGAAAAGAACTGTGGATCCCATTAAGCTTTCCAAGTTGATCGAAGATCGGTATCGAAGATACCTTAAGACAACTTTCTATTTCAGGGATCTGGTGTTGCGGTCGTCCTTTGAAAAGCAATTGGAAAGTGGACTTCTACGAAAGGGGCCTTACTTGGAAGCCACTCCTGTATTCAAACGAAAAACAACACCTGTCTCGCTCTTGAGTGAGATTATAGGTTCCAAGGTTGATGAGGGATTTCTGCAATCCTTAAGTGTGAAAACCCCTTCACTATACATGCATCAAGAACTTGCGATTCGGAAAGTGTCGGATGGAAGAAACGTTATTGTCGCCACTGGCACTGGAAGCGGGAAGACTGAAGCCTTCTTATATCCGATCTTGATGGACCTGTATCGAGAGTTTCAAGCTGGAACATCAGCACAACCCGGCGTTCGTGCTTTGATACTTTATCCGATGAATGCTTTGGCAAATGATCAGCGTGAAAGATTGGGTGATTTGTGCAAACTAATGGGGGGAAACAATTCACCTTTCAGATTCACGTTTGGTCAATACATAGGAGAGACTCCTGATGACGGGCGAGACAGCAGACGACACGCTAATGACCATCTTGCCGACAGAAAAGAAAAGGGATTTTCTATCATCCAGAATGATACTGTCATTCATGGAGAAATGGTACTCCGATCAGAGATGAGAGCTAACCCACCACACATTCTTTTAACAAATTACTCAATGCTTGAGTACTTGTTACTACGGCCTGATGATAGTCCTCTCTTTGAAAAAAGCAGAGCTTGCTGGAAATTCATAGTTCTCGATGAGGCGCATCAGTATCGAGGTACTCAGGGTATGGAAATGGGCATGCTTCTGCGTCGGCTGAAGCAAAGACTAATGGAAGGAGAAAGAACAGAGCCATTCCGATGCATAGCAACCAGTGCTACTCTGATCGGCGGTAAAAGCGGACAAAAGACGGTCGCTGACTTTGCTACGAATCTTTTTGGCGAAAAATTCTTCGAGGAAGATGTGGTATTGGGACAAATTGAGCCGATACATCAAGAAGGTAAATATGAGCTTTCCTTGCGTGACTATGATATACTCAAGAGTGGACAAAACAACATCACTCCGATGAGCCGCAAAGAGCTTGAACAATTGGCGTCAAAAAATGGCTTTACGGTTCAGCCCAACGAGAAAGTTGCAAGTGTCATTGGCCGAATTCTCTATTATGACAGACGGACTATCCTCCTTCGGAACCTAATTACTCCACAAGAGACCACCGAATCTTTACAATGGACGATGCCTCAGGTCGAAGAAGTAGCTCAAAAAGTTTTCTCGGATTTATCCGGTGATCAATCCTTAACGGCATTATCTGATTTGATTCACTTGCTGCTTCAGGCACAAGATCCGACTACTCAATACGATGCACCCCTCATTTCAGCACGTTACCACTTGTTTCTCCGTACTCTCGAAGGAGCATTCGTATCTTACGGACAACGAAGCGATGGAACAGTCCTTTGGCCCGACAAGAAGGTGCTCCTTGATCGCAAAGAGGGTAGCGGTCAGTATGCAACATTTGAGGTGGCTCTTTGTCGGGAATGTGGGCAACATTATTTTGTAGGTAAAATAATCAACGACAAATTCGTAGAGGCAATAAGGGATCCGAGCAATCCTGATTTTGGTGCGACGTACCTTCGCCCGATTGAGTCCGCGTTAGAACAAGAAGACGAAGACGTCGACAACGGAGGGACAAGGGAGGAATTGTTTCTCTGTCTTACTTGTGGAGAGGTAAAACGTAAAGAACTAACCTGTGGCCATAATAACGTCATCAAAGTTGTCAAAGAGCCTCAGCCATCAGATGAAGACAGAAAGGATCAAATAAAAAAATGCGGCTCTTGCGGATATAACGCTTCAGGCAAAAATCCTGTTAGAGAGGTTATTTATGGAACGGATGGTCCTCATGCAGTCATCGCTACAACACTGTTCCAAAACCTTCCACCAGCAAGAAGGAAAGTACTAGCTTTTGCTGACGGACGACAGGAAGCTGCATTCTTCGCATGGTATCTCGAAGACACATATAAAGATATTCGTAGCAGGAATTTGATTTTAAAAGCTTGCAAGAATATCAAGAACTATCCCGCTGAAGGGATAGGCTTATCTACACTTTCAAGCAGAATGTACAGGGATTTTGGAGATGCCTTCAAAGAAAAGTATAATGACGATCCACTAAAGGTTTCGAAGAACATTTGGCGTTCTGTGTATAGGGAGTTTTTAACAGAGGAACAACGCCTCTCGCTCGAAGGCGTTGGCTTGGTCCGGTGGTCAATCTCATTACCGAAGTTACCGTTAATTCTAGAAATATTTAAGAAATCCCCTTGGTCGCTTGAAGAGAATGAAGTACAACATATTCTTTTTATACTGCTCAATTCCCTGAGAGTAGATCGAGCTGTTGCCTTGACGCTTGATGAAGATGTATCTCTTAGTTGGAAAGACTTAGATTTTCCGGAGGAATATCGATTAAGCTATAGAGTCGGTACTCCAGACAGTAAAAAGAAAATTCGAAGCTGGAATGGCAAGAGACAACACGGTCATCAATTACCTAATAAACGAATCGTTTTTCTGAAAAAGCTACTTCTTATGAAAGGATTCAATGAAGAAGAAGCAATCAAAGAAGCCGCTGAAACGTTGAAAGCTGTTTGGGAATACTTGATTGAAGGAGATCAGACGAATGACAAACTTCTCTTACCTGCCGAGGGTGATGCTCGGTGGCTAAATCCTAATTGGTGGAGACTTCATTTGGTCACCGAAAATGATCTAGTCTATCAATGTAATATTTGTGATAGAGTTCAGAGTGTTTCAATTAGTAATCTTTGTTCGAATCATCGGTGTTCGGGGAGACTTCAAGCAAAGAAATTATTCAATCTAAAACCTAATCACTATCGGGATCTCTATCGAGAAGAGTTGCCTAATAACTTAAGAGTTGAAGAACACACCGCTCAACTCGAGCACGAGAAAGCACGTGAATTTCAGAAAGATTTCCGAGACGGGAAGATACATGTTTTGAGTTGCTCTACAACCTTTGAACTAGGCGTAGACCTCGGGGGACTCGATACTGTGTTTCTAAGAAACGTCCCACCAGAGGCATTCAATTATGTCCAGCGTGTAGGAAGAGCTGGACGTCGGGGGAGGTTCCCTGGTTTTGCTATCACGTACTGTAGAAAAAACTCACACGATCTCGTTCACTTTGCGGAACCACAGCGTATGTTAAGTGGCTATGTTAAACCTCCTGTTCTAACAATACGAAATGAAAAGATAATCCTTCGACATATCACTGCGCTAGCTCTTTCAAGGTTCCTCAGAGATAACCCTGACAGATATAAACAAATAAGAGATTCAAAGAGTCGTATTGAAAGACTCTTACAAGACATGGTGAATCCATCTGCGGTGAAGGACTTTAGGGAATATCTCTTTCGCAACAGAACCAAGCTTGAAGACGCCATACGTACAATTCTACAACAGGTTGAGACGACGACAATAGCAGAGTTAGGCATAGAAGACGGTAGCTGGATCGAAAAAATCGCTGGCAGTGACAGCAGATTTGCAATTGCAGAATGGATGGTTTCAGACGATTACAAAAGAGCACAAGAGTTCAAGGAGGAAATGAAACGAGCAGAAAATGGTAGAATGCTCGACTGGGCAAAGAACCGTGCTGAAACACTCGCAGGCGATGATGTCGTTAGTTTTCTTTCTCGAACGGCGATAATTCCAAAATATGGTTTCCCTGTTGACGTTGTAGAACTTGATACTCATCGAATCAAATCCAGCGAGGGTGAGGATATATCATTGCAGAGAGATCTCTCAATTGCTATTGCCGAGTTTGCTCCATCTAGCAAGCTAATCGCTAACAAGAGAGTCTGGATCTCTTATGGACTTAAAAAGGTTGCAGGAAAAGAATGGGAACGATGGTGGTATGGAAGATGTAAGCAACATAATCAATTTATGAGAGCACACTCTCGAAAAGAAATCGACGACCAAAAGTGTTGTAAAGACATCAAAATACGAGAATACATCGATCCCCAGTTTGGTTTTGTTACGAACCTTGACAAACCAAAGAGACCGACTGGAAGAACAGCTCGTGTCTTCACAACTAGACCGTACTTTGCTGGCTTCAAAAAAGAAGGCGAAAAGCGACAATTACCTGAGATCATAACTCTATCAACGGTATCGCCAGGATTCATGGTAGTTCTGTGTGAAGGAAGAAGAGGTGAGGGATTCTATGTATGCGGGGAATGTGGCGCAGCTTTCAAGAAATGGAGCGAATGCAAGGATGGGCATAAGACTCCTCTTGGGAAAAATTGCTCTGCGCAAGTTCAATCTCTACGACCCGAAGTTTCACTCGGCCATGAGTTCATTACAGATGCAATCCAACTGCAATTTCATCCGAAGCCCATTGATAACGTTGATTTATTGGAGTTTGCCTATTCACTCAGCTATGCTCTTCTCGAAGGTGCCGCCGAGATTCTTGACATACCTTCTAACAACTTGAATGCTACTGTCTCATCCGGTTCACAAAATAATACTCTTCCACCAATCATTCTATATGATAACGTGCCCGGTGGTGCTGGGCTTGTGGCTCAACTGGAGGATTTTGATAAGCTCAAAGACTGTGTGGAAAAGGCGTTTCATCTTGTCAATAAATGTAAGGGCTGTCCTGAGAATTCAAGTTGTTATTCCTGCCTGAGAAGCTATCGCAATCAGTTTGCTCATCGCTATTTACAAAGAGGACCAGTGGGAAGATACCTGAAAGTGATTCTTGATCAATGGTGAACAACACTCGTGCTCGTAAATGCTTCGCCTAACAGCAGGAAAAAAGGGTCGGGCAGAAGCAGCTCTCAGCCAAATTGCGGCACTCACGTTTTGGTATTTGTCGTTCGTAGCCAACACTGGTTCATTGAGAGTTCGCAAACGCAGCTGAGTCAAGAGCTTGTGAAAGTCTGCTGCCCCCCCAACCGCTGCCCCGACAAACAGCAATCCCCACACAGTTACAGCCACAGAGGAGCGCAAACTACTTCCACGCAGCAACGTTTCACCAAAGCCCTCACGGTCTCCTATCCGGTGATACTGTCCCAGTCTCCGCTCCCAAACTCCTCAGTTTGTTATACACCGGAATGGTAAAAGGAAACTGTCGAGACATAATCTGCACCAAAGAGAAATCCCCACACGCAGTTACGGTCTGGGGATTCTCAATTGACCTTTTTGAATAGTTCCTGTCGCTCGTTTCACCAAAAGTATGCTTACCTGTGGTTGTATAGTGTTAACACCTCGTCACCAGTCAGAGCTCTGCCATAATCCCCCATGCATCCACGCTCAATGGCTGATCTGGACTTCGTGATGGTCATTTCTTCCTCCTTCGGTACCACATAGCGATCAATGTCGGACCATTGTGCACTCCGAGCTTGCTCAGAAGGACTGATCGAACCGTCTCTATGGTTCTGACCGATACGCGTCTCTTCTTAGCGATTTCCTTGCTCGTGAGTCCTTGAGCCAATAGCTTCCAAGTCAAGAACTCTTTTTGGGAGAGGGGTTTACCCAAGAATCGTTTCTTAGTCTTGCGTCTCAAGCTTCTCGCTCCTGTTTCGGTGAGTCGAAAACTTGTGTCCGCTGTCTGTCAGAACCTACTTCTTTTTCAGTCGGAAGTCCAAAGACAATCTTCGTTCCCATCGCCTTTGTCCACTCCTACTGAAATTTCATTCCGCACAAAGTTGCGGCGATCTTGAAAACTCACGAACTACTGATTCAGTGCGCTGACGGCATCGTCGACGGCCTGCCTAAATTCGCTGATAGAATCACCAAAGACACGAATCGTCGTTTTCTGCTTCTGATCGCCATCAATTCTGCTCTCGCAGATTGACAGGTATCTGCTCCCGTTCTTCGCCTCCTTCACGTCGATGAAGTACGTGGTTCTTCCTGCCCGAACCATCGTCGAATAGATTACGTTGCTGGTTGCCACTGTTTTACTCCTTTCATTTTGTGATTGTAAATGACCATGAAACAGCAATCCCCACACAGTTGACGGTGTGGGGATTCTGAACTACCTCCCACCAGACATCGTTTCACCAACAAACCTCATAACCTCCTGTCTCGTCCCTCTGACAACTTTCTCAGTCTCTGTTCCCCAACGCCTTGCGCTTTATTATACACTGATACAGTGAAAGGAAACGGTTGGGACAGAATCGGTACCAAACAGCAATCTCCACACTCGGTCGCAGTTGTGGGGATTTTGAATGACCTCTTGGAACGGTTTCTGACGCGCGTTTTACCAACAAATCGTTCACCTCTTATTCGAAGTAGCGTGGGTCGAAACGGTAATTGTCTATCGCTGATGCTATCTTGTTGAAGTCGTGGTCAGCCAAGACCCACTCACTCCTCATATAGACCCAATTTATCTTTTCGCAAGTCGAGCGAGTCATCATCAAGTGGGCAATGACTTCGTTTCTAGCTGAGACTTCGTTCCCATATCGGTCTCGTTCTGTTACCGGGTTTACAACCCAGACGTTGTATTCCTTCGCGGAAGGGAACATTTTGAAAACGTCGTCAGCGTAGCCAAACATTGCGATGCTAGCCATCTGTTTTCTGGCGTTGGAGAGGCTCGAAGAATAGTTGTTCATCTGGTAGTACATGGTTCGATAATCATCCGCCAGAAATACTGCGTGGATTACCCCAAAATTGTCTATGCTGGCTTCCGACACCTCGTATGTCATTCCGCTGGCTGCAAAATACTTCAGTGAATCAGTAATGTCGGTTCTATTTGCAGCGAATTCAGGAAGAGTGAGGGCAGGTTGGGACGACTGCCGGGCTGTTGACCGTGGTGATGATTCCTGCTTCTTGCAGCCGATCACCAACAGCGCAAGAACGGACAAAAGCACAAAGATAACAGTTCGCCTTTTCATATAGCCATTCTGCAAAAGAAGTGAATGTTTAAGTGAGTCAAGAAATCCGTTCCTGGTCAGCGAATCAGAAGCATCTTCATGGTTTGGGTGCTCGTACGAATTGGTGGAGTAGAAGTTACTGCTTGTAGATTGCATAAGTAGGTCCCACTTCCGAACCTGCTTGCATCCCATGCAGTCGTGTATGAACCTGACGCAAGCCTACCTTCAAAAAGCGTCGCTACTTGCTGACCCAGGAGGTTGAGCACTTTGACTGAAACATCGGATTCAGTTGGAATCAAAAACCGGATTGTTGTTCGAGGATTGAAAGGGTTCGGATAGTTAGGAAGCAGTGTCAGTGAACCTGGAATTGAGTTATCCACCCTCTGAACATCGGAGACTGGAAAGGTACTGTGGAAAACACCGCCGTACCAGGTTGCGAGAAACAAGAACCCGTCAGGATGGAAAGCAAAGGCGCGTGTGTCAAGAGAGCTTAGACCACTGTTCACCTGCGACCAACTTGCGCCATTATCTGTGGAGCGATAAACGCCGCTTCCGAAAGTGGCGGCAAAGATGTCACCATCCGGGCTGACGGTCAAATCTTGTGTGTCTGTATTTGTGATGCCAACGAATACCCAACTGTTACCATTATTCGTGCTTCGGAAAATGCCGAAGTTTGGCTGGTTGTTGGCTTGGTAAGATATGCTACAGAAGATGTGGCCACTCCGATTGATTGCCGCGCTGAAGACAGTTGTATTCGCAGGCAGGCCAAGGTTGACCTGTGACCAAGTGTTGCCGTTGTCCGTTGAACGGTACATACCCTGACTGGTTCCCGCAAAGACGTGACCTAGAGAATTGAAGGCGATTGAACTAACGATCACGTTGACGTTGGAGAGTCCTGTCAGGATCCAAGAAGAACCGTTGTTCACAGATGTGTATATCCCCCAACCGCCATTTGTCCCAGCAAATATCTGTCCTGCTGAGTTGATTGCAAGAGAGTATGGAGACTGATTTGTCCATCCTGCATCGCACCTTACCCAACTCGTGCCATTGTCTGTTGAGCGATATACATAGTCACTGCAGACAAAAATGTGTCCACTTGAATTCAGTGCAATCTGTCCGATTGACCAACCAGGTAGTCCACTACTTGCAGAAGTCCACGTGTTTCCCAAATCGGTTGAGCGCTGAACACCGTTGCTTGTCGTTGTAACGAAAATGTATCCCAGGGAATTAACTGCGATGTCCCGGATTGTACCTGTCGGCGTTCCATTGGTCTTGACCCAGAAATCCGCCTGTGAGAAAGCAACCTGAGATGAAAAGAGGAGTCCCTGCAGAAAAAGATGTGCCGAAAGTCTACAATTGTATCTCATGTCTGAACCCTCCCTCAGTTGTGACACGTAAGCCCAAAAACGCGAAAACCTCACCGAGCAATCTCTGCAAGGGAGGTTCGAACGATCTTCCGCGAACAAAAGGCCCCCGCAGCGATGCTTCGGCAACCAGTGTAGGTGGACGCCCACAAAGGGTACCTATACATGTGCCACAGGGGCAACTGCTTCGGACAGTTGCCGAGCGTGACATGTATAGGC
>Ga0315282_10012174_pt1 | contig 13204 bp, 12 predicted proteins | sample YL17G07_20_MG_FD_203693 | JGI IMG/M metagenome (GOLD analysis project Ga0315282, IMG submission 203693) | Sediment microbial communities from Yellowstone Lake, YNP, Wyoming, USA - YL17G07_20 | ecosystem: Environmental > Aquatic > Freshwater > Lake > Sediment | place: USA: Wyoming | collected...
GCGCGTCCGGGAACAGTTGCTCAAAATCGGGGAACAGGGGCTGATATGCCCCTTTGAATGCCAGCTTTGTCGCGATCGTTCCGCCGGCCAACTTCCCTGTTTCATCAAGAAGCGCATATATAGGAACGGGCCAGGGATAAGGGCTGGTATCGCCGATCAGCGGACTCACCATATAGGATGGGAATCGTTCGCCCTTGTTTATCCTCCGCAGAGGCTCCTCAGGATTGGCGCAATACTCGCCATACATCATGATCTTCTTGCCGGCCGCCAGAGCGCTGTCCCAAATGTATCCGCCCTCCGGTGTGTCCACATCGGACTGGTTGTATTCCACCGGCAGGATCTCGTTGTTTTTTCCTTCGGAATCATAAGTGAAGTTGCTGGTCGAGTAGTTGATTTGCCACTGCTGCTCGTTCCAACCCGTGTTGATCCCGGTTGTGGACCAGGTATGGCCGTTGAAGCTCACCTCGGCGCTGTCGAAGAAGTTGTCGTAGATCCCGAATTCAAGCGCGAGCCTGTGGTGATTCGGCGTAAACTCCTCTCCAAAATACAGGCAGGTCTCGTCCCCGCGGCCGGGCTGGAGATCGCCAAATACCTGGTCATAGGTCCGGTTTTCCTTGATGACGTAAATGACGTGCTTGAAAGGATTGAAATCGAGCGACCGCTTTGCGGCATTCAGGGAATCGGGGTCGAGCTGAGCGTTCCGCTTCACGGCGGACGTGTAGGCATCGAGGTCGGCCATCGCCGCGTCGAGCGCGATTTCGTGCAGCGAGCCCTTCAACAGTGTAGGTCCGTAGGGGCCGGGCTGCGCTCCAGGCGGGAAAGGAAGATTGGGTTTGTTCGTTCCGGTCCCCTTTGCCTTGCCGCTTGTCAGATAAACGGTTTTGCCGTCGGCGCTCACTTCCGTGGTATGCGGATACCAGAGGGTGGGCAAATAGCCTTTGATCTGGTGCTTGAGGATGTTTCCGTCGCTCGCGTTTACCTCAACCACCGCCACGGCGTTGAGCGTGCCCAGGGTGACGAGCAGGATCTTGCCGTCCGGAGTGAACGTCAGGTGATTCGGGCCGGCGCCGAGTATTTTCATTTGCCGCATCTCGGGCAACCGGACATCGAAGCTCGCGATCATCCGGCGATAATTCGGAGACGATGGATTGTTGTCGATCACAGAGACGAGATCGCTGTTTTCGACCGCAACGTACACCGCGTTTCCGGACGGGCTCGCAACCAGGTGTCCGGGATGACTGCTGGGAGCCGAGGCGAAATCCTGCTGCCGGCCGACCTGAATCAGCGAGGCTTTCCCCGTGGCCAAGTCCACTGCCGCAACCGCTGAACCATTGTGCAGGCTGACGTACAGAGTCTGCCCCCGGGGGCAAAGGGCCGTGGCATAAGGATATTCTGCGGGAATGGCCGGATGCTTCGGATTCAGGTGCAGGCCGAAAATGCGTTTCAGGGCGCGGGTTTTCGTGCTGAGTTCCACGGCAACGTCGCTCAACGTCAGGGCGGCGTAGACCAGGTCCTCACCGGGATTCTCGGGATCCGGCATCACGGAAATACCTGAAGGGGTTGGCGCCGGATTGTTCAGCTTGATACCGTTCGGGAACGGGATCAGAGGGGGCGTGATCTGGATCACGCCGTCGGGCGCGAGACCCCGGTCGCTTACCCTGTAAATTCGGATTCCATTCTGGGTGCGGTCCCCCGTCTTGCGGTCGTTTTTGGTCGAGGCGATCGACACATAAAGCCGGGAACCGCTGGAACTGAACGCGATCCCGTAATACGTTGTCGATATGTTGGCCGGCCCGTCGAAATTCAGCCCCGTCCCGGGCTCAGGAGTGTCCGATAGCTGCCCGTTCGCGCGGTCGTAGATTGCGATCGACTTGCGGAAGCCCGACGAGGGGTGGCCATATCCGTTGCACAAGAACGCGACGTAGCGCCCGTTTGGGCTCACAGCGGAGTTGATCGGGAACGCATTGAGATCCGAAAGGAACGTACCCGCGGGCGGCTCATATAATACCTTGCCGGATGGAAGGGGAACTGGTTGCCAGGACCCGCTCTGGGAAAGCGAAGGCGAATCACATACGGAACCGAGACACAGCATCAAGAGAGCGATCAGTTTTTTCATCGTCCCACCAAAAATAAATGTCGGTGCGAAGCGCAAGCCCGGAATCACGCTCCCCGGGCGGTTGAACACCGGCGATTTTATGACAAATCACCTCCGGCGGAAAGATGCGTTCGCTTCTTCCGTTTGCCTGCCCGTAATGGGTCAGCGCCTGGCGGCGGACGCAGCGCCGCGCCCAGCCGCATGCGATATCCCCTCACGGATTCTGGAATACATTTCGATATGCCCTATCGCCACAGCATTCCTTGCTCCCTCCTGGACACACGGAGAGTGACCCACATTCGGCCCTCCTGTTTCCGCTCCTAATCGCTTCCAAATTGAATTGATAATTCCCCGCAGCGGAGCTATCTTGGACGCGCTTCATCTTCCCAATCGTACTCCCGCCTGCGAGCGGCGCAGTTGACCTGTTTCCGGAGATGCTGACGTATGTCACGCAATGACCAGGTCAGGCGGCAGTGGTTTCTGCTGAGGAGGTTGGAACACTCGCGCGGCGCGACGCTGGCGGAGCTTGTTTTTTCCCTGCCGCCGGACTATGCGTGCCATCCGCGCACGGTGCGCCGCGACCTGGAAGCGCTGGAAGCCAATTTCCCGCTCTACACGGAGCGCGTGGAGGGCCGCAGCCGCTGGCGCTTCGTCGAAGGATTCAAGGCGCCCACGCTCGCGTTCTCCCCGACGGAATTGATGTCGCTGGTTTTCAGCCGCGATCTGCTGAGGCCGCTTGCCGGCACGCACGTGAAGGAATCCCTGGACTCAGCGCTGAACAAGGTTACGGCGGCTCTGCCTCATGAGGCGCTGGCCTATGTCCGCGAGATGCATCGGTGGCTGTCGGTGGGAATAGGCCCGCACAAGTCTTACAGGGAGCACCGGCATACGATCGAGCAACTGGCGCGGGCGATTTCCATGAAGCGTACGGTGCAAATGCGCTACTACTCGGCGTCGAGGAACGTCACGAGCCGCCGTGAGGTGGATCCGTACCGGCTCTGGTACGCCGCCGGCGCGCTTTACCTCGTGGGCTACTGCCATCTGCGGAAGGAGGTGCGGATGTTCGCGGTCGACCGCGTGCGATCCCTGGCGACCACGAACCGCCCATGCCAGCTCCCTCTGGGCTTCGATCTGGACGCGTACGTCCAGGATGCGCTTGTAGTGATGCGGGGCGAACCGATCGAGGTGGAGTTGCTGTTCGGCCGCCAAACCGCCGCTTGGGTCAAAGATCGCCAATGGCACCCGAGCCAGCGCCTGGAGACGGCCAAGGGAGGCGCCCTGCGCATGCGCCTGCGGGTCGCCGGCACCCGCGAACTCCTCGGCTGGATCTTGAGCTTCGGCTCCGGCGTGCGGGTCGTGTCACCGTCGGATCTGCGAGAAAGAGTGCGCGCCGAGGCCAAAGGAATCGTAGGCAGCGCGGAAAAATGATCTCGGAAGTCACCTAAGGCGGTTAGTAGCGCGCCGAGGCCGTGCGGGGAAAGCCAGGCATCGTGGATCAAAGGATCGAAGTAATGCCATACTGCCATTGGTAGTACCAAACCCAAGAGGTGAGATGCTCGCATCGACGGTGACGCGAAAAGGTCAGATCACGATTCCCAAGGAGATCCGAGATCGTCTTGGAGTAAGGGAGGGGGGCAAGGTAGTTCTCGTCCTCCGGGGTGACGAGGTTGTACTCAAGGTGATTCGAGGCGCCATCCTGGATCTAAGGGGCTCCATCAAGGCCAAGGCGCATCCGGAGGATTTCGAGGCAGTCCGCAAATCGGTCAAGCGGGCCGTATCGAAGAGGATCTCCGGAAATGGCTGAGGTTTTTGTCGATACCAACGTCTTCTTGAGATTCCTGACCAACGACGCTTGTGTTAGGATCTAGCAGAAAAAGGGATTCAAAAAGGATGCCCGATGGAAGATCAGGAAGGTTTGCTGGCGGGAATTACTGTGGAGCCGGGGAGGTGCGGAGGAAGACCTTGCATTCGCGGCAAGAGGATGCGCGTAAGTGATGTCTTGGGACTGCTCGCATCCGGCGCCACAGCACAGGAAATCCTTGAGGACTACCCATTTCTTGAACCCGACGACATTCGTGCGAGTCTGGCATTCGCCGCCGCCCAGTCCAATCATGCCGTTGTGAAGGTTGGATGAGATTTCTCATCGACAATCAATTGCCCGCTGCCCTGGCCAAGTTCCTTCAGGATGCCGGGTTTCAAGCAAGGCACGTCCTCGACTTGGGTTTGGATGAGGCGCCGGACTCTGAAATCGTACGCTACGCCTCCCTGAATGAGTTTGATCGTGACCAAAGACGAAGATTTCAGCGTCCTGGCCGCATTGGGCCGATGCAGAACGGCTGTGATATGGGTGCGCCTAGGCAATTGCCGCAAGGGTGCCCTTATCAAGGCATTCTCCACCTCTCTTGATTCCATCCTGGAAAAGATCAGCGCGGGAGACGCGCTGATCGAACTGTGCGACTGACAGAGGAAGCCGGTACCAGCCGTTTGAACCATGAGACGGAGCCCTCAGGCGCAAGAAAAAATGTTCAGATCAGCGGCTTTTGACCCCGGCTGTCACTCTCAACGTTTAGACTGATGGCGTGGATGGCGCTTTTGGCGGAAGGACAATTTGAAGGACTTGATGTTCCAATTTGGAACGTCAAGGAGAAATTGGAGGAACCGACACAACCGAGCCGCAGTGCCTGCGGCCGCGGAATGGGTTGCCCCATAGCACAGTTTCCTCGACCATGCCGCCTTCGGGCGCGGGCGGTTCCTCTGCGAGTTCAGGATAAAGGGCGATGGCTTCCCGGATATTGTTGCGGGCCTCTTTAAGCGTATCTCCCATGCGGACACAAGGGCGGACAAAAGGAAGCCGTTTTGCGCGATAATATAGTCATCACGCCAGGATGTCGGGAGCACAGAGGATAGTGAGCAAACACGACCGTTCCAAACGCAAATCTGTCGAAGCCGGCTCCCAAGTGGCTGGAAGTCCCGAGGTATATTCTCCGGATGCGGCGAGGGAATACGCAAAAAGGTGGGCCGAGACTGGTCCTGCTCTCGAAGAACTGCGGTTCCGACAGTTGCAGGAACTCGATGACGAGACCGCGCGGAAAATGATGTCGGATCTGTTTGACATGTGGCGCCCCGGCGCCTCCGATGATCAGGGTGCCGGCATGGTGGAGCAGCAGAGGATTTTTTCGAAGCTGCGCTTGCGCGAATCAGGGGGGGACACTGGCCAGTGAATCTGTTGCTCGTCGCAGCCCAGGAAGTCTTGCAGTGGCTTGACGCACGAGGTGTTGAAGGCTGCCTCATCGGAGGCTTGGCGGTGTCGCGTTGGGGCCAGCCCCGATTGACGCGCGACATCGATTTCACGGTTCTTGCCGAAATCGGTTCAGAGGAGAAGGTGGTCGACATCCTCCTTCAAAAGTTCATTCCTTATCTGGCCCGCCCATTCGAGGATGCGTTGAAGCACGCTGAAGGATTGGCAAAAGGTAGGAGAAGGACGTAAGTGTCTTGTGTCTGGCTGGATGCAACATTTTATCAGTCAGCGCCTGGAGTAGGGCAAGGGCGGTGAGCCGCGCATGTTCCAGCGCGTCGCCGAGAGGCCGGAGCTGTTGGGCTGGATCCTGAGCTTCGGCTCCTGCTGCCGGATTCGCTTCGGGACAATGTCCGGCAGTAGGCGAAAGAGACTTTTAAGAATTTGTGACCCGATCTGTCACGGTCTCAGTGTACGCATGATCGGGTTGGGAATGCACCTTGAAACCTGAACTGAGCAGGCAGGCCCCGGCGATGGCGCACTGCGGGCCGTAAACGACTGGGAAAATGCGCTGGGCCGCTGCATTTAGAGATGTACGGCGATAGAGGATAGCTCCTGGCGGAAAGAGAGGCAACCGGATGGAATTTGCTGAGTTTTTCAAGCAGGCGACAACGCACGATCCCTATCCCTACCAGAAGGCGTTGGCGACCGCCGATCCTATGCCCGAGTTGCTGGACATTCCGACGGGATTAGGGAAAACCGCAGGCGCAATCCTCGCATGGTTGTGGCGGAGACGTTTCGCCGGAAAGGAAATCCAAGCCCAAACGCCGCGGCGCCTTGTTTATTGTCTCCCCATGCGTGTGCTGGTGGAGCAAACTCACGCCTGCGCCGTTTCATGGCTGGACAACCTTAGCCTGCTCGGTGGCCGTAGAGGCGACTCACCAGATCGCCCCTATGATCCACGGTTTGGCGATGACGATCCAGGTAAGATCCGCGTTCACATGCTCATGGGCGGCGATGTAGATCGGGATTGGGACATGTACCCGGAGCGGGATGCAATTCTGATCGGCACGCAGGACATGCTCCTTTCCCGAGCCCTGAACCGCGGCTATGCGATGAGCCGTTTTCGCTGGCCGCTACAGTTCGGCCTGCTCAACAACGACTGCCTGTGGGTGATGGATGAGGTCCAACTGATGGGCAACGGTCTCGCTGCCACAGCTCAGTTACAGGCATTTCGGCGACGATTCGGAACGATCGGCAAAAATCGTTCCATGTGGATGAGCGCCACGATGCGGCGAGAATGGTTGGAAACAATCGACTTCGATGCGTCACTGGATGCGCGGGGGCATCTCGAAATGGGGGATGATGACAAATGCCACCCCGAGCTCAAGCCTCGCTTCGAGGCCGTGAAATGGCTGGAACGGGCGAGTTTCGAAGCCACGACCGATGGAAAGGCTGAGGCCGACCTGGTAATGAAGCGTCATGCCAACCGGACGCGTACCCTCGTGGTCGTCAACACTGTGAAACGCGCTCAGGCTATCTATCATGCTCTTAAACGGAGGAAGCCCGAGGCGGAATTGGTGTTGGTGCATTCGCGGTTCCGCCCTAAGGAACGAGAAGCAAACCTCGAGAGACTACTTGCTGAGCCGGGACAACACGGCACCATTGGTGTTTGTACCCAGGTCGTTGAGGCTGGTGTGGATGTCTCTGCCCGAACTCTGATCACCGATCTTGCGCCCTGGGCATCGATGGTGCAACGATTCGGACGCTGCAATCGCAAAGGCGAATACAAAGAAAGCAACGACGCAACGGTTGTATGGATAGCGCCGGAAAACCTCGACGATGTCGAAAAGCTGAAATCGGCGCCCTATGCACCCGAAGTGCTGCGAGCGGCCGCCGCACGGCTCGAGGGCATGGACGATGTCGGCCCACGGAGCCTACCGCCTGTCACCGTATCGATGGCCTTCTCCCATGTCATCCGCCGCAAGGATGTTATCGACCTGTTCGACACCACGCCCGACCTGGCAGGCGCGGATGTCGACGTGTCGCGCTTCATCCGCGAAACGGATAGCCACGACGTGCACGTGTTCTGGCGGGACATTGCGGCGGACTCCTCTCCATCGCCGGCGAATTCTGATCCCGCGCGCGACGAGTTCTGCCCGGTGCCAGTCGGGGAATTCCGGGACTGGCTGAAGAAGCCGAACAGGAAAGGCCAGCGTCGCAGGGCATGGCGCTGGGATCACTTGACGAGACAATGGACTGCACCCGGCCCACTTTACCCAGGCTTGGTCCTGATGCTGTGTGCCTCCGACGGGGGCTACGACTCTGAGGTGGGATGGACTGGGAAAGACCAACTGACACAGCCGGTTGCCCGCGCAGGGTCGGCGGCCGAAGCCAATGACGACGATCCATTCTCCGAAAACCGGGCGTGGGCAACCATCGCCCAGCATACCGACAGGGTCGTCGCGAACGCAACGGTTCTTCTCGATGCGCTGAAGCCTGATCTGGACCCATGGGCGCAAGCCATCCTCGCCGCAGCCCGATGGCACGACGCAGGCAAGGCGCACGCCGTGTTTCAAAAAGCCCTGCCCTTGGACGGGAAACACCAGGGCGCGCTCTGGGCCAAGTCGTTCCTGAAAATGAAGCGATACGAGCGGCCTAGCTTCAGACATGAACTGGCATCGGCACTCGCGGTGCTGGCTCAGGGTCTGCCGGACCTGGTTGCCTACTTGGTTGCGTCTCACCATGGCAAGGTGAGACTCTCCATCCGATCGCTGCCCCACGAAAGAAATCCGCAGGATGGTCCGGAACGACGTTTCGCCCGCGGCGTCTGGGATGGCGATGTGCTGCCGCCGGTCGATCTCGGCGGCGGGGTGCTCTCGCCCGAAACCCCGATCGCGCTTTCATACATGGAGCTGGGAGAGGATGAACAGACCGGACCAAGTTGGTTGGCGCGGATGCTGAAACTGCGTGATGCCGTCGAGTTGGGGCCGTTCCGGTTGGCGTTTCTGGAGGCACTGATGCGGGTTGCGGATTGGCGTGCGAGCGGCGAACAGGCTGAAAACAGAGGCGAGGAGGTGAAACGATGAGCATGCATACTATTGTGCTTTCAGGCTGCACACCTGAGCCTTTGATGAACTATCTGAAAGCCCTCGGCGTACTCCGCCTCGTGTCCGAGCAGAAGGACCCTGGGGCCAGTGCTCGCTGGCACAATGGTGTATTCGAACTGCGATCGATCTTCGATGAGAACGCTCTCCTGCAGTATTTCGTGGATGACTATCAGCCGACTCCGGTATTCGCCCCTTGGAACGGAGACGGCGGTTTTCTCACCGACACGGGCGCGAGCCTGGAAACAATAGAACGCATCCGAAAGCATTCGATCCCCAGGATGCAGCCGCTGAGGGATGCCGTTCACCGAATCGATACTGTGGCTATTCTGCGTGATTTCAAGACAGCGAGAGAAACCGAGAAAGCGCTGAGAAAGAGGAAGGATGGGTTTAAGAAACGCAGGATTCCTTTCCCCGAACGGGATGCGGAAGCGCTGAAGAGTGCAACGCAGAGTGTAAAAAGCATCAAGCAGACGATTTTAGGAAACGTACGGGATGCATTTCCTGACGAAATCGTGCGGTGGTTGGATGCCTGCATCTCCATCACATCGGTGGGATTTTATTCTGCGCCGCTTCTCGGTTCTGGCGGTTTGGATGGTCGTCTCGAGTTTTCGGCCAATTATCTTGCGAATGCGATTGCGTTCGTCGATCTTGCCTCAGTGGAACGGCATCAGTGGGTGGACGGTGCCATTTTCGGTCGTGGAACCGGTAAGGTCGTTGCCTCGTCCATCGGACAATTCTCACCAGGACAGATCGGCGGCCCCAACGGCACACAAGGATTTGAGGGAGCTTCGCTGGTCAATCCCCTCGATTTTGTGCTGATGATAGAAGGAGCGATTCTCTTTGCAGGATCGGTTTCGCGAAAGCTCGCCAGCGGGAATCCGGGCAAAGGCGTTTTTCCGTTCACCGTATATTCAACCCCGGTTGGACCTTCCATGGAGGCACCCAAGGACTCCAAAGCTGCGCGCGGAGAGATTTGGCTTCCTGTTTGGCCCAGATTCGCAGGTCTCGCCGAAGTCGCGCTGGTTCTTGCCGAAGGACGCGCTGAGATAGGAAGAAAACAGGCAAGGTCGGGCGTGCAGATTGCCCGTGCCATTGCCTCTCTTGGTGTAGACCGAGGAATCGAGGGGTTTGTGCGCTTCGGTTTCTTGCAGCGCAATGGTAAGGCATATCTCGCAACCTCCCTCGGTCGCTTCGATGTGTGCGCCCGGCCGGATGTTGACTTGCTTTGCCAGATCGACCCTTGGCTGGAGAGTTTTGGCTATGCGGCGTCCGATGACAAGGCCCCACCTCGTTTCCGGTCGGCTCTGCGGCGCATCCAATCCGCAATCTTCGAATTCTGCCAGCACGGTGGGAATGCCCGCTTCTCGGAAATACTGCGCGCACTCGGTCGGGCCGAGCGCGAGCTGGCTTCTGGCGAGAAGTTCCGAGGTGACAATATACGTCCGATTGCTGGATTGTCATCGGACTGGATTCGAGCGGCGTTCGACGGCTCACTCGAGTTCGAGTTGGCCTTTGCGCTGTCTGGGATCTTGGATCCGGAGGGGAAAATCGGGTCGTTGCGAGGCAACTTGGAGCCGGTCAGGAGTGGAGTCGACAAGAATCACAAGGTGTTTGCGAACTGGGATGACCAGAATCGCGCCGCAGTGTGGACGAGCGCCGACCTTCCGACCAACCTCGCGGCGGTGCTTGGCCGCCGCATCATGGACGCCGGCCGAATGGGCTGCACCTCGTTGCCACTGGCCTTCCGGCGCAGCGCTTCTCTGCATGCGGTTGCGGCGTTCCTGTCCGGCGCGGCCGGCGACGAAGCAGTTGAGGAATTGCTCTGGGGGCTCGCCCTCGTCGACCAGAGCAAGAACAATTCCAAGCTGGATCATTGGCGTTCGGACGATCTGATGCCGTTGCCCCGGGCCTTCGCCCTGCTCAAGCTTCTGTTCCTGCCGTCGCCTCCGGAAACGAGGACAGGACCGACGATGATCCGCCCAGAGCCGAGTTTATTGCCCCTGCTATGCGCAGGACGCTTGGGCGAGGCGTGCATCCTGGCGATGCGCAGGTTGCGCGCGAGCGGCTTGGTGCCGATGACCGGGCCATCCGAGGGACGGCTGACTTCGAGTGAGGAGTGGCAGGATGGCGCCGTTGATCCGCGCCGTCTCGCCGCGGCTCTTCTCTTCCCAATATCAAACAATGATGTGAAACAACTGGCGAACCTCGTCCTTAGACCGGTCGCGGAGCCAGGTGAGATCGCCGGTTGACGATAGAAAAGGAGACCAAAATGACCGATGAAGCTAAGAAGATGTTGGACTTCACGAGACTCAACAACGCGCCGCGCCTGCTGATGGAAGCAGATTTGAAACCGCTCCAGGGCGACCGGTTCCAGCCCACTGGGTTTGCGGACCTTGGAGCAGCTTGCTACAGACTCCACGACGGCACGGAGATGCTACTCCTCGAGTCGGCCCAGTCCGTTGCTAACCGTATGGAGCTTGCGTGTTGCAGGGATGATAGGAAGACCCTGCTCGATGAACTGGTTGGGCTTCCCTATGTCGCCGGCAGACACAACGGAGAAATTTTAACGACCTCCTACTTGGAGGCGCACAGGTTATCATCGCCCTACCTCCTCAACCAAAAGTGGGCAAAAAAGCTCTCCGACGAAATGCAGCTTAAAGACGATTATCAGATTAACGATAAAACTGTGGTAAAGACCCTATTCAAGTACGATCCCTGCTGCCTGCTTCATGGCGTCTGGCTCGGTACCAAGGACTACAAGGCTGAGTTTTCGGGTGGTCGCATCAGGCTAACTCGAACGTTGTCCGGTTTCATTGAAGCGGAACATGTAATCGTGGCCGAGAGTGGCGGAACAAAATTCGACAAGAATGCGGCCCGCCTGACGGAAACCGGGAATGCCGAAACCGGATACGGAACCCTTCCATTTCATCGTACCGAGTTCACAGCGGAGAAAATCAGCGCATATTTCAATCTGGACCTCGCCATGTTGCGTGGTTATGGGCTTTCGGACAACGCAACAAGGCTTCTTATCGCACTGGCATTGTTTAAGGTGCGACGCTTCCTCTCCACGGGTTTGCGGCTTCGCACCGCCTGCGATCTCCAGGTCAAGGGCGATCTTACCGTGACGCGCCCTGAGGGTTTCGCCGTTCCGTCCGATGCGGAATTGCTCGCCGAGTGCACGAGGCTTATCGCAGCATGCAAGGATGAGGGCCTCTTCGCCGATCCGCCGGTGACCGAGGTCGTTTGGGCTCCGTCCGAGAAGAAGCCAAAGAAAAAGGGTGGTGATGAGGTCGACGAGAGCGCCGGAGAGGAGGACGAATGATCGCCATTGCCATCCGGTTCCCCGCGGGCCGCTTCCACGCCACGCCGTGGGGACGGCACGTCAACGAAGGCGCTCCCGAGTGGCCGCCGTCGCCGTGGCGACTACTCCGGGCAATGGTGGCAACGTGGAAGCGCAAGCTCGATGGCGACCCGTCATGTCCATTGGCGACTGTCGAGGCGGTTCTTAGAAAGCTCGCCTCGGCACCCGCCTTCTCGTTGCCGCCTGCTTCCACAGGTCATACCCGTCACTACATGCCCTGGTTTAAGAAGGGCCCGGACGACCGCACGCTCATTTTCGATGCTTTTGTTGCCGTCGAAAAGAGCGCCGAGATCTTGATCCTCTGGCCAGAGGTGACGCTCGATCCCGGAGAGCGCGCTGCGCTCGATCGGATTGCGGGCTGCCTCTCATCTCTCGGCCGCGCCGAATCCTGGACCGATGCCCGCGTACTTTCCGATGGCGAATCCGCAGAGGCTAAGACGCGGATCAACTGCACACCCGAGGTAGATGGGCCAACCCGGCGCGACACGGAATACGTCCGGGTCTTGTGCCCGAACCCTGGTGCCGCCTTCAACAATGAGAACACACCCAAAATCGTACGCACGGAGGGCAGGGGGCGGGCTGCAAGGCAATCCGAGATTCCACTGTACGACCCTGACTGGCACTTGTGCCTTGAGACCCTGGAGCTCCACGACAAGCGATGGTCCGATCCCCCGGGTTCACGATGGGTGACCTATTTGCGGCGCAAGGACTGCTTCGCGGTGGTGCCGCGAGCTCAGAACTCTACTCCAGAACGTCCACGGCCAAACGTCGCCAGATTTGCACTGGATGCGAGAGTCCTGCCGCTCGTCGAAGATACCCTACGAGTTGCCGAAAACGCCAGGATCACGGCCATGGGCTGTTATCGGCGCCTCGAGGAGCGCCGTTTGTTCGGCGGTCACATACCCAACGATGCGCCCAAACCAAGGTCTGAAGTGTTCTCCGGGAAGGACGCGCAGGGGGAGCCGCTGCATGGCCACGGCCACGCGCACTACCTCCCCACTGACGAGGACGGAGATGGCCGACTCGATCACCTCACAATTTATGCACCTATGGGGTTCGGACGCGCGGAGGTCAGAGCCCTCGACAGCATGCGGATGCTGAAGCGTGAAGAGGGTGATCCCCTCCGGCTTGTGTTGTTGGCTCTAGGACAACAAGAAGCGGTTGCCGCCCATACTGTGTTCGGCCCCTCACAGGTGTGGGTATCCGCCACGCCGTTTCTGGCCACAAGGCACGCCAAGAGCCGTGGCCGCAAAAAGGATCCGCCGAATCTGCTCGGTCCCGACAACCAGCGCGAGTTCGCGCGGCAGGTTCTCATGGAAGAGATCGCCAGACTCCGAGAGGTCCGCCCCGATATTCCCGAGCTGATCTCCGTCGAAGCGCTGAACGAAGAACATCGGTGCGGG
>Ga0315282_10012175_pt1 | contig 13203 bp, 14 predicted proteins | sample YL17G07_20_MG_FD_203693 | JGI IMG/M metagenome (GOLD analysis project Ga0315282, IMG submission 203693) | Sediment microbial communities from Yellowstone Lake, YNP, Wyoming, USA - YL17G07_20 | ecosystem: Environmental > Aquatic > Freshwater > Lake > Sediment | place: USA: Wyoming | collected...
AGCTCCCCGGGCCGCGGGAAGGATTCCCCCGTGAGGCCGTAACAGAAGAACCGGCCCACGGTCTCGGACATCCCCTCAAGGTATCCCTCGGGGGCGCCTCCCGCCGATTCCAGGAGCAGCCACTGGTGGATGAGGCCGGCCAGGAACCCAAAGACCCCGTGGGAAAGCACCCGGGGATCGCCGGCCTTGAAGACGCCCTGCCGCACGCCCTCCTCGATGGTTGCTTGGAAATCTCTGGCAATAGGTTCGTAAAGGGAGTTGTATTCCTCGTACCTTTCGCTCTCCAGGAAGGAGGCCTGCTGGAAGATGGCCAGGTAAAGGCCGGCCTCCCGGCGGCAGATATCGAAGATGACCGGCACCGAGACCCTGACCCTCTCCAGGGGGTCGTCAACCTCCGCCACCGCCTCGCCCACCGCCCGGCGCAGCCTCTGTCCGGCATCCCGGATTACCTCCAGGAAGAGCTCCTCCTTGCTCTTGAAGTAGAGGTAGAAGGTGCCCTTGGCGATGCCCACCTCGGAGGTGATGTGGGCCACGGTGACCTCGTTGTAGCTCCTGCGGGAAAAGACCTCCCTCGCCGCCTCCAGGATGCGCTCCCGGCGCTCCCCGCGGCGGCGGGATTCCACCTTCTCGCCCGCCAATCCCGCCTCCCTTCTATCCCCCGCGAATTGGGGGCGGAGAACCCGGCTCCAACCCCCGGGCTACACGGCTGTCATCCCTCTCGAACCGGCCGCCAGTAGAGGATGTCGTAAAGGTCCCCCCTGGGCTCGGGGTTCCAGACCGCCTCCACCTTCATGTCGCAGTGTATTTCGTCGAACTCGCATTCGCCCAACATGTGCATGTAATACCAGTCGCTCCCATCGATGATCAGCGTGGCGTACGCGTAGGGAGGTTCCTTGGGCTGGCCCGGAAAGGGGAGATAGACCACGGTGAAGGCGTCCACCGTCGCCGTATGGGGCAGCTCGATCCACTCCTCCTCGGTGCGCACGTAACATCTTGGACAGAAGGTGTACGGCGGCGCCATCACCCCCTTACAGGAAGGGCAGCGCGAGCCATAGATTTTCCTTTGCCTGGTACCCTCGAAGAACCTCGTGAGGTACTCCCCGTAGGCCCACTCATAGGGAACGTTTATGCGTCCCTGGAACTCCACGACTTCCTCGGGCATCTCGTTACTCCTTTTCACTCCGGCGGCGGATCAAACGGGGGCGAAGCCCCGAAGGTCGCTCATGTGACCCGTGCGCTCTTCTCTCCACACCGGGACCACCCTCATGCCCACGCCGATGTCTTTCTCATCGGCCAAAAGAAGGGCGACTATCCCCGTATCCGCCCCGTCCATCCTCACTACCCCCAGGGCATAGGGGACCTCCGCCGGGGATTCGGGGTTAGCCTCCCGTATGATGGTAAAAGATACCACCTCTCCCTGCGGGCCGACCTTCACCGGCTCCTCCTCCAGGTCCTCGTAGCACTCGCCGCAGATATCCCTGGCGGGAACGTAGACTTTGCCGCAGGCGGGGCACCTGAACCCCACGAACCTGCGCTTATCGCGGAACTCGGCCAGCAGCCGGCCCGCGGTGCCGCCGGTGGTCCAGTTGTAGGGCGCATCGCCGATGCTCCCCTTCATTACCCCGTATTTCCTGTCGCTCATCTTCATCACCACCCTTGCCTCAGGGCTCCTCGCTGGAGACGATCATCACCGTGTGGAACTGGATGCCGCCGCCCCAACCGTGGGCCAGGGCCCACTCCGCGCCCTCCACCTGCCGCTGGTCCGCCCCGCCCATGACCTGCAGGCAGGCCTCCACCTGGCGGACCATGGCCGTGGCCCCGATGGTGTTGGCGGAGAGGACGCCCCCGGAGGGGTTGATGGGGATATCCCCCTGCATGGATGCAGCCCCGGACTCGATGAGCCTGCCCCCCTCGCCCCTCTCGCACAGCCCCAGGGCCTCGGCCCAGATAAGCATCTGGGGGCTGAAGGCGTCGTACAACTCCACCACGTCCAGCTGCTTGCGGGGGTCGGTGATCCCGCATTCCGCGTAGCATTTCCTGGCCGCCTTGATCAGGGCTATGGGCTCCGCCCAGTCGCGGTAGGGATAGTTGGCGGACTCCGCGATGCCCGACACGGCTCGTACCCAGGCCGGGCGGGGGCAGAGCTTCTTAGCCTTCTCCTCGCAGGCAAAAATCATAGCCGCCGCCCCGTCCGACGCCGGGCATGCGTCGAGTAGCTTGATGGGGGTACACAGGGGCGGCGACTTCATTACATCCTCGACGGTGATGTCCAACTGGAGTTGGGCGTAGGGATTGTTCCGGGCGTTCTTGCGGTCCTGCACGGCCACCATGGCCGTCTGCTCCTCGGTGACCCCGTACTTGTGCATGTAACGGGAGGCCTGGATGGCCACCGCGCTCGGGGCGCCCGCGGCCATATCCCGTCCGAATATGGGATCATACACGGTGGAGAGATTGTACTGGACTTCCCCCTCGGAGAGCTTATCCCCGGTGACCGCGAGTACCACGCCGAACATGCCCGAGGCCACGTGATAGTAGCCGCCGATACCGGTGGAAGCCCCCACCGTGCCGCCGGTATGCATACGGAACTGCGGTTTCATGAACCCGCCGGAGGCGTCCAGGCACCACTTCTCGGGGTTGTTCACGCCCTCGAAGTATTCCGGGGAGCTGCCGAAGATCACCGCGTCCACGTCCCTCATGGTAATGCCCGCATCCCCGAGCGCCGCCGTTACCGCCTCGCGTACCAGCCCGGGGAAGTCCACGTCGGTGCGGCGCGTCACGGTCTTGGTCTGGCCGGTGCCGATGACCGCTACTTTTCTTGCCATGCTATCTACCTCCCCAGGACTATTACGGTGTTGGACTGCAGGGCCAGCCCGGAGACGGCGTGGGCCACCGCCCTGGTCGCGCCCTCCACCTGGCGGCCGCCGGCCTCGCCCCGCAACTGCAGGAAACACTCGGCTACCCTGGCCCCGCCGCAGGCCATCCAGACGTTGGCGGAGAGGGCCCCCCCGGAGGTGTTCACCGGAAGCTCCCCGCCGGGGTTGAACTTCCCGGCCTCAAGCGCCGCGGGCGCGCCCCCATCCCCGGCGAATCCCAGTCCCTCGAGGACCATCAGCTCCTGCCAGGAACTGTAACCGTAGACCTCCGCGAGTTGAATGTCCGCCGCACCTACGCCGGCCATCTTGTATGCCCGCTCAGCCGCCGCCTTGACGCAGCGGGTGTCCGCCAGGTCGCGGTGGCCGGGGTAGAAGAGGTCGTTGCAGTTGCCGATGCCCTCTATCCATACCGGCTTGTCGGCGTACTTGGAGGCGACCTCCCCGGAGGCCAGCATAACCGCGACGCAGCCGTCGGAGACGGGCACGTACTCCAGCTCGGTGATGGGGTAGGCTAGCTCCCTCGACCGCAGGACCTCATCAACGGAGACATCCATGGCCCTCTGCGCGTTGGGGTCTTTAAGCGCGTTGCGCAGATCCAGCGCGGCCATGGCCGCCCCCGCCTCCCTGCTGATCCCGTACTTGCTCATATAGGCTGTGGCCTGCAGCGCGCTGGTGGACAGGCCGTCCAGCCCCATGGGTTTCATAAATACCGGCTCCGACTGCAGCCCGGTGAAGTAGTGGGGGTGGAGCTCCGATCCCTTGCCGTAGCCGCAGACCAGGCAGGTCTGGAAGCGGCCCGAGGCCACGCGCATGTAGGCGTAGATGAGGGCCACGGCCATATCCTCCTCCACCTTGGATTCCTCTTTCATAAACCCGCCCATGGCGTCCACGGTGAAGACGTTGGAGATGGAGCGGCCATCCTGCATGTCGCAACCCGCCGCCACCAGGCTTTCCATTTCCTCCCAGGGCATGTTCATCTCCTCCAGGAGGGGCATCACCGTGTCCACGATGATCTGGGTATAGAAGGTATCCGGGTAAGCCTCCGCCGGTTTATATTCCTTGACGCCGACGATAGCCACTTTTTCAGCCATCAACTCACCTCCATAAAGCCCCCCAACCAATATATGACCGACAGTACATAAAATATTATGACGGGACTATATAACTGTCAATATGGTGGTTTTATAGCTTATGACTAATAGTTTATTTAATATATTAATGCGTTTTCATTGTCAATGCGGTGGCTTATGGGGGGAAACCAGCAGAAGCGGGGGGTGAATAAAGGATTCCCAGGCGTCAGCTTTCGGAGGGAGCGATGGTTCCCTCCACCACGAAACGCACGTGTTCACCGATGTCCACGGCGTGGTCGGCGATGCGCTCGAAGAACCTTGCGATCATCACCACGCGGACGGCGATCTCCAGGTCTTTCTCGCGCCAGCGGTCGAATTCCTTGAAGAACCCGCGGTTGAGCTTGTCCACGGCGTCGTCCATGCTCGCCAACTCCATGGCCATCTCCACGTTGCGATCCTTTAAGCACTCTATGGAGCGCTCCACCAGGCGGTTGGCCCTTCGGGCCATCTCGTCGATGGTATCTCGTATCCAGACGGGGAGGTAATCAGCGGGAATATTCTTAACCGCGGTGGCGATATCCTCGCAGAGGTCGGCCATGCGCTCGAAATGCTGGGCGATGCGCATGATCACGATGATCAGGCGCAGGTCCACGGCCACCGGCGCCTGGCGGGCGATAAGCTCCAGCCCGCCCTCCTCCAGGTGGTCACGATATTCGTCGAAGACATCGTCCCCGGCGATAATCTCTTCCGCGGCCCCCTTATCCAGACTAAGGAAGCAGAGCCGGGTCCTCTCCACGGTCTCCATCAAGTCGCTCCCCATGTGCAGCAGCCCGGCGTAAAGCTCATCCAGTTGCTCGTGAAAGGTCCTTCTTACCTCCAAGCCATCACCCCGTTGTGTTTACCCAAACCGTCCCGTGATATAGTTCTCCGTCCGCTTGTCGGAGGGCTTGGTGAAGATGGTATCGGTATCGCCGAACTCCACGATCCGCCCCGCCTCCCCCTGCTCCTGGACCAGCATGAAGGCGGTGTAATCGCTCACCCTGGCCGCCTGCTGCATATTATGGGTTACGATCACTATAGTGTAGTTCTTCTTCAGCTCCGCCATAAGGTCCTCTATCTTCTGGGTTGAAATGGGGTCGATGGCCGAGCAGGGCTCGTCGAACAGGATAACCTCGGGCTGAACAGCGATCACCCTGGCGATACACAGGCGCTGCTGCTGCCCGCCCGAGAGGCGCTGGCCCGACTCCCTCAAGTTCTTTTTCACCTCGTCCCAGAGGGCGGCCTTCTTCAGGCTCTCCTCCACGATGGAGTCCAGCTTCTCCCTGTCCTTTATTCCCGCCAGGCGGGGGCCGTAGGCCACGTTTTCGTAGATGCTCTTGGGAAAGGGGTTGGGCCTCTGGAAGACCATTCCCACCCTGCGGCGCAGGGATATTACATCGTATCCCGGGTCGTAGATGTTCACTCCATCCAGGGTTATTCCACCCTCCACCCTGCTGCCCTCGATGATATCGTTCATGCGGTTCAGGCACCTGATCAGGGTGCTCTTCCCGCAACCGGAGGGGCCGATCAAGGCGGTAATATGCTCGCGATGAAAGTCCAAGGATATATCTTCCAGGGCCTTGAAGTTTTCGTAATACATGGAGAGGTTCTCCACCCGCATCTTATAGCTGTCAACATTGTCGCTCAAATGTTAACCTCCGAGTGATTTTCTTTTACTGTAATACTTTGCCAATCGCCGCGCCGCGAAATTGATCAGGAAGACCAGGATCAGCAGCATGGCCGCGCCACCGTTGACAATGCGGCGGTAGTCGGGCACCATGGCCTCGGTCTGGGCATACCAGATATATCCAGCCAGGGGCGCGGCCGGGTCGAACGGGCTCTTGGGGATGGTGCGGACGAACAGCCCGGTGGTGTAGATAATCGCCGCCGCCTCCCCCATGATGCGCCCCACGGGCAGGATGGTGCCGGATATTATCCCCGGCATGGCGGTGGGCATTACCACCTTCCTCACCGTGGTCCAGCGGCTCGCCCCCAGGCTCATGGAGGCCTCGCGGTAGGTCAGGGGCACCTGCCTCAATGACTCCTCGGTGCTGCGCAGCAGGATGGGCAGGGTGAGCAAAGCCAGCGTGCACGCCCCCGCCAGCAGGCAGTAACTCCACCTGAACTTGATCACGAAGATGGTCATGCCGAAGATGCCGAAGACGATGGATGGCAGGGTGGACAGGCTGTCCAGGCAGAAGCGGATGAAGCGGTTGAGCCTCCCCTCCCGCGAGAACTCGGCCAGGTAGATAGCGGCCCCCACGGCGATGGGCAGGGAAATGAGCATGGTTAATACCGCCAGGTAAACGGAGGAGGCGATCATCGGCCAGATCCCCCCGCCCGCCTCGCGCGCCTCGGGCTTCCCCGCGAAGAAGGAGGGGGAGAGCGCGGTGATCAATCCCCGCCCGAAGATCTCGAGGATGATGAAGAGCAGGATCCCCAGGGTTATGAGCCCCACGGCCCAGAAGACCGTGGTGGCGATACGGTCGGCTCTGCGGGAATCCACTTCATCTCTCCTTTTGCCTAGTGATCAGCCTAATGGAGATGATCAGCAACATAGCCAGGATGAGCAGGACCAGGGCCTGGGCGAACAGGGCGGAGCGAAAGACGCCGGTCGCCTCGCCCATATCGGTAACGATGCGCGAGGTCAGGGTCCCGGTGCCCCTGGTGAGCGAGAAGGTTAGCTGGCGCGAGTTGCCCACCACCATCTGCACCGCCATGGTTTCCCCGATGGCCCGGCCCATCCCCAGGATCACCGCCACCAGTATCCCCTCCCGCCCGGCGGGCAGGAGTACCCCCCGGATGGTCTGCCAGCGGGTCGCGCCCATGGACACGCTGGCCTCCTTGAGCTCCGGGGGCAAAGACCTCAGGGTCTCGGCGCTCAAGGTGGTGATGGTGGGAAGCACCATCACGGCCAGGACCACGGAGGCGGCACCGATACCGTATCCGGCGGAGTTGGTCACCCTGGCGATGAAGGGCACCAGGATGGTCAACCCGAACCAGCCGATGACCACCGAGGGGATGCCCGCCAGCAGCTCCACCCCTCTCCTGATGATATTTCCCATCCTGCGGGGCGCGACCTGATCGAGGAAAATGGCGGTGCCGATGCCCAGCGGAGCGCCCAGTACAAGCCCCCCCAGGGTGGTGAGGATGGTCCCGTTGAGGAAGGCGAGCATGCCGTATCTGCCCTTGTCGGGATCCCAGGTAGCGGAGAGAAACAGGTTGGGGAAACCGCCCTTGGTGATGGCCGGAAGGCTCTCCCGGAAGATGAAGAGGAAGATGAGCAGGATGGCCAGGAAGGAGAGGGAGGCGCATGCGAACAGCAGTACCTTTATATATCTCTCTCGCGCCATTTCTCTCACCTCGTGGACGTTCTATAAACCAATGACCGGGATGTACTCCTGGGACACCACTTCGGTCTGGAATTCCTCCGAAAGCACGTAATCAATGAATTCCCGGGCAGCCTCCCGCGGCTCACCGGAGGTGAACATGTGCAGGTAGCGGGACAGGGGATAGCTGCCGTCCTTCGCGCTCTCCGTCCCCGGGGCAACGCCGTCATATTTGATGGCCCTGATCGAGGCGTCGGCGTATCCGATGGAGACATAGCCCAGGGAGTTGGGGGTGGATGCCACCGTCTGCCGCACGATGCCGTTGCTGTTACATTCGATGGCGGAGGCCACCGAGTCCTCCTTGTCCAGGGCGATCTCATCGAACATCTCCCGGGTGCCCGACGCCTTGTCCCTCACCACGGTGATGATGGGGGCGTCCTCCCCTCCCACCTCCCGCCAATTGGCGATCGCCCCGGTGAAGATGCCCTTGACCTGCTCCCTGGTAAGGTTATCCACCCCAACGCCGGGGTTTACCACAATGGCGATGACGTCCAACGCGATGCGATGGTCCATCAGCCTGCCGTCATCCTCATCCGGCTTGAGCTCCCGGGAACTGTTGGCGATGTCCACGATACCCTCCTTGAGTTGGGCTATGCCCACGCTGGAGCCGCCGCCCTGCACCAGAACCGTCCGGTCGCCGCGCATATCCATGAAACGGTCGGCGCCGTCCTGGACCAGGGGGAGGAGGGTCGTGGAGCCGGCGATCCTCACCACCCCGGCTCCCCGGATGCTACAGGCGGCGGGAAGGGAAACAAGCAGGAGAACGGCGATCAGGAGGGCCGCCCTGGCAAAGAGGGGAGGTTTCCCCGTCCTCGGGCTCGCGGCTGCGTTGCTGATTCTTTTCATCATCTTCCTATTAACGGCGCCTCGGTGCGACGTGTACGTGCGGCATCGGGTGCCGCCTTTATTCAACCAGCCCGAGCTTAAATCGCGGTAAAAAGAAGGTTAATTTTTGGTAACGGGGGCTGGGATAGTGATCCGGAAGACGGACCCCTCGCCTTCCACGCTGGTCACGCCGACGGTGCCACCGTGCAGGTCGACGATATGCTTGACGATGGAAAGCCCAAGGCCGGTGCCGCCGGTCTCCCGGGAGCGGGCCTTGTCCACGCGGTAGAATCTCTCGAATACGCGGGGAAGCTCGTCGCCCGGTATCCCGATCCCGTTGTCCCCAACCTCGATGACCACATCGTCTTTATCCAACGAGCCGGCGATGCTCACCACGCCCCCGGGGCGGTTATATTTCACGGCGTTGTCGATTAGGTTATTGACGGCGGCCCCCAGCAGCCGCCGGTCGGCGTGAAGCATCGGGCCGGCCTCCGGGATTTTCGTCTCCATGGTCACGCCGTAATCCTCGGCCAGTTTGCTCTTTGACTCCAGGCACTCCCGCATGAGCTCTCCCAGTTGGAAATCCCCCGGTTCCATGACGGCCCCCTCGGCCTCCAATTTGCTCAGGGCGAGCAGGTCCTCGATGAGCTGGGAAAGGCGGGTGGCCTCATGGTCCAGGTCGCGGAGGAAGCGCTCCGCCGTATCCCTTTGCTCCACGGCGCCGTCCAGGAGGGAATCGGTCAGGGCCCTGATGGTCGCCACCGGGGTCCGCAGCTCGTGGGAGACGTTGGCCACGAAATCCTGGCGGACCCGGTCCAGCCGCTTCACGGCGGTCACGTCCTCGATGGCGCTGACGGTGGCGATTACCCTACCGTCCGACGCGGTCACGGGGTTCGACTTCACGTGCAGAAACATTCGCCGGGGATAGAGCAGCTCGATCTCCGCCTCGATGTTTTCTCCAGCCGCGGCGCGCGCCACGGTGACGTCAAGCTCCCGGCTGGAAAATACTTCTATGATGCGGCGCCCCTCCGCCCTTTCCCGCTTCACTCCCAGGATGATCTCGGCCGCCGGGTTGAGCATCACGATCCTGCTCTCGGAGTCGGTCACCATCACCCCCGCCGATATATTGTCGAGCACCGCCTCCAGCTTTCCCCGTTCCGCCGCCGCTTCCTCCACCCGGTGGCGGACCTGCTCGGCCATGACGTTGAAGTCCCGGGCCAGGTCGGAGAAGTCCTTGATGTCCGGCTCCGCCACCCTGCGGCCGAGGTCGCCCGAGGCCAGGCCGGCCGCCGCCTCCCTCATGCCCCGCAAACCCCCCATGATGGTCCTCTCGGTCCATACGCCGGCGGCGATGATCACCAGCAGCAGGAAGCCGAAGGCTCCCAGGAATATCCACCATACATGCAGGAGCGCCGGCGTGACGTCCTTCTCCTCGGAGGCGACGCGCACGACGCCGGCTATCTCCCCGTTAACCCAAATGGGGGCGGCGGCATAGATAAAGCCCTTGCCCAGGGTGCGCGATTCCCGCACCGCGGATCCCACGTTCCCCTCAAGGGCCGCGGCTACCTCGGGCCTTCCGGCATGGTTCTCCATCTCGCCCGCGGGCACCTCGGAGTCGCCCAGCACCACGCCCCCGGCGTCGATCACCGTCAACCGGGTCGGGTGGTCCTTGGCCAGGTACTCCAAGTAGGCGTCTATCTCGGGAGGCGGGGTGCTCTCGGTAAAGAAACGCCGAAACTCCAGGGCAAAGAGCCGGGCCTCCTCCTCAAGGCGGTCTTTCTCCTCATCCACGGCGAAGGAATGCAGCGGCAGGACCATGAGCAGCGCCACCGCCACCAGGACCGCGGATACCAGAACCGCGTACCTGACAAAGAGGGTGCGCCTCAAGCTTTTCATGGGGTCACCCGCCCGGCTCGAAGCGGTACCCGACCCCGCGCACGGTTATGATGCGCTCGGGTCTGGCCGGGTCTCCCTCTATCTTTTCCCTCAGGCGCCGGATATGCACGTCCAGGGTCTTGGCCTGGCCGTAGAAATCCCCTTCCCAGGCCTTGTTGATGAGATAATTGCGCGCCAGCGCTTTGCCGGGATTTTCCAGGAATATCTCGAGTAGCCGGTACTCCATGAGCGGTATATCCACCACCGATCCGCCCACCATCACCTCGTGCCTGGCCCGGTCGACGACGATGTCCCCGGCCTCCAGGCGGCCGCCCGCGCCCCCGGGATCAACCCGGGAGCGGCGCAGGACCGCCCGTACCCGCGCCACCAGCTCGCGCATGTTGAAGGGCTTGGTCACGTAATCGTCGGCGCCCATCTCCAGGCCCAGGATCTTGTCCACGTCCGAGTCCCTGGCGGTAAGGATGATCACCGGCGTGCCCCGTCCCTGCCGGATCCTGCGGCATACCTCCATCCCGTCCATGCCGGGAAGCATGAGGTCCAGGAGGACCAGGTCGTAGGGCCCGCTCTCGCACATCCTCCAACCGGCCTCGCCGTCCAGGGCGACGTCCACGCCATACCCCTCTTTTTCCAGGCTGAAGGCGATGGCCTCGGCCATGGGCCTCTCGTCCTCGATAATTAAAATCCTTTTCAAGATCCACCCTCCGAAAGCCTTAAATCCTCGTCTCTAATATAAACAGGAAGAGAGGGATTTAAAACCGCTTTACCTTTTTTGCAGGAATTCTTAAGCCCGTGCTCCTTTTATCAAATGGCGAAGGTTTGAAAGGGGGCCAAGGGGATCGATGTTTGTAAAGAATCATCCGGCTTGCGTAATGGTAAGATATTGGTGTCAGGATGTGGAAGTAGAAAATATACGATATATTATGCGGGGATTATACGGTAAAGCTTCTTCCGCCAACATTGAATCCTTCGCCATTCCCATATCTCCCCGGATCCCCGGTTGCCTGGCTACCCGTCCCGGTGTCGACATGTTTTCATCCTCCGATGGTGACATGCCCCGTGGCATGGAGCCTGGCCGAGAGTACAAAGAATCCTCGGTCAAACCCTGGGTCAAACCTAAGAATCAGTTCTGTTTTGATGCTGCAACCGAGATCACCGCCGTGGAAGCAAACGCAAAATCCGCGGATAACAGCGGCGGTATACGTGGAACCCTCACCTGGAGCGCTTTTGCGGCCGTGGGGGAGGCTCCCTTCCAGCGAGGAGGTTCACGAGGGCCTCGTTCCACCAGCCCAAGTGCCCAACCAGCCAGGCACAGGCGTCCTCCTTCCCCGCATCGTTGGTGAAGTCCACGCGCAGCAGGTCCTTGGCCTTATACTTGCCCAGGAAGGAGCGGGGATTGGAGACCTCCTTGATGAAACCCAAGGGCACGAAGAGGTATTTTCTGGGAAGGAGCATGCGGAAATGGATACCCTTGTCGGTGAGGGCCAACACCCCGTTGCCCCTGAACTGCCTGTAACCCTTCGACTGCCGTCCGAAGAAGTTGCAGCCCTCGACGTTGTAGACCTTCTCCAAGCCGGCATCTACGCGCAACGTCGAGATGGCCTGGCTTCTCAGCCGCCTTGTCCAGGCGAAAATCAGGGCAAGGGTGCCGGAAAGCAGTGCCAGGCCTAGAACCACCGAAAGAAAAATGATCATTTCCGTACTCATAAAACCACCATGAATAATATCGTTAATTGGGGTGCGAAAGGGGCGCGGCTTCCCGCGCCCCTTTTGATCTTGAAACGACCTGCCCGGACTGCTATACCTTCTCCCAGAGGGAGGCGTTGGCGTTGCCAAATCCGCCGCAGAGGGTGGCCACGCCGCGCTTGGCGTCGGGATAATCCTTCTTCATGATGTTACTCAGGGTGACGACCAGGCGGCATCCCGACTCCCCGAGGGGGTGCCCCAGCGCCAGAGCGCCTCCCCAGACGTTGATGTTGTCGAAGGGAGCGTTTTCCCCGATACCCAGCTCACGTATCACCGCCAGGGACTGGGTCCCGAAAGCTTCGTTAAGCTCCCAGAGGTCGATATCGTTAACGGTCAGGCCCTTCCTCTCCAGCAGCTTCTTCACCGCCGGGACCGGCCCGATTCCCATTAAGGTCGGGTCACAACCGGCCATGGCGCCTCCCCCGTACCTCAAGTAATAAGTCAGGCCCAGTTCGTCCGCCTTATCCCTGCTCATGAAGAGGGCGGCGCAGGCGCCCACGGTGAGCGGGGAACTGACGGCGGCGGTTACGATGCCGTCGGGCTTGAAGGCCGGCTGCATCTGGGCCATCTGCTCCAGGCTGGGGTTGTCCCTGATCCACTGGTCCTTATCCACCAGCATCTCCTGGCCGTTGTCATCCAGGCCGGGAATGGGAACTATCTCGTCCTTGAACTTGCCCGCGTCCCTGGCCGCAGCGGCCTTGAGGTGGCTGTGGTAAGCCATTAACTCCGCATCCTCGCGCGAGATATGGTAAAGCTCGGCTATCTTCTCCGCGGTGGGGCCCATGGGAAGCTCCGCGGGGTTATAATACTGGGCGATGCGGGGCGGGAAGTCCATGCCCATGGCCATGCCCACGTTCATCATGTCCTCCACCCCGGAGGCGATGTAGATATCGCCCTCGCCGCACATGATGGCGCGGCAGGCGTGTTCGACGGCGGACATGCCGGAGGGGCATTGCTGGTTGATACCGTTGGTGGCCACGCTTTCGGGCATGCCGGAAGCCAGCCAGCCCAGCCGCGCGATATCGTTCTGCATCCCGGTCTGGTTGGCGGTGCCGCAGAAGACCGCCTCGACGTCCTCGGGCTTGACCTGCGGGTTGCGCTCAAAGAGAGCTTTGTAAACGTAGGTAAGGAGTTCATCCGGCCTCAGGTTCCGGAACCATCCTTTTTGAGCGTGGGCCCTGCCGTTGGGAGTCCTCACTCCGTCCACCAGAACGCATTCTTTCAACTCTGCCATGACTTATCTACCTCGCTTTCCATTTTCTCCGTCTGGCCTGTCAAGCAAGCCCTGGCCTGTAATGCCCGTCTATAGTTACCAAAGGGCAGCGATATTATATCAAATTTATATATGCATAAGTGACAAGCGGACAA
>Ga0315282_10012176_pt1 | contig 13203 bp, 5 predicted proteins | sample YL17G07_20_MG_FD_203693 | JGI IMG/M metagenome (GOLD analysis project Ga0315282, IMG submission 203693) | Sediment microbial communities from Yellowstone Lake, YNP, Wyoming, USA - YL17G07_20 | ecosystem: Environmental > Aquatic > Freshwater > Lake > Sediment | place: USA: Wyoming | collected...
TGGTATGCCATTTTTATTTACATTTCAAAGAACTTTTGCGTGGAAAGTGTACGAGATATGTTACATTATCAAATACCCCCCTCCCCTAAAAAAACTCATCTAAAAATTCTTGACACATATTCAAAACTATGATAAACTATTGTAAAAGTAGAGAATTCTAATCTAACACCCAACAATTTCAAACTTTTTTAAAAAACACGAAGATGAAAAAGCCTTTATTAAAATTAACTTTCTTAATAGCTATTATTTTACTATTCTATCCGCACATATCATTAGGCAGTGTTATAGAAAAAGATTCTCTGAGGCCTATTTTATCCTTTTCTTCTACAGAAGAAGTGCCCCATAGAGTAGCTAATGGAATAATTGAAGATCTTATTAAGCAAAGAAGATTAATAGAGGTTTCTTTTGAGGGTGATAACGAACCGATCGCAAGAATAATCGAGACAGATGAAAATTTTACTTTGCCTGAAGATTTACGAAACAAGCTAAGAAACGTTAAGACAGAATTAGACAGGTCTTATAATGAATTTTATAAATTTAAAAACATAGTGGAAAAAAATAGGTATTATAAGATACCATCCGAGAGTATGTTTAAATCTGAAAATGAGGGAATAACCAAGCCGTATCTTTCTTTTTCTTTACAAGGTAGGTATAAAAATTTCTGTAATTCTCTTTTGCGCTCTTACGCAAACTTAAACGAAGAATCCCGATTGCAAAAATACCGCGACAATAAAGAATATATTGATAAGGAATTTTTGGAATTACTTAATAAAGCAAGACAAGCAAAAATAAACATTGTTTTAGGCACTGCATATATATCGGCAAGAGAAAAAATAATAGCCCATGCAAGAAGAGGGGTTACATCGGAAAATCTTGGTTACGCATGCACCATAGGAGAATGGCTGATTGAACATCTGAAAACTACGGAAGAAGTAACAAATTTTATATTAAATGAAGCGCTTCATTTTGGAAATACAAAACCGCATGGTAAGATAATATCCCCCAAAGATTATGATATTGTTGTTGAGCATGGCATAACTGATGACCCTAGCCTTAGCTATAGCTATAACCTTGAACGAACAGCCGTAAAAGCAACAGTAGACCATGGCCCTTGGCAACCATTATATGGAGATAAAATAGTAGGGAAAAGCCCAGCAATGTTAAGGCTTTTTAAACAGATTGATGCCATAAAAAAAAGCTGGAAGACTAGACTTGTTCTTATTGTAGGGCCTACAGGTTCAGGCAAAACTACAATAGCAGAGGCATTTACCCCGCAGGAATATCCTTATTCTCTGAATGCAGCCAACCTTTCGCTAGATATGCTCGTGGAATATATCCAAAAAGCAAATAAAACAAGTGGATATATAGGAGATACATCTGTAAGAGGTACGCTCATTATAAATAATTTTGAAAATGCTTCAACGGAATTACAACATATTTTATTAGAGTGCTTTGATAATAACGCTATAATTGACAGAAATGCAAACTCTATCCCAGTAAACTGCAGAATAGTTATAACTACAACTCAGACTACACACCTCGAAGATGCTTTTTTGAGTAGACTACGAGGAACTACTCTTAAAATACCAGATAGGACTGAAGATATTGTGCTTTTAGCTGAATATTTTAATTGGGAATTAAGCATGGAATATAATATTCCATGGGCACCTCTTGATAAATTCGTAGGACAAATATTGCAAGATACTAAAGTCGCGCAGGAATGGAAATATGATATTAGAGGTATTCGAAGTATTATGCAAGAGATTATTATAAACCGATTACAAATTTTTAGTGGGAAGATTACAATAAAGAAGCTGGACGACTCATATAAACATTGGAGAAGATATTTCTTATTTTGGAAGGCCGAAAAGTGGCGTGCCATGAAGAAGCAGGACGACTTATATGAACATTGGAAAAGAAATCTTATTACTATGGCTGATTTTTTATTACTTAAGGATGATAATCCAGTAAGCACAAGAATACAAATAATTATGGGCAGTGGACAACTTGTAAAATATAATATAAATTCCAATGAGCCCTATTTTGAAGAGCTTCGAGATATAGCAAATTTAGCTAACATACCTAAAGCTGACTCATTTAGTAGTTCAAGAGGTGATGAAGAAGCGCCAGATATAAATTTCTCCTATCCCACAGCATTAGAATCCGCACTCTGAGATCAGCTAAGCTCAGCAGTTAAGAAAACAGCATAAATCCCGAAAAACAAAAAAACCGCGCCCCGATAATTCCATCAAGACACGATTGAGGTAGTTAAAATATGCTTTATATATTACCTCACGGAGTTATTCCCGGGACACAATACTTATCTTCTTGTTTCTGCAGTTCTAAAATCCTGTCTTATTCCGGGCAAAATTTATACTTCTAATCTGTCAAAATCTAACCAGATTAGAATAGGTTGATTAGCTCCTTGTAATACAAATCTGCCTATCAGGCATTAGATATAAAATTTTCATAACTAGAGACTGCTATCTACAGCTACCGGCTCAGTATACAAATTACCTGTCATATCATTAGTATGTTGCATTATTATATTAAGTACATCTATAGCTGATACTACTGCAACATCTTTATATCCTTTTCTTCTTACAATCACCGGCCCTTTAAATTGGCTCTCATCTGCCATCATACGTAATTTCCTAAGGCCATCTTCAACGCGCTGTTCAAGTTGATCAATGGGTATCGGCCTGCCTCTCCTGCGGCCGGTTGTAAGGCGGTATCTAAGCACTGTTTTGACTTCTGCATCTGTCATCATCCTGATCCTATCCACAGATATAGGGGCCATACCTAAAACAACTACACGTTTTCCATAACGTTCCAGAACTGCTTCCAAGTCTTTCCCAGCCATTGCTATAAAACCTATCTTTCCTGCATCTATAACTTCTTCAATATTTGCAGTTGAAATAGCCCTTTTAGATCCAAATATATCTGTAACATTCAGAAAAACTCCGTCTTCTTCTAACTTGTTAAAAGTATCTATATCTAAATTTTCATATTCATTACTACTATCTCCAACTTGTTCCCCGCGCCCTGTAGTAGGCCTACGAACAATACTAGCATTTTCTGGATATTTTTCAGATATTGTCCCTGTAACAGAAGTAAATCCTGTCCCTGAGGGCACAATAAAAACGCACAGAAAACCTTGTAGAGGGCTTATTAGGTTTGGGAGAGTATCTATTTTTGCACGGCCTATCGTCTCTGGATACCATTCATCATCATCTACGCAAGTCAAATTAACAGATTCTGGATTTTGCAAAAGCTTATCTATATTCTGCTCCTTATAATTATATTGTTCCTTTATACTAACAACATATGAAGTCCCAAGTAAATCATTTACATAAATCTCTCCATAAGGGCCTTTTTCAAATATTACCTTTTCCAGAATATCCAAAGTAGACGCATCCTCTAATTCTGTGCCAAGCAACCTTTCTATGCGGGTTTTAAAATAGGGATCAATTTTATCTGGAAATTGTCCTGTCATAGATTCATATAGATAAGCAAACCTCACAAATGCATTTCCAAGGGCATTTGATATCTCTTCACGGCCATTTATCTTATGCTCAACATAAATAATCTTAAACTCATTTGCTAAAAATTGAGCTAAAGCGCTTTTGACCAATATATCTACGATTGTAGATTGGAAATCCCAGTGAGCCTGTTCAAGCTGATTCCATCTTTTTACAACAAGCGGATATTTCCCAATATCTCGTGCCAAAACTTCCATGCCCTTTTTGAGGCGGCTGCTATTTTCAGGGTCATCTGGATCAAACTTTTTCCCCTGTTCTTTTGACGAAGCCTCTAACCCATTAAGTAGTGCGCCTTCAGCCAGTTTTTTATCTTGTTCAAATTCTTCTGCTGAAACAGGTGAAACCATTATATATTCTGTAGAAGCATATACTTCTGCTACTTTATCATCTGACCCGCTTGTCATAAGGATAGGAATCTTATTCTCATTTTGAATTTTTTGAATAGCCTCCTTACTTGTCCCATACCTTTTACCATTTGTCTCTGATACTCTAATAAACTTACCATCCTTTAACATACTATCAAATTGTTCACTATTTAAAAAGTAATAGTCCACGCCATCTTCCTCTCCAGGCCTTGGAGCGCGTTCTGTATACCTTATAACTAATTCAAAACTATCTGGAAAATCAGCCATAAGCTGTTTAAAAAGCGTTGTTTGACCGCTTGATGCCGGCCCCATAAATGGAATAATGCATTTACTAAGATCAATATTTCCTATTAGTTTGTGTAATAATAATTCACGCCTTGATTTTAACGTATCTCTAGCCTTAGCACGAATTACATCATCCTTAGAATTTGCACATATGGACAGAATATTATCAGGCAGCTCTGTTTCAAAAACTAAATTGTGGACAAGATTATTAAATGCACTATCATCCGAACGAACAATTCTTTCTAAAATAGGTGTAATTTTAGAAATCAACTGTAATAAAACCACCTGAGCCCTGTTAGTTACTCTAATAAATTCCTCTTTATCCTCAAAATTTTTGTTTCTTTTAGAAAGCCTTTCACATAAAAGACCAAACTGCTCTGATGAAATTTCATTGGTATCAGAAGGGAAGATATTATAAGCCTCATCGCGCATCAATAAAGCCATATCTATGGATTTTATAAGCGTATCTTTTGCTTCATTGTCTAAATAGCCGTTATCGTAAAGCCATTCAATTGAATCCAAACGCCTTAATGGAGCTAAATGCCCTCCCAAATATGTCACGACATATTTTAGGATATTAAATTGTTTAGGTAATCCAGCGGCATATTTAAGAGTAATATTTTTATCTACTGATAACTTGTCCCATCCGCCCCTACTAGCTAAAGAAGCCAGCAAGAAACTCACTTGGAGTTCGTCTTCTTTTAATTCTTCTGAAGAGCATAAATCTTGAAGTGCTAGGCCATAAACATCCTCGTCTCCTGTTACAAATTTAGTATCTGCTATGTGCGCATATTCTGACCGGTCTGTAACAGTCTTACTGACTACTCCACCAAACTTGAAGTGCCTCATAACAATACGGATATTTTTAATTTTTGGAATAGTTTGTGATAGATATGCGCCTAATTCATCTGTAAGCTTAGGGTCTATTTCATCCTTTCTTAATATTACAAAGTCTATATCAGAAGCGCTTATCAACATACTATCTGAACCACTGCCAGTAAAAAGAATAGCTATCCCAGAGGTATTGGGATTAATATTCCTGCTTGCAAAAAAATTATTTACCAATTTTGTTATAATCTCTTCTAATAACTTTGTATTTGCTTGAGCTAATTCAATACCACTACTATAATTTTTTTTATCTTTCTGAAAATTATCAAAATCTGAACGGCACAATTCCAGTAACGTATCTAGATCTATAGTTTGTATGGGCTCAGTTTTTTGCCCTAGACTTTTAATAAATTGTCCAAATCTAGCAGCAAATGAAGATGCAACAGGAGGTCTTAATGTTAGTTGCTTGAATGTAGGATTAGAGGCTCTATCGCTCTTTATTCCTGAAAAAGCTTCGCCTAAACTAATGTCAATGAATAAAAAAGCAACAATTGCTACAATGCCAATTACTTTCTTAAATGGAAAATTTGACATATTTACCTCTTTTATAATATAATCAATTTATATATACTTTATAAATCTATTAAATATTATACCTTAAAAAACACTCTTTGTCAAACTACCTCATCTAGAATTAGGCTCTAATAAAAACTGCGTAGGTTGCCGTAGGCATCCTACGCAGTTGAGGCGGTAATCCATTCCAACTTTATAAGTTGGACAAAACCTGTTATTTTTAAGCCAAAAATATAGCCACCCTAAGAAACAGGTTCTGCTTTGTCAGTAACACCATGTTCCCAATTATCATGGTAAGCGTCTCTAAATTCGTCGGCATCTGCAACTCAGCATCAGAACCCTTTGAAATTTTATAGGCCTGTTCTATTTCCTCCAAACTGCCTTGTTGAATCTATTGCCCTTTTTGAGTCTGTATAGGTAGGTTCCTCTGTTCTAATAAGATTGCCTGGATTTTCATCAGCTACTACAGCAGGGCTTCCTTCAAATACTTCTTCTTGGGTTTCAGGCGCCAGCTTTATACCTAATTTTACATCATATACTCCGCCTATTGAATCATGTATCCTGACTGTTACTTTTACTATGCCATTTTCTATTTTTACGCCTTCTACTCCGCTAAACCTCAATCCATTTATACCAGAGTAATTTACCATGCCTGGTTTAGATATAAAATCTTGAGAAGTATATACTTTTTTATGGCCTGGGGATATGTCAGGGTTAAATTTTTTCAGTTCTTTGAGATCTTCATCCATTTCATCTTCTTTACCTTCTTCTGCACCTTTAAAAGCAAATGCGCCATTTAAATTTGGGACACTTGAGTCTAGGCCCTTTTTGGTTCCATATGCCATCCAGCTTGTTAACTTCATGCCTCCTCTTTGCATCTGAGAAGCGATTAACATTTCTACTGGAACTGCGCTTATTGCAATATCTGCCTTACCTTCCAATACTAATTCTGAGCCTCCTATTTCATAGAGGTTAGTAAGCGTAATATTATCTATCTTACCTCCACTTGCTACAAATAGATTTACAAAATTCGTCCATCTACTTGGCTTATTTGGGTCTAATAATTTAGCGCCCAGCGCTATCTTTAAATCTTTCCATTCCTTGCCAAGCGCTTGACGTATATTGTTTATATTCTGTAATAGATTCCATGATACAGGATCATCTGTTCCTATTGGCGCCTGCCTATTATAACTTACTTCCACGCCTTGAGTTTGTATTGGAGCTACTATACCTATTATTCTACCATCTGGTATAATGCTCTTGCATGATCCTAAATATGTTAACGATATAGAGTCAGAGTCTGTCTGGTCTGAGGTTCTTGTTGCTGTCTGGGTAGTTCCATCTATTGGATCTTTCATGAGATCTATTTCTTTTGCGCCTTCTCCATATACTGCGCCTATAACATTTTCTGATACTGTTGCTAGTTCTTCTTCTCCCCTGACTGTTTTTGACACAGTACCTTCAGTCCCTACATCCACGACTTTAATTCCAAGGTTTGTAAATCTATCGCTCGAGGCACTCAATATACCAGTATGCGATTCTTCTGCTAATCCATCTATAATATCTTTTATTTTAGCTACAAAATCTTTATCTTTTTCTCTTCCTTTTGCTGCGCCCATTAATGGTATTTGGTGCCCATCTATTTCTACCTTAGTAGTTACAAGTTTACATGCTGCGCTTACTGTCATAGCTACCAGTGTTGGCATAAGTTCTTTTAATGAATTATCCATTGTTTCGCCTGGACGAGGGTCAGCTACTCTGGTTACTTCTATACTGTCTATTTTTTCGCCTTCATTAAGGAACTCTGGAACATTGGCTAATTCGCCTTCAAGAGATTTTTGGAGGGTTTGGGCATTATGCTGAGGTCCCGCAAGATATTCTGGCACTAAACTGCCATCATCCATCGGCTTCTTATCTCCGCCTGAAGGAATGGTTATATTTTCTGCAACTTCAACTGAGGCCTCAATATTATCAAATTCGCTTTTAGTAATAACTTCTGCTATGCCTTTTTCATTAACCCTGAAATATCCTAACTTACCTAACGCTACATAAGTCAATCCTTTAGACTTCTTTACAGCTATATTGTCAACTGTACTTAAAGCATCTATTACTCCTTGTTGAGTTACGCTATATGTTGTAAATACTGGTGTATAAATACGGCCAGTTGTATTAATTAAATCAGCTACTGTTGAATTAGGATCCTTGCCAAATGTTATGCCAACAACTGTAATAAATAAAGGCAGCATCTTCTGAAGCCGAATAAAAGCTTCAGGATTTGCAGTATCAGTTGGAAGCTCTGTCCTTAAAGATTCTTTTGTTATTTCATTTGCTAAAGGTATAATCTCATTTAAAGTCCAGTTTTTACCAGCTAAAAGGCTGTGATAAAGCTCATCATCCATTTCTTTGCCGCTATTAGCTGACAAAACTACATAAGATATGCCTTTATCCCTAAACATCTTCATCATACCTTTGGTATGAAAACCGCCTACTATCAGGATAGAATTAGATTCTTTGGCATCATCCATTCTTTTTAATGTATTAGCTACTATGGCTTCATCTCTTTGCCAAACAATATTGTAAAAACCTACAAGTTCCTGAAAGTGATTGTCTATAATATCAGGATTATAATCTATGAAATTCGTTTGGCCCGTTGAGCCCGTTTTGCCCTTCAGGCCCGTTATGACTTGTTTAAAATAACTAACCGTATATTTATCTTTATTAGCCAAGAAATTTTCTATTTCTTCATTCGAGATTTTAAGATTAAAGAAATCTTTTAGGAAAGCTGTATTTTTAGATATCGTAAGGAGGTTTTTCTGGCCTTCGTTATCGCAAGATTTATATCTCAGATCCTCTAATAGAGTTTGTAATTCAGTGTAGATTTTATAAGATTCCATCTTTGCGATTATACCCAGATAATCTGTAAAGCCCGACAGATTTTTATAGTTAGTTAAAGGCAGGTTTAATTTTTGCCCAAGTTCTTTTAAATACATATAAAATTTATTAGAGGATATTTTTTCCTGCTGAAATAATGCGGTTTTAGTACTAAACTCATCTAATTCCTTAGTTTTTCCTTTAGTAGTAAGTTCTTGCGTTAATAATATGTTATAAAGTCGTGCTTCTTCTGTTACATTGGTTAGCTGTAAGGTTTTTTCTAATTCTAAGCTTTTTTGGAGTAAAGTTATATTAGGGCATAATGTAGCTATGTCAAGATTTAGCTTCTTAGCAATTTGGGTTAAGTAATCTAAATAAGCATTTAAATCTAATTTCTTATCCTCATAAAGAACTTCCTTTTCTTCTAATTCTTTTATACCTTTATTATATACTACTGGTTTTAATGCTTTTATCGCTTGCTCTACTTGATTTAAGAACACTTGGGCGTTTTCAGAGTATTTTATTAATTTATTGAACTGCCCTGCATTTCTATAGTATAAATCCTTATTTTCAACTCCCCAGATTGCAATAGGATAATCCTTTATAATACCTAAATATTCTTCTCCTGTAATCTCGCCTGTTTTTAGTAAAAGCTTGGATAATCTCTCGCAGATAAGCTTGTCTGTAACCTGCTTTTTTATGATACCAGGTTCAACCTTGCCAAAGGCGCCTTCTGAAAGGACCAAGTCAATATTGTATGTTTTATACAGATGTTCTATGATTTTAGCTGAATTTTTCTGTGCATCGTATTGGGTATGAAGGTCTTGGAAATGTATTATTCGCCTTGCATTTTCCCCAGGCGCATTATAAACCTCGCTGATTTTACCTAATGCTTCAGGTATATGTATATCTGAGATATCTTTTACTGAAGCTATATCTATTTTTTGGCTGGTTTGAAGTTTAGAATTTTGGAGCTTAGCCTCATCACCTTCTTGCAGGGCTTTCTTCTTGCCTACAATGGACTCATTCTGCTCCATGATTTTTTCGTAGTTAACCTTTTTATTCTGGAACAAACTTCTATTCGTAGCGCCTAATGCAAAGTCTGAGAATAAAAAGATTAGGGTAACAGTAATATTAATCAGCCTCTTAAATGGAAAATTTGACATTTCTGTATCCTCCTGAGATTTTAAACTATTTTAAACTGCGTTCCGATGATTCCATCGGGACGTGGTTGAATACGGTTAAACAAATGATTTCTACTTTTCTAAATCTATTATAAAGTATATCATAATCAATAGATATAGTCAACCCTTTTTTGAGCCTTTAAATAAATGAGGTCTTTACTTCAAATGCTGCGCTTCACTGTTGAATGAGGGATATTTTTTAAAGCGGCGCACAAGTTATAAGCAGTTTTTATTTTGTTTAAATTTGCTTGATCATTTCAATATTCTTATCAGAATCAATCATTCTGAAGAAAAACCCCTGGCATTTATCTTTTCCAAGTTCATTTGCTCTGAGCTCTGCAAAGGCTTTATATGAAGCCTCTGCAAAAAAATCGCGGACCATATTAGGGCTTATATTATGAAGATATGGCTTGGCAAATCCTATTGCAGGCCTTCCGGGAAGAGGTTTTTCAGAAACAAAAGAAACAATAAATGGCAGGTATTTCTGCGGCTGAGCCAGAACCTGCTGATAACTTATATGCTGATCGCCTGTTCCCTGCATGACCCATTCAATGCCTTTGGAAATTAAATAATCCCTGAGATTGTAAAACCTACCCCCTTCAAGATAAATAAAAGGAACCATCTTACAGCTTTTTTTTGCTGGAAATCCTTTAAACTTATCAGTTGACCTTGCTATTTCTTTGATTCTTTCATATTCCCTGTTAATTGAGCCTGGGTTTTTACGTTCTTCTTCCTGTAATCCCTTTAATCTATTCTCCAGAAGGCCTTTTCCTAATTCTACATAACTCTGGCGAAAATAAAGATTTTCCTGGACAATCTTTGTAGCTGGATTATCCAGATTATTCAGATCTACATCAGATGCGTTATATCCTGCTTTCTGAAGCGCTTTTACAATCAACGCATTTCCTACGTAAGAGGCGATACCATAAAAGAGAGTAAAAAATTCTGCTATTTTATTTACAGCTTCCTGATATTCTAATTTTTTAAAATCAGGCATATCAATATCAACTGCATTAAATGATTTTTCAGAGATAGCTTGACCTGACATATTTATAACTAATTTTTTTGGATCATCCTTGTAATATTTTTTCTGCATTTCCCAATAGGATTTTTTTATGGCTATAAGATTACTGAAGCCTTCCTGCCATATACTTTCATTGAAGTTCTGTTCTATAGATTTGCCAAACCAGAAAAATTCATCAGGCACTAAAAGGCCGATATCTGTTACTCCGGCATCTATTATTTTTTTAGCGATAATATTAGCCGGATGCCTGCCTTCTTTAATTTTTCCTATGCCTTCTTTGCGTACATCCCAGTATTTCTCAGCATCTAAATCATAATAAGCCAAAAATGTCATCATATGCAGGTCAGCTGTCCATCTGCCTCCCACATTGTCAAACATTGCCCCGAAACCAGGCGCATCTTCTCCAAGCTCTTTATCAAGGCCGGAGTTACGGATAAAAGCTGACAGCCTGCTTTGATCTACCCTGTCTGTGGTTTCAAAAAACATGCTGCCTAAGACTTTTCCAAATATATCTTTTGCTTCCTCTTGAGTAGTATTTAATAACTTGGCCCTTTTAGAAATTAATGCAATAAGGCTATTAGTCCCAAATCTTTCTTTATTAACCTTAAATAAATCCTTAGCTGGCTGTTCTTTTCCATCAATAAAGTTAACCTCATGCAAAGTATCCAAAACTAATTTTGCAAATTTCTCTCCATCAATACCTCTTTTTATGGCCTGATGTTTTAAAAAGGCATAAAATATATCCACAAACACCATCATGGTTTCATCGGTTGATCCTGACTTCGAACTTGGTATAACACATACTTCATCCCAGTCTGCGTCAAGTTCTTTCAGCGTATCAGCCATAAACAGCTCGAAATCTTTTCCAAGTTCATATTCTCCGCAGATCTTTATGGCCTTTTTATTCTTAACCTCAACCATCTCAAAGATATCAGCAATTCCCTGAAATGGCGTATGCTGTCCTCCTATCCCTGGCTTAATAATAAATCTTATTGGCTTGCCAAGTCTTTTTGCCCGCTTTTTAAAAAACTCTTTCATTTTATCGACTGTTTCTAAGAAAACTTTCTTGCCAATTTGTTTCCCGCTAGAATCTTCCACATAATATCCTTGATCTCCTTCAAAGCTGAATGACCCATTAATAGCAGAGCCTTCAGCTACGCCATACCCATCTTGTTTATATCCGCCTCTAAGAAAACGCCTTGCCATCTCTGCGTTTCCATAAGCATTAAGCGGAGCGTTTAATTTCTTCGCGAGATCATCTATTTGGTTCTCTTTCTTCTCAATCTTCTTCTTCATAGTTAATCCTTAAGTAATACTCATGTTCTATATAAAAATAGAGGCAGCAACCGTTTTTTACTTAGCTCCTTTTCAGTAAAAATGGTCGTTGCCTCTATTTTTTAGGGATTTTACCTGTGGTTTGGTCAATCTTACCGTCAAAATCAATGTCTTTTTCTAAGCCCGCTATTTTATCGGCTTCATAATAAATAAAAATATCAGGCTTTCCGTCCCTATTAGTGTCTCTTTCTCCCCTAACCTTCCTGCCGTCAGAATAATAAACCCAAGTATCTATCGCGCCATCAAAATCTATATCACCATCTTCCCTATCTATTTTTCCTTTTGCTAAATACCGCGTATAGTCAACTTTACCGTCAAAATTTCTATCTGCCTCTGATTTTATATGCTCTCCTTTCTCGTTATAATATATCCATATATCTGGTTTACCATCGCTGTTTCTATCTTTTGTATCAACCTTAGACTTAGGCAGATTCGTATCTAACGCAAAAGTAAAAGATGCGGAAAATAATACCCAGATTAAAATGCCTGTTATGCAGAGTGAAAGATAAACGGTTCTATTAAATAGTTTTCGTAAATCTGTGTAATCATTTTTTAAAATCTGCGTAATCATAATTCCCCTTTCTTTACTATCTCTTTTATTTTTAAAACAACATCCTCTTTTTTAATAGCTATGGATTTTTGTAAATCGCCCCGAAGTTTTATTTCCAGTTCGCCTTTTTTAATGCCTTTTTCTCCCACTACTATTAACACCGGTATTCCTATTAGCTCAGCATCATTAAACTTAATCCCTGCGCTTTCATTCCTGTCGTCCAATAAAACCTCTATGCCTAAATCTTCCAACTTATCATATAATTCATCTGCTGCGTTACGCACATTCTCCTTTTCATAATTAATAGGGATTATCATTGCCTCAAAAGGCGCTATTGATGAAGGCCAGATTATGCCTTTTTCATCATTGTGTAGTTCAATGCTGGCAGCTATAATCCTATTTACGCCTATACCATAACATCCCATTATCATTGGCTTGAGCTTTCCGTCTTCGTCTAAAAACTCTGCCTTCATTGCCTTTGAATATTTAACGCCTAATTTAAAAACATGCCCCATCTCTATGGCATGTTCTATTTTTATATCCTTGCCGCACTTAGGGCATTTGTCCCTTTCAGTTATCATCCTTAAATCATGCCATTCTTCTATTTTAAAATCCCTGTCTAAATTTACATTGATAAAGTGCTTGT
>Ga0315282_10012177_pt1 | contig 13202 bp, 9 predicted proteins | sample YL17G07_20_MG_FD_203693 | JGI IMG/M metagenome (GOLD analysis project Ga0315282, IMG submission 203693) | Sediment microbial communities from Yellowstone Lake, YNP, Wyoming, USA - YL17G07_20 | ecosystem: Environmental > Aquatic > Freshwater > Lake > Sediment | place: USA: Wyoming | collected...
GGACTCTTGACCCTCTCTGGACACGGACGTTGAATAGTCAAGTCGGTTCGAACCGCCGGATACGGACCCGTATGTCCGGTGGTGTGGGAGGGCGGCGGTCGTGAGGCCGCCCCCTATCCCGATTTTTGCTGGTTTTTGGAAGACCTATATTTTTTCCACCTTTTGGCGATTCTTTCGGCCGCATCGAGGGAGGCGTCGATCTCCTTTTCGGTGTGAGCCGCGGAGATGGCCCCGTAACCGTGGAAAATGTTGAAACCTTCCTGGATCATGGCCAGCTTGAATACCTTCTCCCTGAGCTCAACATCATTCACCGCCGGATTCCAGACCTGCTCCGGCTTGTCGATCCGTTCGATGTCTTCGCGAAGAAAATGGGCTCCGACGAGAGAGCTGGAGATGCCGAGAGTGTCACCGTAGCCTGTGCATTTCAGGTTGAAGCCGTGGGCCGCGAAGATCTCCTCAAGACCTTTCCGCACCTTCGCTCCCAGTCGGCCGATTTTCGGGTAGACCTTCGAAGCGTTCTGGATGAGATAATTCAGGAAAGTGATCCCCGCCAGCATCGTCGCCGGATGGGAGCAGAAAGTTCCCCCCTCGAACTTGACCTTTTCCTCGGGCTTTGCTTCGGGCCCGCAGAGCGCCAGTACGTCCGCCCGGCCGGCGACGGCCGCGGTGGGCATTCCTCCGCCGATCGCTTTCCCCAGGACGGTCAGGTCGGGCACAATCCCATAGAGAGTCTGAAGTCCCCCCGGATGAAATCGGAATCCGGAGACGACCTCATCGAAGATCAGGAGGGAACCGTGATCCCGAGTCAGCTCCCTGGCCCTGCGGAGGTATTCTTTGTGGCCGAAGATGAAACCGCCGGCTCCGATAAAAGGCTCGATGATAAAACAGGCGATCCGGCCGCCACACTTTCTGAAGATTTCCTCAAGGTCGTCCGTGTTGTTGAATTTTGTCACCAGGATCATCGAGTCTGCTCCCTCCGGGAGCCCGGCGGATTCGATCGAATTCAAGCCCTCGCGATAGGTGCTGACACCTTTCAAGAGATAGGGTTGAGCGCCGTGCCAACCGCCCCCGGCCTTCAAGACCAGGTCTCTTTTCGTAAACGACCTGGACAGCATGACCGCATACATGCTCGCCAGGGTTCCGCTGGTCGTAAATCGTATTTTGTCCGCCCCGAGCTGCTTGAGGATCAACTGGGCCAACTCCTCCTCAAATCGTCCCGGGAACCCTGTCGTCAACCCCTGTCCCTTTCGATAATAAGCTAAGAGCGCATCGAGGACGCTCTTCGGATTGTGCCCGAGGATGTTCGCGAAGTGCCCTTGCCAGAAGTCGACGTAGGTGTGGCCGTCGACGTCGGTCACCCGGGAGCCCTTGGCGCTCACGTCGTAGAAAGGGAAGGGATCGAAGAGACGAAGGTTGTGGCTTCCTCCCTGCACCTCAAACTGCGAGGCCTTCATGAAGAAGGATTCCGATTTTTTGTGGGTTGCTTTGTAAGCTTTGATCAGGTCGTTATAAAGTCGTTGTTTGTCCATTCTCTCCTCTAAAAAAAAGATTTCAAACGAGCAATAAATCACTTATAAAATATCCGAATATATACTACAAAATCGGAGTCAGGTCCACACATCCGACACAAAAAAGTCCGCCGCTGGCTCGAATTTCTGCTTCAATTGGGCTATATTTCTACCATGTGTGTAGACCTTGCCCCCTCGATTGGTATATAAATATGGCCGGGATGCAAATCGAGCGCATCGAACTGGTTCTTCTCAAACTTCCCTATGTCCATTTTTTTGAGACGAGCTTCGGCCGTGAATACGAACGGACGTTCATCATCACCAAGGTCTGGGGCGACGGGCTCTGCGGCTATGGCGAGGTCGTGGCCTCGCGGGCGCCGCTCTACAGCTCGGAGACGACCGGCACGGCCTGGCACGTCCTCAAGGATTTTTTGATTCCCCTCGTCTTCCAAGAATCCCTGTCTGGGCCCAAGGAGTTCTATCGGGCTGTTCAAAGATTCCGCGGCAACGCGATGGCGAAGTCGGGACTGGAGCTGGCTCTCTGGGATCTTGCGGCTAAGAAAGAGGGCCTGCCGCTCTGGAAAATCTATGGCGGCGTGAAGCAAGAGATTCCAACCGGGGTCAGCTGCGGCATAGAAGACTCGATCCCCGACCTCCTGGACCGCGTCCAATCTTACCTCGAGGAAGGCTACCAGCGGATCAAGATCAAGATCAAGCCGGGCTGGGACCTGGACGTCTGCGCGGCTGTTCGGGAGAAATTCCCGGAGATCCTTCTCCAGGTCGACGCCAACGGCGCTTACGGCCCCGCCGACACCGAGCACTTGAAGAAACTGGACGCTTTCGGCTTGCTGATGATCGAGCAGCCCTTTGCTCCGCACGACCTCTGGGACCACGCCCGCCTCCAGAAACTGATGAAGACCCCTCTTTGCCTCGACGAGAGTATTCTCACGGAGGATTCGGCCCGTCAGGCCTACGAGATGGGAAGCTGCCGGATCGTCAACATCAAGGTCGGCCGGGTCGGCGGCATCGTCGAGGCGCGCAAGATCCATGATTTCTGCCAGGCGCACGGGATTCCGGTCTGGTGCGGAGGAATGCTCGAGTCGGGCATCGGACGGGCCCATAACCTTCATCTGGCCTCGCTGCCCAACTTCCTCTTTCCCAACGACCTCTCGGCCAGCAACCGGTATTACAGCCGGGACCTCGTAGAGCCGCAGATCGAACTCAGCCCGGGCAGTGTCATCGGAGTGCCGCGGGGGCCAGGGATCGGCGTCTCCCCGGTGGAAGAGCGGATCCGCGAGGCTACGCTTCAGTCGGAAGTCTTCAAACCGCTCTAGACGGCCCTTATTCCTCATATTCCTATACAGTGTATAGAATAAGTAGATATGGTATACTGACTTCCGGCTTTTGGAATAAAATAGAAAGTGGCGTTTGGTTTAGGCATCTGATATCTCGGCTCGGAAGCCTCTTTTTTCCCGGGGACGGGAAGGTCCCATCTTGGATTGAAGCCCAAAGAACATATAAGATGCATAAACCCGATCCTCTTATTATGGGAGGGCAAGCATGAGCCGCCTGAGAAGCGAAGACAAAAAATGGCTGGAAGATAAGTTCGGCGCCCGGGGGAATTTCAGCCCCACCGAACGCCTTCTCTACAGCCACGACATCGCAGCTATGCCCGGTTTATTTAAACCCCTTGTCGGCAATACGACTCCCGACGCGGTTGTCCAGCCTGAAAGTGAGGCTGAACTGGCCGATCTGGTCCGCTGGGCCGCCGAAAAGCGGATTCCCCTTGTCCCTCGCGGAAAAGGCTCTTCCGGCTATGGAGGTATCATTCCCACCAGGAAAGGAATTGTGATCGATTTCTACAGGATGAGGAGGGTCCTCTCGGTCGACGTCGGAAATGAAATTGTCACCGTAGAGCCCGGAATCACTTGGGAACAGCTGGACAAAAAAATCGGCCCCCAGGGACTGGCCGTCCGGCTCTACCCTACGAGTTACCCGTCTTCCTCCGTGGGCGGCTGGCTGGCCCAAGGAGGCGCCGGCATCGGCTCCTACCAATACGGCTGGTTCGTGGACAACGTCATCAGCGCGCGCGCCGTTTTGCCCTCGGGCGAGGTTAGAGAGTTCTCAGGCCGGGACCTCGAGCTCATCTCGGATGCCGAAGGCATCACCGGCATCATCAGCCGGGTAACCCTCCGAGTCAAAAAGCTCGAGGATCTGGGTGTTGTGGCCATCGCCTGTCCCGATGCCCATAAACTTACCAACGTCTTTGCGGAGTTAATCGCCCGGGACTTTCCCGTCTGGTCGGTTGTGTTCATCAACCCCCGGATGGCCGAGCTCAAGAACCGGGCGCCCGTCCGCATGCACCACGACCAGCCCGCCGAGCACAAGGTCATCCTCCCCGCGGCTTATATTGCCACCCTGACTTTTAAAGAGGCCGACCGTTCGAAAATCGTGCCGCATCTTCCTGAGATCCTGAAAAATTGCCAGGGCGAAGTCCTGAGCCAGGAGATCGCGGAGCACGAGTGGGAAAACAGGTCCAAGCTCATGATCGTGAAGCGCCTGGGCCCGTCGCTCGTGCCCGCCGAGATTGTCGTCCCGCTCGAGAAGCTGGGCGATGTCATGGAAGAGATCGAACACAAAGTCAACCAGCCTGTCGTCAAGGAAGGCGTCATCATCAAAAAAGGCCGGGATGGAAAGCCGGAGGCCGTCATCCTCGGGTTCATTCCCAGTGACCAGCGAAAATTCTCCCACAATTTCGTCTTTGGGCTCGTCTTGACCATTATGAAGATTGCCCAAAAATACGGCGGCCGGCCCTATTCGACCGGATTGTATTTCCCGAGCCGGATAAAAAAGATCATCGGGCGGGAACGCACGGAGCGTCTCCGGTCTTTCAAAAAGCGGGTCGATCCCAGGGGAATTTTGAACCCGGACAAGGTCATCGGCAAGATGCTCATCAGCCGGATCCTGGGCGTGGCTAATGTATTCGAGCCGCTGGTGAGACCTTTTGGCAACAATGTTGTGACCCAGGTCGGAGAGCGTCCCCAAAAACCGGTCCGGGATATTCCGGGCGACGTGGCCTGGTATGCCTATGCCTGCTCCCAGTGCGGCTATTGTGTCGACGAATGCGACCAATTTTACGGCCGCGGTTGGGAAAGCCAGTCCCCCCGGGGCAAGTGGTACTGGCTCCGCAATTATATGGAAGGCAAGGTGAAATGGGACCAATCCATGGTCGATACGATTCTCGTCTGCACCACCTGCGAGCTCTGCAACCTGCGCTGCTCGGCCTCGCTCCCGATCGAACCGTCCTGGATGAAGCTGCGCAGGAAATTGGTGCAAGAGGACAAGTGGATGACCTTTCCGCCCTTCGAGATGATGGGAGAAGCGACGCGCGGTCAAGGGAACATCTGGGCCGGCTACCGCAAAAACCGGACGGATTGGTTCCCCAAAGATCTGTGGGCGAAGCACGGGCCCGGCGTCAAGAGTAAGAATATCTATTTCGCCGGTTGCACGGCCTCTTATGTCGAAAATGACATCGGCGCGGCCTCGGTCACTCTCCTCGATGCCGCCGGGGTGGATTTTACCTATCTTGGAAATGTAGAGAATTGCTGCGGGATTCCCATGCTCGTCGCCGGCAAATGGGATATCTTTGAAGAGACGATCAAAAAGAACATTTCCGCCGTCAAGGCTTCCGGAGCGGATACGGTTATCGCCTCCTGCCCGGCCTGTCACATGATGTGGCGCCATACGTACCCGGAATTTGCTCAGAAGCTCGGAATTGAATTCGGGATCAAGACCAAGCACTACAGTGAAGTCGTGGCCGAAAAGATCCGGAGCGGTGAATTTAAATTCCCTCTGACGATTGACGAGAAAGTGACCTGGCATGACTCCTGCCATATCGGCCGCGTATCTGGCGTTTATGAAGAGCCCCGCGAGGTCATCAAAGCCGTCCCGGGCGTTAAATTCGAAGAGATGCCTTATCACCACGACGAGGCCCATTGTTGCGGCAGCGTTCTGACTCTCATCAAAGAACCTCCGGTGGCGGCGGACATCGGGAAGACCCGTCTTGACGAGGCGGAGGAGGTCAAGGCCCAGAAAGTCCTGGCTCTCTGTCCCTGCTGTGAATTTCAGCTGCGCGTGACCAGAGATAAAATGAAAGTCCCGATCGAGATTCAAGACCTGGCGACTTTTGCCTGCAGAGCGCTGGGGAAGGATTTTCAGGATCCGACGGACGAGGCTTTGAGGCAGTGGGCTGTCTTTGAGGGAATGATCAAACTCATGACGCCGCAGGGCTTTGCCGACTTGATGGACACGATGTGGCCGGAGATGCTGGGGGCCATGCCGCTCGGGATGGGCGGGATGATGAATTTCATCGGGAAACTGGGGTTTGTGGGAGGCGCGATGTTCGCCTTGATGAAACCGATGTTTCCGATCCTGTTCCCCAGGCTTCTGCCCGGAATGATGCCTAAGGTCATGCCGGCGATGCTTGAGCGAGTCGGCAAGCTTATTCCCATGCCCGATTACATGGACGAGCAAATGCCGGAGATGATGCCCAAGGTCATGGACAGCCTGATGCCACACATGCTTCCGGATGTCGTGCCCCTTGTCGTCCCGAAGATGATCGCCCACCTCCGCGCAAAAAAATAGCTGGGGGACGTTCCCCAAGGGGACACCCTTCATAATTGCCCCCCGTTGCTCGTTCCCCGAGCTCGGCCTTGACCTCGTTTAGCCTTTAAATATTTTCATAATTTGGCGGGGATATTCTCAAATCACATCGTTCGGGAAGAAAAGAAAATTCTGTTGACTGATATAGTCATTTAGACTATATTATCAAAAGGACAGACATGAACGAAATCATCACGATCACGAAAGCCAAGGCGAGATTATCAGAGCTTATCAGTCGTCTTATTTATCAAAAGCACAAAATCGTGATTACCAAGAAAGGGAAGAGAGTCGCCGTCCTGATGCCTTATGAAGCCTACAAAGATCTAGAGCAAAGGCAGAGCGAAGGGCTGATACTCGCGCAAGGAGTTTTGGCTGATTTTGATAGGGAAATCGATGAGATGTGTGCTGCGATTTATCAGGCCAGAAAGGAAGAAAAAAGCCGGAAGGTCTCGCTTTAATGTATCTCTTCGATACCGACGTCTTAAGCAACATTGTTAAAAAGAGCCCTTCGGCCCAGCTGGTGAAGAGATTGGGAAGAACCTCTCGGGAGATGCAATATAGCTCGGCAACTAATGTGGGGGAGATTTATTATGGGGCGATGAGGTCTGCCCATAGCGAGAAAATTATTCGCGCCTTTGAAGACAAAGTGCTTCCCAACCTCACTATATTGCCCTTTGATGAAGGGGCCGCGAAGATTTACGGCAAGCTGAAGGCAAGACTTGAAAAAAAGGGAATGGTTAAGAGCGAACCGGATTTGCGAATCGCATCGGTCGCAATCCAGCACAAGCTGATTCTGGTCACGGGGAAGACTCAACACTTTGATGATATTCCCGGCCTGGAAGTTGAGAATTGGATTGTTGATTGATGAGGAGGGTTGATGAATCGACCACAACTCGCCTATGAAAGGCCCCTGGTTTTGTGCGCACTGCTCATTGTGGGGATCTTAATCGCCTTATGGCCGTGGAATCAGATGAGGAAGGAAAACGCTCAACTTTGGGCCTCGGGGAGCAAGTACAACATCGTCAGCTTCGAATTAGCTTTCACCAAGGCTAAGGCCTTGGAGATCTTGGATTCCTGGGGCGATGGTCAAAAGCTTTCAGCCCGCAAGAGCATCCTTTTGGACTTCATTTTTATCGTCGGATATGTGGTTATCTTTTTCTCGGTCACTTCTCTCCTGAGCGCTTGGAACAAGGGGAAGTTGAGGAAATCTGGCCAGAGGGCCGCGATTCTTCCTTTCATTGCCGGGGCCCTAGATGTGACCGAGAACATGTTTCTCCTCTTAATCCTCGCGGCAGCGGACTTTATGCCGGAGGTATTTCCGGTTATTGCCGGTATCTGCGCGTCGCTCAAGTTTGCCTTGCTTGCGTTGACGGTCTTATTCTGGATCTTTCTTGTCGGCGCCAAGATGACAACCTACTTCACGCCCTCCGGCCACCGTCCTGACCCGGCCTGAAAAGCGAACGGCCGTCCCCTTTTCATCTCTTGCTGATGGTCATCTTGAACCTGGCGTCTTTCTCGATCAAGTTTCTGCTCACGTAGTCGTTGTGGTATTGGCCGGCGCCGTAGAGCTTTGTCTGGTCACAGTAGAACTTGCTCGCCGGGATTCCGGATTCTCCCGTCGGGATAACGGTTTTTGAATCATCCCAATTGGACAGTGAAAAGACATGGCGCTCCGAGGGCCCGAACCGGGACTTAAAGCCCAGACCGAGATCATAACCGAGGGCGCAAACAGTATGGAAACTCCCTCGGACCGGGACGGGTTTCGGGTTCAGGTGGAAAAGTGCGCTCAAGATCTTCACCTGGCTCAGGGGATGTTCTAAGGAGAGGACGTGCAGTCTCCCCCATTCCCACCGGTCCGGATTGCTCCCCAACTCTTCCCGGAGCGAAGCGACCGTCTCTTGAAAACTCTTCCTCACGATATCGCCGAAACCTTCCTTGACTCCCGGAGTTCTGAGATCGTCGCACCAACCGGAGTTCTTGTTTCGGAGGATGTTCTCTATGAAGTTTAGGGCCAGGATTGAGTTGCCCTCGTATTTCTTGGTCAGCTCTTGGCCCATCTCATCTTGGATCAGGTTGGTCAAGAAGAGATTATAGAATTCTTCAAAGATAGAGGTTGCGGCGCTCTCTTTGGTCAACGTCCCGTCCCACGTTTCCAGGAGCTGAAGCGATGTCTTCTCCAGGGGAGTAGGATCTTTCAGCTTCCGAAGCTCCGCCAAAATATCGACCTTCATCTTTTCGACGAGCTTGGATTTGACATCCAGCTGCATCCTCATGAAGTCTTCGGTCGAAAGCTTCTCCTTCTCTTCGAGCATCTCCCTGATCCGGTCGATCCGGTAGGGAAGATCGAACCAATATCCGATCGGGTAGGGAAAATGATCATCGACCGTTTTGTTATTGGCCGACGAAACGTAACCAGAGGGAGGATTATAGGAATACGGGAGCTTCTCAAACGGCACGAACCCTTTCCAGTCGTATTCATCGGTTTCGCCGGGGACGACGCCCAGCCCCTCCCCCTTGCGAATCGGCACGCCGGCACAGCAATGGAGTCCGATATTCCCATCGATGTCGGCATAGACGACGTTCTGGCTCAGGGCACGGAATGTTTTGGCCGCGTCCTTAAAGTCCTCCCAATTCTTGGCCCGGTCGAGGAGATAGACGCTCCGGATTTCGTTGCTTTCTTCATTGCCCACCCAGCGCATGGAGATAGCATGGTCTCTCACATTCTGCAGGGGAGAGACGAAGGGCCCGCGATGAGTGAATTTCAACTCTTTTTCGATGACTCGACCGCCCTTAACCTTGATCTCCTCTTTGCGCACCTTCAGAGGCCGCCAGCTCCCGTTGAACTCATATTCGTTGGCGTTCGCGGGGTTGAGCTTTTCCAGGTAGAAATCCATATCGTCGACCATGACATTGGTCATGCCCCAGGCGATTCGGTCGTTGTGGCCGGCGACGATGAATGGCTGGCCAGGGACGGCGACGCCCGTGACGTTGAGCGATCCCTCGATGACTTCGTGAATCTGATACCAAATCCCGGGCGCGAAAAGCGAGAGGTGCATATCATTGGCCAGGAGGGGCTTGCCGGTGACGCTCTTTGCTCCTGAAACAGTCCAATTGTTGCTCCCGGTGAAAATGACCAGACCAAGCTCTTCGAGCTTTCTTGCTCCGCGAAGGAGGCTCGAGTCCAGACCGGCGCCGACGGCCGCAAGCCTGAAGTCGGGATAGACGACAGTTTTTTGTTGGGACAGGTCGGGCACAAGCTCGTGGAATTTTTCTGATTCCGCCCCTAGTTTCTGAGCCAATTGATAGAGCAGGACGTCGGAACTCCAGGCGAGAGCGAGAGGCCAGGCCATATATCCGATCAAATTGGCGGCATGTTCCGGCTCCCATTTCTCCGGGACGTATCTCAAGATTGAAAACTCCGGGGGCAATTTATTCATGTGGCTTTCGATGTACTGATTGACTCCATCTGAAAAAGCCTCGATCATTTTCACCACTTTCGCATCCGCCTGGCTCAAAACCAGCCGGGATTTTTCCGGTATCCGCAGGGCGCGCATCAGAAGGTCCGTCTCCACGAGGGCTTCGCCGAAGATCTCGGCCAGCCGGCCCTGAGTAGCCCGGCGCACCAGGTCCATCTGCCAGAGCCTGTCCTGGGCCATGACATAGCCCACCGCCCGGTAGAGGTCGTCCTCGTTTTTGGCAAAGATGTGGGGGACAGCATAAGAATCGCGATAGACTGTGACTTGATCGATCATGCCCGTGAGTTGGACGCTCTTGTTGTAGTCGGGAAGGCCTTTTTTAGCGATATGATTGATGTAGATAAGGGCGGCGATAAGCACGACAATGAGGAGAAGAGCAATCCCGAGAAGGATTCTCTTGGTAGTTTTCATCCGAGACCTCCCAATCCTGGTTGAGGTCAAAATTGGTGGATCTTTCCCCCAACGATGACCAGATCGGGCTTGCCAAGGGCATCAAATGACTTGAGAGGGTCTCCTTTGATGATCTGGATATCGGCCAGCTTCCCCGCCTCGATCGTCCCCAGCTCATCGGCTTTTCCCAGGATGAGGGCCCCGTTTTTTGTGGCCGCAACAATCGTTTCCATCGGGCTAACTCCCAGCTCCACGAAATATTTCAGCTCCGTGAAATAGAGCCCGGGGTAGAGTTTCATGAAGCCGCCGACACCGTCCGTGCCGATGCCCATGGTGATTTTCCGCTGCCGCGCGTTTTTGAACAGAGTTTCGTGCATGGATTGGGACCAGTGTCTTTTTTCTACGAGGACCGCGGGGGTCGCGTTGGCCTTGTAAAGTTCTCGATAGATGGCCATCGTCGGCACATTATAAACCCCTTTCTGGGCCATGAGGTCGAGGACATCGTCTTCCATCTCATTGAGGTGCTCGATGCACTGGACTCCGGCCTGGACGGCAATTCGGGTCATGGTCGTCGGAGTCGTGTCCGACAGTCCGCCGCCGTGAGCCGTTATCCTACAGCCGAGCGTCTTAGCCTCGTCAACCGCCGCCTGGGCCTCCTCAAGGGTGAAGGTGGGCGAGATCTTGATGTGGCCGAATCCGTCCTTGAACATCTCCCGGACGGCCTTTCGCCATTCCCAAGGCCCGTTGACGGCCAGGGCGCCGTGAAGCCCGTCGCCGTGGCCTCCGGTGACCGTGATCAGATCGCCGCAGGCGAAGAGTCTCGCCGAATCAATGTAGCCGAGCGCCTCTCCGGCTGTGATGGCCTGCATGGGCTGGACCGGCGAGCCGACATCCCGAACCGATGTGACGCCGCTTTTGAGATACATGTCCAGGGTGTGAAAAGCCCTGAGCGTGGCCACGCTATCGGTGTCGGTGAAGTATTGGATGTCATCGTAGGGGTAGGTGGTGTGGATGTGGCAATCGATGAAGCCTGGAAGAATAAATTTCCCCGAGACATCGATTTTCTGCGCCTTCTCAGGGATTTTAACTTGAGCGGCCGGCCCGACCTCCGCGATCTTTTGTCCCTTAATGATGATCGTCATGTTGGGGACGGGAGAGCCGCCGTTGCCGTCGATGAGGGTCCCGCCGACGAGGGCGACGACCGGCTCTTCTTTTTTCTCCTGCTTCTCTTGGGCCAACGACAATGATGCGCCCAGAAAAACAAGCGAAAGCAAAACGAGGGATCCCACGCGCCAGATCTTCATTTCTTTCTCCTTTCTTTTTTATTTATTAGTTTCATTTGTGCTTCGGTGCCTTCAATTAAATGAGACGGGAGATTCGGTCTGCTAGCTCGGGCGAGGAATGCCGCCCGCCTATTCATCTTCTCCCCCCTTCGGGGATGGCCGTGGCGAGTCCCCTGACGAGATAAGACTGCGAATTGTTCAATACGATCCGTATTTTTCCGCGGCTTCGACGATGGCCCTGACATTTTCCCTTTTCGAATCCCAGGGAGTCTCGCACTCTGTGCTGAGGATAAAACCTCCGCCCTGCGCGCAGTCCTCGATGAGCTTCCGGCAGTGTTTTTCGACGTCTTGAGGAGTTCCGTAGACAAGCAGAGCCGAGGGGACATTGCCCAGGATGCAGACGCGGTCGCCCAAGATCTCCTTGGCTTTTTTCAGGTCGGTTTTCTCCAGGTCCAGGAGGATTTTGCCCTTGGGCAGCCCGTCCGTGATGTGCTTGATCGTCTGCAGGTGCGGCGTGAGGTCGTTGTCCCAGTGGCATCTGACGCGGAAGCCGCGCTCGACGAAGTTGTCGATCGCTTTTTTGGCATACGGCCAGAAGAACTCGTCAAAAATCCCGGGTGACATTCCCGGCGGTCCGCCGTTCACGAAGAAGATGATCTCAGCCCCCGGAACTTCGCCTGCGCCCATGATCATCGCCTGCTTCATGGCCCGGACCGACTCGTATTCGATGAGCTGTTCGCTGATCGCATGGACTTTCTCCGGCCGCTCAAAGATATCCTCGGTGAGTTGGTTGATACCGCGGTAGTACTGGAGGAGGTCCAGAGGATGGCAGGCCCGGCCTCCCATGAGAAGGGGAACTTCATATTCTTCGACGAACTTCCGCCAGACAGCCGAGTAGATTTTCGGATACTCAAATTCATAATAGAGGAAATCGCTCAGGCTCCGCCGAAAGACATCTTTGAAGATCTTTCGGTTGAACAGGATTGTCGAGAAGCCCCGGTTCATGACGTCATCGTAATCCTCGAGGATCGTTTTCTCATAGAAGCTGGGGATATTTCCCTTGGGAGGGAAGTCATCCCAAATTCTCCAATCGAGAGTGGCCTGGTCCCAGCCGGATTTTCCAAGAAGAGAGAGGTGATCGAGGGTGGTGATATTGGGGTCGACCTCGTCTCCGCAGATGTCCAGGCAGTTGGCCGTGGCCCGGGCCAGCTTTTCGGGCTCCAGGAACATCTCCCGGATCGACAGGCCCTCCAGATAGGGAATGATGTAGCAGTTGATCGGCGCCACCGGGACCCGGTCGGCCTCCCGGAGTTCCCAAGCGGCCAGGAGTCGCTCGTATCTTGTCATCGTTTCACTCATCAGTCTTTCCTTCTAGTCCTTCTTCGCGATCCATCTTTCGATAACCCGGATTCCCTCATTGGCGTTTGAGGTCGTAAAATCGGCCCTGATCTTGGAGGCATCCACCTCCCCGACGACACCCCCGCCGGCTATGACTTTGACTTTCTCTCTGAGCCCCGCCTCTTCAATCGCCTGCACGGTCTTTCCCATGACCGGGATCGAGGTCGTGAGGAGCCCGGACATCCCGACGACCTGAGGCCCGTGCTTACGGATCTTCTCCACAAAGACTTTTTCCGAAACATCAACGCCGAGGTCGATGACCTCATACCCTCCGCATTCCAGCAGGGTCGCAACGATCCCCTTGCCCAAGTCATGAACGTCGCCGGAGACCGTTCCGAGAAGGACCATGCCCTTGGCAGGTGTTGCCTGACACTTTTCTTTGATCTTCGGGGCGATCAACGCCGCCGCCCCTTTGAAGATCTGGGCGGAGCGCATCAATTCCATGAGAAAAAGATTCCCCTTTTCGAATTCGTCTCCCACCTTCT
>Ga0315282_10012178_pt1 | contig 13201 bp, 11 predicted proteins | sample YL17G07_20_MG_FD_203693 | JGI IMG/M metagenome (GOLD analysis project Ga0315282, IMG submission 203693) | Sediment microbial communities from Yellowstone Lake, YNP, Wyoming, USA - YL17G07_20 | ecosystem: Environmental > Aquatic > Freshwater > Lake > Sediment | place: USA: Wyoming | collected...
GGAAACAGATCATAATAGACGGACAGTTGAGCGTGGTAATAGCCATCGATCTTGTGGCAAAGCGCCGGTAACCAGCCCTGCTCCAGTCGTACCGCCTCGTCAGCTAAAGCGGCTTCAAACGTGGTTGCAGGCTCGATATTCTGTTGCACCCTAAACATATAATTCGAGTAGGCACGCTCGGCCGGCTGCCGCAGGATCGCAATGAGCCGGCTGTGCGGAAGGTTTTGCCTGATCCGCCGCGCAGCCAGCGGCGATCTCAAATAAATAGCTGAGGCCTCACCAATGGCACGCTGATTCGTGACGGCTCCGTAAAGCAGCATATAATCTCGCGGCCGCCATACAGCCCTGCGCCGGAAAACCGTTCCAGCTGGCCCTGCAAAAATCTGGGGCTCCCCTTCAAAGGCAAAAAAGAACGGCTCCTTGATCGGACTCATGTAGATCTCGGGGTGCTGGCAGAGGCAGTTGTAGAACGCTGTCGTCCCCGCTTTAGGGGCGCCGATCACAAAGAAATTGGGTAGAGGCATGGTCTACGCTTCATTCTCCTCTTAACCTGCAAGAGGTAACCATAAAGGCGTGAGTTTGATCTGAACCGCACGACGCACGCCAGCCATAATTTGGATGTCCTTTGATTGGGTGCGACGCCGAACTGCAACGCGATCTGCCGATAGACGCGATAACACCCCAAGCCCAGATGAGCTGATCTCTGACAAGCCGCCAACCATCGCTGTGCCATCCGCTGGCGCAAAAAGTTATCCGGTGTCTGTGCCAGTCGCACCAGCCACTTGCCTGCTTGCTTCAGTTCTGCCAAATCGGTAAACGCTTCACATTCGGCAATGCGGGCGAGTGCAGCATAATCCTGGCCAGTGGCATCGGGAAACAGACCATGAAAATAGGGGCGACGAAATTTGCTAAGGGCGGCACGGAATGCCACTGACTGCACGATATGAATCTGCTTTGTGTGGCAGCGATGCTTGAGTAAGACTTGAGGCACGTTACCCATACGGTAATGCGGGGCAAGCCGAGTCAATATCTCATAGTTTTCATGTTTGGCACGTTCGTCATAAAGATGGGTCTTTATAATTTCTGCACGCATAAGCACGGTAGGATCCAGTGATCCGATGCGGAAAAGCAACTCGTAACGAATGGCTTCGTGTGTCTCCGGAAACCACAAGAGGCCATTTTTCGATCCAAACCTTTTGACGCAACCACCGCAGATATCCACCTCGGTTCGTCGCATCCAAGCAAGCTGGACGACGAACCGTTCTGGCAACGCGATATCGTCGGCATCCATTCGAGCGATCAGATTCCCCCGGGCCAGCGCAACACCGGCATTAAGGGCAGACGCGATACCGCCATGAGTTAAGAAAAATGGGTGAATTCGGGCATCACGTGCTGCAAACTCGCGTATGACGGCTGGTGAGTCGTCCGTGGAACCATCATCCACAATAATGAATTCAAAATGAGGGTAGGTCTGTACCAGGATAGACTGAATCGCGTCCGCCACGTAACGTTCGGAATTATAGACCGGCATCACCACTGAAATCAGCGGATGGTCTTTGCGCTCAAGCAACCTGGCCATTGTTCCGTTTCTCATCAACCGGCAAGGGCCAAACTTCTATGAGTAGTTGAACCCCCCATCATGTTTTGGAGATAGCGGAACATTGCTAAGCGCTTCCTCCAGGCGCACGCGCTCGAAAGTGGGCGTGATCCAAGGACGTAGTGTTTGCTCATTTTCCGTTCCCCTGTCCGTATTCGCGGCGTTCACTCCTCGTTTGTCCATCGTGCCCTCCTGAAGAATCTTTAATTTTTAACTTCTGGATATCGTGCCACTATATAGTAGTCTGATGCCACCTCATGACCCACAACGCCGTCCATCCCATCTTGCACCCAGACGTGTGTTTTCAGTTCAACCCCAGGTAACATCGCTGCGCCATAGCAAAGAGTTGTGCCATACCCGTGTCGGCGCAACATGGCCTGTGCCACAATCGCGCGCGGAAAACACGTCGTTTGCCCGGGCAGAAACCATGCCGCCTCATCCATTAACCAGCGCATACCCTTTCGCATTCGCTCGCGCTCGGCTCCGGTCACCTCTGGTTGCCGGGGCCGACGCTCAAAAAACCAAGTCAGTCTTCGATAAGGTATCGTCCGCAGGGCCAGGCGGGCCACGATCAGATAGAGGATCGCCTGGACCAGATACCTGCGCGCCCGGGGAGGAAGATTGCGGAATTTAGCCAGCCGTTCCCTCGACCACCTGTACCAACCCGGCATCGCAAAGTCCTTTCAGTAACATAATAACCTCTTGTTGGCAGATTGTTTCATCCACTGCGTAATGTTCACGCAACTGCGTACATACCGCGCGGATCGATAAAGGTACGGCGATCAGCTCCCACACCCTGCCCGCTGTCTCGTTCAGGCTGTAACAGTAGCCCGCCTGTGCGTCAATCGCAAGCAGCTCGTCGTCCAGTTGACTGAACGGCACATCTTTGGCACGCTGGACGACGCTGGTAGAGTCAATTTTTACTTCCATTGGTTTTTACACTCCCCTGGGAAGAAAAAGACGTGTAACAAATGAGAAAGTGTTTACCTGTATATTCTTAGCATTTTTTTATCACGATCTATCTAAGATGTCAATACATTCCAATGGCTCGTTAATAGCGTCATTGACGCTTTCATTGCTGCCCAGTGACGCGGACGGGTAAACTCCCAGATTGGTACACGCTGCACCATTCTGGCGCAACGATCCCAGTGCGCGGCAACCTGTCCCATAGGCTCAAGCAGTTCGCCGCGATAGGTTGCAGCCTCGACAACGCGATGCAATGCCCTCACTCCCGTCAGTCGAGAGATACCCAGGTCACCCCATTCCAGCACATAGACTGCACGCACGGGCAAGGGATGCAACTTCTCCTTCCTGATGACAGGCCAATGAAACTTGTCGAGACGAAAGTGGTCGCGCTCCAACCCCGTATGATTCCAACCCAACGCGGCAAGCGCATCTCGCCAGATTTTGATCCGCGATGTCGAGGGATAGACAATGGGTTGACCCTGGGGACGGACGTCATAACGGCAGAGGTCGTCGCTCACCAAACGATAGCCCCGCGCGACCAGCCACGCGGCAACGCTGGTTTTTCCCGAACCGGTCGTGCCGCAAAAGGCGACGGCGTCATCGCCAGTCTGCACGACGCTGGTATGCAGCGCAAGCAAGCCGCGCTGATAGCAGAGCGCACCCCAGGCCGAGCCAAGCAAAAAAAGCCGTACTTCGCTGGCGCCGGCTCCCATCGCCGGTGCGACCACAATCTCGCATCCCCTGCGTACCGAGTAATATCCCGCTTCAGGTATGTAAAAGCAGTATTCGTCGGCGTTGAGGACGGGTGGTCCGAGTTGCGGCCCCTCGCTGCCGAGACGAATATTGACATCAATCAAGTCAAAGGGGTGTTTTTCCTCAAACATCGCCCATTCCGGCAGCGGAAGTTCTGAAGCGACCCGCAAACCGGAAAAGGCATAATACCAATCTTCCAACGATCCGTCCTCCTATCCTCCTTGTTCGAACCAGCGCAGGAAACGTCCCACCATCAGTCCCCGTTCCAATAGAAGACCATACTCGTTCATCACCTGATTTTTACTCCAGCCATCTTGCGGCCACTGCTTGACCAGCCTGCGCATTCGCGCCAGATCAAGCATGCGGCGCGCGAGATCGCTTTGCTCCAATCGGTCCAACTCAGCTCCGATCTCTGGCCGCACCCCGCTCAAACGCTCGAACCAGTCCGCCGCCTGCAGACCCCGTTTGCGGTTTGCCAGGACTTGCGGCGGCAGACGACCAGTCATTACCCGCCGCACTAGGCGCCGCGGCTCCCCATCACGCAGATATTGATCTTCTGGCAGGGCAAGACAGAACCTGGCAATGCGCATATCTGCAAGCGGAGAACGGCAATCCACATGAAACATGGCGCGAAATGGAGGGACGTAAGCGCCAAAATCCTGCCGGCCAAGCGCCTCGTAGCAAAGGTAACGGGTGTTCGCCGTGCGATGGAACCGAAAATCGTGTCCCCACTCGCGGGCGCGCGCCTCCACCCTTTGGGCAGCGGCAAAGTCGGGATGGATAGCAGAATAGGAACGCCAGGGGGGAGTCTTTCTTGCTTCCGGCTTGCCCCGCAACCAGTCGACAGCAAGCCACAGCGGTGAAGGCAGAAGCGGCATGATCCCCTGCCCCAGGAGCGCTTTCACTGTTGAACGGGCCGACCCCTTTCGCGCCATCGCCCGGGCTTCGCCCAGTGCGCGCCCCCATTTGCCCGAGTGTAAGAGGTGTGGCAACAACCCGCTGCCACTATAACTGATCGTTAGATTACCCTGTCCGCCGTCCAACAATAGCCGTATTCCTCGTCGTCGGGCCTCTTGAAAGATAGCCTCTACCCAAACGCGATTCGAGGTGTTGCGAAAGGGCGCTTCCAGGTGAAAAAAGAGACGGTCGAGATCATCCAGGAACGTCTGCCCGCCTGTGCGAATTAAGGTCAGGTCGAGATTGTCATACATTTTGGCAACCGCCTGAACGAAGGGCGTCTCGTCGCCATAGCGTCCCTGGGGCACTGGGCCTTCAAAGCCCCGGCGCGGCACTTCGGTGAAGGCGGCCAATCGCTTTCCCTCGACTCTGAGGCGGCGCGCCGCCATGGCCGCAACGCAAGTCGAATCGAGCCCGCCGCTCATCATCACCCCGACCGGCGTCAAACTCCGCACATGATCGTCGATCACACGCCCGAATAATTCGTTGAACGCTTCCACGTAATCCTGGTCACGCGAAAACCGAATCTCGCGTTTCAAATCGAGTTGCCAGTAGCGCCTCACCTTCTGCCCATCGCGCCCAAAGGAGAGCACATGACCCGTCGGCAGACGGCAGATTTCCCGATAAAGCGTAGTCTGCGGTTCGCTGCCAAGCTGCACCAGGAAATCGGCGAGCTTCTGTTCGTTGAGCGCACGCGGTACGAAAGGGAGCGCAAACAGCCCTTTGGGCATCGTCGCGAAAGCAAACGTTTGCGGCGTGGAGTGATGCAACAAAAGGGGCGCGCCGATGGGAGAACGGGCCAGCAGCAGTCGCTCTTCCCGCACGTCCCACACTGCGAAGGCAAAAAAACCGACAAGTTGCTGGACACAATCTTCGCCCCACTTGGCATAGGCGTTTAGGACAAAAAACGAATCGGGGAGCTCCCTTGCCTCGGCAGGAGAGATGTCCAGTTCACACATCAACTCGGGACGATTATCAATGCGGCCATCGCAGACCAGCACGTACCGCCCGTCAGCACTGACCAAGGGCTGTCGTTCGAAACGATCTTCCGGTGTAAAGCACATCAGCCGCTGTCCCAAGCCAACAGGGCCCTGCGCCCAAATGCCGCCGCCGTCGGAACCGTAATCGGCCAACGCCGCACTCATGCGCTCCAGATCAGTCTTAGAAATAGGTTGGCCATTTAGGTTGAAAAACCCAAAGATTGCGCTCAAGCGTCAACTCCGGTATTTCCGATCAAGAGAGGCATTGCTAATCCAATCAGCCTTTCTCGTTGAGGGCCCAACATCAGCGGGCAAACGCAGGTGCCAGGCCATGTGTCTGAGGTCAACGTTCTCAGGCCCGCCTCGCCACATCTTTTCGAGAAAAGCGGCGTACTGCCGAAGAAGTCGTTCCGCGCGCGCAGCCTGCGGCAGATCGGCTGCGCCGGGGTCGAGCGGAGGATGAAAGGCAACCCGAATCTGCCCATCGACTTCCAGCGCCGTAGTGATGGGGACAATAGCCGCTCCTGCATACAATGCCATCTCGGCGAACCCAGCTCTAAATGGGTGCAGACGACCACAGACGGGCAGATGGAGTGTTGCTCCACGGCCTCGGCGGCCATCACCTGCCATGAATACCACCCCGCCCTGACGTAGGGTGACGTAAGCCTTCTTGACCAATTCGGCCCATACGCCCGACGACTCCAGAGAGGTACCGGCCGGATAGCGTTCTTTGAGAATTCGACGAGCCACAGCCATGCCAAGGAAAGTGATCGGTTCAAAAGCCAAGTGGCGCAAGATTGGTCCTGTAAGCAGGTTATAGTGGGAATGCGTCCCCAGGAGAACGACCCCGCGCCGTTTGGCGCGGAAAGGTGTCAGAAAAGATTCATTCGTCAGGCGGTAAGGCCACGGCGATGCGGAGCCATCCGTCAGTGCTGCCTCGCAAAAAGGCTGCCAGAAGGCATGCCGGGGAGCCCCAAATCTCTGGGCAAGCTCTTGGCGAGAGATGGAGTTATTGACACGAAGGTCTCTGGCCCGGCGGAGAACGACACTGCCGAGCAGACTGGCCTGCAGCACTTGGCCCTCTGGTAAATTAGTTTCAGACAGGCTTGCCAGAAATTGCCGGATCAGGTGTCCTTCGCCGCGGTAGAACAAAGAGGAAGTCAGAGGGTTCGCGCACCACCACCGAAGCCAGCGCAGGCCCGTAAGGTAAGGCAACCGAAACCCGATTGCCTCCGCACAGCCGCGCACCCAGCGTAGGCCCCTGCCGGCAAATCGTCTCGGCAGGGGGGATCGAGACATTCTGTTTATTTGCGGTGGGGCTGACGAGATGGGGCCAGGCGTCGCGTTGGAGGACGGCGCAACAGCGAGGTCCAATGGCTCTCCCCGAACCAGCCGCACCATGTTTGCCAAGGTGGGAGCCTGGAAAAACTCGAAGGGCACGATTATACCAAACCTCTCTTCTACGTGCAGCGTCATTTCTAGGGCGGAAAGCGAATCGCCTCCCACGTCGAAAAAATTGTCGTGAAGGCCAACCATTGGATTCCGCAAAACCTCTCGCCAGATCTGCCTGACCTCTCTTTCGATGTCCTGGGAAAGTGGAGGGCGTTCAACGCCAGGTGACTCCTGTACCGTCCACGTCGCCAGAGGTTCCAATCGGTTTTCCAGGAACGCGGCGCGACAGGCAAAGCGCTGCAACTTTCCACTCGTCGTCTTGGGTAGACTCTCAGGAGGCAACAACACGATCGTGTGGACCGGTAAGCCATAATGTTCGGCAACCGCATGGCGTATGGCCCAGACGATCGCCCTGTCTTCTATCTGCTCGTTTCTTTCCGCTTTGATCTCATGCAGGATCACCAGCCGCTCTGCGCGGTCAACATCAACCGAAAAGGCTGCGCAGCCGCCCCGCCGCAAGCTGGGATGGCAGGCTTCCACCGTGGCTTCGATATCCTGGGGATGGTGATTGCGGCCCTGGATGATGATCACGTCCTTGATCCGCCCCGCGATGAACAGCTCGCCCTCATGTAGAAAACCGAGATCTCCCGTGCGCAGGAAGGGGCCTTCGCCTGTATCAGCCAGAAACGCCCGGAAGGTTCGCTCACTTGCATCCGGCTGGTTCCAGTATCCCTTGGCCACCCCGGGGCCCGACACCCAGATTTCACCAATCTCCCCTGGTAAAGAACGGACGTGCCGTTCCGGATGAACAATAACCACTTCCAACCCGGAAGTAATCGATCCACAACCGACCAACTGCTGGCTGTGGAGGGTATCAGGCGGGCCGGTCTCGAATCGACGGCGCTCTAACGCGTCTTTGCGAAAGGAACGAACCGTCGGCAGAATAAATCGGGTCTTGATTGAAACATTCACAGGTCCTTCAGATAGGCCAAAGGCGGTGACGAAGGCTCGATCATCAAAGCCATAGGGGGCGAATACTCGACTGAACCGCTCGAGAGTCTGCGCACGGATGGGTTCAGTGCCAATCCCAGCAATTAGCCAGGAACTAAGGTCCAGACCGACGCACTGCTCCGGTGTAGCCCGGCGGGCGCACAGTTCATAGGAAAAATTCGAGCCACCGCTGCAACCGGCACGGTAGCGCGAGATGGCCCGCAACCACCTTAACGGCTGGCCAATGAAGGCAGCCGTCGGCATCAAGATACAGCGTGATCCGTTATACAACGTCTGCAGGGCCAAAAAGACCAATCCCCCATCATGATGCAGAGGCATCCAACTGACCATGACTGTATCTTTAGTCTGGCCCAATCCCTCTTGAACCGCCTGCAGTTCGAACAGGAGATTGCCATGACTGATCATTACCCCTCGTGGATCGGTAGTGGAACCGGAGGTGTATTGAATCATAGCAATGGAATCTTGTCCGATGGCGGGTGGGACCCAGTCCGTCTCACCATCAGCCATAAGCGCCCGTGGATCCAACCAAATTGGAGTCCGAATTCCTGGCACATCTCTGATGTGCGCATCGAGAAAAGACTTTGTATCGGCAGAGGCTAAAACCAGGCACGCGGAGGCGTCCCTCAGCATGATCTGCAACCGCCGTCCAGCCGCCGGACCTGCTGTCACGGGGGCCGCAGGCACGGCGATGACCCCTGCATACAGGCAACCCAAAAACGCAGCGAGGAATTGTAGTGGCGACTCTAACAACAACAGCACGCGGTCTCCGGGCACCGCTCGGCTCTGCAGCGTGGCAGCGATGGTGCGGGCCTGCCTCTCCAACTCACCATAGGTGAGATTAATCTCTTGAGTCTCACCGTCAGCCAGCAGGGTGAGGGCTGTCCGGTCTGGTTGGTTCTCAGCGTGCCGGCGTACAACCTCTGTGAACGAATTCATGCCTGCCTCCCTATTCCTCCTTGAGTTTTTCTGCAATTTTCTGTCCAGCGTTTCTCTGTTGGACGGAATTCCGGAGCCTCTTTGATCATTTCGTCGCCGTAACGAGCCAGAACGGTGTTTCCAACTGAATTCTCTGAATGGCAATATCATGGAACTCTTCCGCTTCGAGCAGTTCCTTGTAAACCGATGCCGGACGAAGAAGCCGGAAGAAGAGAAATATGGGAATAAACGAGTATGGAATCCCCCGCTCGCCGACTTGGATTGGAGCGCGTTCGAAAATGAGTAATGTGCCTCTGGGATTAAGGCACGCTCTTGCTTTACAGAGAAGTTGTTTTACATTCCGCGCCGGCCAGTCGTGAAGCATAGATTTGAATGTCACTAGGTCGAAGTTTGTCGGTAAGGAATCAGTTATGGCATTCCCCTTTCGGAAATTGATTCTGCCGGCCTCCGGCTCTGTGGAAACATGCTCCGCCCCAATATTGCAGACCACAGGCAAATCAAAAACCGTCGCCCGCATCGTGGGGTATCTTTTGCATACCTGAAGCACAAACTCACCACTGTTCCCTCCGATGTCCAGCATAGAATTGTAAACGCTGAAGTCGTGATAAGACATGCACACCTGTGCCTCGTATTTTGTCATAAGAGTCATGAAGCGCATCCAGCACTTCGTTTGCTCACAGCTCTCGGGGCTCAGTTCGAAACACTGCTGGTAGTCGAAGAGCTGAATGGTGCGCGCATCCCGCATGAACCCATCCGGGTTACGGATCAGCGATGTGAAATGGCTAAAAAAATCGAGGGCAGCCAATTGCGAGAAATCCAGCTTTGCTTCCAAGAGGTCACGGTATTGCAAAGCTTTTTGGAATGCTCCACTGAGGTAAAATCCACCTTCGCGCTGCTCCACGATGTGGTTGGCCATCAGGAGATCCAGCAACATTTTTAATCCAGGCCGGTCGCAGCTGAGAGCATTCTGCAGATAGTCAAAAGTTCTGCTTTTCTGAATATCGAGGTGGTCAAAAAGGCACAAATCAAAGGAGGTTCTGAGTGCCCAAGCGTCCATCACGCTTCGGATAAAGTTGTCCACGCATAGATATTCGAAAACATTGTTGTCCAAATCAGTCCGTGTGAATTTCGAAGAAATCATGTAAGTAATACCTCTGCAATGTTGATGTAAAAATCTCCCTTTCAGTCGGTTCAATATGAAAGGGTCTTCAAAGGGAATAGACCGTGCATTTAAGCATTCGTGTTAATTTCAATATTCTTTATTTGAGAAGCCCCTCGTTATCCAGCGTTTCTGCAACCTCATGCAGGTTCAGTTCCACCAGTTTCTTTTTCTTTTGCAGCCCAGACGCAACATCCCAGCCCCTGATGCGGTAAAACTCACTCTTCAGCTCTTCGAACTCTTCGCGGTCAACAACAAAGTCTTTCCGGGAGAAAGGCTCCCCATTCTTCCCGGGCACCACGCAATCCGGATTTCCAAAGTCCCCTTTTAAAGGAATGTTGAAGTTGTATTCGTCAATTTTATCGTATTCCCTGCCCCCGTGGCCCTCTCTGACAAGGATGGCTCTCTGGAGGTTAAAAATTCTCTCGCCGATTTTGTATAGACCCGATTCATCAATCTCCGTTCCGGTTACGGCAGAGCAAATCTGGCTCTCCAGGGTCGGGTCGCCTACGCCATCCGGGTCAGCTTTCGAGAAATAAACAGGCCACAGGAGATCGCATAAGATGAGGCTTTCCTTTGCGTATTCGCGGTCTTGAATCTTAGTTGCCGCGAGCGCTTTGCCGTCACACGTTGAGAAATCAACCGCCAGCTCGCTGCCGAAGAACCTCTTGGCCATGGCGCGCAGAACTTCAGCGGTTATCGGCACTTCTTTCATTCCATTCTTTCCGGCATTCCAGATCAATACGGGCAAGCTGACCGCATGCAGCTGCTGGATGGGGAGCCTCGGTTCCACAGCCAAGAATATTCCGGTGGTGATGTAAAGCCTGGGGCCATAAAGTTCGTTGTCACCGGTCTTGGTCATATAATCTGTGATGAGGTTCTGGGCTTCGCTGCCCAGAGCCCTGGCTGCCTTATGACCAACGGCAAGTGTATCACCGAACCCTGTGCGATAGGCTATTTTTTCAATCAACGTCTCAATAAAATCATAGCTCCCGATTTTGGAGAGCGGCATTTCCGCCTGCCCATCCGTTAATACCCCTGATTGATGGCAACGGTTCAGCCACATCATCATGGTTTCGATGGCGCGGGTATCCAGCCCATAGTCATTACAGAGCTCGGTAGCCCTGAGGGCGGCTTCGGTGCTGCCGGAGTAGCGCTGAGCCCGGGTTTCATAAAACATAGCGGATTGGCACATGACTTTCCTGTCGTAGCCATCCGGATTCCGGTAGGTCGCACGCACACATCCGCTGGGGCACCCTTGGCAGACGCTCTTCTTCAACTTATCACGGGGCGTCAGCATCGCCGCAGCATGCAGCATTTCAATATAGGAATCGCCCGGCTGGCGCATTTTGTTCATAATCTTCGAGAGTCTATCCCGGTGGGCCACCTGAACCGTCCTGTCTCCTTTCACCGCGATCGCAGCAAGGTTCTTGGAACCCATCACGCCTGCTAGCCCTCCTGCGCCTACGGCATCGTCAGACGCCAAGAAGGTCGCAAAAGGAACCCTGTTGTCTCCCGCGGGGCCGACGGTGAGCACGCGCACTTCTTCGCCAAGGTCTCTCTCGATCTCCACCTTGCGATGGTATCCGCTTTTTCCCTTAAGGTGCTCCGCATCCTTAATTTCTACCTTATCCCCTTCAATGTATAAATAAAGCGGCCTGTCGGCTTTGCCCGCGACCACCACACCGTCATAGCCGGCAGCTTTCAGACGAGCGCCCCATGACCCCCCCAGATTGCAGAAAGAAAAATGATTGGTGGCTACAGATTTACCGCAAATCTGGAACCTGCTCCCCAATCCGGGAACCCCGCAAAGAGGCCCGGTCATAAAAATCAGCTTGTTTTCAGGGTCAAGGGCGTTCGTTTCGGGGGGTACCTCGTCCCAGTAGATTCTGGCCGCAATCCCTCTGCCGCCGAGAAAGAGACCCGCATAATAGCCAGTCGCCACGGAGTCTATCTTACCGGTTGATAAATCAACATTCAGAATCTTTCCTGCATAGCCATTATGTTCAGGCATTGCACTCCCTCTTACGACTGCCGCCTTTGTGTTATCACCCCTCCAGAGAAGAGACAGAACCCAAAGTGTGAAGCGGACCCTCTTCTGACCGGACACCTTGCAAACGAAAAATAGGTAGCAGAAATAGGATAGCGATCGAACTACAACCAGAGAGAAGATGCTTCGAGAACTTTCTGGCAGATGATGACATCCTCCTTTGGGTTTTCGCTGCAGATCCCTATAGCCCCGATCAGGCAGCCTTCATTCCAGATGGGCATACCTCCTGCGATGGGGGTTAACCGCTCGTTCCAATTCTGAACGTTAAACCCATATCCTGGGGTTCTGGGATCGCCGAATTGATAAACCTCAGAGCTGGGCAATCGGAAAACCGCGGCCGTCCAACCTTTATCCCGAGCAATTTCCGCGGTGGGAATGGCTGCGCCGTCCATGCGGTGGAGTGCCACCAGCCACCCATTTTCATCAACGACGGCGATGCTGACAATTTTCCCCATCCCCTTGGCCGCAACGACGGCCGATTGGAGTATCTTCTTTGCCATTTCCAAATTCATCCCCATATTGACATCTTTCTTAAGGAGGCTCCATTCCACCCCTATCATAAGGAGAGGAGGGCGGTCTGATATTTATTCGTAAAGGGCGATAATGCCTGCCTGGCTGACCGAGGTATCACTGATATCGCCGACGCCTGACGGAACACCGCTGCAGCCAATGCCGCCAATGACCTCATTTTCATCATTGGTAATCGGGATGCCACCTGGGATAAAACAGATCTTCCCTTTTGCCATTCCGATTATTCCCATGGCATGATCACCGATTCGCTTTCCCATACTACGTGGGTCGATCCAGCGAGACCCCATCAAGGTGGGCATCTTGAAGGCTACGACTGTCCAAGCTTTCTTAATGGCAATATCCGTTGTGGCCATGCCCGCCCCATCCATGCGGTGAACAGCCGTAACTGTTCCAGACTTATCCACGACGGCTATGCTGCAAGGGAAACCAGCGATATCTCCGGCCCATCTCTCCGCAGCTTCGAGCATCTTCAGCGCAAGTTCTAAGGTCAACTCCTTCATAGGAAAACCCTCATGCAATCTTTGGATATCTTCCTCTTTCCTAATCGAGCAGATCATCCGAAGCAACCAGATCGGCCCCTGTGTTCAGGAAGTTGGGCAGAAGGACCTCGCCCACTCTGACAGGGGGACTTACCCTCAACGGAACCAGAGAGAAGACAGCCTCCTGCAATTTCGCCTTCAAGATAGGACGGTTCGTTCTTACCGGCAGCAGGCGGCGTGAACTATTCTCGGTCACGACCGTGGCGGTGAAGATTCTGATCGGATTGTGAAATTCCTCCAACACATACCGCCGCCCTTCTTTGCACTTGTAGCCCGAAACCTCGACAACCTCTCCCAGGTCATCGATCCTTAGAGCGGTCCTACAGCCGA
>Ga0315282_10012179_pt1 | contig 13200 bp, 15 predicted proteins | sample YL17G07_20_MG_FD_203693 | JGI IMG/M metagenome (GOLD analysis project Ga0315282, IMG submission 203693) | Sediment microbial communities from Yellowstone Lake, YNP, Wyoming, USA - YL17G07_20 | ecosystem: Environmental > Aquatic > Freshwater > Lake > Sediment | place: USA: Wyoming | collected...
AGAACATACTTGTGTTTTGGACTGTAATCGAAAGCAGCTTTCAATGGTTTGGGAGTTGGCGTTTCAGTGGGGATAACTGTGGGGGATGATGGAGTAGAACTGGGTACAGTCGGAGACCAGTAACCCCTGGTCAGGTAGCCTATTCCGGCTGTTGCTGCAACACCAACGCTTGCGTAAAGGAATTTTCTACGAGATACCCGAGACAAGAAGCATCCACTGCAGTAATCTGCTTACCTGGGTTTTCAAGCTTTATGATTATCCATGGCGCGTGCTGTATCGCCTAATATTGTTCCTTATTTCATAACTTCTCATATAATCCTCGCCTTACTCGTCGAACATAACCGAGCTTCTCAAGTTTCCTCAGATGCTCGGTAGCCGTATTGTTCTTGATGCCTAAGATCTGGCTTGATTGCTTAGGGGTCATCTTCTCTCTATTGCCAAACAAGGCTAATACCTGCTGTAGGCTCAAACTATCTATTGCTTGTTTGACATGATGCTCGGCTTCCTCGGTCAAACTCGGCTTCTTTGGTTCCGAAATCGGCTTACTAGGTATGATACTCGGCTTCCTCGATTCAGACTCGGTCAAGACTCGTAGAGCCTCGTCGAGTTTGCCGATTATCAAATCACTTCTGTCTCTAGCACCCACAGACTGGTCGAAGTATTCTTTGGTAAGCATAGACCCTTCAATTCTTTCCAGTTGTGTCTTGAGGCGCATCACGCCGACCTTAATGTCTCCAAGGCTGTCGCCTATCGAAAACGAAGGCCGGTGAATAGGATCGATCTCATCAGTTCTATCTGCCCGTGTTTCTGTCCTTATTCCAAGTTTCTGCTTCAATGTTGATAGTAGACTCATAGATTCGCCTTGGTTTGAAATCCGACCTCATCATCGAGCTGACTAGTTTCCCTGGCGTTTCTAGTCTTGCCAGAGCATTCTCAAAACTTCAACGCTCGTATTCAATATTTGATTTTGAAACTACTTATAGATGAGTTGCCTCAACAGTGGACTGGTTCTCCCGAGCAAAAAGGAACAACTACTGTTAAGTGACTTCATCAGTTGGCCAAACAATTCGTAGCTGAATTCTCACAAGGTCGCTATCAGAATCTGTGACGAATCTCAAAATGCGCCAACTGGGCACATTTCTCTGTTGGAAGATCAGGGAAAACAGCTTGACGTGGTTAAGAAGCATTCTAGACTTTAGTTGACTGTGAAATAGCAGTACTGACTTCTAGTTTGAATGTGAAAGAACTACCGCTCTTCTTTCACCAGACTATGGCTTGTTTAGGCTACAAACGTCTCTTCGACAAACTCAGAAAGTTCGTATAGTATTTGCTATGCGAAAATTGTACCGTAACTCTCACTTTGACATTGACAGCTTAGATGACCCGGCCATCGAATCTTCTTCAAATACTCTCTCGTTATGATGGCGACTGCTAGTCCTAGAACTATTGCTAAAGGAAGAAGTGGGATATCTTGGAGAAGATTATGTAAAGTTGCGGTCAAAGGAAATGATTCTTCGAGGGAGCGAATCCTTCCAAGCGAGGCGAGTGCTTCAATAGCCATGTACATGTCCTTCGTTGTCGCTTCATCACTTGAAGTTCGCAATGAGAACCCGCCCGTTCTCCTTTGAAATCCCAGTATGTAGCTCGAGACCTTTTCGTCATCGACAAGATGCAGCATGCCAAGCGACTCAAGAATTTTCACTGCGTAAAATGTTCCTTGCAGGGTGGCATCTGTGGCTTCTACGACGTTAGAAATAGTCCTATCATCTTCTGTGTAGGTAGAATAGAAATTAAGATCTTCCGAAAACCCTCCATTGCCAGTGTAGTGTTTCATGGTCCAGCTGACGATCGCATCCAAATTGGTTTGATTCAAAGCATGAATCAAACTCAGAGTTGCCACGGCGAAGTAGGTTGAAGATAGTTTTGCGGATCTATCTGGTCCTTCCCCAAATCCTCCATGGTATTGGAGCTCATGAGGTATACGTATCTCAAGATATTGTGAAGAAACCAAGAACTTCTCAACCTGTGGCTTCATGATTTCTTCGATATGGTTGAGAATCTTCAGCGCTAAGAGAGCATAGTGGCTAGAGCTGACACTTTCGTTCAAGGGTATCTTGAGTGCATACCGAAGAGCTCCCTCCCTATCGATAGCGTTCATTCTATGTATCGCGCCCAAAACTGAAAGGGTGTAAAATTCATACTCAACACTATGCGGGCTATCTGGAAAATTGGAGTAGCGAAATCCCCCCTCATGCGTCTGCAGACGCGAGAGGAACCTCGAAAAACCCGCGACGGTATTCGGATCGTTCATCAGCTCTCCAAGTCTTCCGAGCCTCTCCAGAGCCTCGACAGCGTAGAAGTTAGTTTCAACATCGTCGGGTTCAAAATAGAACACATCAACGAATCCTGTGGAGTTTTCATAAACCGAGGTTCTTCGAAAAGACGACATCAACCATTGTATTGAGAGATCTTCACGACTCTTTCTCGAAATACTGAGTATAAGGTAAGAACTGCCAACCAATAATGCGACCATGAAGGCGGCGATCATACTTCTTTTGCTCACGGAACGCTGAATTATGCGACTGAGCTCCAACGAGAATCCTAGCATTCGACGCGTCATCGTTAGAAGCATGAAAAGCGATGTGGTTATCACCAAGATGAAAGTTCCAACGAGGATACAGCCTATCATCGGTAGGGTCGGTGTCATATACAGTTCGCTTCGGGTGAAGATAAGCAAATCAAGCCTAGGAAAGACGACTCTAACATATTCGAATATCCATTCAATGTACTCTGCTCGTGCCGGTGAAAAACGAGCCATCATGATGTGTCCGAGGAGCTCTTCGGCCAAGTAGAGTATCATGACGAGTACAGTAAAGAAGAGAGAATAGGCAAGAGATGCGGAAGCTATCTTCCTCCAGACCGCAAACAGTGAAGAACGCGTCTTTCTATAATAGTGTGAGAAGAGCCCCACTATGACGAGTAGAGGCATTACAACTTCTATGCCAAAGTAATAAGCGCTAACCCATCCTTGCAACCGAGTCAGAAAAATGTATGGGCCTCCGAAAACCAGGTTGGCTACAGATGTTGTTTCCGCGACAAGAGTCAGTACCACGAAAGCGAGCGTAAGGCCAAGCCAAGAGACAGCCTCACCGCTCGGAAGCCTGCTGCCTATCCGTCCGTAGACCGAATCTAGGAGAAACGTTTGTCGTCTCTCAAGTGTAGGATGCGTCCTAAACAGGTTCCCTAGGAATTCTAGCGGATTTTTGGTTGAACTTGTTTCGCGTCCAGCAATCGCGAGTCGCGACGAGATACTGGGTCCCGCATAATGACTCGAATAGATCTTCATCAAAGCTGAGTTAAGCGGGAGTGGCGACCCAACAAGCAGAGAGGATGTAGCGTCTGCCAAAATCTCCCTGGATCTTGATAGGGAACTGACCAAAAGGAGGGGTATAAGGAAGGTTGGGATCAAGATAAAAAAATCGGGAGCGTAGCGGAGCAAAGCCTGAATCAAAGCATCGTACCATCCCATATGGGCCAGCCAACCCGAGGTCAGCCATGCCATGTTCCAAGCTTCGTATGCACAGAAAACGAGAATGTAGTACTTGTAAGCATCAACAAAAGTACTCGCCAACGTCACAACCCAAACATCTCTATTCAGAATATGGCCCAATTCATGCGACGCTGTAGCTTTCACTTCATCATCTTCAAGAGTCTCAAGGAGACCTCGCGTGAAGGCTATTCCAAGCCTGTCCCCTCTTCCGAATGTGAAGCAGTTAAGTCGATCATCATCGGACGCGTAGAGCCTAATATGTTCCTCGAAACCGCTATCTCGAATCAAGTTCCTGATCAAACGAGCTTTCTCGGGAAAACTCTCTCCCAGATCAACGAGCCTATGCCTGCGCGCAATCCAGAGCGGTCCAAAGAGGTATAGGAAGAGCACAATGACAACTGGCGCAAGTTTGATGCCGAAATCAATAACGAAAGCCCACAATGAAATGTAGACTCGGCCGGGCACTGCCTCGACAGATGATCTCCAGCCCTCGAGGAAGACAACAGTTTGACCTGAAGCGACGCTATATAGGTCAGAGGATGTCGAGAGCACACTCAAGTAGCCAGTCAGGAGGAAGATGACCCATAAAAGGGTGGACCTAAAAGATGTTTCAGTGGTGTCGATGTGACTTTCCACTTATCGTCCTCCACCACATTGCTGACGATAGTTGACGACTAACTCAATAAGCATGATTTCAACCTTGAAAGCGCAGCCCTCATGTCCTTCAGTTTTTCATTGTAAGTATCCTTTATCATTCGATATTCTGCCTTGCCGATTCTACCATCCTTTCGACTACTCTCAAGAACGCACAGTAATTCGGTTATCTCTTTCTCTTCTTCTTTCATACCATTGATATCCTTTAACAGAATGTCCAGCCTCTGGGCGCTCTCCGTGCACTCAAATGATTGGATCAGTGACAAAATGCCCGGTAGGTTCTTTGAGTCAATCAGTTGCATTAATTGCCGCCCAGTTTTACGTCCAAACTCAACTGAATCTCTCTTGAATTGATTAAGCAGTTCATTGATGGAATTCTCGAAAGTAAGGCTGTTTATCTCGCCTTTGACCAGTTGTCCAGATAGCTTGTTGTAGCGTTCCTTGAACTTCCTTAATCGAAGCTGTGGATAGTCCTTTGCTGCCTTTTTCTTGGTATCATCAGGATAATCTAGCGTTTGCAGTCGATCGAAATCCTCGATCAAGATTTTTCCCTCAGACTTTAGGAAGCATATTGGAAAACTATGGGCCTCTCTTCGCCCCCAGTGTTGAACTACCAAAGGGTGGATTGTACCCTGATGGCTGCCTCCCCTTTTGACGACCCATCTAAGTCCTAAGTATTCCAGTTGCATGAGAGAACTTTGCGTAGGCTTGCGATATAAACGCAAGATGTGTTGTTTCTGTTCACGCAGAAGCTTCGGAACGGGGTAATAACCACAGTTGTTACCGTAAAGTCTCTCCTCAAAGGAGAGGCCGCCAGTCTACACCTGTTATTTCAGTAACTTTGCTCCTTGTTCCGCGTTTGCAACAGGTTCTGCTATCTTGTTCTAATAGCGATGGGGATGAGCCCTGCTAGTAAGACAGAAAACTTGCGACGTGAGTCGGTGAGAGCGAGGATATGACATCTCCGATATTCGAAACCTTGGTGACCTTTGGTCTCGTCTTGAGAGCGATAATCTTTCTGGCGACGTTAACCATCGTCAGTAGGACGCTGAAATCCATCAGTTTCCCCAGAAGCGCAATATTAAGAAGAGTGCTCGCACTCTGCATCGCGGCCATCACGGTGCTGTGGCTACCGCTCATTGTTCTTGCATTTTGCCTGTTGCTCCTGCTATTTGCATCGGCCCTCTTCATTCTCCAAAGGCCGTGTGTAATGCATGCGGCACATCGACTTCATTCAGACTCTTCTAGTCAAGCTCTTCCCCACGCCGAAAACCAGGGAGGTGTATGAGAAAGATGACTGTTCAGAATACGGGTCAGCTGAACCTGACCGTGACCTTAGCCAGTATACCGGATGTTCCAGGAGGTAAGCGGGTCATCCCGATCACAGCCGACGCAGACACGAGGTTCACCGAGGTTCTGCAGAATCTAGTCGACCAAGGTGTGATCAAGCCCGCAGACGACCAGCACGAATATGTCTTCAAGCGGGTCGCATCGAATCAAATCATCAACAATCCGAACACTTCGCTTCAGCAAGCTGGCGTGAGGGAAGGGGAAGATCTGAAGTTATTCATTCAAGAGAAGTGGGCGTGATGCGGCAAGAACGAATACCGATACAACGGAAACTGGGGAAGCCGCTAACAATTCAGAAGACGGTCTTGGTCAAGAGAGCGAATCCGGTAATGATCGTGCCGACCTCACCGATCAATGTCCGCGAGAAACGAATCAGAGAAGTTGAAGCACCCATCCTCGAAACATATGGCTTCCAACCTGTTGGAAACGATCAGGACACTTGGCAAGGAGAGATAGGAGGAGTTCCCATGATGGTAACCTTTCCACAACTCTTCCCCATCGTCCCATTCCGGATCTATCTCAAACGTCCTCCGCGAGGGTTTCACCATCTGCTGAGTGGTAACCAACTCTGCGTAGAACGGCTCATAGACGAAGGCCTCTGGGACCCAACCATATCCACCGAACAGATCTTCCTCAACATAGAGAATCACAGGGCTTTCAGAGGGAGAGAGTGAAGTTGAGCCTGAGAATGGAACACGACGTCGTCTCTCCTCGCAAAGTCACAATCCACCTTCTACGAGAAGATGGTTCAACAACACGAGCAAGAGTATACAGGACCTATATCCTAGACAAATGCGACCGTGACATAAGAGTCATTGCAGACCATCTCTACCGAAGGGATCCTGTTAACCGGAACAAGGAACACAGACTTGACGTTCTAGGCATTGTCCACAGAGGCACAAATAACGACGAGTTAAGGATAGCAACAGGGATAGGGTATGGACACGTCCAAAACACATTCGCCTCGGTCGAAACCCCAGTAGAGACAATCGACGCAATAGATCAAGAAGCCCTCAAGAGAGAAGTTGGCTCCATAGGTAAAGCTCATCTCCACCCCTTTCCCAACGGCGAAAGTTTCCTCAGCGGTCAAGACAGAAACACCCTTGAAAGCTTCGCGACGATAGACCCTGGACATCTGGCCATCATCATCAACCCACTAACGCTCCAATATTGTTGTTACCGCTGGAACTTCGCTGCAGGACATGAAGAAAAGGTCGAGCCTACCATCTTGAGAAGCGATCCGATCATAATCGACGACCGAGCACCGAAGGAGTCCCAAGTAATCCAATCCACACCAAGGCTGAAAATCAGAGCCGAGCATAGAAATGAAACCTTGACTTACGACCCATACAAGTTCCTCACCATATGCGGTGTCGCCGGCAGCGCCGTCCTAGCGTTCCTAGCGATGCAGTCAGCAACAACCTCACTGGTCAGAGTGGTTTCAGCGGGCATAGGGAGCGGCCTCGCAACATCGCTTGTCATTTTGTCGCTGCATGAAGCATCCAAATGGCTGAGGACTAGACGTGAAACTGGACTACCCGTATAGAGACCTGGAAGCAAAGATCAGAGACCTCACGCCACTATCGGATGAGGTAATCCAACAACGTTTTAGCAGAAGTATTCTCGTCAGAGGTTTAGGCAGCCATCGAATTCTCTCCGCCTCAGTTGTGGTGATGATCGGCCTGGGCGCTATCCTAACGCATGTTGCAGAGATGCTGATACGTGAAGGCGTGGGGCTACTAGTCACAGTCGATCCTGATGTTATCTCTGAACACAACCTTGAAAGAGTCTCGATCTACGGCGAATCAAATATCGGCGCATACAAAGTTGACACCGTGAAAAGTTTTGCCGAGAAAGTCAATCATCACGTCAAGGTAGTGCCGATCGTCGGCAAGTTCCAAGATATCATTCGAGACAGCTCAATACAAAGCACATTCCGCATGGCAGACCTGATAGTGACCGGAATCGACAACGGCCTGGGCCTCTACAGTGTTGCAAGGTTCACCTACGAGAACGATGTTCCACATATCGATGGAGCCACATACAAGTACAACGCTCACGCTTTCATCTTTGCCAAACCCCAGGCTGGTCCCTGCTATCTCTGTACAATGACAAAGAAGAGTTTTCAAGATATCTCAAAGATCTTCTCCTGCACCAGAAGCACGAGCGATGCACCCATCGGTCCAACCATAGCAGAATCCAGCAGACTGGCCGGCGATATAGTCTTCACTGAAGCTGTCAAGATCTTAGAAGGAAAGCTACCGGAGTACCACGAGATCCGCTGCTCCACATTGGACTGGTACCTAGAGAGAGAACCCATCGCTCCAAACGAGGCCCATCAATATGGCCACATATGGTGACTTTCTTACAGCCACATTCTTCGCAGCTCTAGCCCTTATTATCTTGTATTACCTAGCGAGAGCATACATAAGAAGGCGAAGATTAGCCCCGCTGCTCGGCCTCCCGCCTATCTTTCCAAGACCATATCACCCATCCAGAAGGAAAGTTGTGATCAGATCCCAACCAGTTGCCAGACCCGCTATTTTGCCAGTACAGGAAAGAAGAAGTTCGAAGAGTGTGATCATCCGCAGCCTATCTCAAGATACCGCGGCACCCGCAGCGAGATCCGAGGAGGATACTGCTGCCTCTGTGGTGATGTTGCCGGTCCTCGGCACAGCCTGAGGTTCGGATTACCAGAGAAGTGCCAATGTGGAAGGATCTATCATTCCCGATGCATACGCTGGGCCAAATCCATCCGGCGACAAAGATGTCGATGCGGGAAGGAATTGCCCGGAGCTTGGTGAGTCGATGGAAGGCATAGTCATTCGAGACCCGGAGCTATCAAGGATTCTGGAACAGGTGAGACAAAAGTATCCAGAACTAGGTGGCTACAGCCTTTCTGTAGGCTATGGGCCCACACACCATCAGCTTGGTGAAGTCAACATCTCGCTAATACGGAGCTCTCTGCTCATGAATGCTTCCAAGCTTCGCACAGTGGAACATAGAAGCGCAGACATCATCGTCGACAACAGCCACTACCATTTATCGAATCACGCAAAGCTGGCTGTCGTAGCCCACGAGCTAAGCCACCTCGCAGCGCTGGATGGAGACATCGCTAACGATGAAGCATCGATCACACGAGACTCCATAAGAAGAATCGGAGCAAATCCATGGAGGGAACTTCTCCGAGATATGTGCAAGACACCATGCTGGGATAGAGTTCACTGGATAGGCGGATGGCGAAGAGCCAACAATTACTTTGTGAGAATCGTCGGCGGCATACCCTGCATCTCTCGCAGAGGTGGGCTGTTCCTATGCCCGTTCATGGAAACCAAAGACATCCTCGCGTGAGGAAACATGAGCGGCATTGACCTGTTAACGCTGACGACAATCTCTGGGGTATGGCTGACGACGTTTGCTCTCGACCTTTACCACCGAAGAATGTACGAGTCGCTACTCTCAGCCATCGTCTTATCCGCGATATATTGGACCCTCACGGCCACAAGATCAGGAGCTCCAAGTCTCATTGGTCTGCTTGTTTGGCTGGCGGCTTTCATGGTCTTCCACTGGAGGGCCCAAAGGGAGATTGTGCCTGTCGAGGTGATCGAGGCCAGAGATGTCGGACCAAGGATCTTAAGCATGCTCCTTCTACTGTATGCTTCAGCTTGGTACGCTGAACTGTTAGCCTCATTGAACCCAACTGTCCATGGCATCGTTACGATACCCTTCACTCTGGGCCTTGTTGGACTTGGACTCGTCGCAGCGGGCAGGTTTGGTTACGGTGTTACCTGCCTTGTCTTCAGCCTCATCACAGTCCCTCTAGCTTTGCTGGCGCTCAAGCTCATGGGTTGGTGAGAAACATGGACGAAAGACGGAGAAAACTCATCGAGTCCCTCCTAGCGTTGCTGGGAGAGCAAGGTCAGGAGGAAGGTCTTGGAGACATTCACTCTGCAGATGTCGATGTTCTAGCCGGTGAGATATCCAGAGCGCCTCACCCTGTTCTGCAGGAAAGTCAGAGAAACATCGATACCCGCGGCGGCACCTTCGGCCGTGAAAGAGTGTCTCACAGGTATGTTGCCTCGTGCGGCCACATGATTCTCGAAGCGGCGCAAGTAGGGGGACGATGCCAGATGCCGGGCTGCAGAGCAATTGTCTGCGAAAGATGTCTTCGATTGTGTAGACGATGTCAGAAGGCTCTCTGCACTAGGCACCAAAGAATCGCCGACGACGAGGTGTTCTGCCCTAGATGCGCAGAATGGAACCTTGCGAAACGAATCCTAGGCTTTGGAAGGAGGAAAGAAGTTGGCAAACGTATCCAACATGATGAGACTGATAGACAGAGATCTAGCTGATCGCTTGGGGAAGCTGGTTGACAAAGACCTACTGCGATCGTTAACACTTCTGAGCTTGGTCGAGGAGGATAAAGAGGAACGGCGAATACTCGAACAAGACCTGGAAGCATGTCTCCTAACAAAATACATGCCAATGCTACTCTCCGACGATCCGATCTTCAACTATCCAAGTCCAGAGGAATCTGCAGGAGACTATCTCATAGGCGAGATCATGAGTCAAGGCAGATGCTACCCCTTCAAGCTGAGAGAGGAGGAAGCGATACGCCATCTTCTATTCGTAGGAGTTTCAGGCGCCGGAAAGACGAACGCAGTCTACCTCCTAACCCGACAGTTCCTCTCGAAGGGCAAGCCATTCCTAGCCGTAGACTGGAAACGATCCTACAGAGACATCCTAACCCTTCCAGAAACTGATGGCAAGGAGATACTCATCTTCACAGTTGGAAGAGACATCTGCCCTTTCCATTTCAACGCGTTGATACCACCTGCCGGCACCACACCGCATGTCTGGCTTGCAAAGATCATCGAGATCATCTCACATGCCTATTTCCTGGGAGAAGGCGTCATGTATATCCTCGTTAAGGCCATTGACGCAGTCTACAAGGAATTTGGTGTATACCAAGGCAGCGGCATATGGCCCACGTTCAGAAACGTCTTCCACTATCTGGAGAACTATGAGTGTAAAGGCCGAGAGACACAATGGCTCGCCTCCGCATTACGAGCCATAGCTACGCTCTGTTTCGGTGAGATGGATAGAATCCTCAACACAGGCAACTATCCGATCAATCGCCTCCTCGAAAAGAACGTGATCCTAGAAGTAGATGCTCTGACAGACTCTGCGAAGATCTTCCTCACCGAGGCTCTACTCCTCTGGATCCACCACCACAGAATGGCAGAGGGCAAAAGGGAAGTGTGGAAACACACCACCATCATCGAAGAAGCTCACCACATCCTTTCCAGAAAGCTGCAGATGATCTCAGGGACAGAGACGATCACGGACATAATACTTAGAGAGATCAGAGAGTTCGGCGAGTCCCTAATCATAGTCGACCAAGACCCCAGCCTCCTCTCTATACCAGCGCTGGGGAATACTTACGCCACTATCTGCATGAACCTGAAAGCTGGAAACGATGTCAACGTCATGCGATCAGTACTCAACCTGAGCTTTCAAGACAAAGACTTTCTGAGCAAGCTGGAAGTCGGACAAGCTATCGTGAAACTTCAAGGAAGATGGCCAAATCCTTTCTTAATTCAGATCCCTGAAGTCAACATCTCAAAAGGACGTGTTACAGACGAAGACCTTCAAAACAATATGATGAAGTTTTATGATGAATTAGAAAGAAGTAGGGCAGAAACGGAGTTTGCCGAAGAAAGTAGGACAAAAGCGTCAGCGATTAAAGAAGGAAAGAGAAGAAAAATCGAAGTAACAAGGACCGAAAACACAAAAGAAACCGAAGAAAGAACAAAGAAACATGAAATTCTAGCAGAGCTCAATGGAGATGAGAAGGGACTACTGGCAGACATCTACGAGAATGAGATAAGCCAAGTAGGAGACCGATATTCAAGGCTGAATCTGAACAAATACCAAGGCAACAAGACAAAGCAATCGCTTATCGAGAAAGATCTGATAAACGCCATTATGCTTCCAAGCTTTGAGGGAAGAGGCTACTGGGGCAAGACCTTCGAACTAACCAAGAAGGGAAGAGAAGTCGTCGCAACCCTCGGCTACCCCATACGAGACACTGAGACTCTGAGAAGAGGTGGCTTCCAGCATAAGCATCTCGTCAAACTGATCGCGACAAAGCTTCGACGGGAAGGTCACCAAGTCGCAGAGGAGTCGCCTATCGGTGAGGGCAAGACTGCAGATCTCCTCATCGACGGCAAGATTGCTATCGAAGTTGAGAGAGCCCTTGACAATACGGTAAGCAACGTCCAGAAAAACTTGGCCAAAGGCTTAAGCGTAATCGTCGCCTGCAGCGCCGAAGCAAACAAGCTGCAGGCTGAAAACCTTCTAAAGCAGGCTGGCCTAGTCCACGTAACTGTTGTTGACATAGCTGAACTGCTAAAGAATAGGCGATTCGAGAACCTAGAATACTTAGGTCAGCGGGCTAGAACTGAGACTTGCAGTGAGTCGCTGAAGAGGACGCCGCCACAGTTTAACCCTTCCCTCTGCCCCTCTTTTCCTTCTCCCTCGGCCTCTTCTCGTCAAAATTCTGCCTCTATTCGCCTGAAAATTAGAAAGAGGAATAATCGGAGTGGTTAGAATCGTCGGACTAGACATAGGGTCTGGCTTCACCAAGTGCCATGACAGCACTAATCGCTTGATCTTTCCGTGTCTATCGAATGTACCTCGACTCGTTAGTGTAGGTGATTCTACAGATAGGCAAGAGTGAAGAGGACCAAGAGAGATGACCCGCCAAATGCCTAAGTTGATTGGCGTCTGCGAACTCTGCGGAGGTGAGGTCTACGATTACGGACCGTTGCGTGCAATCAACGCTTACACATGCGGGAGATGTGGCAGATGGGTCTGCAGGGGTTGCGGCGGTTATAGCCCCGGATACGGCTACGGTGTGGAAGATGAGACCAGGTATGGACAGGTCTGTAAGGAATGCTACTACGAACTGCAGGCAGATTATGCATCGAAGTGGGAGGCAGAGTTCGGGTCGGAATGCGAGGGGAGAATGGAGAATCCGTATGACCTTAGCGAGGAAGAGCAGGAATGGCAGAAACAGATGCGCGAGTACAAGGCTTGGAGAGATAGTCTAGAGCAAGAGAGCTGATTAATGAGAATGCCCAAGGAAACCACGATTCCCGCCGATGATGCCTTTCGCAAGCTGGAAACAGGGTTTGTCAATCTCAAGAAGCGATTCCAATCAGCCCAAGAACTAAAGCTCGAATGGATACCGAACAATGGTACAAAGAGTGGAGAAGTCATAGGGAGAACGATATACATTTACGAAAAGGATGAGGCTAAAGCACTAGAGACGCTTAGGCATGAGTTCTTAGATTACATTGTATCTACTGAGTTTGAGGCGCCTTACAAACGGCTTATCAACAAACTAATCTCTGTTTTTGAAGAAGACATGTATGAGAGAAAGGAGAGGCTCATAGAGAAGCTGTTAGAAGTCGTTTAGCGCGCCCTAAAATGATGCGGAGAGTGGGATTCGCGCACCGGTTTACCAGTACATATAAGGTCTCAAGCGCGCGCTAGTCGGGCTCTTCGATTTCTACGAGTAACCTCAACACTTTTCGCTCTACTTCGTTTCTTATCTCTCGAACCTTCTCTATCGGCTTTCC
>Ga0315282_10012180_pt1 | contig 13200 bp, 10 predicted proteins | sample YL17G07_20_MG_FD_203693 | JGI IMG/M metagenome (GOLD analysis project Ga0315282, IMG submission 203693) | Sediment microbial communities from Yellowstone Lake, YNP, Wyoming, USA - YL17G07_20 | ecosystem: Environmental > Aquatic > Freshwater > Lake > Sediment | place: USA: Wyoming | collected...
CGCGCACGCTGGAGGGCATGGTGGTGCGCATCGCCGACCGCATCGCCTACGTGAACCACGACATTGACGACGGCATCGGCGCCGGGGTGCTCGCCCTCGATGACCTGCCGCCCGAGGCCCTCGCGGTGCTGGGGCGCCAGCACGGGCAGCGGATCAGCACGCTGGTGCAGAGTCTGGTCGAGCAGAGCCTGGGGCAGCCGGGCCTGGGCATGGCGCCCGAGGTCGCCGTGGCGCTGGACACCCTCAAGGACTTCCTCTACGAGCGCGTCTACAACTCCACCCACATGGCGCAGGAGCGCGAGCGCGTCCGGCACCTGATCTGGAACCTGTTCGACCTGTACATGACGGATGATGAGGCGCTGCACGCGGCGACCGAGTTGGTGCCGAGCGGCCGCGCGGTGCGGGCGCGCCTCGTGGCCGACCACATCGCCGGGATGACGGATCGGTACGCGACCAACCAGTACCTGCGCAGCTTCGTGCCCGGGGTGTTGGCGGAGGGGTAGGGGCAGCGGACCTGCGCCGCGCCCCTCCGTCACCTGGCCCCGGTGCCCGGGGGAGAGGTCGCGCCGCAGCCGCGGGTGAGGGATTGCGCCCGTGCCCGTGGGCCGCACTCAGCACCTGGGCGTCGCGGTGCCCTCGGCGCTCCAGGAGGCCCGACAATCCTGTCGGGCCGCTGTGGCCGCGTGGTGGTGCCGTATCAGGTGCTCCGGATCACCGCCTTCCACCACGGCCCGACACGATTGTCGGGCCTCCTGTCGGGCGAGGCAGGACCGATGAGGCGCGGCGCGGACCGGTCGGCCCTGCCCGACGGAGGGGCGCGCGACGGAGAGCGCGCCCTACAGGCGGACCACGGCACGGAGGGCGCGGCACAGGTCCGCGCCCTACAGCCGGACCACCACACGGACAGGTTGAGACAACCTGTCCTACCGACGGCAGGGCGGGCAGGAATGCCCGTCGTACGCGGAGGGAGGAGATGCTGGTTGGAGTTCCTCGACTGCTATGCGTCGTTCGGGCCCAGCTTCGTGCCGCCGCTGGCGCCGTGCGGGACGGCTGAGGAGCTGCTGGCGGAGATGCGCTTCTGCGGCGTGCAGCGCGCCCTGGTGCACCACACGTCCCAGGTCGAGGACAGCCCCGTACTGGGTAACCGCCTGCTGTCCGAAGCGGTGGCGGGGCACCCCGAGCTGATCCCCTCGTGGGCGCTGCTGCCGCCCTCGACCGAGGAGCAAGGGACGGTCGAGGAGTTCCTCGGCGCGATGCGCGAGCACGGCGTCCGCGCCCTGTGGGCCTTCCCCTCACAGCACCTCTACTCGCTGAGCGCCACCGGCTGCGGGCCGCTGCTGGAGGAGATGGTCGCTCGCGGCATCCCGCTCCTCCTGCGGCGCGCAGACGCCGGGTGGGACCTGCCGTACGCGCTGCTGCGGGAGTTCCCGCAACTCAACCTGGTCGTGGTTGGCCACGGCCCGTGGGGCGAGGACCGCTTCTTCCGGCCCCTCCTGGAGCGCCACCCCGGCTTCCGCGTGGATACCGCACGGTACGAGCTGGACGGGGGCATCCCCGGCCTGGTGCGGCGCTATGGGCCGGAGCGGCTGCTGTTCTCGACCGGGTTCCCAGGCACAAGCATGGGCGGGGCACTGCTTGCACTGCTGCACGCGGACATCCCCGACGAAGCGAAGGCCGCGATCGCCGCCGGCAACCTGGACCGGATGCTGGGGGAGGTGCGGCTGTGAGCAACCCCTCGCCGCTGACGGCGGAGTTCGTCGCCGCCGGCCGGACGCCGGAGTGCCCGGTCATTGACGCGCACGCGCACTTCGGCACCTTCCGCGGCATCTACTTCCCGCGCGTGACGGCCGACGCAATGGTCGGCACGATGGATCGCTGCGGGGTGCGGGTGACCATCTCCTCACACCACTATGCGTTCATTGATCCCGAGCGCGGCAATGCGGAGATGGCGCAGGTGGTGCGGGACCACCCGGAGCGGTTTCGCGCCTACCTGGCCCTGAACCCCAACTACCCGGAACTGGTGCAGCGCCAGGTGGCGCAGTTCGCCCCGGGGCAGGGGTTCGTGGGCTTCAAGTTCCTGGCCGACTACCACCACTACCCGATCACCGGCGACCACTACCGGCCAGCGCTGGAGGTGGCGGAGGCGCAGGGGCTGCCGGTGCTGATGCACACGTGGGGCGGCAGCGCCTATGACTCCCCAGCGCACGTGGCGGAGGTGGCAGCCCGCTACCCCAACGCGCGGCTGATCATGGGCCACTCCGGCTTCGGGCAGTGGGAAGAGGCCATCGCCGCGGCGAGCGAACATGAGCACGTATACCTGGAGCTGTGCGCGGCGTACGCAGTGCGCGGCGCGATAGACGCATTCTGCGAGCGCGTCGGCTCCCGCAAGGTGCTCTTCGGGACGGACCTCCCGTGGTTCGACCCGCACTACGGCATCGGCTGCGTGCTCTTCGCGCACATCACTGACGAGGATCGGCACAACATCCTGCACCGAACGGCTGAGCGGCTGTTCGGGTTGTAGGCCCAGTTGGCCGGCGTCCGGGACAGGGCTAGCCGCGTGAGGGTGCCGCCGTGGCTGCTGTGGTTCTGCCTGCTGGCCTTGGTGTTCGTCGGGGAGCTGCACCTCACTCCCCGCTTTCGGCACAACGACGCGGACCTGCAGTACCTCTTCGAGCGCGCGGATCTCGACACGGGCCTGATCCTGGGCGGTCTGCGGGACGCACCTGCCCTCCGCGACACGCTCCGGTGGTGGACGGGTACATGGTGCGGGCAAGTGCCGTTCTGGCGACCCGTCAGCTCCCTCTTCTTCTGGGCGGAGTGGCGCCTCTTCGGGCGCCGCTACGGGTCATACACGTGGACCTCGGTGCTGCTCGGCGTGGGGCTGGCGGCGATGGTGCTGTGGGCGCTGACGCCACTGATCGGCGACGTGGGTGCGGCGGTGGTGGTCCTGCGGCTGTTCGTGTCCCCGGCCCGCTGGTGCGACCCGCGGATGCCGCTGGAGCAGTTGGTTGGGCTCTGGAAGAACCAGCCCGACCTGCTGGCCGGCCTCTGCGTGATGGGCGCCGTGGGCCTCGCCGTGCGGCGCCGATGGGCCATCGCCCTCCTGCCGGCAGCGTTGGGCGTCTGCTGCAAGGAGATCGGCTTCGTCGCCTTCGTGTTGGTGCTCACGGTGCTGCTATGGCGCCGGTGGGCGCAGGGCCAGACGGCGCCCTGGCGAGCGGTGCTGCTGACCTACGGCGTGGTGGGAGGCGGGCTGCTGGTGGCGCACCTGTGGACGGTCGGCGTCGGGTATCGCATGGGCAGCAACGAGGCCTGGTGGGAGCGAGCGGTGGTGTTCTGGGGCTACCCGGCGGTGTCCGAGCTGGTCGTGGGCGAGTGGTGGCGGGTGGCCCTTGCGGCGGTGGGGCTACTTGCGCTCTGGAGCGCCTTGCGCCGGCCGCTGGTGGGGCTGCTGACTGGCATCGCCGGGGCGCTGGCGGTCATCGGCGTCCAGGCGCTGATCAGCGGCCAGTCGTGGCCGGTGGCTGGGGCAGTGGCGGCGGAGGCGCTGGGGTCGGTGGTCCGGATCGCCCTCTGGCTAGTGGCCGCCTGGGTGGCCTGGCGGGAGGCGCCGAAGCTGGTCCTGCTGGGCGTGGTCTGGGCGCTCGTGGGAGCGGCGCCGACGCTCGCCGCGGCTCAGGTGCAGCCGCACGCCCGCTGGCTTGGGGTCGTGGGCATAGGGATCCTGTGGGCGGCCGTCGTCTATGGCAGCTACATGGTGGGCACTGAGTGGTGGCAGGGGAGGCGGTCAGGGCGCTCCGGCAACGCTGGATCACCCTCCGGCACCCCGCCGCAGGCTGCGGAGGGATGCGGTAGTGCCGGCCCGAAGGAGCCCGTAGCTGGACACAGCCTGAGTTTCACAGGCGCTCTGTGAGCCCGCGCAATGGGAGGCTTGATTGGCGATGAGGGACCTCCTCGTTCTCGGTACGCTCGCGGTGGCCGCGGCCACCAGCCTCGCCCAGGACAGCAGCGATGTCCGCCTGATTCCCCGCCAGGTGCTGTGGGGTAACCCGGACAAGGCGCAGGCGCGCATCAGCCCCGACGGGAAGCGCCTGAGCTTCCTGGCGCCCGTTGAGGGCGTGCTCAACGTCTGGGTGGGACCGGTCGACGATCCCGCCGCGGCCAAGCCCGTCACCAACGACCGCAAGCGGGGCATCCAGGAGTACTTCTGGACGTACACGAACCGCGACCTGGTCTACCTCCAGGATCGGGATGGCGATGAGAACTGGCGCGTCTACCGCGTGAACCTCGACTCGGGCGAGGTGAAGGACCTGACCCCGCTGGAGGGAGTGCAGGCCCGCATCGAGGAGGTCAGCCACCTCGTACCGGGCGAGATCCTCGTCGGCCTCAACGACCGCAACAAGCAGCTGCATGACCTGTACCGCATCAACCTCGAGACCGGCGAGCGCAAGCTGGTGCTGGAGAACCAGGGCTTCCTGGGCTTCATCAACGACGATGAGTACCGCGTGCGCATCGGCGTCACCATGAGCCCCACCGGGAGCGTCATGGCGGTGACCTTCGGGCCAGATGGCAAGCCGCGCCCGCTGCTCACGATCGCGCCGGAGGACGTGCTCACCACCAACCCGGTCCGGCTGACCAAGGACGGCAAGTCGGTCTACCTCATCTCCAGTCAGGGCCGCAACACCGCGGCCTTAATGGCGATGGACCTGGAGACCGGTGCGACCAAGCTGCTGGCGGAGGACCCGCGCGTGGACATCGGCGGAGCGATGCTGCATCCCACCGAGCACACGCTGCAGGCCTACTCCACCGAGTACCTGCGGCAGGAGTGGCATGCGGTGGACCCTGCCGTAGCCCGCGACCTGGAGGTGCTGGCCAAGGTCGCCCGGGGCGATATCAATGTCTCCAGCCGCACGCTGGATGACCGCGTGTGGATTGTGTCGTTCATCCCCGACGATGGACCGGTGGCGTACTACCGGTACGACCGCGACCGGCGCGAGGCACACTTCCTGTTCGTGCACCGCCAGGGCCTGTCCGACTGGCCGCTAGCGCCTCTGCGACCGGTGGTTCCCAAGTCCCGCGACGGCCTCGACCTCGTGAGCTACCTCACGCTGCCCACGTGGGAGGACCCCGACGGCAACGGCCGCCCGGCGCATCCGCTGCCGCTCGTGCTGTGGATCCATGGCGGCCCCTGGGCGCGCGACTCGTGGGGCTACAACCCCGTGCACCAGTGGCTGGCCAACCGCGGCTATGCAGTGCTGAGCGTGAACTACCGTGGCTCGACGGGCTTCGGCAAGGCGTTCATCAACGCGGCCAACCGCGAGTGGGGCCGCAAGATGCACGAGGACGTCGTGGATGCCGTGCAGTGGGCCGTGCGCGAGGGCATTGCCGATCCGGCCCGCGTGGCGATCACCGGCGGCAGCTACGGCGGGTATGAGACGCTGGCCGGCCTCACCATGACCCCGGAGCTGTTCGCCTGCGGCGTGGACCTCGTCGGGCCCTCGAACCTGGTCACTTTCCTGGAGCACGTGCCCGAGTACTGGATCCCGATCCTGCCGCTGCTGAAGGACCGCGTCGGCGACCAGACCACGGAGGCGGGCCGCGCCCAGCTCCTGGAGGAGTCGCCCATCACGTACGTGGACCGCATTGCCAAGCCCCTCCTGATCGGCCAGGGCGCCAATGATCCGCGCGTGCCGCAGCAGGAGAGCGACCAGATCGTGGCGGCGATGCGCGAGCACCACATCCCCGTGACGTACGCTCTCTTCTCCGATGAGGGGCATGGCTTCGTGCGGCCCGAGAACACGACGGCCTTCTTCGCGCTGGAGGAGGCGTTCCTGGCCAAGCACCTCGGCGGGCGCTTCGAGGCCGTGCGCGACGGCTTCGCAGGCTCCAGCATCAAGGTCCTCGAGGGCGCCGATGGCGTGCCGGGCCTGCCGGCGGCGCTGGAGCAACGCGAGGGGCGGTAGGGGCCCGGGGACGAGAGGGCGGAAGCCTCACCCCCAGCCCCTCTCCCGCGCGGACTTGGGAGAGGGGGGCCGGACCACCTCTCCCCCGCTTGCGGGGGAGCCTTGCATGGCCCTGCGGGCCATACTAGCGGACGAAAACGGGCCTTGCCCCAGGCAGTGGGACGGGCAGCTTGCCCGTCGCGGTGGTGGCGGCCACCGCACTGACCGGCTGGCAGCCGGTCCCACTGGCCCGTTCTCGGGGGAGAGGTCGCCGCGCAGCGACGGGTGAGGGGGCCTGAGCGCACCCTCAACCCACCCCTCTCCCTGGGTGAGGGCGAGGGGGCGGAGGCCTCACCCCCAGCCCCTCTCCCGCGCGGACTTGGGAGAGGGGGGCCGGACCCCCTCTCCCCCGCTTGCGGGGGAGAGGTCGCCGCGCAGCGACGGGTGAGGAGGGTCGCGGCCGCACCCTCACCCCAGCCCTCTCCCTCGGGGACCCCTCGACTGCGCTCAGGGTGAAGGGAGAGGGGGGCACCAGGAGGACAACCATGCCCAGCCAGCTCTGCATCACTAGCCCCTGGGATGGCGACATCCTGACGCGCCACGACGGCGAGGAGACGGCCGACGGGCTGCGCCTCGTGGTGGAGGGCCGCTGCGACGGCGGCCCCGTCACCGTCAATGGCGTTGCGGCCGAGGTGGGGCCCGCCGACGCTGACGGGCCGACGTTCCGGGCCGCGATCACCCTCCCCCCGGCGCCGCGGCGGCAGGCCATCGTCGCCCAGGCCGGCGGTCGCCAGGCCGCAGCCACCGTGACGTACCTCGCTCGTTCCCGGCCGCGCTTCCGTTTCTCGGTGGATGACAACGTGCAGTTCCTGGCGGACCTGGCCCGCGACCCCGCCGCCTACCCGTCGCTCTTTGACCACTGGTACCTGGCGTTCTGGCGGCGCATGCACGAGACGTACGGCGCCAAGATCCACATCAACATCTACTACCAGACGCCCGAGGGCTTCCGGCTACCGGAGCTACCCGACCGGTGGCGCGATGAGTGGCGCGCCGCATCATCGTGGCTGCATCACACGTTCCACGCGCTGCAGGACAAGCCCGACCGCATCTACCGCTACGCCACGGCGGCACAGATCGCGGCCGACTACGAGCTGGTCACCGAGGAGATCAAGCGCTTCGCCGGGCCCGAGCTCCTCAGCCAGGTCACGACGGTGCACTGGGCCGAGGCCCCGCGGGAGGCGGTGCGAGCGCTGCACGGGCGAGGCCTCAACGGGTTCATCGGGATCTTCGCCTCCGACAATGGCCGGCCGACCACGGCGTACTACCTCACCGAGGAGCAGGCGGTGCACGTGGCGCAGCGGGACGCGTGGGAGGACACGACCGAGGGGGTTGTGTTCATCGAGTGCGACCTCGTGGTGAACTCGGTCCCGCTGGCGCAGGTCGTGCCGCACCTCGAGGCCGTCGCCGCCTCGCCTCAGCGGTCGGAGATGATGGAGCTGCTGATCCACGAGCAGTACTTCCGGCAGGAGCTGATGTACCACCAGCCGGACGTGATGCAGAAGGTCGAGGCGGCCCTCGGCTGGGTGACGGAGCGCGGCTATGAGCCGGTGTTCTGGGGCGACGGGTTCCTCGGGATGTAGGGCGCACCCTCACCCCATCCCTCTCCCTCGGGGAGGGAGAGGGGGCAGAGGCCTCACCCCCAGCCCCTCCCGCGCCCTTCGACTCCGCTCAGGACAAGCGGACTTGGGAGAGGGGGGCCGGAGTGCCTCTCCCCCGCTTGCGGGGGAGAGGCCGCGCCGCAAGCGCGGGTGAGGGTGAGCGGTCGGTGGTGCGGGTCGCCAGACCCGCATCCACAGGCGTGGACCCGGGCCCCTCGTTCAGCATCGCACCGTGCTTGGCCCTGACGAGCACCTTCGGCGCACCAGGAGGCCCGGCAATCCTGTCGGGCCGTGGTGGGGAGCGGTGCCCCAGCCTTCGGACACGGCACCGCCAAGCGGCCGCAGCATGGCCCGACAAGACCGCCGGGCCTACGACGGAGGAGACAACGGCAACGGAGGACAGACAGGATTGTCTGTCCCACAGGCAACCTGAGTGCGTCGCGCGGGGCGGGGTGCGGGAGCGCAGAAGGCCGGCGGTCAGCCTTCGGAGGCGGCAACACCACGCGGCCACAGCGGCCCGACACGATTGTCGGGCCTCCTGTCGGGCCAGGCCATGCCGATCGGGCGCGGCGGGACCGGTCGGCCCTTCCGGCAGTCAGCTCTACGCCCAGTCGGATCGGCCGCCAGCCGGTCGGCGCGATGGTCGCCACCGCACTGACGGGCAAGCTGCCCGTCCCACTGCTAAGGGGAGTGCGGCCCGATCGCGGCAACGTCCTGAACGGAACAGCCGCCTTCGCCTACGCGTTCAGCAACAAGGACCCAACGCCACTCCGTGAGGAACCTGTGGAGCCCGCAACCCTCGCCCGCTCCGTGGGCTAGGCATCTTCGCCGTTGTGACCCGTTCCCAGCTCAAGCGACGCTACAACCTGGCGCTGGCCCTCGCCCTGCTGGTGGGCTTCGGGGCCGGCTACTGGCTGCGCCAGCCCGGCCGCTCGGTCGAGGCTACCAGCCCGACCGCGCAGCGACGGTACGACAGCGACTTCCCGGGCTGTCGGGAGCGCTACCGGAAGCTGAAGCGGGACTTCAGTTGGGGGCCGTTCGTGCGCACCGACTACGCGGACGTCCTGGCCCAGCTCGACGCCGCCATCAGGGAGCAGCCCGGCTATCTGCCGTACCACGCGCTGCGGGCCCGCATCTACGAGGAGCTGGCGGAGGTGTGCGCGGCGGGTCGCGCGGAGGCAGCCGCCCTGCCGGCCATCGCGGCCGCGGTCGGCGCGCGCAGCAATGCGAACGCTCAACAGGTGGCGATCCGCGCCCGGGCCCTCGCCGCGGAGGTCTGGGACCAGACGGCGGCCGCGCCGCTCTGCCAGGACGTGGAGCGGTACGGCGACCAGTGGCGCCTGTTGCGCGAGCAGCACCTCGGGGCGCTGAAGGGGCAGCGCCAGTTCCGGGTCCCCACCAGCCCCGAGGGGCGCGTGGACCTCACGCTGGCCTGCGACCGGTTCGGCATCACGCGCGACCAGGAGCGCTACGTCAACGACTTCAGCAACACGCCGCAGGGCCTGACGTTCGAGGAGAAGCACATGGCCGACGTGATCCAGTGCCCGCAGCACCCTGCCATCGCCTTCGACTTCCCGTGCGTCACCCACATCGCCGCCGAGGGGGGCACGACGGTCCGCGAGGACGTGGACTTCTTCCGCACCACGATGGCGGTGGACGCCCAGACGCTGGATATCGAGGACTTGCCGCTGCGCGCCGTGCACCTCCTGGCCTGCAACGTCACCCCCGAGGGGCGCGTGGTGCGCGGGGTGCTGCAGGTGGAATACGCCGGCGGTCGCGAGCAGGCTCTTCCCATGCGCGTAGGTCCGTGGCGCCAGAGCGCCGAGCTGCTGCGCGATGCCGCGCAGCGGCGGGAGCTGGACGCGGCGCACCGCGACACCGAGCTGCACCAGTGCAACGGGGAGGAGCTGGAGATGGTGAGCTACCCCGTGTACCTCTACCACGTGACCATCCCCATTCCCGAGGCCACCCCGGTGGACAAGATAGCCTTCCCGCGCTATGACCCGTCGAGCGTGGGCCTGGAGGACCCGGGCATCGCCGATCTCCGCATCGCCGCGGTCACGCTGGAGCGCGCCGGCACATGAGGGTGGCCACGCTGCGTCTGATCGTGCAGGCCGCGCTGCTGGCGCTCCTCGTGTACGCCGGCCTCTTCGGCATGCGGCGCCTGATGGTCGCCGGCGTCGAGCCGACGCTGCCGACGCTGTCGTGCGAATACGGGCGCCCGATCGCCAAGTGCTTCGTCTACGACCTCGAGTACCTACTCTCGCGCGATGCCAGTCGTCACTACCGGGGCCTCGTCGAGCCGCTGCTGTTCTTCGTGGGCCTCGGCCTGGTCTTCGGCCGCTCCTGGTGCGGCTGGGCCTGCCCCCTGGGCTTCGTACAGGACCTGGCCACCAGGCTGCGGGAGCGCCTACGGGGCCCCCACTGGATCCTCAGCCCCCGCCTGCGCACGGGGCTGCTGGTCGCCGCGAATGTGATTCTTGTCACATTCCTCCTCCTTGCTCTCCTGATGGGCTGGCCCAGCAGCCGCCTCTACGCCCTCAGAAATGACCTTTTCAGGCCCTATTGTCTGATTTGCCCCTCCAAGCAGCTGTCGCCCCTGCTGACGGGCCAGTGGGGCGGTTTCCTGCACATAGACCCTTACTCCCGTGTTACAATAGGAATGAGTTGGCTCGGCATCGCGGTGTTCCTCGCCGTGGTGGCCCTGATGTGGTTTGTGCCGCGTATCTGGTGCCGGCTCTGCGCCATGGGCCTGCTGATGCGCCATGCGCAGCTCAACGCGCTCTCCGTTCTGTCGCTGCGCAAGGATGTGGTGCGCTGCACGGGTTGCGGCAACTGCAGCCGCGCCTGCCCGGTAGGCATTCGCGAGGTCTGGCTGGAGCGCGAGGCGGACGACGCCACGCGCCCCGACTGTGTGTTGTGTCTGCGCTGCGTGGAGGCGTGCCCCGAGGACGACGTGCTGCGGGCACAACTTCTGCAGCGCCCGATCTTCGCCTCGAGCTACCGGTACTTCGCCGGCCAACGCCGACGGCGGGAGGATTCGGCGTCTCGCAAGGGCGACTAGGAGGGCCGGTGGGGGCTCGGGGCGTCGTGTCGCATGGGATGGGTACTCGCCCGGGTTTGGCTTGGGCAGGCGAGACGCCTGCCCCACCGAGCAGCCTGGGAGCGTGTCCGGGGACGGCTCGGAGCGGCGCGGGACAGAGCCCGCGCCCTACAAACGGACCACCTCAGGGACAGGTTGAGCTAACCTGTCCTACCAACGGAGGGGCGCGGGGTGGAGACGCCGCCCCGCAAACCCTCTCACCCGCCGCTGCGCGGCGCCCTCTCCCCCGCAGGCGGGGGAGAGGCGATGGGAGGTCGCCGCCGATGGCGCGTCCCACGACCCCCTCACCCACCGCTGCGCGGCGCCCTCTCCTCCGCAGGCGGGGGAGAGGTGATAAGAGGTCGCCGCCAATGGCGCCTCCTACGAGCCCTTGACGAGGCGCAGTGCGGCGCGGAACTCGTCGGTGCCCGCCTCGCGGAGCAGCTCGTACATCAGCATCTCGGTTGAGGTGATCACCGCGCCCGCCTGCTCGACCCGACGCAGCGCGATCTCGCGGTCGTGCGGCGAGCGCGAGCCGACGGCGTCGCTGACCACATGCACGCGGTGGTCGCCGAGGGCCTCCAGCGCCGTCTGCGCAACGCAGATGTGCGCCTCGATGCCGGTGAGCACGAGCGTCGGCCGTCCCAAGCCCCGCACAGCCTCGACGAACTCCGGGCAGCCGAAGCAATTGAAGGTCAGCTTGCCGATGGGGGAGGTGTCGGGGAGGACGGCGCGCAGGTCGGGGACCGTCTCGCCCAGCTTGAGCTGTTCGGTCGCGATCACGGGGAGACCCACGATACCCGCGAAGCGCACCAGCTTCACGAGGTTCGCGAGGAGGGCGTCACCGTCCGCGATCGCGGGCAGCAGCTTGTCCTGGATGTCAATGACGACGAGGACGGCCTCGTCGCGGCCGAGGAGGCGGGAGGCGCTCACAGCCTTAGCCGCCACTCGTTCGGGCGGCCGGGGCGGAGTTCAGCCTGCATCTCGGCGCGCTTCCCGCCGCGGGTGACCACGACGCGGTACTCGCCCAGGAACGCGCGCAGCTTCACCTGCCCCTGGTCGTTCGTCCGCGGGGTCTGGTCGGTCCACCAGTCGTGCTTGACTAGCTGGTCGTACACCGGCTTGGGGGTCATGTCCTTGCGCACCAGGCCCGCGGGCGCCCCCTGCCACGCCTTCGCGTCGCTGAAGTCCCACCACGTGATCGCCTGCACCGCCGGGTGGCTGAAGAGGACGCGGTAGAGGTTGGTCACGTACTCGGCTTGCAGCTTCTCGCCCTCAGGGGTCGTGTCCCAGCCGTCCCGGTAGCCGTGCCAGTCGCTGTCGGTCTTCACCGGGCCGCTCAGCACCGTCAGCTCAGTGAAGTGCAGCGGCTTCCCGAAGGCGGCGTACCGGTCGCACACGGCCCACCAGTCGGTGAGGGGTCGCGTCCCGCCGTGCATGTGGCTCTGGATGCCCACCGCATCGTAAGGGGCCTTGGCGTCGTTCAGCTCGCGCAGGAGCTGCGGGTAGCTCTCACTCTCGATGTTGAAGTCGTTGACCAGCAGCTCCGCCCGCGGCCCGGCGGCGCGGGCCCAATCCAAGGACTGCCGGACGGCGGCTGTCGCGCCGATGTCGTGGACCCAGTGGCCGATGGGGTTGTCCACGTTGGCCGAGACGGTCGCCTCGTTGATGACGTCCCACGTGTCGGTGAGGCCCGCAAAGCCGCTGACGATGCCCCTGACCCGCGCTTCCAGCAGACCCAGCATCTCGGTCTGGTCCAGCGGCAACCAGGCCGGCACCGTCTCGTGCCAGACCAGGGGGTGGCCCTTGGTGGTGATGCCGTGCTGCGCACACCACTGGGCCATCGCACGCAGGCCCGCCTCCCGGGTCTGGCCGGGCTGCTGCTCGTAGCCGGCCCAGTAGAACGGGAGGGTGGCATAGTTGAGCAGGGCGGCGAAGCGCTCGGCGTACCCGCGGTTGAGGGCCTCGTCGTCGTAGCTCTGCAGCGCGAACACGTTGCAGCCGAAGCGGAACGCATGGCGCACCTGCTCCACGTGTACGTCGGCGTCCGTGACGGGCCGGTCACCCGTGCTGAGCACTGTGACGGTGAGGTCCGCCATGCGGTGTTCGCGGATGCGCGCTTCGCAGCCCGCCAGGAGCTGCTTCTCCTCGGCGGTGTGCCCCTGGGGGTCAATGAGCGGCGGCACGGCCGGCTCACCTGCCTCCTGCGCCACGGCGGGTGCCGCGGCGGCCAATGCAAAGACCCAGGCCGCACAAACAGCCTGGGCCACAGGAGCTATGTTGCGCATGGCTATGCTCGTTGCGCCGACGGTTTGGGCGCGACATGGAACCCGCGCCCTACAGGGCGGACCGGAGGGGCGCGGGACGGAGACCGCGCCCTACAGGGCGGCCCGGAGGGGCGCGGGACGGAGACCGCGCCCTACAGGGCGGCCCGGAGGGACAACCCTAGAGCGACGTCCGCGGCACCTCCTGCGCGTAGTACACCTTCACGCGCGACAGCATGATGCCGTTGTCCATG
>Ga0315282_10012181_pt1 | contig 13200 bp, 6 predicted proteins | sample YL17G07_20_MG_FD_203693 | JGI IMG/M metagenome (GOLD analysis project Ga0315282, IMG submission 203693) | Sediment microbial communities from Yellowstone Lake, YNP, Wyoming, USA - YL17G07_20 | ecosystem: Environmental > Aquatic > Freshwater > Lake > Sediment | place: USA: Wyoming | collected...
GATCTCGGTGAGCGCCTGGACGCGGTCGTCGCCCACTGCCGTGCAGGTGGTGGTGCAGGTCATGTTCCCGGACTGGTAGCTGAAGACGACACTCCCGTCCTCGTTCTTGACGGCGTCGCCGGTCTGGAAGGGCCCCGTCTCGTAGCACTGGAGCTCACAGACCGGGCCGAGGTCGGCGTGGTCCACGTCGAGCTTCGGCGTGGTCCGGCCCTCGCGGCCCTCGCGGGGCACCTGCCGGAAGCTCAGGGTGAGCTTCGAGGCCGCCTGCGCGCCCCAGCACACGGACGCAAGGCTCAGCGAGGCCGCAGCGCCAACAACGAGCAACACCAGCCTGCACGCACTCATCATGGTCTCCTCTCCCGGGTCACGTGGCCCGGCCGGTCTCGTCCGCCCGGGCGGTATCCCGGCCGGCGAGCCCGGCCGGGGCACAGGCCTGCTTCGGGCTACTCCCAGGGGCTGAGTCTGACCTCGGTCACGAAGTCGGTGTCGATGGCGCCGAGGCAAATGTGGCCGCCCACGGGGCCGACGGCGGGGAAGGTGACCCGGGCGCCGACGGTCTCTAGGACGACGGCATCGCACTGTCGGGTCACGGTGGCGGTGGGCGGCTCCTCGACGTCGGCATCGACGGGGTAGAGGACGTGGAGGAAGACGTCGTGGGTGCTCGCCTCGACGGGGGAGACCTCCACCCGCCAATGGGGCGCGCCCTCGACCTGGCGGTCGCTTTCGGGGGCGTAGTTGACGCCAGCGTACCAGTAGTCCTTGACCCGGAAGCCTCCGACCTTGGTGATGGTGTGCCTTTCCGGGAGCAGCACCCGGCAAAAGAGCTTGCCCTGTCCGGCAGCGGCGACGATGAGGTCGCCGGCGCAGTCACAGAGGCCGTCCTCCCGCTTGGTTTCGCCGGCGGGCGTCCGCGGTTCCTCCATGGTGTGCAGGAGCCAGGTCTTCCTGAACTCGGCCTGGGTGGAGGTGACCCGGTCGAAGATGACGATGGCGTCGGGGTAGCCCGGGTGCCCGCCCATAGGGGCGCGAGCGCGGATGTAGAGGAACTGGCGGACAGCCTCCTGGCACTTTTTCGGGCGGTAGGAGCGGGTGGCATCGCCCACGGCGTAGAGGAACTCGGGCCGGGACTCTTTGGCGGTGATGCGGGCGATGTCGAAGATGTCCCGGTTGGCGAGCCAGCCTTCCGCGGTCTCGGCGGTGCCGTTGGGGCCGATGACGCCCGGACGGGTGCCCACTTCGTCCACGGACCACCAGTAGGCCTGGCCACCATCGTTGGCGCCATCGAAGTAACTGCGGGTCTTGGGGAACTTCTCCTCGGGGTCGTGGATGAGGATGCAGTTGTGGGCGATGGTGCGCATGTACCAGTTGATGGCATGGGCGTCGTGGAAGGAGACGTACTCGCCCGAGTCGCAGGCGAGTTCGTCCTTCCCGCCGTAGATGGTGAAGTGGTTGTTGTCCATGTGCTGGTGGCCGGTGTAGCGGCCGCCGCTCTTGAAGAAGACCCAGGTGGCGCCTTCGTCCCAGGAGGAGCGGGCGAAGAGGTAGCCGGCGCCGCGGGCGAGGTGGGCGAGTTTCATGCGCGAGAGGTCGCCGGCGGGGGCCTTGCGGTCGAACCAGAGGAAGTCCTCGAAGGCGTTGGCCTCGACACAGGTCCTGGGGGTGCGGAGCGACCAGGCCTGGGCGTAGCCGGCGAGTTCGGGGTCCGTGGCGCGGTAGTAGTTGGCGAGCATGAGGATGGCGAGGCGCTGGTTGTCGCGGGAGTTGCGGTTGAGCCGGCCGCCATCACCCCAGACGGGGAGCCTGCGGGAGCCGTCCTCGGTGACGTCGGTCCAGGCGGAGAAGAGTTCGCAGGCGAGGTGACTGTGGAAGAACTCGGGGGCCAGGGCATAGTAGTCGATGCCCTCCAGGAGCCGGGCCGTGTCGCAGAAGAGGAGGAGGTCGGCGAAGAAGTAGTTGAGGTAGAACCCCTCGGGGAAGCCGCCACCCAGCCCGCCCAACCGGAGCCCGGGCACGGCCCGCTTCTGGAGGTCGCCATGGACGTAGTCGAGGATTTCCTCGGCCCGGGGGTTTTCCGGCCAGGTGGCATAGGCGGCCAGACCGAGGCCGTACATCTTGTAGCCATAGTAGCCGTTGAAGAAGACCGGGTTCTCGTAGGGGATGTTGGCTTCGTAGGTGCGGTTGAGGTAGTCGTGGAAGAGGGCCTTGTCCTCGTCGCTCAGGAGGTCGTAGGCGTGGTCGTAGGCGACGGCGATCTTGGCCAGTTCCCGGGCGAAGGCCTCGTGGCCGACCAGGATGGCTCTCTCGGCCGTCCGCCGGGCAATCTGGAGGGCCCGTTCGCCGTAGTCCTTCTGGCCGGTGATGGTGTAGAGGAGCGCGTACGTCGCCGCGCCTGACCAGTCACGCAACCTGCCTGCACCGGCGACGGCGAGGAGCCGGGCGAAGTCCTCGGGCCGCTCCTGGGAGAGCTGGATAAGGTAGGGCTTGCTGCCGAAGATCCTGCACCGCGAAGGCGACAGTTTCCTGGGTGTCACAGCGGACCTCCTCCTTGACGAAAGAAACGCCTATCAGTCAAAGTCCCGTTGTCTGAGACCCCTCCTCCGCGCTTCGGCTGTCGCGCCCGCCTCTCGGCGGGCGCCCGGGGCTGAGCCCGTCGAAGCCCGCTCGCCGTCCGGCCGGCTACGGCCCGCTTCTCTGCGGGAAGCTCCGCTTCTCCTGGCCTGTTGGCGCCTGGCTCCCGGGACCTCCTGCGGGCAGCTGGCCGTCGGAGGTCCTGGAGTCTCCCGCTCCTCCGGGGAAGGGAGGCGGTGCCGCCGGCAGCTGGTCGAGGAGGGTGCGGGCATCGGCGTTGCCGGGGTCCAGGCGAAGGACTTCCTCCCAGGCCGAGCGTGCCTCGGCGGTCTTGCCCAGAGCCTGGTAGGCGAGTCCGACGTACAGGTGAGCGGGGACATAGTTGGGGGCCGCCTCCAGGACCTTCTCCAGGACAGCTGCTGCCTCAGCCGACCGGCCGAGGGGGATGAGGCACTGGGCGGCCCCTACCTGGGCCGCGAGGTCATCCGGTCGGACCGTGGCCCAGGCGGTGAACTCGGCCAGGGCTTCCTCGAAGCGGTGCTGGCCGAGATACAGCCGGGCCAGGCCGGCGTGAGCGAGAACGTAGTCGGGGTAGCGGTCGAGCACGAGCCGGTACTGCCAGATGACGTCGCTTCTCGGGCCGGCGGCGAGAAGGTTGCGCGCCAGACGGATGAGGCCGAGGTCCGTACCATTGGCCGGGTGCTCCCCGTGGCGGGCGGCAGCGGCGAAGGCCTCCTGCAGGACCAGGACGAGCCGATTGCGCTCATCACCTCCGAGGCCGCCCAGGGCCTCGGGCTCCTCGGCCAGGCGGGTGGCGGCCGTGAGGCGGACGGCGCGCACCGGCGCAGCGAGGAACCTGGCGAGGTCCGCGGCGCGCGCTCCAACCGATTCACGACTGAGCGCCCGCAACGCATACGCCTGGAGGAGCGGGGGGCCTTCTCTGGCGGCCGTGAGGAGTGCCTCCTCCACTTGCGCCCGCGGCGCGGAGCCGATGAGGAGAGCCACCGCAGCGCGGAGCGGAGGACTTTCATCAGGGTTCCGGAGCGCCTCGAGGGCGGGAGCGAGGGCGCGGGCGTCGCCATGGCTGAGGGCGTCCACGAGGAGGGCCTGCGCGTCGCGGCCGCGGGGGTCCGGACCGTACCAGGCGGAGAAGTGACGGACGGCCCACTCCGGACTTTCCGTGCGGTGACACTCACTGCAGGCGTTGGGGACTTCCCAGCGCGCGCTGGCCTGCGGGACGGGCACGGTGATGCGGTGGTCGGTGGTGTAGCGACCCGGGAGGATCTCCAGCCTGGGCATGTGGCAGTTGAGGCAGCGGGAGCCCGGGCTCTCGGTGAGGTGGTGGGTGTGGGCGGGGACGTCGGCGGCGACGTCGGCGTGGCAGCGGGTGCAGAGCTGGTCGCTCTCCGGGCCCCGCGCCCGCAGCGGTGTGACGTCGTTCCCATGGGGGTTATGGCAACTGGTGCAGGTGAACCTGGCATCGCGCGTGCAGCGGCTCTGGAGGAGCGACAGGTACTGGTAGTTCTGGTCGCGAGGCGTCCCGTCGGGGCCGTAGCGCCCCTGGTAGAGCCAGGAGGAGGGGAGGAAATGGTCGTAGTAGTTCTCGCCCGGCTTGAGCTCGGGTGCATAGGTGGCCTGGAGGGAATGGCACTGGGCGCAGAGAGCGGTCTTCTCTTCGCTGGTGAGAGAGGGGATGCGCGCCAGGCCCCAGTCGGCCGGCTTCACCCCGGAACTTTTCGCCTCCAGGGCGATGGTCACGTGGCGCTGACCGGGGCCATGGCAGGCTTCACAGTTGACGCCCGGCTCGGTCCAGGTGCCGGAGTAGGTGTCGGTGCGGGGCTCGTAGTTCACTTCCACCTGGCTGGCGTGACACTCCAGGCAGGAGAGGTTCGCCGTGCGTTCGTAGCCGGTCCAGTAGAAGGGGTCGCCGGGCTCTATCTTCTCCGGCCCTGCCAGTTCCCGGCGCTGGTCGTACCAGACCTTGTGCGTCGCGTCCCAGACGATGGGCAGGACCTGGAGCCGGCCATCGCCGAGGAGCGTGAGGTAGGCTTGGGTCTGGGTGCCTGCGCCCAGGGTGAAGTGGACGGGATACTCTTTCGGGAGCGGTTCCTCGCCGGCGGGTGGGGGTTCGCTGACGGCCATCAGGTAGTTCCCCTCCTGACGTTCGGGCTGAGCCGTCAGTTGGTTGAAGGTGACGGGAGCCACCCCCGCGAACTCCCCGACGACCGTCGCCTCGGTGGCGGGCTGGAGGGCGCGAGCGTGGGCGCTTGACCGCCAGGCCTGGGAGACGTGCGGATGGCACTCGGCACAGGTGGCACTTCCCACGGAGTCGCGGTGCTGGCGCTCCGGAAGCGGAAGTGGCGCGGGCTTCGGCAGAAGCCAGGCCACCAGGAAGATCAGGAGCACCAGCAATATGGTCGCCAGAAGCAAACGCACCGTACCGTCCTCACCTCACCCCTTGCGGAAATGAGTCTGCCGCGCCCGCTTCCGCCCGCCTGGGCGGGCACCCGAGCACCCGGCCGCGGTGGCCGGTTGTGGTAGAGTAGTGAGCGCCCGGGGGTTGAGTCAAGGCCCCTCGGTGGTCACCGGTGGCCGGACGCCACCAACGAGCTGCCTGGCCTTGACCAGTCGGCAGATGATGGTCGTGCCCACCTGGGTGCTCTTGATGGGCGCGAGCATGTTGATGAACTCGGGATCGAGGCCGTCCCTAAGGAGCCAGCCCTCCCGCTGGGCTATGACGGCGAACTCGGCCCCACCGCTGCGGAAGGCGCCGAAGGGGACGACCTCCATGTCCTGAGGCAGTTCCCCCATGTCCTTGAGCATTGCGGGGACGCCCTCGCCGATGCACTCGAAGATGACGCGCTCGCCGGGGTGGAGTCGGCTCTCCAGGGCGCGCACCAGCTTCCAGTCGAAGCCCTCACCCCAGTAGCTCGTCTCCAGGCCCAGGTAGCGCGCCCCCCGATCACCGCCCACGACCAGGCTGTAGTAGGTGCTGCCCAGAGGCTGGCGAAGGAGGGTGACCGTCGTCTGCAGGAGCAAGAGCACCGCCAGCACCAGCCACCAGCCATACGGTCCATCGCGCTCGTAGAGGCGCCGACGCTCGCAGAACCGGTCCACGCCCATCCCCACACAGGCGGCCACGAACGGGAAGATGGGCAGGAAGAGCCTCACCCCGTCGTACTTCGGCGCCCAGGGGAGGGAGTGCACCAGAAGGATGCCCAGCACCTGGACGACGACGAATCCGGCCAGCGGCTCGCGCAGTGACCGCCGCAGGGCTCGCAGGAACCCCGTCAGGAGCGGCCAGGCGAGCACCAGGGGTGTGGTGGCCAGCACCAGCACCCAGGAGTAGTGCCAGGGGGCGATCCGCTCCACGTACGCCCTGCCCAGGTAGTACACGGGGATGAGGATGCGCTGCGCGTAGAACTGCACGTAGTTCGGGTCGATCCAACTGACCAGCACACCGGCCCCGTGGTAGGTCACATATTGGGCGAAGCGGGCCACGGGCTGCTCCCACAGCCAGGGCCACCCCGCCAGGAAGACCACCGGCGAGATGGTGAAGAGGGCCACCAGGTTCGCCAGCGCCGTTCCCGGTTTGATGCGGCGGAGGATGGCCCAGACCCCGAGGGCCGTCACCGGGAGGAGGGCCAGGAGCATAGGCCCCGCGGAGACCTGGGTGAGCCTGGGCAGGTACGAGCCCGCCAGACCGGCAAGACCTCGGACGAGGAAGGCGACCGTCAGGATGAAGAGGGCAAAGCCGCTCCGCTTGGTGAGGTCGAAGAGCCGTGGGCCCACGATGAAGCGGAGCCCCACGATGACGGCGAGACCCACGAGGCTCACCCACGTCGGGGTGGCCCAGCCCAGGGCGGTCAACCCGGCGGCAATGAGGAGGCCGCCCAGGATGATGATGGTGTCCATCCGCCGACCCATCTGGAGGATGACCCAGGCGAAGAGGAGGAAGGGGAGGAAGAAGGAGTTGAGCTTGGTCAGGAGGGCGAGCCCGTAGGCGAGCCCGAACCAGATCGCCCCGCGGGGCTCCTTCATCCCCCGGTAGAAGGCCCAACTGGCCAGGAACCACGTGAGCATCATCATGGTGTCGAGCGTGGCGAACTGGGCTTCAGCCGTCACCCGGGGAAGAAGCAGCAGGGCGATGGTCGCATAGAGGGCCACCCGCCCGTTCACCTCTCGACGCAGGAAAACGTAGAGGAGCCCGGTGGTGAGGCCGAAGGCGAGGACGGAGACCACCCTCGCCGCAAAGAGCGGCTGGGCGAAGGGGCCCAGGCCATAGATGAAGAGCCCCATCAGCATCTTGGTCAAAGGCGGGTGCATGTAGTACCAGCGCCAGTACTCGTTGATGCTGTGCCAGGACAAGGTGTTGGGGAGTCCGAAGAGCCACTCCGCGTACATGATAGATGGGAAGATGGTGTGGGGCTCGTCCCAGGCGATGCCTGCCCGCACCGCGCCCAGGGAGGCCAGGAGCACCCCCGTCAGCCCCGCGAGCACCGCCACCAGCCAGGGCCGGACACCGAGCTTTTCCCACAGAGTCGTCGGCCGGTCCACCAACGTGTCACCCTCGGCCACCGCTACGGCCGTGGGCCTTCTTGGTCCAAAGAGCTTACCCACAGGCTCGTCTCCGCACCCGCTCCGAAAAATCAACATAGACCGCTTCAATGCAGAGGACGCAGAGGGAAAGGAGAGGCCGCAGAGGTTCCCCAGAGCTTCTCATTCTCTGTGGTCTCCGGCTCTCTGTGGTTCCGTGCTCTTCCTCTGTGTCTTGGCGTCTCTGCGTTGGAAAGACGCCGTGGGAGGTGGCACCTCCGTCAATCGACGTCACACGTCCGAACTATCCAGCATAGAGGCACGCCATGCTTTTGGCGGACAAAAAGGGCCCTGGCGACGACCCGGGGCTCCAGGGCAGTGAGCCACCCTTCCCGCGCCAATGAACCCTCCCGTCGGCCCACCACCAGGTACTCGGCGCCAGTGGCTTGTGGGCCGACCGGAAGAAAGGAGTCGCTCAGGTACCCGCATCGCTGCAGGAACTCGGGTACCTCCTTCGCCACGCCCACGAACGCTACCTCCACCTTACCGCCCGGCTTGGCCTCCTCGACGGTCAGCTGCTCCAGGGCCGCCCAGGCCTCGGGGTCGAAAGCCTCACCCCAGTAGATGGTTTCGAAGCCGAGTTTCTCCGCGCCCCGAAGCCCGCCTATCACCATATTATAATACGTCAGGTGGAAGGGCCAAGCCCATAGTAGCCCCGCGCCCTGCATGAGGAGAATGGCCCCCACTGCCACGGACCCGGCTCGTCGCCACCTCGCCCGGGCCGCCCAGCGGAAGGTCGCCTCCACACCCACGCCCGTCAGGACCGCCAGGAACGGGAAGGCGGGGAGGAAGAGCCTGACGCCATCGTACTTGGGCGCCCAGGGAAGCATGGCTACCGTGAGGATACCTGCCAGGTTGACGAGAGCAAGTTCCGTCGGTGCGCGGCGCGGCCTGCTCCTCACGGCCAAGGACAGTCCGAGGACGGAGGCGGCCAGGAGTCCTGCGGGCACGGTCACCGCGAGCATGACCAGTGGGTAGTGCCAGGGGGCGTACTGGTCGACGTAGGCCCGCCCCAGGTAGTACACCGGCAGGACGGGCCGGCCCATCTTGTCCAGGAGGTAGGTCGCTCCCCGGGCGACGGTGTCGTGGTAGAGCCAGGGCCAGCCGACGAAGAAGAGGAGCGGGGCGAGAAGGAGGGAGGCGAGGATGGGGGCGAAGGCTCGCCGGCCGAAGCGCAGGAGCGCCCAGGGCCAGAGGAGAAGCGGAAGGAAGAAGGCGTTCAGTTTGGTGAGGAGGGCGAGGCCGAACGCCCCTGCAGCGAGGAGCGTCCGCGGAGCGAGGAGCGCGCGCAGGCTCCCCGTCGGCGGAACGGAGCGGACGGCCCAGAGGAAGGTCACCACCGAAAGCAGCCAGGTCAGCATCATGGGCACGTCGAGCGAGACGAACTGGGCCGCGCCGAACACCCGGGGGAAAAGGACAAGGCTCACCCCGGCCAGAAACGCTAGCCGGGTGCCCAACTCCCGTTCGCACCAGGCGGCGAGAAGAGCCACCGTTCCTCCGAAGCACAGCGCGGGGGCGATGCGTGCTGCGGTTATGATGCCCACGACGCCGAGGTAGGGGAGGCGCAGCCCCCCGAACAGCCGAACCATGATGCCGGCAAGCAGTTGGCCGAAAGGCGGATGGGTGTGCTGCCAGGTCCAGAAGGCGCGGATGCTCGCGTCACTGGTGCGGTTGGGGGCGTCGGTGAACCAGTAGGTGTAGGCGGTGCCGGCCTGGATGTACTCGGGCTCGTCCCAACCCAAGCCGACCTGAGTGGAGGACGAGAGCGCCAGCAAGGCCGCAGCAAGCCCCAGGAGGAGCCAGAGGCGGACGTGCCCTTTCCCCTCACCCAGAGCGGGTGCAGCGCCGCTCGGGTGCCCACCGGGTCGCCGCCAGTCGATGGGCGGGCGGGCCTGCTGGCGCCTGTCGCGAAGGTCGGCCTGCGAGTCGGGGTTGCCGCACTCGCCGTGTGCCAAGTGACCCGCAGGGCCGAACCTCTTCGGTTCCAGCAAGAGAGCTTCCTACCATTTCGGACACAGGGGTCGCGCCCGCTTCGCGGGCACCCGACTGTGTCAGGTGAGGGGGGTCCGGCGGAACGCGCGCCAATCCGTCTGGAAGACGGACCGGGCTCTTGACCCCCTGGTTTCTGCCTTTCGGTTGCAGCGACGGGGAGGCCCGCTCGCCATCGTAGGCGTTCGGGAAGAAGGAGTCAACGGCGCGCGTCGACGTCCTAAAACGCCTTGGTCAAGCCCTTGGCCTTTCACCCTTCGCAGGGTATGCTCTGGGGTGGCCTTCGGCGGGCTCAGGCCACCCCGGGTCCCTCGACGTTGCTCGGGACCCCGAGCCTGCCAAGGGGTGGAGACGGCGAAGGAGGCGCGGCGTCCTCTGGCCCGCTGGCGAACGCCCGCGGCCCGTCGGCCGACGTTGCTTCCGCCCTCGCTCTCTGCGCCCGACGGCCGGCCTCCGGGCGCGCCGCAGGTCGAAGAGCGACTGGGCGAGGGCCGAATCCGGGGTCTCCCCCCTCACCCCGTCCCTCTCCCGGTAGGAGAGGGGGTGGGGGTGAGGGGTATCCGTCGGCTGACGGTTCGGCCGAAAGATTTGGGGTAGGAAGGCAGAGATGGGCGCATCGGCCGATGTGCTGAGCCTCCCTGAAGCCGTGGGCCTGCTCCTTTTCCTGGCGTTGAGCGCCTTCTTCTCCGGCGCGGAGACGGCGCTCTTCAGCCTGCGGCGGTCGCGGGTGGAGGAACTGGCCCGCGGGGAGGCAGGCCGACGGGGGCGGGCCGTGGCGCGCCTGCTCACCCGTCCGCACGACCTCCTGGTCGCCATCCTCTTTGGGAACCTGGTGGTCAATACCCTCTTCTTCGCGCTCTCCGCCCTCGTGGCCTTTCGTCTCCAGGAGCCCCGGCCCGGTCTGGCCGCAGCTGTGGCCCTGGGCGGCCTGGCGGCAGTGGTGGTGTTCGGGGAGGTTGTTCCAAAAAGCCTGGCCGTGGTGGTGGCCGAGCCGGTGGCCCTCTGGGCGGGGCCGCTGGTGGCCGGCTTTGAATGGGCCCTTCGCCCGGTGCTCGGCGCCTTCCTGCGGGTGAGCGATGTTGTCAGCCGATTCCTCGTTGGCCGACCAGTCCCGCCCCACGTCACCGCCGACGAGTTGAAGGTGCTCGTGGAGTTGAGTGAGGAGCAGGGGCTCATCGGCGCCGGAGAGGAGAGCCTGCTCGTCCGGGTGGTGGAGCTGGGGGAGATGAGTGTGCGGGAGGTGATGCTTCCCCGGGTGGACATGCTGGCCTTTGAACTGGGCCGGCCACGAGAGGAACTGGTGGCGCTCCTACGGCGGACCCGGCGAGAGGTCATCCCCGTGCACCGGGGGGGCCTGGATGCCGTCGTGGGTGTGGTGCGTTCGGCGCGCGTCCTGCTGGAGCCGGCGGGCGCAGTAGAGGAACTGGTCGAGCCGGTGGCTCTCGTTCCCGGGAGCTGGACGGTGGACGAACTGCTCCGGGAGTTCCGCCGACGCGGCCTTCAGGTGGCGGTGGTGGTGGACGAGTACGGTGGCACCGAGGGGCTGCTCCGGCTGAGCGACCTCCTGGCGGCGGTGTTGGGGCGGGCGCCCGCAACGGCTCAGACGCCTTCGGCGTCCTACGACGCCTTGGTCGAGCCGGCAATGGTGGAGCAGGTGGGTCCGGGAAGTCTCCTGTTGGACGCCCGGCTCAGCATCCGGGCGTTGGGCGACCAGCTCGACAGGCTCACCACCACCCTGAGCGAAGTCGAGGGAGAAGTCCATGGCGACCAGCCCTTCGACGTTGCTCAGGCGGGTGCCCACCGGGTGCCCACGGAGTGGGCGGGCGCGACTGTCGAAGGGCCGGGCGGGGTGGGACTGAGGGCGGCCCGGCCGGTGACGGTGGGAGGGTTGGTCATCACGCTCCTGGGTCGGTGGCCGGTGGTCGGGGACCAGGTCGGGTGCCCGTCGCCTGACGGGCGCCGGAACCTGCGGTTCACGGTGGTCGAGATGCGTGGCCGTCGGCTGACCAAGGTCCGGGTGGACGTGGCCACCGAAGGCGGCCAGAGCCGTGGACCCGCGGATTAGGAGAACAGGCCGGTGAAGCATTGGACGGGCTTCACCGTTCGAGCGAAGCGAGGTCGTTCGTGAACCGGCGCAGGGGAACGCTTCTTCACCTTGCCCGGGGAGCCGTTTCTGTTGCTTGTGTGTTCCGTGCGGCCGGGGCTTTGCGGGAACCGGTCACCGGTTGCGCGCATCTAACCTCTGGGTGGACAAGATGCTCTTCTGGATGTTGGCGCTGGCGGCGATCGTGCTTGGCACCATCTTCGCCGGGTATTTCAGCGGGTTCGAGACAGGGCTCTATACGCTGAACCGCGTCCGCCTGCGTCACCGCCGGGAGCAGGGCGACCGCCAGGCCGCGGTCCTGGCCAGGATCATGGCCCATCCGCGGCTGGCCATCACCACCACCCTGGTCGGTCACAGCCTGTGGCTGTACGTGGTGACCGCCTGGGCCACGAAACTCTGTGCGGGGTACTGGCCTCGGCATGCGGAACTGGTGGGCGTTGCCGTTGTGGCGCTGCCTCTGTTCCTGCTGGCTGAGGTCATCCCCAAGGAGGTGTGTCGGCGCGCCGCTGACAGTTTGCCTTACCGGCTGGCTCCGAGCTTTGCCCTCATGGAGTGGCTCTTCTGGCCGGCAAGCGTCCTGCTCACCGGCTTGACCTGGTGGCTGGGTCGGTTCTTCGGCCCGCGGGCGGCGTTGGGCGCGTGGGCGGAGGTGCCGCAGCTCCGCTACTACCTGGGGCTGGGTCGGCGGACGGGACTCCTCAGTGATGAGCAGAGCCGGATGGCGGAGAACGTGCTCCGTCTGGGGCGGCGGACGGTGGCCGAGGTGGTGGTGCCGCTCGGCAAGGTGGAGGCCCTGGCCGAAGGTCTCTCCGAGGAGGAGGGGCTGGCCTGTCTCGGGCGCTGTCGCCACCGGCGGATGCCGCTCTCCCGGGGCAGGCCTGACAACGTCGTGGGTGTGGTCGCCCGGCTGGAGCTGCTGCTCGCCGAGGGAAGTTCCTGGGCCGAGCGGGTGGCGCAGGTGACGCGACCCATCTTGAGGGTGGCCGCCGGGACGTCCATCCTGGAGGCGCTGGACCGGATGCGCACCCAGGAGGCGCCCGCGGCCATGGTGGAAGACGCCCGCGGGCAAGTGGTGGGGCTGGTGACGGCCACCGACCTGGTGGAGGCCATCGTAGGCGAGAGTTGAGGGAGAAGGCCGTCTGGTGACGGTGGCGAGCAGGCGATGGCTCGTGCTCGGTAACGAAGCGGGCGGGCGCGATACTTCGCCGTGCAGCAGCGGGGACAAAAAAACCGGATTTTCCCTTGACAGGGGAGGACCGGGTCGGTAGAGTGACCCCGACTTTCACGGGGGGAGACAGCGTCCCTTTCAGTCCGTCCGCTGCAGGCGGGCAAGCTAAGGGAGACGGAGTCTCCCGAGCGGGTCGGCCACCAGGGGAAGGGTTGGCGACCCGGTTGTGAGCCCTTTCGACCATGGCCCAAGAGTCGGGCGGGGAAGGAGCAGACCCTGATGGTCGCCAGCACTGTCTGGGCGATAGACGTTGGCCACTCGGCTCTGCGCGCGGTCAAGGCGCGTCGATGGGGTGACCGGGTGCAGGTGCTCAGTTTCGACCTGGTCGAATACCGTCAGAGCCTGGTGACCCCGGGCGTCGACCGCGACGTCCAGATCCAGCAGGCAGTGCACACCTTCGTGAGCCGGAACGACTTGCGCAAGTGTGCGGTGGCCGTGGTCATGCCGGCGCCCAGCGCCCTGGTCCGTTTCATCCAGCTGCCGCCCGTCGACCGGGGCGCCGTCGCCGACATCGTCCAGTACGAGGCCCGTCAGCAGATCCCCTTCCCGCTGGAGGAGGTGTGCTGGGACCATGCGGCCATCGACCGGGGGTTCATCCCCGGTGAGCAGGTGGAGGTAGGCCTCTTTGCCCTGAGGCGGGAGATTGCCCTGGCCTTTCTCGCCTGTCTGCGGGTGGGCGGGTTGGACCCGGACGTGCTCCAGATCCCGCACGTGG